>Ga0209812_10000948_pt1 | contig 22534 bp, 19 predicted proteins | sample JI71714BDNA_FD_187502 | JGI IMG/M metagenome (GOLD analysis project Ga0209812, IMG submission 187502) | Wastewater effluent complex algal communities from Wisconsin, to seasonally profile nutrient transformation and Carbon sequestration -... | ecosystem: Engineered > WWTP > Effluent > Algae...
GAGTTCCGATTCGACCGGAAGCTCCGACTCGAGCGGAAGCTCCGATTCGATCGAGAGGTCGGCGTCACTGGCGCCGAGCATCCGGGCGAGATCGAGCAGTTCCTGCTCGGACAACTCGGCGGTGTCGATGCCCTGCGCCGACAGCGTCTGCCGCGCGGCGTCGACCAGCGCCGAGACCGGGGCGGGATCGGGGCTGTCGATGGTCGCCACATCGTCGACGGGCACGGCGGATGCCGCTTGCGGCGGATCGACCTGTTCCGGCCGGGCCGGGTCCAGTTCGGCGGCGAGCACCACCGCAAAGGCCGCGAGGTCGGCCACACCCGGGTCGTTCAGGGTCAGCAGCAGCTCGACGGCATCGGCGTCGAGCCCTTCTTCCAGTCCAATGACCAGCGTGTCGCACCATGCCGCCAGATCGATGCTGGCGTCGACACCGAGCCGCGTGTCGACTGGCGCTGCGGCCCAGCGGTCAGCCAGTCCGCCAAGCATCCCGGCCAGCGTGGGATAGCCCGCCGCGCGGGCCAGATCGGCCAGCGGCGCGGCGAGGTCCCCGCAGGCTGCGACGGTCGCCAGCGCGGTGTCCTCGCGGGCCGCGATCTCGGACCAGAGCGCACGCAGGCCCGCGACCAGGGAGAGGCGATGCCGGACGCAGACGGGTGCCATCGGTCGGTCCTCGGCTCTGCGCGATCAGGCGCCGGTGGGCAGGCGGAACTGACCGACCGTACCGACCAGTTCGGTCGCCGAGCGCGTCAGACTTTCGGCCTCCTCGCGCTGCGCGCCGATCTCGTCCAGCGTCTCTTGCGACGCCTGCAGCAGTTCGTAGGCGCGGGTCAGCAGTGTCTGTGACGCGGTGTTCTGGCCCTTGGCGGCCTCGGCGATGTTGCGGACCGAGCTCACCAGCTGTTCGGTGGCGCCGCGGGTATCGTCCATCTGGCCGCCGGCGCGATCCGCGAGTCGGGAAATGTCGACCACCTGCGAGATCGTGCTGTTCATGGCCTGCAGGGTTTCGCGGCTGTCGGCCTGGATCGCGTTGACCAGGCCGCCGATCTGCTGTGTCGCGTCGCGCGCGTTCTCAGCCAGTCGCTTGACTTCGTCGGCCACCACCGCAAAGCCGCGGCCGGCGTCGCCGGCGGCGACCGCCTGCATGGAAGCGTTCAAGGCCAGCACCGAGGTGCGCTCGGCGATCTGGCCGATGATATTCACGATCGCGGTGACCTCCTGGCTGCGTTCTGCCAGTCGCTTGATGCGCTTTTCCGTCTCGCGGATCTGGTCGCGCGAGGCGGAAATTCCGTTGACGGTCGAGCGCACCAGTTCCATGGCGTCGGCCGTCGATTTCAGCGCGCGCTCGGCCTGCTGGTTCGCGTCGGTGGCGATCTGTCCCATCGATCGCAGGGCCACGGCGGTCTGCTGAATTTCGGTTGCGGCGCTGGTGGCCTGGTCGGACGCCGTGTTCGCCACCATCGAGACTCGCTCTCCACGTTCCCGGACTGCCCCACTCGACTTCGATACCGCGTCGGAAATCGACTGGACGCGGGCGAGTGCCTGGGCGGTCGACCGAGACATCAGGTTGATGGCGTCGGAGACCGCGCCGGTCACGTTTTCGGCCACCGGCACCTTGATGGTCAGGTCGCGATTCGCGAGGTCGGCGACCGACGTCATGATCTCGATGATCGAGTTGTTGAGGTCCTCGTTCTCGCGCTCGATGCGTGCCTGGACCGCGTTGCGTTCGTCGAGCATGTGATCGAAGGCGGTGGCCAGCACGCCGATTTCGTCGTCGGCCGGGAGTCGCACTCGGCTGTCGCGGTCACCGGCCGTCACCTTGTCGACGACTTGACCGAAGCGACCCAGCGGACGGTTGATCGAAGCGGCGAGTCGCAGGGCAATGACGCCGGCGATCAGACCGACCAGCGCCAGTGCCGCTGCGGCAGCGATCGCCAGATTCCGGGTGAGTTGGCGGACGGGCGCGAAGGCCTCGCGCTGGTCGATCTTGACCATCAGGGCGTAACGCTGATTCAGCACGTCCAGCGGGGCAGCTGCATATACCACCTGGCTTCGCAGGTAATCGATCCCCAGGCCGCTGACGGTTTCCCCGCCAATCGCTGCACGCATCGGCGCGGTCTGATCGGCGACGGTACCGATCGAGCTGCCGCGCAATTGCACGCTCTCCACCACCTCGGGCGGAAAACCGGCTGCAGTCAATTGCGCCGTATAGGACTGCAGCGTCGACACGCGGCGGCTGCTGATCAGATGGCGGCCCTGTCGGTCGACCAGCTGCGATTCGCCGCTGACCCCCAGCCCGGACACGTCCCAATCGCCGCGAAAGTTCACGACGGCCTGGATCTGATCGATCGGAATCTGGGCGATGAACACGCCGACCCGCTTGCCGTCGACGAATACCGGAGCACCGAGGAACGCCGCCTGGTCATTGTAGGAGGGCAGATAGGGCGAAAATCCGGTGATGTAGACGCCGTTCGGGTCGGCGCCATCGCGGGCCTGCCGGAACGCTTCGCCAATGCCGGAATCGGCGAACGGACCATTGATCAGGTTGGTGGCGTAGTCGATTTCCTTGAAATAGGAATAAACCAGCTCGCCATCGAGCGACACCAGAAAGACGTCATAAAACCCGTATTGATCCATCCACTGCTTGGCGATCAGATGGGCTTGTTCATGCAGGGAAGAGTAGTTGGATTGGTCGACCGCGGCGCGCTGCATCAGCTGCTTGCTGCCCAGGCGGTTCGGGTTGCTGGCGATGTAGGCGTACTGCATCGCCTGCGTGCGCTCCGGCAGGGTATCGATGCGCTCCAGCATTCCGGAGGCAGTGCCATCGTTGCGACGCAGGAACTCGGCTTCGTACTGCTGGATGTAGAACTCGCGCAGCACTTTCAACCGCGTAGCCGGATCGGCGCTGATACCGGTCGGCAACTGGTCCGACGCTTGCCGCAGCTCCTGGATCAGCGTCGAAAGAGACGCCGAGTTCGCCATCAGCCGGGTGGCGGTGATGAAGCTGTTGAAAATGGCCTCGGTCTCGTTGCGTTTCACTTCCTGCAGCGAGCCCAGCTGTTCGAGCAGGCGATCTTCCAGCGCAGCGGACGAGGACCGTGTACTGAAGACCGTCAATGCGCCGGCCAGCAACAACAGCGAGAGCGTGACCAGGGCGAGCAAGCCGAACGTCAGTCGGAAGGTGATGGAGCGCGTGCCCAGCGCTTTCGGTTTCATGGCCATGATCTGGATTCCTCAGCGTGCCACGGAATGCGCGCGGCTCAGCGCGGTGCGGTCAGGTCACCCAGCGCCGCGGCGCGGGTGTAGCGGTCATCGATCACGACCGACGTGCCGGTGCCGCCCAATACGGCACCCTGCGGAAACTCGACGCGGACTCGACTGCGGCGATCGGTGGCGTTCGGGATCAGCGCTCTGGCGTCGGCGAACTCCAGCGCCTTCCGCCAGGCATCGACGTGGCGAGGCGAGCGCAGATAGCCCGCAGCGTCCCAGGCGTGGAAGAACATCGCGGTCGCTTCCAGCTGTTCGGTCATTTCCGCGGGCGTCACGCCCGCCTGCGCTGCCAGCGCCTGCAGCAGCGCATCGCGAACGGCGGGATCCATCGAGACCAACTGGCCCACGGTCTCGAACCAGGCGCCGACCAGCGCCCGTCGCAGTCCGTCCGGCGCATCGCCACGGACCGCCATCAAGTCGAGGATTTCGCCCTGGATGCGGCTGGAATCGTAGGCCATGGTCGCCCCGGGCAATCGCCGAGCATTCGCCAGGTGCGGATTCCAGGTGACGATCGCCGCGGCGGTTCCGCCGGCGAGCTGATCGACCAGCGCGGTTTCGTCGGTATTGACCACCGTCAGTTTGCCGAAGTCCAGTCCGAAACTCTGGCTGGCGCGGTACAGCAGATAATGGCTGACCGAATCCTGCACCAGATGGATCGGCACCGTGGCCAGGGCCGAGAGGTCGCGACCGGCACTGAGCACGACCCCGTCATTGCCGGCCGAATAATCGCCGACCACGACCACGGCGGTATTCAGCTTGTTGGCCAGCGGCCCGGTGACCACGTCGATGTTGGTCATTGCGCAGCCGTCATAGCGACCGGATACGAAGCCCTCCAGCGATGCCGGATAGCTGTCGACGTATTCCATCGTGATGCGCAGTCCCTCGCGCTCCGCCCATTTCGCGAGGATTCCACTGCTGGCGGCGATTCCCCACGGCTCCCAGCCGGGATACCGCGACCAGGCGATGGTGAAATCGCGTTTCGATTCGCCGGCGGGTTCCTGCGCACCGACGCCCGGAAGCGCCAGCAGACAACACAACGCCACCAGCCACGGACACCAGCCGGATGCAGACACGGTTGAAAGCATGCGATGCAGGGCATTCGGTCTCACAGGCATTTCCTCTGCGGGCACAACTCGACAAAAAAGCCGGACTCGACGGACCGGTCAGCGACGCAAGACGCCAGGCGCGGCGTCGGCAAGCCAGGACAACAGATCGAACACCGGGAGCATCCGCTCACCGACCGCGCACCACTGCGACACGTAGCGCTCGGGGCAGGACAGTGGCGTTCCTGCAGGAGCCGGTGGCGTCGCGGCCACCTGCAGCACGTCGGGCAACGTGGCGCTCAGGATGGCAAAGGACGACTTGGACGACTCAATCAGCACCACATAGCGCGCGGAGGCCGGCAACAGCGGGTCGCCCCATTGGGCGGCGACATCAAACACCGGAACGACTTCGCCACGTCGGGCGAGAACGCCGAGGAACCAGTCCGCGCAGCCCGGCAAGGGCGAGATCGACGGTTCACTGACGATCTGCGGCAGCAGTCCGCCGGGCAGGAGCACCGGCACGGATCTGGCGCACAGTTGGACCGCGACCCGGAATTCGCTGCTGCCGGACCGGTCGGGTATGGCGGTATCCATCAGCCGATCAGGCGTAGGCTTTCAGGCTGTCGAGAATCTGGCTGGGATCATAGGGCTTGCCGATCAAGGCCTTGGCGCCCTGCATCTTGGCCCAGAGGTGATCGGCTTTCTGGTTCTTGCTGGTCACGAAGACCACCGGAATCTGTCGGGTTTCCGGATTGGCCTGGAGCTGGCGACAAGCCTCGAAGCCATCCATGTCCGGCATGATGACATCCAGAAAAATCACGCCGGGCTTTTCCGTCAATGCCTTGCTGACGGCTTCGGCGCCGTTGGTAGCGGTCACGGCATGCCAGCCGGCGCCGCTGAGAATGCCGCGCAGATTGGCGAGTTCGGTGGGTGAGTCGTCGACGATCAGGGCTTTGGGCATGGCGATCGGGCTCCGGCGTTGGAATCAGGGTGTGGAGGTCAGGCGGCCGGCGGGCGGTAGCCGCGCGCAGCGATTTCATCGATGGAAAATCGACGCTTCAGGGATTTGTCGACCACGGCATAAAAATCCTTCAAAGTCACTGGTTTCACCAGATAGGTGTCACAGCCGGCGAGGGCGCCGCGTGCCCGGTCAAAGGGCGAAGAACGACTGGTCAGCATCACGACCGGCAGGTGCCGGCCAGACGGTAACGCCCGAATCGCTCGACAGAGCTCGTAGCCGTTGATCCCGGGCATCACGACATCGAGCAGGATGAGATCGAACACGATGCTCTGCGCCCGGACCAACGCGCTTTCCCCATCCTCCGCCGACGTGACTTCCAGGCCACAACGCTGCAGGGCAGCTTCGAGTTGGGTGCGGATCGTCGGACTGTCGTCCACGACCAGCGCGCGGAGTGCAAGTCCTGTTTGGTAATTTGGCTCTGCTCGCTTGGGCGGATCCGGCTTCTTGTCTTCGGCGGGCGCCGGCGGCTTGGCGACATCGGCTTGCATGCGTGCCGCAGCGACGCTTTCCAGCAGACGAAAGCAATGTAATACCAGATTGCTGCGCGCGATCTGATAGCGGCTGGCGCCTTTCTGGCCCGAATCGGAGACGTAGACTTCGACCAGGTCCGGGGACTTCTGGCGCAGCTGATTCAGCGACTCGGACGATGACCCGTGGTCAGCGTCGACGATCGCGATGTCGGCGCGCGAGGCGTCGGCGCCACGCACGATCTCGAACGTGAAGCGACGATTCGGCGCGCGGGTCAGCACGATTTCCAGTAGCCGGGCGTCCTTGGGCTGCAGGTCGCATAGGGCAACGATAAAACCAGACATCTTTTTGCCTTTGTCCTTGATTCCGGGATGGTGTTCAATCCACCGCGATCATCGGGCAGTCATTCAAGTGGGGTGGTCATGGCCCCGGATTCGGTACCGAGGTCAAGGATCGGCGCGTTGGCCGGAAACCAGCGCTTCCGGCTCGGGCGCACCGGACTCGCGAGGGACACTCAGCGTGTGGCTGAGGGTTTCCAGCAGGCCATCGACCCAGAAGGGCTTGATCAATGCCCCGGTCACCGTCAGACCCACAGCCTCCAGCTGTCGGCGATTCTTGTCGATGAAGGCTTCGGTCCCTGCGCTCATCAGAATCACCGGGGTGCCGGGGCATTCTTCCGACATGTAGGCGCTGAGGCGGATGCAGAGCTGATCCGGCATCACGATGTCCAGCAGCACTGCATTGACGCCGTGCTTCAGTGCGTCGCGGGCCTCGGTAAAGGACGACGCCGCAACCGGCTCGAAGCCGGCCAGTCGGGCGATTTCCGTCACGATCAACAGAGTGTCTTCGTCATCATCGACGATCAGCAGGCGGTTCATCATTGGCAGTCCCGGTTTCTCCGCGAGTGCGAAGACTAGCGGAATCGACGGCAAACCGGGCGACGTGGAACCACCGTCCTGTAACACAGATTTGCCGGGCTGCGCTCTGGCGCCAGGCCTTCAATCGTTTCAAGGATTTGGAAGTGTCGCTGCTTTCGCGTGGCACGATGATTTACAGCTGTCGACCGTGGCTGCAGCCGATTGGGTGAGGCTGCAGCTGCCGGAAGGTCGTGCGTCGTGACCCCGGATGCGCCCGCTCAGGGCGATCAATCGGTGGAGCAGGCGTCGCTGAGGTCTGGCCAGCACTCGTCGGCAGGCCATTTGTTCGATGACCCGCCACAGGTCCGGCTCGGTATCGAGATCGCTCGCGGCATCGAACGAAGCGATTTCGACGTTCGGATACCTGCTGCGAATCGCTCCCCGAATCTGGCGCAGGGCCTGGTCCGTGCCGTACGTCGGCATGCTCCAGACGTCGAGCGACAGCGGAACATTGCCGCCGATCAGCCAGAAGCCACCGTCCTCGGCGGGTCCGAAAATCACCCGCGGTGCCGGTTGATCGAGCCAGGCCAGCGCCGGACGCAGGTGAATGCGGGCGTCGAGCAGCACGGCATCGGCGCCGGTCAGCAACCAACTCCGGTGACGCGTCAGCAGTGCTTGCTGCACGGCGTGCATGCGCGCGCCCAGTTCGCCGTCGCCCTGCTGCAGTGTCGGCAGACGCCGCCAGCAGCGCCGTGTGGCTGGATGGTCCTCGGCGATTGCCCAGTAGCGGGTGAGCGCCCTGCGCGCGATCGGCTGGGCGCTGGCGCCAACGGCGGCCGCCATGCGTCGGTACAAGCGTTCCGCCACAGGTTGGCCGAGCGCCGGCCACAGCCGCGACTTGACCGGCGAGAGCCCCGGCGTCTTGACGAAGATCGCCAGCCCGGCGGGTGTGCACGCGACGGTCGATTTCGTGGGCATGTGCATGACGACGTCAGTGTCCGCCGGGCATCTCGACCAGCATCGCGGTGAGTTTTCGCACGGTGGGCAGCACCAGCAGCAGGGCGGGGAAGGCGACCAGCCAGGAGGCGGCCCACGCCTTCAGCCACAGCGCCGGAAAGCCGGCACCCAGGCCCGTGCCCATCGCCGTGCTGATCAGCGAAACGATGCAGGTCATCAGCAGGGAGAGCAGCAGCGGCATGACGATGGCAGCGTAGCGGGCGGGAAGCTTCTGCACGGTGCGGGTCTCAGGCAGTGGGCGCCAGTCTGGGCGCGGTGCGCCGAGCCTCCCACCAGCGATCATGCAGTGGCAAGCGCCCGTGATGTCTGGGATGCATGCTTCCGAACGCAGTGATTGCTGCAGCCGATTCGTCGCTACCCTCGGCAACTCCCGAGTTCCGGAGTTCTCGACATGAAGCGTGTTTTCCGGCGAGTCCCGATCCTTGCACTCTGCGCCGGCCTGCTTGGCCTCGTGGCCTGCACCGAACCGGCGCCGCCAGCTGCGGCCACCCCTGCGGTCGCGCCGACGATCCGCGTGCCGGACGCTCCGGTCGTGGCGCCCGCCGATGCCTTTCTGGCCGCGCTGCGCAGCCTCTGTGGCAAGGCCTATGCCGGTCGGGTCGTGACCACCGATCCGGCCGACGCGGACTTTGCCAATGCGGCACTGCTCATGCACGTGCGCGAATGCGGCGAGACGGAAGTCCGCGTGCCGTTTCACGTGGGCGCCGATCGTTCGCGGACGTGGGTATTCACCCGTACCGAGTCTGGTCTGCGGCTGAAGCATGATCACCGCCATGAAGACGGCAGCTCCGACGTGCTGACCATGTACGGGGGCGACACGATCGAAGCCGGCAGCGCCATGCGGCAAGCCTTTCCGGCGGATGCCGAGTCGAAGGCACTGTTCACCCGCGAGGGTCGTGCGGTGTCGAACGACAATGTCTGGACGGTGGAGGTCGATCCCGGCGTTCGCTACGTCTACGAGCTGACCCGGCCAAACCGACATTTCCGCGTCGAGTTCGATCTGAGCCAGCCGGTGGATGCGCCGCCGCCGCCGTGGGGTTCCCGTTGAGCGAGACGTCGGCATAACCCCGGCAGCCGTCAGGATGACGGGGTCTACGCACCGATCGCCGTGGCGTTTTCGAGGTCCGGCAGCACGACACCCAGGGCTTGAACCTCGCGGGCTGTCCAGAGCTCCCGGCTGGCGTCCCGCAGAAACCAGCTGGCGGCCGCCGCGCGTGCGTCCGGATCGCCGCTGAGCTCGGCGCGCACCAGCCAGACACTCGCCTGACCCAGCGTCTGTGGCTGCCGTTGGTCGATGGCGGCCTGCGCCCGTGCGAGCTCAGCCTCGGCGGCGGTCCGGTCACCCCGAAATGCCTCAAAGCGCGCGCGAAGCAGCGCGGTCAGGACGGCAACCTTGCCGGCCCCGTCAGGCAGGGTCGGCAGGGATTGTTCGACGGCTTCGAGGGTGAGACGCGCGCGCTCGGGCTCACCCGCGGCCAGCGCACACTTGATGACCCCGAGCAGCGCGTCGGCGCGCGTGCGGCCGAACACCTCGGCGGCGGTGGCGGCGTCCAGCGCGGCGTAGATCGCCCTCGAAGTGCAGGGCGTGGGCGAGCAGCAGCTGCACACGGCGTGTTCGATCGGCGGTCGGCCCCATTTTCGCCAGCATCTGCTCGACCGCAAAACGCAGCGGGGTCAGCGCCGCCGCACCATGACCGAGGCGCAGCGCATCGGTGCCGAGATTGGCGGCAGAAACCGCGGTTTCCGGGTGCGCCGGGCCGAAGCGCTGCCGATCCAGCGCATAGAGATCCCGGCTGATGCGATAGCCCTCCTGCAGGCGGCCGAGATCGGCGTACAGGCGGCCGAGCGTGGAGCGTGTGGTGTGGTGGTTCGGATGGGACTCGGGATAGATCCGTTCCCGCAAGGCCTGTGCCTGCAGACAGGAACGCTCGGCCTCCGGCAGGCGACCCAGGTTGTACAGTGCGGAACAGCGCAAGTGCAGGGCGGAGCCGAGGCTCCGCTCGTCCTCGCTGCCGCTCGGCTGCGCGCGCGCCAGCACCGGCCATCCCAGACGACGACGCTCCAGCTCGATCTGCGCCTCGGCGTGCGTGAGGGCTTGTTCGAAATCCTCGGCGAAGGCGGCCAGACGGCTGAGATTGCGCAGCGCGATGACGCGCTCGGGAATGCCGGTGCCTTCCGGCTGCTGGTCGAGCAGGGCCAGCGCCCGTTCGTTCGGCGCCCGGGCCTTGGGCAATTGCTGCGAATCGACGAACACGTCCGCATAGACCAATAGCGCGCGAATCAGCAGCATCGGGTCTTCATTGACGGCAAGTTCGGCGGCCCGGATGGCCCGTTCGCCGATGGCTTCGGCTTGCGCGTACTGCGCCTGGCTGCCGATGGTGCTGGTCAGCGTGGTCAGCAGCTGTGCTCGCGCGGCGGGCCCGAGATCCGACTCGCGTTCCATGCGCTCCGCAGCCTGCGCCGCCATGTCCGCGATCGTGGGTGGTTTGCCGGCGTGGTAGACCGGGCTCGCCTCGCGCAGCATGCGGTCCATGAAGGCAACCACGGCGGTGGCGCGGTCGCGTTCGCGGGTGACTTCATCGCGCTGCGCCCGCCAGCTCAGCGCGCTGTACACCAGCGTGCACAGCACCAGGGCGCTGCTGGCCAACCACCACCGATGCCGGTTCGCGAACTTGCTGAAGCGGTACCAGTGACTGCCGGCGCGTGCCGCGACCGGACGACCGTCCAGCAGGCGCTCCAGATCCTCGCGAAGGGCATCGACCGAGCTGTAGCGCTGGGCAGGCTCCTTGCGCAGAGCCTTCAGGATGATGGCGTCCAGATCGGCATCGATGGATCGCAGCGTCGCAGGCGCAGTGGAGGCGCGTGCGTTCGTACGTCGGCTCGGCGGAACCGGCTCGATCGTGCAGATGGCCTTGACCAGCGACAGGCCGCTGCCGGCGCGCTCCGGATAGGGCGAGTGACCAGTAACCAGCTCGTAGAGGATGACGCCGAGCGCGTAGATGTCTGTGGCCGTTCCGATGGCCGCGCCATTGACCTGCTCGGGGCTGGCGTAGCGTGGTGTCATCAGCAGCGCATCGGCGCGGGTGGCGACCACCGAATGCAGAAAGCGGCTGTCATCGAGGACCTTGGCGATGCCGAAGTCCAGCAGCTGTGGCTCACCCTGCTGATCGATCAGGATGTTGCCGGGTTTCAGATCCCGATGGACGACCAGTGCCTGATGCGCAGCCTGCACCGCGCTGCAGACCTTGATCATCAGCTTCAGCCGACCTTCGACGGACACGTTGCGGGACTCGCACCACTGCTGAATCGGCGTGCCCTCGACGTAGCGCATGGCCAGAAAGGGCGCACCGTTGCTCCACTCGCCACCGTCCAGCAGCGGCACGATGTTCGGGTGATGCAGCCGGGCCAGGATCTCGCGCTCGGTATGAAAGCGCTGGACCAGTTCGGCGCTGGTCTCGGCATCGCCCTGCATCAGCTTGAGCGCGACCTGTTCGCGATGGACACCGTCCGTGCGTTCGGCGAGGTAGACCCGACCCATGCCGCCCTGACCCACAAGCTTCAGCAGACGGTAGCGACCATGCTGTCCCAGGTCCATGTTGCCCGGCGACACAGGCGGCGAGACATCCTGCTGAGTGACTTCAGAGTCCGGATTCGGCGGGGTCATGGCCGATAGAGTTTCCGAACGTGAGGGTCTTGTCTACCGGCAAATCGGAATTCGTGAGTGCTCCGAGACTGCCGGCCGAGCCGGACCGGGACGGTTTCCCCAATGCCCGCCAGTGTGGTGTCCCGGACATCTGCGGGACACCACACCCGTGACCGATCTCAGCCGCGACCGAGCTTGGCTAGCAGAAAAGCCAGCGCCTCGCCTGCGGGTACGGCGCTGTTCTCGGCATCGCGACGACCGCGGTATTCGTAGCTGCCGGCCGTGATGCCGCGATCGCTGACGACCAGCCGATGCGGGATACCGATCAGCTCGTGGTCGGCGAACATCACACCCGGGCGCAGGCCGCGGTCGTCGTACAGCACCTCGATGCCGGCGGCGGTCAGTTCGGCGTACAGCGCATCGCAGGTGGCGCGGACCTGGTCGCCGCCCTTGCCGGCCAGCGCCAGCAGTGACACCTCGAAGGGTGCGATGGCGGTGGGCCAGGCAATGCCCTGTGCGTCGTGGTTCTGCTCGATCGCGGCGCCGACAATGCGGCTGACGCCGATGCCGTAGCAGCCCATCGTCATGGTCTGGGCCTTGCCGTCCGGGTCGAGCACGCGGGCGTCCATCGCAGCGGCGTACTTGGTGCCCAACTGGAAGACGTGGCCGACCTCGATGCCGCGGGCAATGCGGATCGTGCCGGCGCCGTCGGGCGAGGCGTCACCGTCGACCACGTTGCGGACGTCGGCGACTTCCGGTTCCGGCAGGTCGCGGCCGAAGTTGACCCCGGTGAGATGGAAGCCATCGGCGTTGGCGCCGCAGACGAAGTCGGCCATCGCCGCGACGCTGCGATCGGCAATCACGCGCACGGGCTTCAGCGGGGCGACCGGGCCGAGGAAGCCCGGCGAGGCGCCCAGATGCGCGCGGATTTCGGCTTCGGTGGCGAGCCGCTGCTCGGCGAGGCCGGCCAGCTTGGCCAGCTTGATCTCGTTGAGCTGATGGTCGCCGCGGACCAGCACCAGCACGAAGCCGGCCTCGGTCGTCAGCGCGATCGACTTGACCGTGCGGGTCAGCGGCAGGCCGAGCAGCGCGGCGACGTCCTCGCAGGTGCGTTGAGTCGGCGTCGGCACCCGCTGCATGGCTTCAGTTGCGTCAGGCCGCGGACCGGGGCTGACCGCCTCGGCCAGCTCGACGTTGGCGGCGTAGTCGCTGGCATCGCAGAAGGCGATCGCGTCCTCGCCGGAATCGGCCAGCACGTGGAACTCGTGACTGGCGCTGCCGCCGATCGCGCCGGTGTCGGCCGCCACCGCGCGGAACTTCAGCCCGAGCCGAGTGAAGATCCGTGCGTAGGTGTCGTACATGTTCTGGTACTCGCGCGCCAGACATTCCTGGGTCAGATGGAAGGAGTAGGCGTCCTTCATCAGGAACTCGCGGGCGCGCATCACGCCGAAGCGCGGACGGATCTCGTCGCGGAACTTGGTCTGGATCTGATAGAAGTTGATCGGCAGCTGCTTGTAGGACTTCAGTTCCGCACGGGCGAAATCGGTGATGACTTCCTCGTGGGTCGGGCCGAAGCAGTACTCGCGCTCGGCGCGGTCCTTCATCTTCAACAGCTGCGGGCCGAACTTCTCCCAACGACCGGTTTCGATCCACAGCTCTTTCGGCTGCACGGCGGGCATCTGCACTTCCAACGCGCCGGCGCGGTCCATTTCTTCGCGGACGATGCGCTCGACCTTGCGCAGCACGCGCAGGCCCAGCGGCGTCCAGGTGTAGATGCCGCCGGTGAGTTTGCGGATCAGCCCGGCACGCAGCATCAGCTGGTGGCTGACGATCTCGGCATCGGCCGGCGTCTCGCGGACGGTTTGCAGGTGAAAGCGGGAGAGGCGCATCGCGCGGGCTCCGGTCGTGAAAAGAGCCGCGGAGTATGGGGGAACCTCCGGAATCCCGGTTGACTTCGGACATCGAGCGACCGGTCCGCACGCTGTACGGGCCCTTGCAGTGAAAGGTGTATGCGAGTCCTGCATACGGCTGGTGGCCGTGTGGCCTCCGGTCGGGTGAGGCCTGTCATGATTGCGCGATGATCGAAGCCATTGACTTGAACTTGCGCCGCGGCGCCAAGCTGCTGATGCAGGACGTGAACTTCCGGATCGGCGCGGGCTGGAAAGTCGGCGTCATCGGCGCCAATGGCGTCGGCAAGTCCAGCCTGTTTGCGGCGCTGATGGGCCGGCTGGACTTGGACCGCGGCCAATTGCGAATGCCGAAGGCGTGGGGTGTCGCCGAAGTGCAGCAGACGCTGCACGGCAGCGGCCAGAGCGTGCTGGACTTCGCGATGGCGGGTGACGGTCGGGTTGCTGCTTACAACGCCGAGCTGGAAGAGGCCGAAGCCGCCGAAGATTTCGTCCGCCAGTCCGATCTGCACGAATTGCTGCTGGCCGCCGGCGCGCATTCCCTGAGATCCCGGGCGGCGACGCTGCTGGATGGACTCGGCTTCGACAGCGGCGCGCAGCTGCGGCCGATGGCCGAGTTCTCCGGCGGCTGGCAGATGCGCGTCATGCTGGCGCGCGCGCTGCTGGCGCCGGCGGACCTGTTGATGCTGGATGAGCCGACCAACCATCTGGACCTCGACAGCCTGATCTGGCTGGCCGGCCACCTGCGCCGCGATACGCGGACGATCCTGATCATTTCGCACGATCGCGAGTTTCTCGACGAGGTCTGCACCCACTCGCTGCATCTGGACGGGCAGGGCGCCTCGCTCTACGTCGGCGGCTACAGCGAACTGTTGCGCCAGCGCGCCGAGCGCAAGCTGGTGGCCGAACGCGAAGCCGCGGTGCTGGAGCGGCAGCGGAAGCACTTGCAGGCCTTCGTCGACCGCTTCCGCGCCAAGGCCTCGAAGGCCCGGCAGGCGCAAAGCCGGGTCAAGATGCTGGAGAAGCTCGGCGCCGCACCGAGCATTCGCGAAGAAGGCGACATCGACCTGCACATTCCGGCGTCGATCAAGGCGCCTTCGCAGCTGATGGCGCTGAAGGAGCTGTCGCTGGGCTATGACGGAACGCCGGTGCTGAGCGGTGTCGAGCTGCTGCTGGCGCCGGGTGACCGACTCGGACTGCTGGGTCGCAACGGGGCCGGCAAATCCACGCTGGTCAAGGGGATTGCCGGGGTTCTGCCGGCGCTGGCTGGCGAGCGGGTGATCTCCCGCGAGCTCAGCATCGGCTATTTCTCGCAGTCCGAGGTCGAGCAGATCGAAGGCGACGAGACGCCGATCGAGCTGCTGCGCCGTCGCGTGCCGATGCTGGGCGAACAGGCCGCCCGCAACTGGCTGGGCCGGTATCGCTACTCGGGCGACATGGCGCTGTCGCCGGTGCGGCTGCGCTCCGGCGGCGAGAAGGCCCGACTGGCGCTGGCGCTGATCCTGCATTCGCAGCCGAACCTGCTGCTGCTCGACGAGCCGACCAATCACCTCGACGTGGGCATGCGCGAGGCACTGGCCGAGTCCCTGCAGGATTACGCGGGTGCGGTGGTGCTGGTGTCGCACGATCGCGCGCTGCTCGGCGCCTGCTGCGACCAGTTCCTGCTGGTGCATCAGGGGGTGGCGCGGCCCTTCGACGGTGACCTCAACGACTACGCCAACTGGTCGCTGGGCCGGCAGAGTCGCGACGTCGGTGCGGGCTCCGATGCTGCGAGTTCGGCCAGCGCGGCGCCAGCCCCGGCGGTCAAGCCAGCGACGGATTCCCGCCAGGAACGCGAGCGGCGCAAGGCGCTGCAGGCCGAAGTGCGCAAGGCCGAGCAGCGGATCACCGAACTGGGACAGCGCCTGAAGCGGGTCGCCGCGGATCTGGAGGCAATTTCCCACGCCCAGCCGGGCGATGTCGCCCGCTGCGCCGCCCTCAATGGCGAACAGCAGCGGCTCCGCGCGGAGCTGGACTCGTGGGAGACGCGCTGGCTGGAGTTGAGCGAGTGCGCGTAAGCGAATGCGTGTGAGCGAGTCCGCGCGCAGCACGTCGGCGTTGTCTCGGCGGCTGCTGTTGTTGGGTGGCCTGGCCCTGCTGGCCGGCTGCAGCAGTCGGCCGCGACCCGCCAGTTCACCAATCGCTGCTGCACCACCGCGTCCACGGCCGCGGCCTCGGCCTCGCTTGCCACTGCCGCCGCCAGATCCGCTGCGCAGCCGCGAGGTCGTCTTTCACGCCCTGCAACTGGTCGGGACGCCGTATCGCTTTGGCGGCATGAGCCCGGAGGGTGGTTTCGATTGCTCGGGGCTGGTGCTGTACGTCCATCAGGCCTCGGGTGGACCGCGCATGCCGCGGACCGTGCGCGAGCAGATGGCGATGGATTTGCCTGGCGTGCCGGAGGGCCAGCGGGTCGCCGGCGATCTCGTGTTCTTCGGTCAGGCCGGTCGGCCGAACCACATCGGCATCTATGTCGGCGAGGGACGCTTCGTCCATGCGCCGAGCACCGGCGGCACGGTGCGATTGGACCGACTCGATTCGCCGTATTGGCGCACCCGCTATCTCGGAACCCGGCGCGTGCCGGGTTGAGAGGGCTTGCAACAGCCTTGAATGGGCTGCACAAACGACCGGGGCGCCCGAAGGCGCCCCGTCTGCTTACTTGACGACCCTCAACTGGGCGCGACCCCGACGTGCCGGTGGCGTCTCGGGGCTGTCTCCCGTGTCGGCCGGCGGGTCCGGCGGCGGTGACGGTGCATCGGGCTCCTCGACGGCGAACACCTGACCCTCGCCGTTTTCCCGGGCGTAGATTGCAACGACGGCCCAGACCGGCACGCCGACATCGACCTTCATGCCACCGAAACGTGCATTGAAGCGAATCTCGTCGTTGCCGATGACCAGCATGTCGGTCGAACGCGGCGCGATGTTCAGGACGATGTGACCGTCCTTCACGTACTGCCGCGGTACGCGGACCCGCTGATCATCGGCGCGCACCACCAGATAAGGCGTCAGCTGGTTATCGACGATCCACTCGTAGGTTGCCCGCAACAGGTACGGGGTTCGCGAGCTCATCGCCGGGCCGACGCCCTCCGGGGTCTCTCCGACGGCCATCTCAGTGCACGTCCTTCCAGTACTCGGTCTTCAGCAGCCAGGCAATCAGCGTGAACAACGAAAGATAGAGCAGCACCCACGGACCGAAGCGCTCGCGATCCACAAGTGCCGGCTCACCGACGTATTCCAGGAAGCTGGTCAGCGCCGCCATATCGCGCTGGTACTCGGATGCCGAGTGCAGGCCGCCGCTGGTCTCGCCGAAGCCCTCGAAGCATTGGCCGCTGATCTCGACCGTCTTGCAGTGGCCGCCGGCTTCCACCGGGTTGAACTGGGCCTGCTTGATGCCCTCGTAGTGCCAGAGCACATGCGGCATCGAGGCATTCGGGAACACCGTGTTGTTCCAGCCGATCGGGCGGGTCGGGTCCGGGTAGAAGCTCAGGAGGTAGTTGTAGATCCAGTCGATGCCGCGCGAGCGCGCAGTGAGCGACAGATCAGGCGGCGCCACGCCGAACCACGCCGCAGACTCCTTCGGCATGGACGACTTCACGTAATCACCGATCCCGGCGCCGGTGAAGTTGAAGTTGGTCAGGACCTGTTCTTCGGTGAGGTTCAGGTCCTTGGCCAGCCGGGAATAGCGCTTGTACTGCAGGCCATGACAGCCGGCGCAATAGTTGAAGTACAGCTGCGCGCCCTTCTGCAGTGTGGCCGGGTCGCTCGGCGTGGTGGTGGCGTGGCCGAAGGGCAGGTAGGTCGCACCCGCAGCAGAAGCACTCGACGGGGCGAACGCCACCGCGAAGAGCGTCAACAGGGCCGCAAGGAATCGGATGGCGGTCATCGGATTGATCATCGGGCTGGCCTCAGTGGTCCATCGTCAGCCGGTCCGGCTCTGGCAGCGACTTGTCGATCGCCGTCCAGATCGGCATGGTGATGAAGAAGGCGAAATAGATGAAGGTGCAGACCCGTGCAACGATGGTCTGGAGTTCGCTGCCGGATTGCAGGCCCAGCCAGCCGAGGGTCACGAAGGACACCGCGAAGATGCCGATGATTGCCTTGCTGAGCAGACCGCGGTAGCGGATCGACTTGACATTGGCCCGATCCAGCCACGGTACGGCAAACAGGATCAGCGTTGCAGCGCCCATCACGATCACGCCCATCAGCTTGTCCGGGATCGCCCGCAACATCGCGTAGTACGGCGTGAAGTACCACACCGGCTTGATGTGGGCGGGTGTGACCAGCGGGTCGGCTGGAATGAAGTTGTCCATTTCCAGGAACAGGTTGCCGCCGGTCGGGTAGAAGAACACGATGAAGAAAAACACGATCAGGAAGAACCCGGCGCCGAACAGGTCCTTGACCGTGTAGTACGGGTGGAAGGGAATGCCGTCGAGTGGTTTGCCGCTCGAATCCTTCTTCTTCTTGATCTCGACGCCGTCCGGGTTGTTCGAACCGACTTCATGCAGCGCCGCGAGGTGCAGCACGATCAGGAATGCCAGCGCGAAGGGCAGGGCAATCACGTGCAGGGCGAAGAAGCGGTTCAGCGTCGCGTCCGACGGCAGGAAGTCTCCCTGGATCCAGATCACCAGATCCGGTCCGATCAGCGGAATGGCACCGAAGAGGCTCACGATCACCTGAGCGCCCCAGAAGCTCATCTGGCCCCACGGCAGCACATAACCGAGGAAGGCTTCGGCCATCAACAGCAGGAAAATCGCGACGCCGATGGTCCAGACCAGTTCGCGCGGCTTCTTGTAGGAGCCGTACATCAGTCCGCGGAACATGTGCAAGTAGACCACGACGAAGAACATCGAGGCACCGGTCGAGTGCATGTAGCGGATCAACCAGCCCCACTCGACATCACGCATGATGTATTCGACCGAAGCGAAGGCTTCGGCTTCCGAGGGCTTGTAATGCATCGTCAGCCAGATGCCGGTGACGATCTGGTTCACGAACACCAGCAGTGCCAGTGATCCGAAGTAATACCAGAGGTTGAAGTTTTTCGGCGCGTAATACTGGCCGACGTGCTGATTCCAGAAACCGATGACGCCGAGCCGCTGGTCGAACCAGTTGAGCACGGCGGAAGCCGGAGAGGAGGAGCTTGATGCGGGGATCGGTCGCGCCATGGCTTACGCTGCCTTCTGAATCGGGTCCTCACCGACGATGACGATCGAATCGTTGTCGCCTTCGAAGCGGTGCGGGGGAATGACGAGGTTGGTGGGCGCCGGGGAGCCGTTGTAGACGCGGCCGGCGAGGTCGAACTTGGAGTTGTGGCAGGGGCAGAAGTAGCCGCCTTTCCACTCCGCGTCCCACGGCTCAGGCTTGACGTCCGGGTTGTGCTTCGGTGAGCAGCCAAGGTGCGTGCAGCTGCCAACCACCACCAGCACTTCCGGCTTGATCGAGCGGGTGTTGTTGCGGGCGTATTCGGGTTGCTGATCGACCATGGCGGAGTCCGGGTCCTTCAGGCGCGGCTTTTCTCCGTCCAGCAGGCGCAGTGTCTCTTCGGAGCGACGGATCACGAAGATCGGTCGTTTTCGCCACGCGCCGAGCACCTGTTGGCCCATCTCCAGTTTCGAAATGTCGATGCGGGTCGGCGCGCCGGCGGCGATCGCCCGGGCGCTCGGCTTCCACGCCGAATAGAAGGGGACGGCGGCCATGCCGACGCCGACCGCGCCGACGGCGGCGGTGGTGAGGGTCAGGAAGCGCCGGCGACCGGGGTCAACGGTTTGCTCTGCCATGCGTACTCCGCGTTGCAACAGAAAGGGGCCGGCAGCGTGCCGGGGGAGCGGCGATGCCGCCCGGGTAACCGCCGGAGTTTACAGGAGCGTTTTCGGCCCACACAATCGAAACGACGCGGCAGGCCGATCCGGCGGCCGGGGCGGTCCGGCGCCGCAGTGAGTGGTCCAGTCTCGAGAACCGGCGCTTCCTACCATGCGTGAGCTCTTCAAACTCGCCGTGCAGGCGGTCATCGTCGGTCTGGCGCTGGCCTTTCTGCTGCGCTGGGCGTGGCCTGGTGCGACCTCCGCGCCAGTCACCGCACCGTTCAGCTACGCGTCTGCGGTCGAGCGCGCGTCGCCGGCGGTGGTCAGCATCCTTGCCCAGCGGCAGGTGATCGAGCGGGTGCCGTTCGGGGCGCCGCTGGAGCGCTTCCTCGGCGTGTCGCCGCAGGCCCGCGTCGTCAATCAGGGCAATCTGGGCTCCGGCGTCTCGATTCGCGACGGCTATGTGCTCACCAATTATCACGTGGTCAGCGCGGCAACCGAGATCGCGGCGCAGCTGATCGACGGGCGGGTGGTGCGGGCGGTGCTGATCGGCTCGGATCCCGACACGGATCTCGCGGTGCTGAAGATCGACGCTGCGGATCTCCCGCAGGCGGTGATCGGTGAGGTCGCGGCCCTGCAGGTCGGCGATCCGGTGCTGGCGATCGGCAATCCGCTCGGCATCGGCCAGTCGGTGACGCTCGGCATCGTCAGTGCCACCGGCCGGCGACGACTGAACATCTCGACCTACGAGAACTTCATCCAGACCGACGCGGCAATCAACAGCGGCAACTCCGGCGGCGCGCTGGTCGATGCCCACGGCCGGCTGGTCGGCATCAACGCCGCCATGCTGTCCCGGCGGATCGGCGCCGAGGGCATCGGCTTCGCGATCCCGGCGGATGTCGCGCTGGACGTGATGCAGCAGATCATCACGCATGGGCAGGTGGTTCGCGGGTGGTTGGGCATCACGCTGCTGGAGCGTTCCGGGCCGGCCGGGGCCGGCAGTGCGGTGATGCAGGTGGTCGTCGAGGGCGTGTATCCCGGCTCGCCGGCGTTTCTCGCCGGGTTGCAGTCGGGGGATGTGCTGTTGTCGATCGCCGGGGAGCCGGTTCTGAGTGCCGATCAGTTCAAGCAGCTCGAAGCGGGGATCCTGCCGGGCCGTTCGGTCGAGATCGAGGCCAGCCGCGCCGGCTTGCCGTTCCGGCTGCAGGCGACGTTGACCCAGCGGCCCAAGCCGGTCAGTTGAGCGTCGATCACGTGCTGCAGCCGCTGGGCGCGGCAGCATTCGGTGATGAACATCCGTCGCCTCTGCATCGTTCTCGGGGACCAGCTGGACCCCGCCAGTTCCCTGTTCGATGACTTCGAACCGCAGCACGATGTGCTGTGGATGGCCGAGGTCCGCGAGGAGGCCACCCATGTCTGGTCCCATCGGGCGCGCATCGCGCTGTTCCTGGCGGCGATGCGACATTACGCCGAGGCTCAGCGCGCGAGCGGTCGCCGCGTCCACTACCGGCGCCTCGGCGAGCACACCGCGGCCAGTCTGGCCGAGGCGCTGGCGGAGGACCTCGCCCGGCTGGAGCCGGCCGAGGTGGTCTGGGTCGAGCCCGGTGACTGGCGGGTGGCCGAATCGCTGCGGACACTGGCGGCTCGCGACACGCGGCCGTGGTCGCTGCGGCAGGATCGGCATTTTCTGGTCGGCACCGCCGATTTTCAGCGCTGGGCCACCGGCCGCAAGGAACTGCGGATGGAGCATTTCTATCGTTGGATCCGGCAGCGCGCCGGTGTGCTGATGCAGGACGGCAAGCCGGTCGGCGGGCGCTGGAACTTCGACGCCGAGAATCGCGAGTCCTTCGATGCGCGTGGCCCGGGATTGCTTCCGGCGCCGCTGGGCTTCGCGCCGGACGCGCTCACTCGCGAGGTGCTGGAGGAGGTCGCAGCGGCGTATCCGGCGCATCCGGGCGAGTTGGCCCCCTTCGACTGGCCAGTGACGCCGGTGCAGGCCGAGGCCGCGCTGGAGGACTTCATCCGCCGGCGGCTCCCGGAGTTCGGCCGCTACCAGGATGCGATGTGGCAGGGCGAGCCCTGGCTGTATCACGCGCGGTTGGCGGCGGCGATGAATCTGAAGCTGATCAGCCCGGCAAGGGTGATCGCCGCCGCCGAGGCGGCCTGGCAGGACGGCCAGGCGCCGTTACCAGCGGTGGAGGGCTTCATCCGGCAGGTGCTGGGCTGGCGCGAGTACGTCCGCGGCATCTACCACCTGCGGATGCCGGCGTTTCTGGATGCCAATGCGCTGGACGCCGATGCGCCGCTGCCGGCGTTCTACTGGACCGGCGAGACCGACATGGCCTGCCTGCGCGATGCGCTCGGTCAGACGCTGAAATATGGCTATGCCCACCACATCCAGCGGCTGATGGTCACCGGGCTGTTTGCGCTGCTGCTCGGCGTGCGGCCGCGCGAGGTGCATGCCTGGTATCTGGCGGTTTACGTGGATGCGATCGAGTGGGTGGAGCTGCCGAACACGCTCGGCATGAGCCAGTACGCCGATGGCGGTTACATGACCAGCAAACCCTATTGCGCAAGCGGCAAGTACATCGACCGGATGAGCAACTACTGCGCCGGTTGCCGGTATCGACCGGACGAGGCGGTGGGCGAAACGGCTTGCCCGTTCACCACGCTGTACTGGGATTTCCTGCTGCGTCACGAGCAGCGCTTCCGGAACCATCCGCGCGCCGGGCTGCAGTGGCGCAGCGTCGACCGGTTGTCCGATGAGCGAAAGGGGTCAATTGTGTTGCAGGCTGCAGCTCTGAAAGTGCGATGGATCGGCGCGCAGATCGCTGCTGGTGGTCCATCACCGGTTCCCGCCGACCATGGTGCTGACTGAGGTACCCAGCACGGGAAAATCGGGAGTCTTTGTGGCAACGATTAGTGACCTCGCTTAATCTTGCTTCAGGCGCAAGGCCCGGTCGGCGTCCCGCCGGAGGGCGACAACCGCGTCTGCTGGCGGAGCTTCGTGATGCGTTGGTGGATTCTGGCGGGGCTGTGGGCCCTCGGACTTTTTTTCGCGGTAGCGGCTGTCGCCCAGCCGGTGCAGTTGCAGAATGGTGTGGCGGTCAACGGCAACACCAACTCCGTAACGGAGAACTCGGATTTCCGTGATTACGTCGCGGTACTGCCGGCAGGTGCCAGCAATCTGGTCATCACGATGGACAACCTGACGGCAGACCTTGACCTGCACGTTCGTTTTGGCCAGACGCCGAACCTGACCACTTTCGACTGCCGACCATTCCTGGGCGGCACCAACGCCGAGACCTGCAACATCGCCACGCCAAGTACCGGCAACTACTTCATCCGTGTCTACGGCTTCGCCACCGGTCCGCAGAGCTTTCGGATTCTTGCCACCTGGACCGCACCTGGCGGCGGCGGTGGGCCGGGCGGTAACTGGGTGCATCTGGGACCGGGCCCGGCGCATGAGGGTCAGGT
>Ga0209812_10000949_pt1 | contig 22533 bp, 15 predicted proteins | sample JI71714BDNA_FD_187502 | JGI IMG/M metagenome (GOLD analysis project Ga0209812, IMG submission 187502) | Wastewater effluent complex algal communities from Wisconsin, to seasonally profile nutrient transformation and Carbon sequestration -... | ecosystem: Engineered > WWTP > Effluent > Algae...
CAATACCCGTGTGGAGCGAGCCGTTGAAAATCAATGGTTTGAGGTTTTAAGCTGGGGAGTGTTTGAGTGCGGCGACGCTAGCGCCGCGCGAGTTGCCCCAGCGCCTCAAACTGTTGATTTTCAGCGGACTTTCGAGCGGAATCGGGTTGCCTTTTCTTTGGATACTTTCTTTTGGCAACGCAAAAGAAAGTATCTCGCCCAAGGGGCGAAACGCTTTTAAAAAAATGTCGCCGCGAAAGCAAAAATGCAAAAATGCAAAAATGCAAAAAAAAAGCTCGCCGCTAAGGCAAGAATAAAAATTTAAACCAAGCCGCCTGCAAGGCAAAAGACCGCTGAAGGCACATAGCCAACCATCCCCCACCTTCTGACAACGGCTCGCACCGAGCGCCAAGAACAGACCATAACGCCTTCGTTTTATGCCGAAATCTATGAAATCCGCAGCAATCACGCGCTTTTGCAAAAATTCAGCTGCAAAAGCCCTAACTGCAGCGTAAAATTGCCAACCAACATAGTAGGTGGCGGTCGGATCCTCGCTTCCCTGTGTTGCCCCTGTTAATTACCAGCATTATGGATACGCCTTTGTCTGCCAAAGACCCATTTGAATCAATTAAATTTGATAATACCCGTGACGATACGCCGGGTAACGCAATTGATATATCGCTATCGAGTAAGGAATCATCTCGTGGCGAAACATCTGCGCAGCGGCACGCTGCCAGACAGCATCAAGCAATCCCTCATTCGAAAACGCCATCGAACCCACAGCCAGCATCTTCACATGCCTCCGCGGCGGGGAGTATCAGCAGGTGGCGCAGCCAACGACGTCCAAGTCTAGTGCCATGGCTGTTTAGCCTGATGCTGATTGCCATCGCAGCCGTGGTGGGCTTTGAGCTGCACACCACCCACTATGCTGCACCCTATATTCATCAGTATGCCAAAACCTTAACCTATGAATTAACGAACAAACCCGCAACACAGGTGGTATACCCCAAAAGCGGGCCTTTTGATGAACGTTATGGTTATACCAAACTGCCAGAGATCCTGCCTCGCCTCCTTGAGCGCAATTTTTCGATTGTGGCTCAAACGGAATTTTCGCCGGCCCTGACCAATTATGCTCAGCATGGATTTTTCCCGCCTTATCGGGAAAAAGTACAATCGGGGTTGCACCTGACCGATTGTCGCAATGAAACCATGTTTGATTTTAATTACCCGCAGCGCGTGTACCGTGATGCGCGGGTGATCCCCAAAAGTGTTTATTTGAGTCTGCTGTTTATCGAAAACCGCAATTTATTGACGCTGCCGCCAAGTGCGAACCCGGTGATCGATTGGCCACGTTTTGCCATGGCGGCGCTTTCGCAAGTTGGTAAAGTGTTATCACTGGGTGGCCAATCCGCTGGCGGTAGTACCTTGGCAACCCAGATCGAAAAATTCCGTCATTCGCCACAAGGCCTCACCAAAGGCTTTATGGATAAAGCGATTCAAATGGTGTCAGGTACCATTCGTGTCTATCACTTTGGTCAAGACACCTTAGCTGCGCGCAGTCGCATTGTGCAAGACTATTTAAATACTGTGCCCTTATCCTCCGCGCCAGGCCATGGTGAAGTGCACGGCGTCGGTGATGCGCTATTTGCGTGGTTTGGTACTGACTTTGATGAAGCTAACGCCCTGTTAAACGCCCCTGCAACCGCAGAAAATCGCAGCGCTCGTGGCCAAGTATTCCGCCAGTTTATGGCGTTGATGATTGCGCAGCGCCGGCCATCTTATTACCTATTACAAGGCCATGATGATCTTGAACAACTGGTGGATAGTCATATCCGTCTGGTGCATCGAGCCGCAATTATTGATACCGATTTGCGTGACGCGGCATTGTCGCAAAAGCTTACCTTCCGTCATGCCAAGATTAATAAACTACAAGCCGAGCAAGATAGTAAAAAAGGTATCAATGCGGCGCGGTTGCGGCTTGGTAATTTGCTCAACCAGCCATTGTATGAGTTGGATCGTTTTGATTTGCATGCCAGCAGCAGTCTGCATGCTGAAGTGCAGCAGAAAGTCAGCGCCTATTTACGCAGTCTTGCCGATGCAAAACAAGCGGCTCGCTATGGTTTGGTCGGCGAAAAAATGCTGAACAGCAGCAATACCGCCAACGTGTTATATAGCTTTACCCTGTTTGAAAAAACCGCCAGCGGCAACCGCGTCCGCGTGCAAACCGACAGTACAGATCAACCCTTTGATTTGAACGAACACAGTAAGTTAGAACTGGGATCAACCGCTAAATTACGGGTACTTACCACCTATTTAGAAATCGTCGCTGAGCTGCATCAGAGTTTTGTCGATGAATTGCCCGATAACTTATTAACCATGGACATAGCCCCGGCGGACCATATTACGCGCTGGGCCGCGCAATACATGGCGCAAGCTCCAGATCGGAGTTTAAGCGTGATGCTCGATGCGGCTTTGCAGAGAACCTATAGCGCCTCACCGCACGAGCGCTTTTTCACCGGCGGCGGTGTGCAAGTATTTGGCAACTTCGATTCAAAAGAAGACAGCAAAGTCCCTACTGTGCTGGAGTCGTTACAACAGTCGCATAATTTACCTTTTGTGCGATTGATGCGTGATATCGTCAGCTATGCCAGTAGCTATCAAACCCAAGGCACCAGTTCACTGTTGCTGCGAAGTGATAAAGATCCAAAACGTGAGGCGTATTTACGTCGTTTTGTCGATATTGAAGGCACTAAATTTTTGCGGGAATTCTGGCGTAAATACCGGCAGAAAAATCAAGAAGAACGCTTGGAAGTATTTTTTGATGGTTTAAAACAAACCCAAGACCGGTTAGCGGCGGTGCATCGTTATTTGCTGCCCAATGCCGATTTTTTAAGTTTCAGCAGTTTTTTAAAAGCCAAACTACCGGAAGAAAACCTGACGCCCAAAGCCTTACAGGCGCTGTATAACAAATATGGTCCAGGTAAGTTTAGTCTTCCAGATCAAGGTTATATTGCAAAAGTTCACCCATTGGAGCTGTGGTTACTGAGTTATTTAAATCAAAACCCAACCGCCAAGTTTGACGATGTCGTCGCTGCCAGTAGCGAGCAGCGCCAGCAAGTGTACCAATGGCTATTCCGCACCTCAAATCGTGCCGCTCGGGATAGCCGGATCCGGTATATGCTCGAGGTTGAAGCATTCTTAGATATCCATCGACGTTGGCAGCGACTTGGTTTTCCATTTGATCACTTGGTGCCATCGTTAGGTACGGCGCTTGGTAGTTCTGGCGATCGCCCAGCCGCTCTCGCGGAGCTGATGGGGATTATCCAAAATGATGGCATTCGGATGCCAACGATTCGGATTGAACAGCTGCATTTTGCTGCCAACACGCCATACGAAACGCAGCTGGTCTACAACAGCAATGCGGGCGAACGTGTGATGCGTCCAGAAGTAGCCCGCGCGCTTCGCAGTGCGCTTGGCCATGTGGTGAGTGATGGTACGGGCCGTCGCATCAACGGTGTGTTTTTACGTGATGATCAACGTCCGCTGGCGATAGGTGGCAAGACAGGCACAGGTGATAACCGTCTTGTGACACAATCGGTGCGCGGTAAAGCCGTCGCCAGCACCGCCATGAGCCGCACTGCGACCTTTGTGTTTTATCTGGGCGATAGCTACTTTGGTACCTTGACGGCCTTTGTGCCGGGTAAAGATGCGGAAGATTTTAGCTTTACCTCGGCATTACCTGTGCAAGTGTTAAAAGGCATGGCGCCCATACTGCAACCCTTCGTGAATCAGACGCAAAGTATGTGTGCAGCTAAATAAGCTGCATACTTACCTCTTGTTATGGATGTCACTTGGCTTGGTCACGCCCAGCCAAGTGACATCCAGCAAAATGACATCCAGCCACGGGCACTGAGGATTCCAAACTAATCGAGGAAGGTAAGTAATTTACCATCTTGGATTTTTTGTGCCAAAAAACTCCACATCGCAGCTTCACTTAAAGGTCTTGCAAAATAATAGCCTTGCCCAACGTCACAGTGGTGTTTTTGCAGCATCAGCAACTGCGCACGACTTTCGACACCTTCGGCCACGACCTTCAGTTGTAAGTTATGCACCATCGCGATAGTTGACATAATCACTTGATAATCAGCACTATTATCAAGCATGCCAAACAAAAAGCTTTTATCTATCTTGATGGTATCTACAGGCATTTGAGTGAGATAACTCAGCGACGAATAGCCGGTGCCAAAATCATCAATAGCAAAATGGAATCCCATATCTTTGAGTTTGTGCATTAAGCTCAAGGTCGCATCAACGTTTTTAACTAAACTACGCTCTGTTAACTCAAACTCAAACTGCGTGGCTGCCACACCAAACTCCAACAACCATTGCGACAATAATACCGGTAGCTGTGGATCGGCAAACTGCTCGGCAGACAAATTTATCGCCAAACGCAGCCCTTCATGCCCCGCGACATGTAGCTGCTTGGCAAGGGCAAAGCAGCGTCGGATCACCCAATACCCAACATCGTTCATTTGCGCTGAGCTTTCTAACACAGCAATAAAATCATCAGGTGCAACCATCCCACGCTCGGGATGTTGCCAGCGTAGCAATGCTTCTAGCCCGGTAAGGCGACCATCGCTTAACGCAAATTGGGGCTGTAGATAAATACAAAACTGCCCCATGGCCACCGCTTGCTTTAATTCTTGCTCAAGCAATAAACGCTGCGCCAAACGCTGCTGCATTTGCTCACTGTATTGCTGTACTCGGTTTCCACCCTGTTCTTTAGCTTCATACATGGCCATATCGGCTTGCCGGATCAGTTCATCTGGCGTGGTTTGCCCACTACTGGTGATGGCAATACCAATACTGGTGGTCATAAAATATTGCTGTTGCTCTAAATATACCGGTGTTTTAAAACTGTCAAAAATGCGCTGTGCGACTTGAAATGGATAGTCGTAATGTTGATGCCCACTGAGAACCACGACAAATTCATCACCACCAAAGCGACACGCCATATCCGCACCACGGATACAAAGGCGCAGACGGTTAGCGGCCTCGGTCAGTAATAAGTCACCACTGGCATGACCTAAACTGTCATTGATCTTTTTGAAATCGTCCAAATCCAAAAACAATAATGACAAAGTCGCACTTTGCCGCTCCATCGCAGACAGCTGTTTTTTTAGGTGATATTGCAGCATGTTACGGTTAGGTAAACCGGTCAGTAAATCGAACATGGCAATATTTTCAAGCTCTTGCGTGTTGCGCTCGACCTGATGATGCAGACGCTCCAATTCATGGCTCAGCGCGATAGCTGCCGTTTGTAAGGTATCGATATCATCGCGAAATAACCAAGGTTGGCTATAACTACGCTCACGGAATTGTTGAAACTGCCGCTGAGCCAATAAAGGTAAAAATTTACTTAATCGTTGTAAACGATAACCCAATCGGAAAATGAGGATATAAATAATGACCGCCAATAATACAAACACCACCAAACCTACACCAATGATTTGCCATCGGTAGGCAGCCATCGCGCGTTCAAAGGAGGTTACATCATCAGCTAATGCTAAATAATAACTAAGTTCAGATACTTGTAGAGGCAAGACCATCAAACGAAACGAGCGTTGATTGTGTTCTAAGCGTATCCCCTGCTCGACCAGCTCTGGCATGGATAAATGGGCGGGTAATGCCGCAAATAAGCTACGCATCGAATCGGCATTTGACGTCGACAATAAATTCAGCGCGGATTGAGGCGCGCGGCGCATGGGGTCATACTGAACAACGGCAATATCACTCCCGGTACTTTGCCGCATGGCAGACAACACATCCAATAAGGTGGTAGATGCCGCGACCACAGCTAAATCCCCATTGGCATTTTGTAAGGGCAACAATAGTAATTTTACGCAGTAACTCCGACAGTACATTTCACTTTGTGGCCGCTGCTCAGTTAATACTTGCTGGGCCAATTGCAGTAAACGATCCGGCAGAGTTTTAGCGGTCGCGTAGGTTAAATTCAACTGATCATCCAATAACCAGAGATTTTCCACGTTTAAATGCACCGTCATACTGTCGTAATGACTATTAAGCTGATGGGCAAACGCATTAAAATCACTTTGTTGTCGCAACTTGGCCAATTCGGCAAAAGACTCCAGCCAACTTCGTAGTTGATTTTCTAGGGCATTATTGAGGTGATCAAACTGTTGGATTCGTTGGCGTTGGATGATTTGTTGCTGCTTGGTAAAATCATCGTCCAATCGATATAAAGTGACACTGGTTAATACTGCTGACATCAGCAATAAACTGCTCAGAGTGAGGATCACAATTTTACCTGGAAGACTTAAAAAGGGTCGCATGCTAGAACCAATACATCAACTGCAACGCCATAATGTGATGTTGGCGAGACCGGTTTATCGCAATATCAGGTACCACATTCGGCCCCAAGCGCCCCGTACCTTCAATCCAATGCATTTCAGCTTTCAAGCGCAGATTTTTCTGAATGTCGTAACTCCAAGCCACCGCCAGATCAGTCTGATACCCAAAAAAGGGCGCGATGAGCCCAGCCGATTGCAGTGGCAATAAACGCCCACCTCGATCATCTTTATTGGCATAAAACTTATCGATGCTGGCGATAAATGCATGTTGTGGTGTCCACTGATATCGTGCCAGTAGATAAGCGCCTTGGGCGAATTGTACTCGTTTGAAATTTGGCGCTAAAAACCCAGTTGCATCAATACGCTCTTGCATCAATTCACTGGATAATTCGAAACGTTCGGCGCTGTAGCGCCAATTGAGCATAAAGCGCTGCACATTAAACCAAGCATGCACGTAAGGATCGGTCGCATCTGCGCGGTAGTTAAAATCAGAATCTAATAGAGAAATCCCATACTGCGCTGCGCTGCGCACGGGGCGCCAAAATGCGCTGAGCTGCTGCACATAGTCTTGCTCAGTTTCACCCGTAATTTGACGACTTAAAACTAACCGACTTTGCTCACGACTAACCGGTGTCGCCCCCAAACTCCAATTCAGTTCAAGTTCGCCAAAACTACCGGTATGGTTGGATTGAATGGCTACACCATCAGAACCTACGGCGATATCACGAAATGCATCAAAATAGATAGACTGTGGCAGGACAATTAATGGTCTTGTCATGGCGACATCGCGCGTGCTCGAATAGAGCCAGTGCATATTTTTAAAACGGCCGACAAGAATGTCAAATTGCCAATCTAAACTGGAATGGGCCGTCCAATTTACAAACAAATAATCAATTCGATGACCTTTTTGATAACGCTGACCACCATCTAGATACATCAGTTGTCCCGCGATTCTGACCGATGGCTGCAGTTGCCAACTGGCGTTCATGCCAAATTCCGTCAGTTCACTACTCCAATCACCACTGTTATTGACAAAATTGCTATCTTGCGCCCGGATCAGACCTTGCGAGACATAGCCGTGCCAGTGCCATGCCTCATGCGCATAACAGCTTGATGCCATCAGCCATAGACTGATCCCCATCAGCCATGACAGGCCTGGATTATTGCAACGGAAGTACTTTCGCGGCATAGCGTTCATCATATTGTTCAACATAGCCTATAGCCCCCGGCGTCGCGCTAATCATCTCTAGCATTGCCATGTCAGAGCTAAGCTCCGTTGGCGGGGGGGCGATCCCTGAATACGTCAATTTTTGCCATACCCGCTCCACTTGGTACGGGAATAACTGCAAACATTCCTTGCTAAATTGTTGGTGGCCCGCCGATTGTGTGGTTAACACAAACACACGGATGGGCGCACCATTTGGCCACTGCAGCTGCCGCATCAAAAAAATACTGCGCAGCTGCGCCACCGATAACTGCTCCACAGGCACCGATGGGTGAACAATGATGTGCGGCGCCCCTAGCAAGGTGAAGGGCTGCCATAAACCAAGCACAAAACATAACCAGACTATACGGGTCACTATCAGCGTCCTGTCATTCGCTCATCGTGCCGTTGCAAATATCGGACGACGCGCAGTGATATAGGTAGCGATATCGGTTTAGATATCAACAAAGATATAGAACCTTAGGTCGAAATAATGCATCCATCAAATCGGCGTATCTTTGGCTGCCCTCGTTGCTGTTGATAAACGCGTGTTTTTACGATTCGACAGCATCAAGGTGGCGCGCTTAAACGCGAGCAAATCACCGGTATTCTAAGGGCCTGCGCTAGTGCTCAGCTCGATAGACGTCAGATTATCGATGTCAGATTATCGATGTCAGCTGAAGTTGAGCACCAATGCACCTACTACATCGCGCAGTATAGTGTACAGCATAGGAACATCGCCAGCATGTTCAGTTGCTATTGTGCCACATTTGTAAAAAAGCGGAGATGTCATCTTCACTCGAAGGCTCGTCCACCACGACGCAAAATTCAGGCGTTTACGATAGTTCACCTGCGCCTTGTAAAACTGCTGTGCTATCTTTGATTTAGCCGTCAGCGGCAACCATAGATCCCAAGGTCGTGCATCGGCTGGCACATACAATTGAATCCATCATGACCTTTAGCCATAAGCATCACCGCGACATGTTGTTGTATTCGCAGGACAGCCTAAGGAGAACACGATGAGCGCATTTGATTATGCCCGACAAGCCGGTGAAATGTTTGTTCTGCCCGAGTCTTGTTTAAAAATTAAAGAGCTGTTGGACGATGGGGTCAGCGATTTGGATGAAATTGCGGCGCTCATTTCATTGGATCCTGCCCTCGCATCACGTTTATTAAAATTGGCCAACTCCGCGCTTTATCACCTACCGCAACGGGTCGACAACCTGTCAAAAGCAGTTCGCCTCTTGGGACAACATAAAGTGTACAACCTTGTCCTTGCGACCGGCACCACCCAAGCCTTTGCCAATTTGGCGGCCGACGTGGTGGATCTACGCAAGTTTTGGCAACAAAGTGTGCACTGCGCTTTAATTACCCAGTGCCTAGCCGAACATCTGGATTTAAAAAACCAAGATGCGCTCTATCTAAGTGGGCTGCTGCATAACATCGGCGAATTAGTGGTGGTTCAGCTCAATCCGGTGGTTGCGAAATTATGCGCGGCGGTCGAAGCGCCGCAATTGCCGTGGCTTCGCCAACAAGAATTGCTCGATTTTACCTACGCTGATGCCACCGTTGCGTTATTAAAACTGTGGCAATTACCGGATGCGATTGTGGCGCCTCTGGGTTATGTCCATCAGCCACAATTGGCCGGCGACTCCGCAGAGAAAATACTACTACACATTGCCACGCGGCTGGCGTACCAATCCGTCGCCACCAAGCCCTATGATTTAGCCTTTATAATCAAGCCTATTTATGCCGAACTGCTTGGGCTTGATCATCGGACGTTAGAACAAGCCATGCACTATGCCACCATTGAGGGGCTGGCGATTTTAAATTTGATTAGTCCTGAAAGCAGTGTGATTTACTAAATATGCCCCCATCTTCGAAAGCTTAGGTGCCAATATAGCTAAAAAGGGCAGCGTCCTATAACGCTGCCCTTTTGGGTCTTCGTTTCAAACCAATGGTTTGGCTGAACTTACGCATCTCATGACGTCGCGTGTGCCGTCAAATCTAGTTGGCTTGGTTGCCAACAATACTCATCTCAGCCAATAAATTCTCCGCGTGATCAACTTCATCCATCAGCCACAACACATAACGAATATCGACGTGGATTGCACGGGTAATGGCTGGATTAAAGTACCAATCTTTCGTGATTGATTCGTACGTGGAATCAAAGTTCAGACCCACCAATTCACCGCGGCCATTCATCACCGCCGAGCCGGAGTTACCGCCTGTGGTATCGGCACTGGATAAGAAGTTTAATGGGATCGAATGAAATGGCCGTCCCGCCATAGTTTTATAAAAATACGACCCGTATTGCTTAGCTTGATAGGCTTGTCGCAGTGTCGCTGGGACATCAAACGGCGGTTTATCCGTCACTTTGGCGAGCATGCCACTGACCGACGTAAACGGGGTTTTATACACGCCATCCGCAGCCGGATACCCATCAACATGACCATAGGTAATACGTAAGGTGCCATTGGCATCTGGATAAACTGGTTTATTTAAACTGCGATTATAAGCAATGACGGCGTTCATATACGCCGGACGTAACACCGATAAAGTTCCCGCTAAGGCCTTTTCGCGCTCTTCAATCGCCAAATTAGTTTGTGCGATAGCAACAGCAACTTTAATAAATGGATCTTGGCTAGCGGCAAAGTCTGCCGGGGTTTTACCCAGCCACGCCAAACGACCTTCTGTGGTGGTTAAGCTTGACGTTTTATACCATCCAGCCAACTGTTGCTGCAGCTGCGCCGCACTTGCTCCAGCTTTTACCCCTAAGGCTTGGTCAAATACCGCCACCCGCAGCTTGGCATCTTGCGCAAGATACTCCGCCAATTGCTCAGTCCATACCGCAATATCCACCTCACTGGAGAAACTCTTTTCAAGGCGTTTTAACCGACCTTCAAACATTTTCAGATCACGATTTTGATAGCCAATATCACGCATTTCATCTGGCTTTTGCTGCTCAAGTGCCAAACGATGCAAATCGATAGCCGTTTTAAGCAGATCGCTGCGTTTCGCGACTTCAAAATAATAATTTTGCTGCAGATTGGCTTGTTCCGTTTTGACCGCATCTTTTAATGCCACTATGGCTTTTTGATACGATTTTCGACTCGGGTCCGCCGCCAACCAACGTTCAAACTCGGCAGCTTGCGCAACCTTAATCGCCGGAATATCCGTCACTTTAAAGCCGTCTAATAGGCCTTTTAGTTTTTTCATCCGGTTGTGATAGCCTTTTACCACCGAGGCGTAACGAACTTTTAATTCCGGATTTTGCTGGCCCAGTCGCTCAATCGTCGCGATCATTTGCGCGAAGGTTTTCACCTGCGCCGGATATTGCCAATCGCGGGCAAAACTAATTTCCTCCGCCAAGCGATAGCGGCTGGTGACGCCCGGGTAGCCTGCTAATAAAATACCATCCCCTTGCTGCACGCCATCACGATTGACTTTTAAATAATGTTTTGGCACATAAGGCACGTTATCTACATGATAGGGAGCCGGCTTACCATCTTTACCGACATAACCCCGAATAAAGGTAAAATCACCGGTGTGCCTTGGGTATTCATAGTTGTCGATATCGCCACCAAAATTACCCACCGATTCCGCCGGTGCGTATACCAAACGCACATCCTGGATCATCAACTGTTTGATCAGAAAATATTCCATACCGTGGTGAAAACTCACCACATTACAGCGGTAATTCGCATCAACTTCACATTGCTGAATTAAACGTTTTCGATTGCGCTCAATCACCTCATAACGCTCACGCGGTGGCATATCGGCCGCGAGATTCCCTACCACCTCAGAACTTACATCACGAACCTCTTCAGTGACATACAGTCGCTCTTGAGGCCCCGCCGGTAACTCTTCAGGCAAGGATTTGGCTAAAAAACCTTTTTCAATCAAGTTCCGCGCCGCGGTGGAGTTTTGTTGAATCGCGCCATAGGCACAATGGTGATTGGTAATAACCAGGCCTTTCGGTGACACAAACGAGGCGGAACAGTAGCCTAAACTGACGATGGCATTCATCGGATATTGATTCAAATCCGCCAGCTGTTCACCAGAAATGCTGATACCACGTTGTTTTAACGCGTCAGATAAGGCAGGCATTTGGTAAGGCTGCCACTGCCCTTCGTCAGCCCATGTCATGCTGCTGCTCAGCGCAGCCAATGCCAGCCACAACGGTTTTAGACGTATTTTCGATGTTATTGTCATAAGATGATCCGCAAAAGCAAAATGACGAGGGTAAACCCAAGCCAATGTTGCTGTAAAGCACACCGTACATTGAATGCGCTTAACAACAAGGCGCTGCGACGAATTCGTCGTTCTCGGGTCGTCTGTGACCATATGTCTGATAAAAAAGCTGTTTTGCTATGCAGCCAGCGTCATCCTTTGATGATCGTCGAAGCGGTAGCCACACCACTGAGATAGGCGCCATGCGCAGTACCAAAATACTGCATGCTGGTGGCTTCACCGGCAAAATACAGTTGCTGCGCAATAGGTTGCGCCAACGCCATCCGGTGCTGCGGCGTAGCGCCTCGCGGATTAAACGAGTAGGAGCCGTAACTGTAGGGGTCGCTTGCCCAGCGCGTGATGATGTGATCTATAGGTGCCGGTATATCCTGACCAAACATGGTTTGTAGCGTCTGCATGGCGGCCGTGACAATCTGCTGATCCGTCAACGACTCCAGTTGTTGGCCATAATCTGCGGCATTAAAGCCCATTAAAATTGGCTTATTCAGCACCTTGGCCAAACTTACCCACTGCGCCCACTGGCCATGCTGTCGTGGAATGTATTCCAACCAGTCGACATCGGTTGGCCAAAACGCCTTGGGAAAGCGCAAATAGCATTTATTTAGCGTTCCCATCGCTAAGGTTTCAATCGCCGCTTGCTTATCACCTGGCAGTGGTGGCTCAAATACCAACTGCTGCCGTTTTAAAACGCCAAGTGGCACTGTCACAATGACTTTATCCGCAACAAAGGTCCGCTGATTCGTTTCCACGATGACCTGCTGCGGCGTGCGCCGAATATGTTTCACCTGATGCGAAAGGTGGATCACAAGATGCGCGGCTAAATGCCGCGTTATACTGTCAAAACCATGTTTAAACAACACATCCGTCTCGCCGAAGACTTGTGCAGCATCAAACCAGTGCGCTGAGGTGTCCGCCAAGCTGCCCGCATATTCCTGCTCAATACGAGCATTTAGAATAAAGTTCAGCAGTGCGGTTTGCGCGGCATCATCACTAAACTGCTGTGCGATGTCCGCCACGGCATCGACAATAGATACATCCTCCGTCTGCTGCTGTGCTTCGTGAATTGCGGCGAGCAATTGTTGCTCAAGGGCATCAGCTCGGGCTTGCTCCTGATCGGATAAAGCCGTGCCTGCGCTGTTATAAACCACCGTATTATCGGTTGAGGTCATCAACAATTCGGTTTTAATCGCGTTGGCTAAGGCCGTGAGCGGATTACGCTCTTGGCCGTGGATCCAACTGGCCCCGAGATCAAGGGCAACATCCGGCCATTGTCGGCTGGTCCAAATCCGCCCACCTATCCGATCGCGCGCTTCAATCACTTCAACACTATATCCAGCTTTTCGCAGTAATGTCGCCGCGGTCAGGCCCGCCATTCCGGCGCCAATGACCAATACGCGCAAAGTTTTACCGCCCGCATAACTAGGTAGCGATACCGCGCCATGACCTAGCGCAGATAACGCGAGTAGTTTTAAAAAGCTTCGTCGCTGTATCATGCGATGCGTCCATCCCATCACTGTGCCATGCGAATTTTGACATCTGAGCCAATAACAACGCATACATGACGCACGACGTTAAAACCCAAAAAACGTGCATCGATATATGCGTTATACCCGTTAGATTTTACAAAGTCGTGGTTATGAGATTTTAAATTGGCTCACGTTATGATCCACATCACGCGACAAATCCTGAATTTTCACCGTAAAATCAAAAGCTTCAATGGCTTCATCGCTGGATTTCTTCGCCAAACTCGCCACATGTGCAATTTGCGATAACATTTGCGCCAGCGTACTGGCTTGCTGCGCGGCAGCCACATGTACTCGCTCAATTTGTACATCAACTTCATCCATCTGCTGCTGCGCCTGTGTTAATGCTTGGCCGGAACGATTACACGCATCCATACTAACGCCAGCGAGGCTCACCGATTGCTGCATTTGATTATACGATTCGCGGGTTTCTTGTTGGATCTCCACAATCACGGCAGAAATCTCTTTTGACGATTGTTCAGAGCGCTGCGCTAAGTTACGTACTTCTTCCGCTACCACGGCAAAACCGCGGCCTTGCTCACCAGCGCGAGCCGCTTCAATAGCCGCATTTAATGCCAATAAATTAGTTTGTGAGGCAATGGTTTGTATTACATTGACTATTTGATCAATTTTTTCCGCTTTGGCAGCCAACTGCTGTAAAGAACTGGCCGAATCGCGCACTGTGTGCGTCAGCTGCTGCATCTGCGTTATAGTTTCGCCCAAGGTGCCATTGCCCTCTTGCACCACAGCGGCGGTTTCGCGCGCGTTATCCGCGGCGAGATGGCAGCTGTCCACAATCGCCTGCGCAGCTTGCGTCATTTGTTGCATCGATAACGCCAGTTCATCACTGTGCGCTTCGGTTTGTTTCGCTTCATCACGCAGATTGCTCGCTAAGGATAAACTTTGCTCGGCAGTGAGCAGCACATCGGCGGTGCCATGGCGAATGTCAAACACGATAGTGCGCACCTTCTCAGCAAACCGATTAAAATTGCGCGCAATATCGGTAATTTCGTCATTGCCTTGTTCGGGCAATCGACGGGTTAAATCACCATCACCTTGCGCAACATCACGTAAGCTTCGGGCGACCAGCGCTAATTGTTGCAAGACATTGCCTTTTATATACCAAGCAATAGCGGCTAACAATCCAATACAAATAAATGCCACCGCAAACACGCCACTATGGATGGTGGTTTGTACCTTGGGTGCCGTCGCAAGTGTGGCTTCCAACTGTGCCGCACTATCAAGTTGCAGCTGCTCCAAACTCTGCATCAAATCATCCGCGGCCAATTCATAAACCTCCAGCGCCGTCTGCATGACTTTAAAATGTGTCACTAGTTGCTGAACATTGGCACTGTGCTCGGCAAACAATGCGATATAAGCATCACCCAACGTCCGATTGCCAAAACGATCTGGAGCCGGCACATTAAACAAACCGGTACTGGCTAAGGCATCAATCGCATCTTTTTGAAAAGCAATTGAATCATTTAATTCTTTGATAAGTTCATCTTGCGGTCCATGCCGTTTAATTTGTTCAATAAAATACAGCTGACGGAAAAAACCAATATTGGCTTCCATGCCACCGTCGGCGGCATCCCATTTGCGCTGTAAGCCACCTTTCCAACTGATGGCTTTGGTGGGTTTTTGCACTAACTCTTCCACCGCACTATCGCCATGCTCTTCGACAATTTCGCCAATATCAACGATGGTCGCCACAGTACCATCGGTGGCGACATCGGCCTTATGATAACGTTCAAACGTACTGATAAGTTGCAGCTGGGCATGACTGTAGGCTTGTTCATAATCTTTTATTTGCTGCAAGTCATTCGGCTTTATGATGCCCGCTTGACTGATCGCACTTAAACTCGTTTGGTAGTTTTGCTTTTGGCTTTGCAGCAGGGACTGATCTAAACTGCCACTTTTTATCATTTGTTCCACCAAACTCAACTGGGTTTGGATAGAGGCTACCGCTTGTTGGGAATGATCCGCCGTCACCCAAACCTGATTGGCAACAAACTTTAATAAACTGGCTTGTTTTTGACTTCCCCATAACGCTGCGGCTGCCATTAATAAAAACATCAATAAAATGAGCCACAAACCATAAGTTGCTCGTTGGCGCAAATTCATAATTCATCCTTAAAATTGTAAAAGCAAACGCAAGGTCGCAACCGTACTATCGCTGCGCTCATCCGCTTTGTGAGCGATTCGTTGGATAACGGGCTGCAATTGCAACTGTGTCGTCAACGGCAACAACCAATAAGCTTCCAGTAAATGTTCATCCGAGGGCGCGGGCCCACTGACTTGACTGAGCATCACACCCAGTTGTTGCCCCGTTTCATCAGGGCTAAATACCACGCCGAGCATTCGGTGCTGATGCGTCTCATCCACATCGTCATTGAGCGTGGACAATTCAACAAACCCTGTCCACTGTGGATGCCATTGATACTGATAATTGATATACCAACCGGAAATGGCGCGCAGCTGTGCGTCATTGAGTAACTTCCAATCCCCATGATGATGCCAGTAACCTGCACTCATACGGGCATTGTGGGTGACATAACGGGTTTCGGCGATATAAAATTGCTCGGTAAAATCGGTTTGCCCACGCCCGGCAAAAACCCCTGTCATGGCTTGCCATCCCTGCTGAGGCTCATAAAAGTAGCTACAAGACAACGCTGGTTTGTTGTATGTAGGCAGCGCAATTGCCGTGGGCGTAATGCCTAACGGCGGTGAAATAAAAGCCCCTGCCACCGGCACCATGGCAAATTCCAAATTGGCATCCACCTGACCACACTTCATCCGTTGGACATCACTGAATTGGTATTGCGCATAGGCTTGATAAAGCTTACTAAAAGGCTCGGCATCAATATTTGAAATACCTTGCACATTATCGGTCAGACCTTCGCCATTATCGCCACGAAGCGCCTTAAAATCACCGGCAAACGACCATGCATTTCCGCTATCGTAGGCCCATTGCCACGTTAACAATGCGCGGTGCGCTTTTTGTTGGTCGGCACTAAAACCTCGCACCGTCGAATGATCGCTAATAAGCTGAAATCCATGCGTAAATTCAGTTATATTTCGCGTGTTTTCCGCGGGACTCGCCCACAGCCCTGGTGCAAACATCAATGCCCCAAGTAGCGACATATGACGCCAGCCACGCCGTGTAGGCCCCCCCCGCTTATATCTGGCATACATCGCAGACGAAAAGCTTGTATCCCTCCGCGATAACGTGGGTTGAAATGAAACGCAGGACTGAAACTTGACGGCAAAACAAGTACAAGCGAGTGAGCAATGAATACTGGTCATGACCTTCATCCTTGCCTGCTGAACTATATAAATGCGCTACATAAATGCGCTACATAAATGCGCTACATAAACCGCGATTCGTGTGCTGTAATTTCGCGCATATAGCGCATATCGCGCTGATTGCGCTGTGAGATATAGCCACGGTCGCTAGATTTACCTACACAACGGTTTTGATGATATAAGGTTGACAACATCTAGCTGATAACATCTAGCTGATAACATCTAGTTGATAACATCGGGTTATTGCCATCATGCACGTCCTTGCATCAATTCTTAAGCAAAAAAACACCGTAACAACGCCGTTGAACACGAGCCAGACCAACGACATCATGCATCATCAGGCACGCTGAATTCCCCTAGGTATAGCCAAGCTTGAACGCGCCTGTCAAACCCATGTTGTCAAACTATTTTTACAATGAGCCTTGATATGAAAAACACAGCGTAACGACGCTGCAAATGGCGTCGCTCGTTGTTTGGCCATGATCTTGCACAACGTGGGAAAAGGCGCGAAAAGTGGCCACCGCAGCGGGTGAATCAACCATTCGGCTCGGTTGAGTACCAATACGATGGCATTTGTAGGAAAAAAATGACGTTACTTATGACATAACGTCATTTTACTATCGATGTGCCGCAGATATTTCGCAGATGTGCAGCCATGGACATGTTGCATATCTCATTGCTATATGCTGCGTTTACATAACCAAAACATTAGCTTTGATTACGCTTTTAACGCGGCTTTTCGAGTCATACGATTTAAAATTGGCACCAGAATAAACATCAGAACCGCAAATGCCAACCCAATCCACCCCAAGGTGCCAAACACATCCGCATAAATGGTTAGCGCCTCTGGTACAGCCGTACCGGCAGGCATTGACGCCATAGCCCCAAACCGACCGGCAATCATTTCACCAAAGGCGGAGGCGAGGAACCAGACACCCATCATCAAGCTCACAACTCGCGCGACCGACAACTGCGTCACGGCCGACAACCCAATAGGTGACAAAGCCATTTCACCGACCACTAACACAAAATAAGCCAGAATAAACCACCAAAAACCCGCCATACCTTGGCCATCCGGCGTTAAAGCGGCGTACTGCAAAATAAAATGTGCAAGTCCAGCAAACAGCAGCGCAAATCCAAACTTGGCGGCATAAGATGGATTCCAGCCCTTTTTATCCAAAAACGGCCATAACCAGGCAAATGGGATCGCCAATAACAGGATAAAAATCGAACCGATCGAGGTCAGCTGTGAGGCGTTAAAGGTAAAACTAAAGATCACCAAATCAATAGTTGGAATGGTCATCACCCGATCAGAAAACGCTAACCAGGTGCCATAGGTTTGCTCGTACAAGCCCCAGAAAATGGCGGACACCGCGATAAGCACCATCAGCACCACCATATTAGCGCGCTCAACTGCGGTACATTCGATGAAAATAAACTTAAACCACCAAATCAGCAGGGCAAATGTCAGTACAATCGCAACCACTTCGGTGGCGGTAATTTCCGTACCAGGCGCCAAACCTAGTAAAGCGCCTAAAGCGCCAAAATCAAAGCGTGTTTGCAACACTTGTTGCACGACCACAACGCCCAGTAAAGAGAGGCCGTATATCAACCACTCGCGCGGAATGCCAAACACCAGTTGTTGTAGCTTGGCAGCATCGGCCGGTTCAGCTTGTTGATGAAAATGAGCAGTACCGCCGACAAACACCACTAAACCTAACACTAAGCCCACACCTGCGGTGGCAAATCCATAGCCCCAACCGTATTCCAAGCCAATCCAGCCCACCAGCAAGCTGGAAATAATAGCGCCAAGATTGATGCCCATATAAAACACGGTAAACGCAGAATCACGCCGCGGATCGGCATCGGCGTACAAGCGTCCAACAATGGTCGAAATATTTGGCTTTAAAAAGCCAACGCCAACGGCCACGAGGGCAAGTGAGGCATACATCACTTGTACGGCAAACTGATCGACATCCTGCAGCGAGGTGGCAGCTTGTCCGGTATAGGCCATGCCAAACATACCCAGTGCCATCAACGCACCACCGAAGGTAACGGCTTTACGCATACCGAGGTATTGATCGGCAAGCAGCCCCCCCACCACCGGCAGAGCATAGGCTAAACCGGCGTAAGTCCCCAGCAGCAGATAACCATCTTTGTCAGCAAACATATGATGTTTGGTAAGGTATAAAAACAGCAGTGCTTTTAGACCATAGAAGGCAAAACGTTCCCACATCTCGGTAAAAAAGCAAACGTAGAGACCAAGCGGATGACCAAATAGCTGACGTTGTGACGCCAGATCAAAACTAGGGTTTGACATAAATCACCTAAGTTATTGTTTTATTTTTTGTTTAATTAAAACCTTTGCCAAGATGGCGCAAAACAATCTTGGCAGCAGTAAAGAATGACGCAGTTCATCCATGACAACCTCCGCCATAGCCAGCGCTTGCGAGGCAACGCAATGATTGCCACGATCGTTCCGAGTATCTTTGCTGGTGAAGCAATGATGCGCAGAGTTGGACACGTGGTTATTGTTACACCCGCCGCGAAAACAGCCGAGGATACTACCACAGCCGAAAAGAAGGGTAAAAGTAACTGCACTTAGATTGGTGCTATATCTGCCTTAAAGTGCTGAACATCACGGTAGAGTGGACGCACGGTGGACATCGTGGTTCACGGCACAAAACTACAATAAAAAACTCCAAGCGCCTACAGAGATATGAGCCCCCCAACGAGCACCATCCACCTGCGCTTGGCGACATAACATGTGAACCACGTAAAACCGCATGCGATGAAATCTGCATGTTCGCGCGAGTCTATCCCGCATTTCGTGGCGCACGCTTAGTCAGCGCCGCCGCCATCACTACAACTCCCATCAGAATGGCTATCAAGCTCTGAGGTAGATCCAATGTCTGTGGCATGGGGTACCATGACTGGATCGCTGGATTTGTTGGCTTGCTGGGCACGCCATAATGCATGCTGCTCACGATAATAATCCCATACACATGGACAACAACTGCCACTGCCACAGCATTCGTTACTTTCAGGTGGCTGCGGCTCTTCAAGAATTAATTTACTCATGGTCTTGCCCTCGTTGAACCATCATGGCCTGTGATTTATTTTTCATTATATATTATATACTTATCGACACTTAACTGGTCGCGACAACAGGTTTTATCGGGATTTGTGAGCAAAGCATGCCAAACAACATCAAACCACAGCCGGCAATAGCACGTTGATCCAACACCTCGCCTAACAACCACACGCCCCCTATCGCAGCAAACACGGTTTCTAAACTCATAATAATGGCGGCATGGGTTGGATGCGCGCCTTGCTGGCCAATAATTTGCAGCGTAAACCCTATACCCACCGACACCACGCCGGCATAGAGTAGCGGTTGCCACGATAACAACACGGCAGGCCAGGTTGGCGTTTCAAGCCAAAGTGCGACCACGCCACTGAGTAATCCACACACAATAAACTGCACAAAGGCCAGCAACACCGGATGATTGGTTTTGACAAAATGATCAATGGTTAGCAAATGCATCGCCCAAAACACGGCTCCTATGACCATCATCAAGTCGCCAGGGTTGAGTTCAACGCCACTGGTCACACTTAAAAAATACAATCCAATCAGTGCAATAAAAGCGCCAATCCAGCTGTTTAATCCGGTTTTATGGCCAAGCCAAAGCCCAAAAAATGGCACTAACACCAAATAGAGCCCCGTAATAAAACCGGCTTTCACAGCCGTGGTGAATTGCAGGCCGACTTGCTGTAACGATGCCCCGATAAACAACAAAGCACCGACGGCAATGCCGGCAATGGCTAAATGTTTCAGACGTAATGACGCCATGGGAGCGTCGGCCGTATCGCGATGCGCTAAGTGCGCTGATTTCGGCCATAAAGCGCCACGCCGCTGATACCAATACAGTAGCGGTAACAAGCTGATAGCGCCGATAAAAAAGCGTATGGCATTGAAGCTGTAAGGCCCAAGATGCTCCATACCAAAGCGCTGCGCGACAAACCCAAATCCCCAAATCGCCGCCGCCAACAGCAAACAAATTGTCGAGCCCATGCTTAGCTAAACCTCAGTTCATGATCAACCGGCCGGCATTTTATGGTGAAAGTCGCCATTGCACCAGCGCGAAACATCGACCGTGATAGGCTGATGCGTTTTTGCCGCGCTATGTTGCACTACGCCACACTACGCCTACGCCACACTAAGCCGCTCTACGCCACACTACACCTACGCCGCGCTATGCCACTCATGGATCCTATGTGGTCAGCATAGGTGTTGACAACATACGGGGTGAAAACATCACGCATGCACCCTCTATCGGGCATGGTAATAGGCTTGCAACTCCGCTAAACCGTCGATGACATAATGTGCCATTTCGGCAAAATGCACATTGTGTGATTGACGGTACAAGCAGCCAGCAATCCCTGCATTGTGGGCTGTGACTAAATCAAACGAATAGTCGCCAACCATCAGTAAACTGGCCGTTGGTAATTGCCACTGTGCGGCCAGTTGAAAAATAGCCGTAGGATCCGGTTTGGCCGGCGCATCATCACGGGTAATCACATGCGTAATGGGTACCTTTAATCTATCCAAACAGGCCGCTGTAACCGCCTTACTATTTCGCGTTAGCAACGCCACCTGAACATGACGCTGGCGCAATGTATCGAGCAATTCTAAAGCATCCGGCATCAAACGGGCTGCCAGTGCCGCATCAAGTTCAAACTGATGAATGATCTGCTGAGCCGCGAGCTGCTCGGCCATGGGTAGCGTTGATAAGTGTTCCAGAATGGGCGTCCCTTTCGGCCACCCCAGCTGCGAACATAACAACGCAAAATCTTGCGGTGCATCAACGAGGGTGCCATCCATATCAAAAATCACCCCACGATGCGCACCAAGCGGCGCCGATAAAATGGCGGCCGCAGCTGGAAAGAGCTCAGCATTGAGTGCGTACGGCATACTCATGTTGGACATCGGCATGGCGGACGTGCGGATAACAGGGTCAGTCACAGGAATTCCTTAAACCTTAGGTTGATAAAGATGTGTTGGCGATATGGCTTCTATTATGGCTTGGCTCTTGATTGCCATAAATCCAAATCCAATGACCAACGTATAGTAATGCGAAACGCCAGAGCAGGGCTCAACGGCCAACATGTTACGAATGACATATCACAACAGCGTCATGCCCTATGATTTGATATCTTGCGTTGTACGAGGCGGTGGTTGGTTTGGCTCAATGGCGCAACCATTCGTCTGTAATTGTTGGAACGACATTCACATCCAGCACAGGACGTACAAAGAGGCTTAAGCGAAAATAACAGGAGCGAGATGAGCGCAAGTTTTGATCGATTTCAGCGAAAAAATCGCAGCGGTGGCAGTCGACGCCATGCGCGTCAACAGCCTTCGCGTCAACATCCCAGCATAGCGCCCAGCTTACGCGCCCGGCAAGAACAAGGCATAGATCAGCAAATCTGGTTTTTACACCACGCCATGGTGGAGGTGATTGTGCAAGAACCTTGGCGGATCGAAGGGTTATTAGCTCGTATTGATCAGTATTATCAACAAGGCCAACTCCGCCATGGCGCTTATTTATTTTGGCACTCGGCCCTGACCAGTGCGCAATTGACGGGAGTTATACCTGCCGAGTCCGTGCTTGATAACGCGGATAGCAATACAGCGCAGGCCGACACCGCCCCTCAGGCATCAAGTTTTACGTTACATCAATCGGTGACTACGCAGACATTGTCAGCACAAGGTGCCGACTTGCTGCGAAGTACTATCCTAGCGTTTACACCGCAAGCAGAAAAATACCGTCGTAAAACCATGCTCATTGGCGTGCTTACAGAAGCACAGCGTCAAGCAGCCATAGAACGAGCTTGA
>Ga0209812_10000953_pt1 | contig 22502 bp, 21 predicted proteins | sample JI71714BDNA_FD_187502 | JGI IMG/M metagenome (GOLD analysis project Ga0209812, IMG submission 187502) | Wastewater effluent complex algal communities from Wisconsin, to seasonally profile nutrient transformation and Carbon sequestration -... | ecosystem: Engineered > WWTP > Effluent > Algae...
GGGGACGACATTGGTATTGACCGATGCACAAGTGCTGCCACGCACGACCGGCAAAGATGTGACGGTGATCACGGCAGGAGAACCCGCCGATGAAGAATTGCCGCCATGGATTGAAAATAGCCCAGAAATCAAATGATTTCTTAACAGGTGCATACGTACAATCGACCGACCCCCCGTTCGGTTGATGGCTTATGCGCCCAAATTCGTTCATATTCGCCACCCTGTTTTTATTGTCTTCGCAAACGTATGCGGAGAACACACATGGCATGCTCTCGCGCCTGGCACCGGAAATTAATCCCCGCGTCTTGAGTCTTGCACTCGAAGCGCGCGATTGCGCAGCCAAGAATTTATCCCAGTCTCTTTCCCCGCGTTTGGCTGTCATTGATTATTCGCTGCCTTCGACCGAACGCCGTCTCTGGGTATTCGATATCGAAGCACGCAAATTATTGTTTGCCGAATACGTTGCGCATGGCCAGGGCACCGGCGAAAATTTTGCCCGCGATTTTTCCAATCGAGATGGCAGCCATCAAACCAGCCTTGGCCTGTTCAGAACGACCAGCACCTACAATGGTAAGAACGGTTATTCACTGAAGATGGAAGGCCTGGAACCCGGTACGAACGATGCTGCCATGGCACGCGCAATCGTGATGCATGGCGCGGCTTACGTAAATCCGGCAGCGGCAAAAGTGCAAGGCCGGCTCGGACGTAGCTGGGGTTGCCCCGCTGTACGTCCGGAAGTCGCCGAGGCCGTGATTGACAGCCTGAAAAATGGCCAGATGATTTTCGCCTACTATCCCGATACCAACTGGCTGGCGCATTCACCGTTTATTGATTGCCGTCGCAAGGACAATCTTGCAGCGTCAAAACTGAACTCGAAAGCATCGAGCATCCTGACGATGAGCGATCTGGGCTCGACTCAAGCTACACGCTAAGACTGTAGGACCGACGGAAGTCGGGATCACCATAGCTCAAGCCTATCCCGACTTCCGTCGGCCCTACATCAGTCCTACCTCAATGAAGCATTGATCTTATCCAGCACACTCGTGCCCGGACAAAGCTGTTTGCTGGTCAATTTATTGAAGGCTGTCTCGGTCGTATTGATATGCTCGTGCATATCCCCCGCTTCGCTATCGACATAAAGCAAACCCGTCACGACTTCGCCCTTGGCGTGATGCTGCTGCACATAGTTCATCGCGGCAATCCGATTGGTCGCATCGTAATCGGCTTTCAGTTTACGCAATCGCAATACCGAGCCATCGTGTTGCTCGACTTCGACCACTTCGCCTTCGGCAAAATCAACGACGATCTCCTGCTTCGTCTCGATCACGTCAATCCGGTTTACCGCTTCGTTGTGCTCGCGAACATAGTCATAACTCTTGGTACTGCCGGGATGATTATTGAATGCCACGCAAGGACTGATCACGTCGAGAAAGGCAGCACCTTTGTGAGCAATCGCCGCTTTTATCAAGGGCACCAATTGTTTCTTGTCGCCGGAAAAACTGCGGGCTACGAAAGTAGCTCCGAGTTGCAATGCCAGGCTGACCATATCAATCGGGCTGTCGGCATTCACCACGCCTTTCTTCGATGTCGAACCCTGATCTGCCGTCGCCGAAAACTGGCCCTTGGTCAAACCGTACACGCCATTGTTTTCGACGATGTACACCATGTTCACGCCGCGCCTCATCACATGCACGAACTGGCCGATACCGATCGAGGCCGAGTCGCCATCGCCGGATACGCCCAGATAAAGCAATTCGCGATTCGCCAGATTCGCACCTGTCAGCACCGAGGGCATGCGTCCGTGCACGGTATTGAAGCCATGCGAATTGCCGAGAAAATAATCCGGCGTTTTCGAGCTGCAGCCAATCCCGGAAAGTTTTGCAACACGATGCGGCTCGACATCCATTTCCCAGCAGGCCTGAATAATGGCGGCGGAAATCGAATCATGGCCACAACCGGCACAGAGTGTCGAAATTCGACCTTCGTAATCGCGGCGAGTGTGGCAGGCCTTGTTCTGGGTTAGCGAAGGGTGATGCAGTTTTGGTTTGGCAAGATAGGTCATGGTGTAGCCACCTTGTAGGTTTGTGGCGTGGCGAGATTCGTGGCGTTGATGGCAGAACTGATCGCGCGGCCGATAAAACGCGCGGTGATCGGCGTGCCGTCGTAATGCAGTATCGGCACCAGTTTGGCCGGATCGATACCGAATTCGTTGATCAGCAAGCTGCGAATTTGTGCGTCGCGGTTTTGTTCAACGATGAACACGGTTTGATGTTCTGCGATAAATTCCGCGACCGAATCAGGGAACGGAAACGCTCTCAATCGCAAAGTATCAAGATGCGTGTGTTCGGCTTGCAGCACCTCGATGGCTTCCGACATCGCCGGACTGGTCGAGCCGAAATAAATCGCGGCCAATGGCGTTGCCTGTTTTGCTTTCTTGATCACCGGTTGTGGCACCAAAGCTTTGGCGGTATCGAATTTTTTTAGCAGCCGGTGCACGTTGTACAAATAATCCGGCCCCTGCTCGGAATAACCGGCATAGGCATTTTTCGTGGTACCGCGGGTAAAGAAACTACCCTTGCTCGGATGCGTGCCCGGATAAGTCCGATACGGAATACCGTCACCATCCACATCCAGATAGCGTCCGAATTCTTTGCCCGACTCCAGTTCTTCGGCGCTCATGACCTTGCCGCGATCAAAGCCTCGGCTTTCATCCCATTGCAGCGGTTCGCACAAACGTTGATTCATCCCGATATCAAGATCGCTCATCACGAAGATCGGGGTTTGCAATCTGTCTGCCAGATCCAGCGCCGCTGCCGCATGCTCGAAACATTCTTTCGGATCTTCCGGAAATAAAAGTACGTGCTTGGTATCGCCATGCGAAGCATAGGCACAGGAAAGAATATCGGCCTGCTGCGTGCGGGTCGGCATGCCGGTCGATGGTCCGCCGCGCTGCACATTGATGATCGTGACCGGAATTTCGGCCATGTAAGCCAGACCGATAAATTCGGTCATAAGAGATATCCCCGGACCCGAAGTTGTCGTAAACGCACGCGCACCATTCCAGCCGGCACCGACCACCATGCCAATGGAGGCAATTTCATCCTCGGCCTGCACGATCGCGTACATATTCTTGCCGGTTTCGGCATCGACTCGATATTTCATGCAATAGCTCTGGAAAGCTTCGGCACACGACGATGACGGCGTAATCGGATACCAGGCGCAAACCGTCGCACCGCCGTAAACGGCACCGAGCGCCGCGGCATTATTGCCTTCCATGAAAATCCGGTTGCCCACCTTGTCGGCACGTCGGACCCGCAAGCCAATCGGATGCGGCAAATGCTTTTGAACGTACTCGCGGCCCATATGCAAAGCCTGCACGTTCGAATCCAGCAATTTCGGTTTGCTCTTGTATTGTTCCGCGATCAGTTTTTCGATCACCGCGCATTCCATGTCCAGCAACACCGACAGGGCGCCGACGTAAACGATATTCTTGAACAGCTGACGCTGGCGCGGATCGGTATAGGCCGCGTTGCAGATTTCGGTCAGAGGCACACCGATCACATGGATGTCATCACGGAAACGAGAAGCCGGAATCGGTTTGCTGTTGTCGTAAAACAGATAACCGCCGGGTTCGATTTCCTTCAAATCGGCGGCCCAGGTTTGCGGATTCATCGCGACCATCAAATCAACGCCGCCGCGTCTTCCCAGATGGCCGGCTTCGGTAACCCGCACTTCATACCATGTCGGCAGGCCCTGGATATTGGACGGAAAAATATTGCGAGGACTGACTGGCACACCCATTCGCAGAATGGACTTCGCAAACAGTTCGTTGGCCGAGGCAGAACCCGAGCCATTCACATTGGCAAACTTCACGACAAAGTCGTTTACAGCTTCGATAGCTTTATTCATCGTCATTGTCATCACGCCGCCTGCCTTGTCTTGCTGCGGCAACCGGGGCCAGCACGCGTCAGATCCAATACCGATTTCTGCATATCCCAGGCACCGGTCGGGCAACGTTCCGCACACAGGCTGCAATGCAGGCAAACGTCTTCGTCTTTCACCATCACCCGTCCAGTTTTCAATGGGCCAGACACATACAAATCCTGCGATAAATTCACCGCCGGTGCGGTCAGATGTTTTCGCAGTTCGGCTTCTTCATCATTATTGGTAAAGCTGATGCAATCCATCGGACAAATATCCATGCAGGCATCGCATTCGATGCAGGCATCTTTTGCGAATACCGTTTGCACATCGCAGTTCAGGCAACGCTCGGCTTCCTTGAAGGCAAGCTTCAGATCAAAACCCAGCTCCACTTCAATACTGATGCTTTTAAGTGCTTTCTCGGCTTTCTCGTGCGGCACCTTGAAGCGCTCGTCCGGCGAAACCTCGTTGTCGTAACTCCATTCGTGGATGCCCATCTTCTGCGAGACCAGATTCATCATGGCTGGTGGCCGCAGGACAACACTTTCACCATTCAGCAATTTATCGATCGAAATCGCCGCTTCATGGCCATGGGCAACCGCCCAGATAATATTTTTCGGACCGAAGGCAGCATCACCGCCAAAAAACACTTTCGGCAAACTCGACTGGAAGGTATGTGTATCCACCACCGGCATGCCCCACTCGTCGAACGCGATACCGATATCGCGTTCAATCCACGGGAAAATATTCTCCTGACCCACGGCAATCAACACGTCATCGCATTCCACCAATTCATCCGGTTCGCCGGTCGGCACCAGGCTGCGCCTGCCTTTTGCATCCAGCACGGCTTTGACTTTCTCGAACATCATGCCGGTCAATTTGCCATTCGTGTGAACGAAACTCTTCGGCACCATGTAATTCAGAATCGGAATGCCTTCGTGAATCGCGTCTTCCTTTTCCCAGGGCGAGGCTTTCATTTCATCGAAGCCGGAACGCACAATCACTTTGACTTCATCGCCACCCAAGCGGCGCGAAGAACGACAGCAATCCATCGCGGTATTGCCGCCACCAAGCACGATCACCCGTTTTCCGATTTTTGAAATATGACCAAACGATACCGACGATAGCCAATCAATACCGATATGGATATTTTCTTTTGCTTCCCAACGCCCGGGCAAATCCAGATCGCGTCCGCGCGGCGCACCGCAGCCGACAAATACGGCGTCGTAGTTATCGGCCAGCAAGGCTTTCAGTGATTCAACTTTTTTGCCGCCATGGAATTCCACGCCCAGGTCCAGGATGTATCCGGTTTCTTCATCAATCACAGCTTCCGGCAAACGGAAACGCGGCACCTGCGTGCGCATGAACCCGCCGGCTTTCGGATCGCTATCAAACACCGTTACGTGATAACCGAGCGGCGCCAAATCTCTCGCCACGGTGAGTGACGCGGGCCCTGCCCCAACACAGGCGATACGTTTGCCATTCGGTTTCGCCACTTTCGGCAAGCGATGACGGATGTCGTCCTTGAAATCGGCGGTCACGCGTTTCAATCGGCAGATCGCAACCGGTTCCGGTTTCTCGCCATTGTTCTCTTCGACGCGACCACGGCGGCAGGCAGGCTCGCAAGGGCGGTCACAGGTTCTTCCAAGAATCCCGGGAAAGACATTCGACTCCCAGTTCAGCATATAGGCATCGTCGTAACGGCCCGCTGCAATCATTCGTATGTATTCGGGGACCGGCGTGTGCGCCGGGCAGGCCAATTGGCAATCAACGACTTTTAAAAAATACGCCGGGTCACGAATATCTGTGGGTTGCATAAAGAGCTGATCCCTCCGAACCGCGATGATGTTGCATTACGCACCGCCGAATGAAGACCGGCGATACACCGTTACAAACAATCTGTGCCGAGTCTATCCCCTTGCTCATCAGGATGGAACCAGCCACCCTCAGTGGCATTACCGGATAAGATAGCCGTCTATGTCCGCAGCCCATGAAAACGATCAAGCCCCGTTCGCCAATCTCGACCCCGACCGCATTCTGGAAGCCGTGGAATCTCTCGGTTTTGATTGCGATGGCCGCGTGCTGGCCCTGAATAGTTACGAGAACCGTGTTTACCGGGTCGGTCGCGAAAACGATGCGCCACTTGTAGCCAAGTTTTACCGACCCGGACGCTGGACCGACGAAGCCATTCTGGAAGAACATGCCTTCAGTGCCGAGTTATTGGCAGCCGAGATTTCGGTCGTCGCACCACTCGATATTCATGGCCAGACACTGCATCACGACGAGGGTTTGCGTTTCGCCATGTTCCCGATGCAAGGCGGTCATTCACCCGAACCCGGTGACAAGGAAACCCTGATTCATATTGGCCGCGCTTTGGGGCGACTGCATTCGGTCGGTGCATCGAAATCGTTCGTGCACCGCGAGAAGTTAAGAATCGAAAACAAGGCCGAAGAGCCGGTACATTATTTGCTGGAAGCGCATTGGCTGCCGCCCGAGCTGGAAGACAATTTCATCGCTCTCTGCGAGCAACTGATCGACCAGATTGAGAATGCCTGGCAACGCGCAGGTAATTTTGAAACTTTACGATTGCATGGCGACTGCCATCCCGGCAATTTATTGTGGCGCGATGACACGGTGCATTTCGTCGATCTCGATGATGCCCTCACCGGCCCGGCCATGCAGGATTGCTGGATGCTGCTGCACGGCTCGCGTGAAACCCGTGCACAACAATTGTCATGGTTGCTGGAAGGCTATGAAGTGTTCCGGAAATTCAACCGCGCCGAACTGCAGTTGATCGAAGCACTGCGTGCGATGCGGATCATTCACTACCACGCCTGGATCGCACGGCGCTGGCATGACCCGGCTTTTCCGGCGGCATTCCCGTGGTTCGAATCTTCGCGCCATTGGGAAGGCGTGATCACGCAATTGCAGGAACAATTAGCCACGATGCAGGAGCCGGCGCTGGTTCTGCGTTGAGCCATGACTTCACCCACTTTCTAAAAAACCGGGTTTGGGTTAAAACGCGTTACCTATCTACGCCATCTCGACATCGACGCATGGCATCCATGGAGCTGTTATGAAACCACGCTTGTTATCGGCATTGCTATGCGCCGCACTGGCCACTGCGCCGGCCTTCGCTGCCGACTCGATTACCACCGTTCCCGGTGCCGACAAAATTACCACCAAGACGCTTCCAAACGGTTTGAAGATTGTCGTGTGGTCCGACCATGACATCCCCAATGTCGCCTTGTACAACTGGTATAAAGTTGGCAGCCGCAACGAATACGCCGGCATAACCGGAATTTCGCATTTCTTCGAACACATGATGTTCAACGGCACCAGCAAACGGAAACCGGGCGAATTCGACCGCGTGATGGAAGCCAATGGCGGTGCGAACAATGCCTATACCAGCAGCGATGTTACGGTCTACCAGGATTGGTTTCCGCGCAGCGCGCTGGAACTGATTTTCGATCTTGAAGGCGACCGCATGGCGAATCTCGACTTCGATCCGAAGGTGGTTGAAAGCGAGCGCGGCGTGGTCTACTCAGAGCGGCGTTCTTCCATTGATAACAGCAATATGGGCTCACTGATCGAACAGGTTGATGCCACTGCATTCGTTGCACATCCCTATCAAATTCCGACGATAGGCTGGCCATCGGACATCGAGGGCTGGAAGATAGAGGACCTAAAGCGCTACTACCGTACCTATTACGCACCGAACAATGCCGTCATGTTTGTCGTCGGCGATGTCGAACCCGAAGAAGTCTTGACGCTTGCCGAAAAATATCTGGGCAAGGCACCGGCCCAAGCCCCCCCTACCCCAGTTACCACCAAGGAACCGGAACAACAGGGAGAACGCCGCGCAAACCTGACGCGCGAAGGGGAAGCTCCTTTGCTTGTTTTTGCGCATCACTCGGTCAACGCTGCCGATGCGGACACTCCCGCTACTGAGTTATTGATGTCGATTCTGGCTGACGGGAATTCGTCGCGACTACACCAACAATTGGTTGAACAACAGCAAGTGGCTGTGGAAGTGCAGCAATCTCTGCAGTCGGTCTTTGATCCCAGTCTCGCCTATTTCTACGTCACCCTGCCACCCGGCGGTGATTTAGCCGTGGTCGAAAAAGCACTCGATGCCGAACTGATGAAAATCGCCAAAGACGGCGTGACCGAAGCCGAGTTGAACAAGGCGCGTACACAACAGCTTGCCAGTTTCTGGCGCGGTCTTGCCACGATTTCCGGCAAAGCGCAGGCACTGGGCAGCTATGAAGTTTTCAATGGCGATTACAAAAAACTTTTTCAGGCGCCCGCCGATTATGAAAAAGTGACCGTCGCCGATATAAAACGCATCGCGGCCAAATTGTTCCGCCGTGAAAACCGTACCGTTGGCAGTTTCGTGCCTGCAGCAAAGAAAGGAAATTGATATGAGATCGTCACTACAAACTTTATTTCTTGCGGCTGCACTGGCTACTTCAGCAACGACCCTGGCCGCCGATAGTGCGATGCCAGCCTATGAACGCAGCGTATTGGCAAACGGTACAGAAGTCTTGTTGATGGAAAAACATGATGTGCCGCTGATTGCCATGAATGCCCGCGTGCGTGGCGGCAGCCTGACCGACCCCGTCGGCCAGGAAGGCACGGCTTCCTTGCTGAGCGAACTGATGCAAAAAGGCGCCGGCAAGCGTGACGCAAAAACGTTCGCCGAAACCGTTGATGGTGCCGGCGGCAGATTGAATACCGGCAGCAGTTTTTCTGCCCTGGAATTGAATGCCGAATTTCTGTCCCGTGATGCGGACCTGATGCTTGAATTGGTATCCGATACCTTGCAACGCCCCCGTCTGGATGCGGCCGAATTCGAGAAAGTCCGCACGCTCGCCATTCAATCGCAGGCAGCGGCAAAAGACGGCGATCCGCGTGCGTTGATCGGTGATTATGGCTACGCCTATTTGTACAAAGGCCATCCCTATGGCCGCCCAAGCGACGGTGATGAGACCAGCCTCAAAACCATTACATTGAAAAGTCTCGGCAATTATTACCAATCGCAACTCGGCGGAGATCGCCTGATCATTGCCGTCGTCGGCGATTTCAAAGCCGCCGACATGAAAGCCAAAATCGAGAAAGCGTTTGGTGGCTGGAAAAAAGCAACAGCTGCTTTGCCGACGATTGCCGCAAAACAAAAAGAGAGCGGTCGCCGCGTGTTGTTGGTGGACAAACCCGGCGCCACGCAAACCTATTTCTGGCTCGCCAATGTCGGCGTCAATCGTGCCGATCCTGAACGCCCTGCCCAAACATTGGTGAACACCGTGTTCGGCGGCCGCTTCACTTCCATGCTGAATACCGAGCTACGCATCAAGTCGGGCTTGAGTTATGGCGCCCGCTCTTCGCTTGATCGACTCGAACAAGCCGGGCCGGCCACGATTGCTTCCTATACCCGTACCGATGCCACCGTTCAGGCAATCGATCTTGCCATTGCGACGCTGGATCGATTGCACAAGGAAGGCATTAGTCCCGACATGCAAGCTTCCGCCAAGAATTACGTACTTGGCCAATTCCCGCCCACTATGGAAACCGGTCCGCAAATGGCATCAAAGATGAGCGAGCTCGCCCTGTTCAATATCGGCCGCGAAGAAGTCGACAACTACGCCAAACAAATTGGCAGTACGACACCGGAACAGTTTGCGAAGGCCGTAGGGGTTTATCCCGATAGCAAAGATTTGGTCATCGTACTGATTGGCGATGCCGCGAAAATTCGCGACGACGTAAAAAAATACGGCCCGGTTACCGAAATGAAAATCAGCGAACCGCGTTTCTCACCCTGATAGCGTAGCCCGGGTCATGGCTCCACCTGACCCGGGTTTACCTGTAAACCGAAGCTCAACGCAAAGTCCGAAACAACCAATCCCCGATCGGATAGGTAATATTGAAATTGCAGGCCGTCATGATGCTCTGGTCATGATGCGCCTGATGCAGCCGCCGCATGCGTGAAACAATCGGCAAGCGACTAACCCAATGCCCCTCCGGCAGGTGATAGGCCAGATGCAGGTATTCGTAATTCAGGAAATAGAGCAAGCCGGTAATCACGAATAAAAGCGCCGCATTCACGCTGACCAGATAGCCGACAAGCAAGGCGAGCGGCGTGCCGAAACCCAGCAGGAAAAATACGATCAGGAAGGGCGGAAACAGTACCACCTTGAAATCGCGGATACTGTCGACCGGCATCGTGGTATGAGTGAAAAAACGATGGTGCTGTTTCACATGCCGCTTGAACATCAAACCAAATCCAGGCCTCGGATGATGCATCACGAAACGATGCCCCAGATATTCCGAAATATTCGAATAAACGAAAGTCAGCGGAATCACCCACAATTCCCGCGCTTGCACATCGTGCAAATACCAGAAGCATAAAGCCACGCCTGCGAGAATGATCGCATTGGTGATCGCGAAATGCCGCCAGCCGTGATAGCCCGGAGGAATCTCCGCAGTGCGATATTCCTCGCGGAAACTTGCAACGCGGCTGTCGGAATCGATATCGCTGGACTCTGCTTTCATCCTCTGACCTGCATGGGTTGCCGTAAGCAAAATAATGTTCCCAAGAAAAATGTATTGCAAGGTCACTCCTGCCAAACGGCGAATATCGCAGTCTGCTAACCTAGGCTTTCCTTGGACGAATGAAATTTTCAGTGAAAAACGACCACCGGCGTGCCTTTTGGCAAGTCCATTTATGCGTGTTGCTCTGGGGCTTTACCGCCATCCTCGGCAAACTGATCACCCTGCCCGCGCAGGCGCTAGTGGTATGGCGCATGGCTTTGGTTTGCGGCTTTCTCGCGATGTTGCCGAAAGTATGGCGCGGCATTGCCGCCATGAAACCCAAACTCATACTGACCTATGCCGGCATCGGCACCATCGTCGCGTTGCATTGGCTCACGTTTTATGGCGCCATCAAATTGTCGAATGCTTCCGTTGCCGTCAGTTGTCTTGCCCTGGGTTCGGTGTTTGCGGCATTGATCGAACCCTTGCTCACTGACAAGGCATGGAACAAAGCCGAGTTATTGCTTGGTGTTCTCGCCATCCCCGGCGTGGTGTTGCTGGTCGGTGGCGTGCCTTTATCCATGCATACCGGCATTGTCGTCGGCACCATTTCCGCCTTCCTGACTTCGCTGTTCGCCGTCCTGAATAAACGTTACGTGCATGATGCCGAACCGGAATCGGTGACGTTCATCGAGATGTCGGCTGGCGCCCTGTTCCTGACTATCGCAAGCATCCTGTATTTCGGCAGCGAAAATACCTTGATCCTGCCCGATGCTCGCGATGCAGTTTTATTATTGATACTGGCAGTGGCCTGCACCCTGTTCCCGTTTATTTTATCGCTGCACGCCCTGCGCCATATCAGTGCCTTTACCACGCAGCTGGCATTGAATCTGGAACCGGTCTACGCCATCGTGATCGCGGCCTTGTGGCTGAAGGAATACGAGGAACTCACGCCGCAGTTCTATCTCGGCGTCGGCATTATTCTTCTGGCAGTATTTATCCAGCCAGCGGTATTGGCGATAAAACGGAAACCCGTGACAAAACAATAAAACCACAGGCTGCACATGAGCGCAGCCTGTGAAGCTTGCCGAATCCGCGAGACAAACAAGCTAGATGGAAGACAGAAACTCGAGCAATTGCTGGCGTTGCGTAGGAGTCAAACGCAAGTACAAATCCCGCGCCAATGCCGCTTCGCCATCATGCGCCCTGATCGCCGCATCCACCGTGGGAGCACGCCCATCGTGCAGATAAGGGCCGCTCACACGCAATCCCCATAATGGCGCCGTTTTCATATCAACACCGCGAGCCATACCTTGCTCGATGCCGTCACCCAGGCTTCCCATGTCATGCAGCAATAAATCCGAATAAAGATTTACCGCGACACGATTCAATGCCTTCGTGCGACTGGTGCCGGTGTACATGGTAGGCACATGACATCCGGAACATTCGGTTTTGGAGAACAGGATTTGTCTGGTCACCGACTACGTGCAACGCCATTGTCCTGCACTGGTATTGCTGGATTTAATGCTTCCCGGCAAAGATGGCTTGAGTGTATGCCGCGAGTTGCGTGCAAGCAGCCAGATTCCCGTCGTCATGCTGACTGCCAGAGTCGATGAAATTGATCGCCTGCTAGGCCTGGAACTTGGTGCCGATGATTACATCTGCAAACCCTTTAGTCCGCGTGAAGTCGTCGCTCGTATCAAAGCCGTTTTACGTCGAACACAACAGGCAGGCGAAAATTCGAAACCTTCAGCGTTGCAACTCGATGAAGAAAAAATGCAGGCACGCATTCACGGCAAACGCATTGAGCTGACCCCGGTCGAGTTTCGTTTATTGCGAGCATTGAGCTTGCGCCCCGGCCATGTACTTTCGCGGACGAAGCTGATCGACGTGCTGTATAACGACCACCGCATTGTCAGCGACCGGACCGTGGACAGCCACATAAAGAACCTGCGCAGGAAAATCACCGAAGCCAATGATGGCAACGATCCGGTTAGCTCGGTATATGGACTGGGCTACGCGCTGGACTGGGAAAACGAACGCGGTTCCTGATTGGCCGCATTACCTTTTTTTCTCCGTTTGCTTGGGAACATCCCCAACAGCAGGAGCGGAAAATGGCCGGTTTGAATCTGAAAGCGCAAGGCACCCATATCACCTCGGATGACCGCCTGATCTTCGCGGTCGAGGTTCTCAACGATGCGGGCGAACCCGTCCTTGGCTTGAAAAAATCCAATTTCAAAATCTGGCAATTCGGACATTTATTCGGCGAGCTACCCGTGGACATCGTGGTGCCGCTGGACGAAATCGAGGCATTGAAGGGCTATTACCATCTGGTCCGGAAAAACTGGTCGCCCGCCGTGAACGGTACGTTTGCGTTTCGCGTATCGGCCGGCAAAGGACGCTCACACGGACAAGTCATGACCTGGGTCGTGAAAGTGGATGGCGGCCCGAAATAGAGTTGTTTCGCATCGTGAAAGCTGCCTGTCCAGCGCAGCTTTCACGCATTGAACTTTAATTGCAGAAAAGCAGAAGTCCTGGAACGGAAATTCGTGAACAGCGTAGATCACCTCACCCTGAAAACGGTCAATACCGTCGCTGAACTCATGCAACTGCAGGAGCAATTCGGTACCTTGACGCCACCCGATATCCGGCGCTGGGCATTTCGCGGGCAATCGCGCGAATACGGCAATCTGGTGCCCTCATTCAAACGCCTTTTTTCAACACAATCGTTTTCCGCAGCCGAACTGATCGAGCGAAAACTGATCGAAGACTTCCGCAAGCATTACCAGGTGCTATCGAACCAGAACAATTCCGCTGCCGTTTCCATGTTATCGATAGGAAACGGCCATGACCTGAAGTGCTTGAGCGTGATGCAACATTATGAAGTGCCTACTCGACTGCTTGACTGGACTTCCGATTTCTGGACTGCAGTCTATTTTGCCTGTGCCGGCGAACCCGACTCGAATGCGGAATTGTGGTTTTACGATCGCGTACTTTTTTCTGAGCAACACATCACGGGCAGCAAGTTCGAAAGCCTGCTGTTCCAGGCGCATGACTCACCACGCGAACCCGATGTTCTAGGTCTTCGCGATGCCGGCTTGCTGCTTGAATTCGACCCGCGATTAAACGCCAGGATGCAGAGCCAATTCGGCCACCATACCGTCAGCTCCGGCGTGTTTCAGGATCATGCCGATCTGCTGGACGACCTGCAGAAAAAGCGTGAAGCCACCGAAAAAACGCCTTGGTATTTCCGCCGACTGGTGATCGACAAATCCTGCAAAGGCAAGGTGCTGCAATTTCTTGCCGACTACAGAAACATGACGGCCGGCACCATCTATCCCGATGTCGTTGGCCTCGGTCGATTCATGCGCTGGCAGCTTGATTCACTGCGAACCATGCTGTTGTAAAAATCAGGCGCTGCGTTTCAATGCCGCCACCGTACTTGTTACGGATCTCTCCAGCACATCGGCAAGTACCTCGGCGGAACACGTCCCCTGACCCAATAACCAGGCGGCAATCGGTGTCAGCATCATTTCGCTCAGCTGGATGCCGATCAGGGGCAACGGCAATTTCTTGTCGGTGATTTGCTTCGCGAGTTTCTTCTGGATCATGCCTGCCAGCGTAGCTGTCACTTTTTTGCGAATGGCACCCGTGAAAATTCCTCTCGCCATTCCCCGGTTTTCCCAGAAATGTTCAAGGATATCTACCAGGGCCTGTTTCGTTCCGGAACCGTCCACCAGATTGGCCAATCGCGAGAACGGCCCTTCCAGACTATCGGCGAGCAATTCGTCCTTGCTCCTGAAATGCTCGTAAAAAGTGGAGCGTGCAATACCCGCCTGCTCGACGATATCGTCGATTTTTATTTCGTAATAACGCCGTTCGAGCACCATGCCGAAAAATGCGGAGCGGATAGCTTGCCGTGTTCTCGATTTCCGGGCATCGCCATTGGCAACATCGGCATTCGTCATTTGACCACTCCTGCATTTCGGACATTGCGGCCAAAGTGTCCGGGAAGTTCCGCATCCGGATTGTTATCGTTTACGCACCTCACCACAGACGCCATTATGAAAGATCAACACATGCTTGTGAATTCGAACGCAACTGCCTCCCAACGCAAGACGGCCATTACCCTGATCACGGTCAATGTATTGAGCCTGTTCGCGATGGCCCACCATCCGACCGCACACGGCGAATCAGGCACGGGGTTATTGAATGCGCTGGTCGCCATGGGTGGACTGAACCAGTTCATACACGGCGCCCTGATTGCCACAACGCTCATTACCTGGCTGTGCCTGGTCGAATTCTCGACAAGCGGCTTCAAACATTGGCTGGTGCGAAACGCCCTGCTGCTGTATTCGTTCGGCACCCTTGCGATGACGGGTGCGGCATTGATCAATGGTTTCGTCAGCATTCGTCTGGCCGATCAATTGCTGCACGCATCGGCGGACTTACAACAAGGCGGCCCGCTACTATTGCAGTTTAGCTGGGCCGTGAATCAAACACTGGTCGGCTTTGCCGTGATCGCGATGTGTGCGGGAATTGCCTGCTGGTCGCTGCATTTATGTTCCGGCAGCAAGCATGCCCGCATTCTGGGTATTGCCGGTTTGATCATGGCCATCACGCAAATCGGCATGCAATGGATTCACCGCGGCAATTACGATGTTCACCAAATGATGGTGTTTGTCGTATGGCATGCGCTGTGGTGCATTGCGATCGCATTCCTGATGTTGGGCAGGGAAAAACACGCGAATACCGTAAAGGCGGAATAATTTCCATCGCCGGACCGGACAACATCACGGCCCGGCGATGGCGAATCAGGATGCCACAGTCTTGCGCAGTGCTTCCAGTTTCTCGCCCATGACTTGCATATAGTTTTTCGCCGCACTGATCGTCTTGATTTTTTTGAAGTTGGCGAGAATGTCCGCATGCTTGCCTTCATCATTGCCGGCGAGTTCCAGTTCCGTTTTCAGAAGGATATGCAGGAACCCAAGCCAGTTGCCGGATTCCGGCAATGCCTGATCGATGTCGACAATTTTTTCCTGCCCGGTTTTTATTATCGGAGCGACCGGTGACACCAGCGTGCGGGGACATTCGGCATCGCTGCGCAAAGCCGAGTGCTCGAACAGATGCCTGAGATCAGCGGCTGCTTCATCCCTGTCGGTCAGATGCTTTACACCGAGCATGCGTTCAAGCGTTGCAAGAATGGAAGTGTGATCGTAGATTGTATGGTCAACCGTGCCTGCCTTGATTCGCGGCGATACGATAACGGCCGGCACCCTCACGCCATACATCGCAAAATCGAATCCGTTCAAGGCTTTCAGCTGGTTGATATTGCCGTCCCCCGGAGGAATCGCTACACCCGGCTCCACGTGATCATAGAAGCCGCCATGTTCGTCATATACGATGACCAGCAAGCTGTTGTTCCAGAGTGGCGAATTGCGAATCGCTTCATACACCGCCTTGATCAGGCATTCGCCCCCGTAACAATCGTCCTCGGGGTGTTGCGACGAGCCCTCCTTGTAGCTTGGCCCCTTGAACGGCGGCTGCTTGTCGAAAAAACTCTTGCCGAAGTTAGGTTCGATAAAGGTATAGGCGTAGGGATAGTCCTTTTGCAAATCATTCGCGAAATTATCGGCCCAGACTTTCGAGTGCCGCGACGAATCCAGTGGATGCACATCCAGCATACTGATGCCCTTTAGCGATGCGACCTGCGGAATCCAGCCGCCATGCATGAACTCGGCAGGCTCGCGATAGCGGTTATGCCAGTCGCTGTACAAACGCCAGGAATGACCGGCTTTCGTCAAGGCCTGGTAGATCGAGCCATGTTCAAATTCAAAGCCGTGGACATGCGATTCCCATTCCACCTCTTCCAGCGTCTTCGGGCTTCGATCAAGACAGGCCGACGAAGCGCCGTGCACGAAAAAACGATTCGGCCAGGTCGGCCCCGGCATTGACGAAAACCAGTGATCGCAAATCGCGTATTCATGGGCAAGTTGATTGATCACCGGCAATTGCGAGGGTGTGTTGAAACAGGCCATGATGTCGCCGATGTGTTCCTTGGCAGGCACTCCGGTGTCTTCGCTCAACGAGGTCGCATAATTAATCGCGAAGCCGCCATTGCCATTGAATAATTGCTCGGCAACATCGGCAAATTCATGACCGGGATCGGTCGTCATGCTCGCCGGCGCGCCGTCTTTCACGAAATAGGCCTGCCGGTAGTATTGATTGCTGTCCGAGGTCGTCGCCGCTTCTATCCCCTTGATGCCCGACATCGCGAAAATATGATCGAAGGAATGGTTTTCCAGCATCAACACGAAAACATGCGTGATACCCGCATCATTCAATTCCGTTTCGGTCACGGGCATAGATAGTCTCCAGGAAGTGCTTCGGCAAAAGAAGGGAATTGGAAAGCGATGTGCTCCGCTATCATCCCCTACAAAAAAGGTAACGCTCTAAGTCCTGCAGGCAGGACAAAGCCAATGTTGCAAACACACAATGAAAACCGAGATCTTGATCAGCCTAAAACCCTTCGCCTGGGTGTATGCTCGACCGGCCTGACCCGTGCAGGAATCTCGGGTCAATTCATCCAGAAGGGGAAACAAATGCACTATCGCACGCTGGGCATGATTGCCCTAACTTTGGCGGCACACGCCGCGACGGTTTCAAGCAAGACGCCTGCCCTGCGTCCGGACCAAGTCGAGTTTCGCTCGCTTTACAAGGAGCTGGTGGAAACCAATACGACACTGTCTTCCGGCAGTTGCACGCTGGCGGCTGAAAGAATGGCAGCGCACCTGAAAGCTGCAGGTTTTGCCGATCAGGACCTCACCCTGTTCTCGACGCCAGAGCATCCGAAGGAAGGCGGACTGGTCGCGATCATGCAAGGCAGTTCAAAGACTTTGAAACCGATGCTGTTGCTCGCCCATATCGACGTGGTGGAAGCGAAGCGCGAAGACTGGACCCGCGATCCTTTCGTACTGATTGAAGAAAACGGAAATTTTTATGGTCGTGGCACCTCGGATGACAAGTCGATGGCCGCCGTCTGGACCGACATGCTGGTGCGATTCAAGAAAAATGGCTACGTGCCGGACCGCACGATCAAGATGGCACTGACCTGCGGCGAAGAAACCACCTTCGCGTTCAATGGTGCGCAATGGCTCACGCAAAACAAGCCGGAATTGATCGCCGCCGAATTTGCGATCAATGAAGGCGGTGGCGGCGACACCGATGGCCACGGAAAAATCGTCAGTCAATCCATGCAGGTCGGCGAGAAGGCAGTGCAAAATTTCCGTATCGAAGCCACCAATCCCGGCGGCCATAGTTCGATCCCCGTTCGCGAAAATGCGATCTACGAGTTATCGGATGCACTGGTCAAAATTCGCAATTACGAATTCCCGCTGAAAATGACCGATACCACCCGCGCCTTTTTCACTGGCGTCGGCTCCGGTCGCAAGGATAAACTCGGTGAAGCCCTGCTCGCACTGGTGAAAAATCCGGAAGACAAGGCGGCGGAAGACATCGTCAACACGGATCGCACTTATCACAGCATGCTGCGCACCACCTGCGTCGCCACCCTGCTCGACGGCGGTCATGCGAACAACGCCCTACCACAACGCGCCGGGGCCAATATCAATTGCCGCATTTTCCCCGGTGAGTCGGTGGAAACAACACAGGCTGCGCTTGAAGCGGCGATCGCAGATCCCGGCGTCAAAATCACGATGGTGCCGCCTGTGCGTCCACTCGCCGCGCCACCACCACTCGATCCGAAAATCATGGAACCTGCGACAACACTGGCGGCAAAATATTTTCCCGGCGTGCCCGTGATTCCGGCGATGTCCACCGGCGCGACCGATGGCATTTTCCTTGAAGCCATCGGCATTCCCACCTACGGCGTACCAGGCATATGGGGCGACCCGGACGGCAATGGCGTACATGGCTTGAATGAAAGAATGGAAGCCCGTTCGCTTTATGTCGGCCGCGATTATCTGACCGATCTGGTCAAAGCCTACGCAGGCGGCAAATAAAAATCCCGTCGCCCGGGTCATGGCTCCATCTGACCCGGGACAAAGTGCGACTACACGAACATCCCGTCTTGCGATGTAATTTTCAAAAAAAATTAATGCCTGTTTTGGTTGATCGAATCCCCGGGTCAGATGGAGCCATGACCCGGGCTACGCTGCTATCCAACGAGTTCGCATGACCTACACCCTGCCGCGCCTATATTGTCGAGCCGGAGCCGGGAGATAATCAGCATCTGGCATTCGGCGGTTTCTTTCGACTTACTCAAGTAATTATTATGAAAAACAAAGACAGGACGCTTGCCGGCATTCTTACCTACAGCGGTACCTTGCCACTCGTGGGATGTGTAGTGCTGCTCTTTGCACCCCTCGCGGGTGTCGATGGTAAGCTTGTCGCCATCGCCTATGCCGCGGTTATCCTGTCTTTTCTTTGCGGTATTCACTGGGCCTTGTTTTTGTTCTTTTCCGAAAAATGCCCGAACAATTTATTGATTACCAGCAATATTGTCGCGCTTCTCGCTTGGGCATCGCTGCTTTGCACAAATCATAAAATGGCGCTTGCATTGCAAGGCATTTTCTTTCTCATCCTGTTCGCGCTGGACTTTCAACTTCGTCGTGCCGGCATCCTGCCCGATTGGTTTTACCATTTGCGCCGCAACGCCACGATCATCGTCGTGCTTTGTCTGGCCGCACTGGCGGTGCTTTCATGAAGAAACGCATCGCCATTATCGGCACGGGCATTTCCGGCCTGACGCTCGCGCAGCACCTGAAAAACCAGGCCGACGTCGTCGTCTTCGAGAAAGCCAGAGGCGTTGGTGGGCGCATGGCTACGCGCTATGCCGAACCCTTTTATTTTGATCACGGCACGCAATTTTTCACAGCCCGCAGCAAGGCGTTTCAGCGCTTTATCGCACCACTGATTGCCAGTGGCCTCATCGCCGAATGGAAAGGCAAGGTCGTCACCTTCCAGGCAGATAACACCCTAAAAGATCGACTCTGGTTCGAGCCGCATTATGTGGCAGTGCCTCACATGAATAGTCTTGGCAGGCATCTTGCCGAAGGACTCGATGTCCGATTAAACACGGAGATCGCACCCCTCGGTGAAAAACACGCAGACCGCTGGCAGCTTGTGGGCAAAGACGGCACCGCGCACGGCATGTTTGATTGGGTGATCTCCACTGCACCGCCGGTGCAAACCGTGAATTTATTAAAGACGGTATTGCCCGGTGACTCTCCCTTGCATCAAATAAAACTGCAAGGCTGCTTTACCTTGATGATTGGCTTCAAAGCGCCATGGACCAAACCATGGATGGCGGCCAAGGTGCATGAAAAACCCATCGAGTGGATTGCCGTCAATTCCAGCAAACCCGGCAGGAACAAAGACCTCACTTCCCTCGTGGTGCATTCGCGCAATGATTGGGCCGACGAACACCTCGAAGACGATTTGCAACAAACGCAGGCAACACTGGTCCGGCAATTCGAAGCGGTCACCGGCATCGCCTGCGACAAGGCCGAGTATCTTTCGATGCATCGCTGGAAATACGCGATTGTTTTGGAAAATGAAAAAAAAGGATTTCACCTCGACCCCGAAAGAAATATCGCCGCCACCGGCGATTGGGCATCGGCCTCGCGTATTGAAGATGTCTGGTTGAACGCGGCAAGTCTGGCAAAAGCAATCGTGGAAAAAATCACATAATTCAGTCAATGAATCCCGTCTGGAACGATATGAGTGTCAACCTAAACTATCGACTTTCGTTTTTGTAAGGTAACCCTACTCATCGAGTGACATATGTCCAAGCACACGGTCTTTTTCGCCAAATCCATCATCACTTTGCTGGCATGTGTTTCCTGCCTGTGCATGGCGCATGGTGTCGAAAAAGACATTGACCTGACCCGCCTGCCATTGGGCGATGGCAGGATTTCGGATCATCCATTGCAAGGTAGTATCTGGCCTTGCCAAACCGCCGGCTTTGGCACACGTCGTTCGCATGGAGGTGAGTGGATAAAATCCGATGGCACCTTTGATTTTTCCAACAAACCGGTGACCGAGGGTGAAATTTATTGGCCGAGTAAAATCGATATCCGTCTGGTAGATGGCAAGCGGCGTGTCACCGGTAACGACCTTCCGAAACACGCAACGGGAACCTTCCCGATTACACGAGGAAGCGCAGCGTATCGCTACGACACCAATCCCAATTCGATCAGCGCACAGGAAGTGCTGATGGAGCTACCCGGTGCTCCTGCACTGGCGCAAGCAAGCTCCTGCCTGCCCGGTGGCGCGATCGGCATGCTTTTGACGGGCAGTTTGTTGTTCAACGCACTGGACGCCAATGGTGAAGATGCCGTCGCGCATGAAATCCAGGACAACTGCCAAGGGCACCCGCAACGCAGTGGTGCGTATCACTACCATAGCCTGACGACCTGCCAGGCAGACCAGGGCAGCGGTCATTCCATGCTGATCGGTTATGCCTTCGATGGCTTCGGTATATTCGGTCGACGTGGCGAAAACGGAAAGCTGTTGAGCAATGCCGATCTGGATGAATGCCATGGCCATACCCACGTGATTTCATGGGATGGAAAAATGGTATCGATGTACCACTACCACGCGACCTGGGAATACCCCTACACGCTCGGCTGTTTCAAAGGCAGCCCGCAACGACTGCCTCTGCAACAAGGCAATCGCAGAAGACCGGGTTGATGAAGAGCAACCCGGCCTGTGGTACCAAAAGCAACGATGCGACAGGGGTATGCCATTTGCATACTCTTTGCATCAACGCACACGATCGCGTTATCTGCACAGTTCGTTATTTCCCCGTAGCCATTTTGTCCCGTTAAGCATCAAGCCATCGGACATTTCGCGAATATCAAAGCGTGATACCGAGCCGTCGCTGGCGGTAAGCGTCAGGCTGCCGTTCGCACGACTGCCAAGCGCGCCCCATCTTCCGATGCGAGTACCACCAAAGGCACCACTGGCAACGCCTTGCGTAAAACCACCACCATCGAAACTGCTGCGAAACTCGCCATTCGAACACAGCCAGATTTCGTGTTTTTCGCTGTAACCGTTTCCGGAATAAAAACGGACGAGATAGCGTCCTTTCAAATAATTAGCCAATTCGCCATTGGTACTGGGCGCTTTCGCTGACTCGAGCTTTATGCCGGCCATCATGGTCGCCATCACCTTGGCGACCGTGTCCATGCGTGCCGGTGGTGCCACGCCAATCAGTGAAACCAGACGCCCGCCATTGACGGGACGAATCATTACCACCGCACGTGCCGGTGTGGATGAACCGGTCGCGACAAAGCTATTGCTGTAAATTCCGCCGACTTGTTTCGGCGTTGCGGTCGGGCTCAGAAAAACACCCTTGCCCATCGCTATGCCATTCGTCAATTCCGCACTCGCCATGCTGATGTCCCCCGTGTCCAGACTCGCAACGATCAGACTGTCGTTTGGCACATCGACCAGCACGACATTAGAGGGCGCCGGTGCTTGTGGTGCCCAGCCAACGGGGGCAAATAAAGTCAAACCGCTTTCCAGCCTTACCGCAGTCGTTTTGGATGCCACAGCCGGCGCAGGTTTGGCAGATTGTGCAAAGACCACAAGGGGCATCACAGTGCAGGCCAGCAGCACACCATGTAGCAGCGAGATGGCAAAGAGGCTTTTCTTCTTCATGGCGTCCGTTTTTCCTGTGCAATGAGTGGCATCGTGAGCGTCGAGACGCAGTTCACAGGTAATACGTTATATCGGGCTGAATGGGGACGGCCATGATCGAAATTAATGAAATGTCTTCGTCATTCTGGTGGTTTTAACAGCGATGTAGGTCGGGCATTGGCCCGACTTACCGCGTTACATGATTTTTTGCAGGCCGGGAAATCAGCCCCGGTTTTCAATGATGTCGTCTCTGCATATTGCAACGCTAAAACGGCGAGACAGTACAACTCGAAGCATCCGTGCTGACCTTCTGGCAAACCACAAGCGTATCTGCCCGGGTTTGCCGGTATTGATTCACCAAGGTCTGGCAGCGTTTATCCGGCAGGCAC
>Ga0209812_10000955_pt1 | contig 22455 bp, 19 predicted proteins | sample JI71714BDNA_FD_187502 | JGI IMG/M metagenome (GOLD analysis project Ga0209812, IMG submission 187502) | Wastewater effluent complex algal communities from Wisconsin, to seasonally profile nutrient transformation and Carbon sequestration -... | ecosystem: Engineered > WWTP > Effluent > Algae...
AAAACACTATTCACGGAAATATTCATACAGAGTCTACCATAGTAACCAATGCCAGACATTATGAAGCATTAATAGGCTTGATGCAATCATTGAATGAGGTAGAGCAAGGATTAAGCAATCAATTACCTGGAGATTTATTGGCTTTAGATATACGTCAGTGCTTGCACTATTTAGGAACGATAACGGGCAGCATTACCTATGAAGATCAATTGGATTATATTTTTAGTAAGTTCTGTATAGGGAAGTGATTTTTGCTCACGAACGTAGTAAGTGAGCAAAAATCATCCCGACTTAAGTCGGGATGACAGTTAGTCGGTATAAAATATGAATCATATGTACGAATTATTTCTTCAGCATTTCAATACCAAAGTGGCACTTACAGCGGAAGAGGAAGCGTTATTAAAAACTTATTTAACACCAAAGAAACTCCGAAGAAAACAGTACCTGCTTCAGTCTGGAGATATATGCAAGGCTTTCGCTTTTATAGAAAAAGGGGCCATGAAATCTTATACAGTGGATGATGCTGGAGTGGAACATATTATTCAATTTGGTATAGAGGGATGGATTATTGCAGATCTCTATAGTTTTCTTACTGGTGAGCCTGCTTTGTATAATGTGGATGCAGTAGAAGACGCTGAATTGGTTTTGATTAGCAAGTCTGCTCACGATGCTTTGCTAAAAGTATTACCTAAATATGAAACCTACACTAGGTTGAATTTTGAAGGGGCTTATATAGCCATGCAAAGAAGGTTAACGTCTATCATCAGTAATTCACTAGAAGAACGATACGAGCAGTTTAAAGCTCAATATCCAGAGATTGTACAACGTTTTCCACAACATATGATTGCTTCTTATATGGGGCTTACTCCAGAAACGTTAAGTAGAATCAGAAAAAGAATTTCAGCAAAATAGCCCTTCGTTTTCAGTTTTTTCTCTTGATTTAAATCAATATATTTTCTTGCTTCAACGCAATGGTATAGGGGTATGACCTGTTTTAACTTTGCTTGAAAATAATGAGGATGAGCGTTAAGAATAATCAACTGAATTGTGATATAGAAACAGGAATTTGTGAAGTACCAAAGTCTGGCGTAAGTCAACAAGAACAGACGCTAAAAAAGCCTGTTAAGCTATTGTATTTTACGGATCCAATTTGTTCATCTTGCTGGGGAATTGATCCTCAATTAAGAAAGCTACAACAGGAATATGGTCATTATTTTGATATTGAATATAGAATGGGTGGGTTATTAAAAAGTTGGGCTGAATATGGAGGTTCAGATGTGAACGGACCTGCGTCGGTGGAAAAGCACTGGAATGAGGCAGGGGCTTATTATCAAATGCCTATTGATGGAATTGTGTGGAAGCAAGATCCTTTAGAATCATCCTATCCTCCTTCTATCGCCTTTAAAGCAGCACAGTTGCAAGGAAATAAAAAGGCAAGTCAATTTCTGCGTCGAATGAAAGAAATGGTTTTTACAGAACAAATAAATATTGCTCGAAAAGAAAATTTACTGTCTGCAGCAAATGATATTGACCTTAATCTTCAACAGTTTGAATCTGATTTAGAACAAAGTGCAATGCAGTTATTTGAAGAAGACCTTGCTTTTGCAAGAGCCAAAGACGTGAGAGGATTTCCTACTATTTTTTTCATTGATAACAACAATAATCAATTTAAAGTATATGGAAGTAAACCATACGAAGTATATGAATCTGCCTTGCTTAAATTGATTGAAGGACCAGTTGTAAAAAAAGCCACTGGTGAATTGACAGATATATTTAAGTATTATTCAACGGTTACATTGCGTGAATTTGAAGTGTTTTACAACTTGAGCACAGAAGCAGCGCTCATGACTTTAAATAAAATGGTGACAGAGAACCAATTAATTAAGACTGAAACCAAAGCTGGACCTATATGGAAAGAAGTAAATTTATAGCATCCATCTTTTTAACAACAACAGCCATGACAACCTTATCCGCATTTAAAAATTTTACCGACGCATTAAAAGACCAAGGAACTATAATGCCGGTACTTTTTATTGGTCATGGCTCTCCTATGAATGGAATTGAAGATACTCATTTTAGCAGAGGCTGGAAGAAAATGGCAGCCGATATTCCAACGCCTTCAGCAGTATTGGTGGTATCCGCTCACTGGTTTACAAAGGGAACACAAATCACTGCAATGGATTTTCCTAAAACCATTCATGATTTTGGTGGCTTTCCACAGGCTCTATTTGATGTGCAATACAACGCACCTGGCCATCCTGCTTTAGCAAAAGAGACTGCTTCAATGATTACTTCAACACAGATTGAGTTGGATCACGAATGGGGATTGGATCATGGAACTTGGACGGTTGTTAGGCATATGTATCCCGAGGCGAATATCCCTGTTTTACAATTGAGTATTGATTATACCAAAGGACCACAATTTCACTATGATTTGGCGAAAGAATTATTTGCGCTCAGAAAAAAAGGCGTCTTAATCATCGGTAGTGGCAATATGGTTCATAATTTAAGAATGGTAGCTTGGGATAAATTAAATGAGCCTGAGTATGGATATGATTGGGCACTTCAAATGAATGATCAATTCAAGCATTTGATTAGTTCAGGTGATTATAAACCATTAATTAATTTCGAGTCTTTAGGGGCAGTTGCAAAATTGGCCATTCCTACACCAGAACATTATTTGCCCTTGCTATATACCCTTGGATTGAGAGGATCAAATGATGCGATTGAATTTTTTAACGACAAGGCAGTAGGGGGCTCACTTACGATGACTTCTGTAAAGATTGGATAGTCTCAAGTTTGAGGGGCAATTCTATTATATATTTATAGTGTGGCTATTATTAGAAGTAGTTTTCTTATAACATATTTATGTGATTTTATGGTGGGCTAACAAAAGCTATTTTTGAGCAGTTTAATTTAATTGCTAAAAATGGTGCACAAAAAATACATTAGTGAAATAGTAGTAGGAGGAATTTTCTTATCCTTAATTATTACCACAATCATTTATGGAAATGCATTAGTTATATCTAACCCGTCAATAAGACTTTGGAATTGGAATAATTTGATGTTAATTTTACCACTAATCCCCTTACTTTTTTTACAAGAAAAAGCTTCATTGCCTTCTATTGATACAATCAACAAGAAAAAAAATGGATGGATGTCGACGTTAGGAGTTGGGATGATATTTGGAGTTTTAGATTTGGTTGTTGTTAAAATCATCATGCATCCAGAACCTTACACTCAAATGCCGCCTTTTCTACAACCATTTCCATATAGTATTTTTTTGTATAGTTCAGGTGCGTTGGATGTAGAACTGTATTATCGGATGATTCCAACAACAATTTTTTTGTTAATTAATCAATTCTATTTTAAAGGGAAATATAGAAATGGGCTAATTGTTGCGCTAGCAATTATTACTAGTTTAATAGAACCTATACAGCAGTTTCCTTCTGGAGCTTTATGGTTTGTTATTTATGCTACCATCAGCGGTATCGCAATGAATGCTTGGCAGTTTAAGAGCTATTTACAATATGGTTTTATAGCTTCTTTAGCAGTAAGGCTGGGTCATTATTTAGTCTGGCATATCTTATTAGGTGTATTTGTTGAGTTTATTGAACTCTAGTTCAATGCTAAATAGTTTTATAAAAAATAATTGAGTGATGAAACGAAAACTTATTCTATATATTTCTATGAGTTTAGATGGGTATATAGCTAAATTGAATGATGACCTTCAATTTTTAGAATTAGTTGAAAAAGAAGGAGAAGATTACGGGTATGAAAACTTTATTTCAACAGTAGATACTATAATTATTGGCAGAAAAACCTTTGATTGGATTGTTGGTCAAGTTGACTTCCCTTATTCTGATAAGATAACTTATGTTATATCACAATCACCTAAATTGGATAGTCAAGATAAAATATATTATACGAATGATTTAATCAGCTTAGTTGTTAAATTAAAAGCCGAAGCAGGTAAAAATATATTTTGTGTTGGTGGCGCAGAAATTATAAATACTCTTTTGGTTGAAAACCTTATTGATGAGATGATTATATTAATAATCCCTATAGTCTTAGGTGATGGAATTAAGTTGTTTAAAAGTGAAATTCCAGAACAAAAAATAAATCTCTTATCAACGAAAAAATTTGATACGGGTTTGGTACAACTTCATTATGAATGTATTTAAGTTCAATTAAAATTATTTTTGATAACTTTTTTCACATATTTATGCGATTTTAATGAGCATATTATATCAGCATCTTTGTTTAAAATTATTAAATATTATAAACAAAGTTTTTGGCTTTATAGTTATAATAATTATATCGCTTACATCTTGTAGAAAAACACCAATTACTATTCCGGCTCCTCTACAACCAAAACCAATTGTAGAAATGACTTATACCAATTTAAATAATCGGGAAATTAAATATCAACAAAGTGGTGCTACTTTGGATGTAAACAATGATAATAGAGCTGATTTGTTTTTTGGTGTGCAGTTGGTTGGAGATCAAATTAATGCAGTAGATAAACGCCAATTCATAGTTGTATCAAGTATTAATACTTTTTTAGCTGTCAATTTAAATGAGCAAATTCTTCCATTAAGTCAAAATGATAGTATTAAGCTAGAAAATTTTAACGGGAGTAATTGGTATAATGCTTCTGAAATTATTTTGATGGAAAGAAATGAATTTGCAACTGGTACTATACTTTGGCGCGGTAACTGGGTTGATAGAGGAAAGAGATATATGCCTTTTCAGATTTATAAAAATGATCAACGTTACAATGGTTGGATTGAATTAACTGCAGACAAAGAAGCAGAAAAAATTATATTGCATCGTATGGCAATTAGTAAAGAAGCAGAGAAGAATATAATAGCAGGAAAATAGTTTTAAAAATATATGATCAGTACTGCAAGATTAAATATTATACCTCTAACATATGATCAGCTGGTTAAGTATGTTAAATGCGATAACTCATTGGAAAAAGAATTGAATTTAAATCCAAACTCGAGAACAATTTCTGATGAGTTAAAGGAAGCTTTAGAAAATACTATTCTTCCAAATGTTGCTGATAAAGCCCAAAACTATTTATTCTCGACACTTTGGACAGCAATTTCGGTAGTAGACAATTCTATGGTGGGAGATTTATGTATAATTGGCCAACCCAACGAATTAGGAGAAATTGAAATTGGATACGGAACTTATGATGAATATCAAGGGAAAGGATATATGACAGAAATGGTTGGAGGAATAATTGAATGGGCAAAGACGCAATCTTTAGTTAAATCAATTATTGCTTCTACAGAGAAATCTAATTTAGCTTCATATAAAGTACTTGAGAAAAATAATTTCATTCAAATGGGTGAAACTTCACTTTTGTATAATTGGAAATTGGAGCTTTAAATTAACGATTTGTTTATCTTTTTGCTTTCTTTAAAATATACAAGATTACAAAGCAAAGTTGCATATTTTAGCTAAGTTAAAATAATATAACTTAAACTAAGATCTAGGGAAACCAAAAACCTTGCATCGGTTTATCCAGAAAGGGTAAACGAAATGAAAATTAAGTTAGAACAAATTAAACAAAAGTAATTGGATGCAAACTAAATTGTATGGATTCGTTATTTGCATATGGGTATTTTTATTGAGTTGTAATAACAGCAATTCAAATGAAAAAGTAGTTCAGCAAAAAGATACAGCCCATGCTTGTATGCAAGTACCTCAACGATTTGGAGCTTCAACCGATTCAACCATTGCTTTTGGTGGGGATAGTTCTTATGCGAATATGGTATTGATTCCAGGGGGAAGTTTTGAAATGGGCGGAGACAATGATCAAGCTGCAGAAGATGAATATCCTAAACACAAAGTAATTGTTGCACCATTTTACATGGATATTACTGAAGTCACTAATGCTCAATTTCAACAATTTGTAAAAGCTACAGGTTATATCACTACTGCGGAAAGAAAACCAAATTGGGAAGAGTTAAAAAAAACAGTACCTCCAGGTACTCCTAAACCAGCAGATAGTTTATTAGTAGCAGCTTCATTGGTTTTTAAGCCAAGTAATGGTCCGGTAGATTTAAATGATTATAGTAAATGGTGGAGTTGGGTTAATGGTGCAAATTGGAAACATCCTCAAGGTCCTGGTAGTAGTATCAAGGGTAAAGAAAATTATCCTGTTGTGCATGTAAGTTGGGACGACGCAATGGCATATTGTAAATGGGCGGGGAAAAGATTACCCACCGAAGCAGAGTGGGAATTTGCAGCAAGAGGAGGACGCATTAACCAAATTTATCCTTGGGGTAATGAGCCTGTTAATCAAGGAAAACCTAAAACAAATAGTTGGGAGGGAACTTTCCCTTATTACAACGAGCAGAGAGATGGGTATTTAAAATATGCACCTGTAAAAATGTTTTCTTGTAATAATTACGGGTTATTTGATATGGCAGGAAATGTATGGGAATGGTGTAGTGATTGGTATAGTCATGATTATTATAAGACGCTTGAAAAAACCTACAGCTATAATCCCATAGGACCTAATAAAAGCTATGACCCACAAGATCCTTATACACCAAAAAGAGTGTTACGCGGCGGAAGCTTTTTGTGTAATGATGCATATTGTAGTGGATATCGTGTTTCAAGAAGAATGAAGAGTAGTCCTGATACTGGTTTAGAGCATACAGGATTTAGATGTGTTCGTGATGCAGCAACGAAATGAATTTAATTTTAAATAATGAAACGAGCGCCTCAAATAATATTAACCATTTATTTCTTAATTCTGTTTTGCTTTCAAATAAATGCTCAAAATAAAAAGCCCAATATAGTTTTCATTTTAGCAGACGATTTAGGCTATGGAGATTTGGGTTGTTATGGTTCTACTAAAATTTATACTCCTAATATTGATGCACTTGCAAAAGCAGGTACAAAGTTTGCACAGTTTTATGCTGGAAGTACAGTTTGTGCTCCTTCTCGAGCAGCATTAATGACGGGATTACATACTGGTCATACTACTATACGAGGAAATGGAGAAGTGCCTTTATCTACCACTGACAGTATATTACCTCAGTATTTACATAAAGCGGGGTACAAAAACGGAATTGTAGGTAAATGGGGATTAGGACAGTTTGGAACAACGGGAGTACCAGAAAATAAAGGATGGGATTTTTTTGCTGGATTATTGCATCATGTTGAAGGACATTTTCAAAAGCCAGATTCAGCTTGGAAATTCATCAATGGGAAGTCTGCAAAAGTTAAAATTCCAGAAGGACAATACAGCAATGAATGGTTTACCAATCAGGCAAAAATTTTTATCAAAGAACAGCAATCCAATCCCTTTTTTTTATACCTCGCATATACTTTACCACATGCAGAATTAGTGGTGCCTAATACAAATATGCAAACCTATTTAACCCCAGAAGGACTTAGTAAATTTTCTCCTGAAAAAGCACATCCTTCAGGTCAGCATTATGGACCACAAAATAATCCTAAAGCTGCTTATGCTGCAATGGTTTCTCAAATGGATCAATATGTTGGTCAAATTATTGCTTATTTAAAAGAGCAAAAATTATATGATAATACGATTATTATTTTCACAAGTGATAATGGTACTCATAAAGAAGGTGGCAGAACCAATCAAGACATTAGTTTCTTTAATAGTAGCGGAGGATTACGAGGTGCAAAAAGAGATTTGTATGAAGGCGGTATTCGAATTCCTTTTATTGTGAGTTGGAAAGGGAAAATTAAACCAGCATCTTCCAATGAATTCATTGGTGCACTATGGGATATAGTTCCCACAATCAATGAAATCGCTGGGGTTAAAACTGCAAATCAAACAGATGGTATTTCATTTGTAAATGCACTACAAGGGAAAAAGCAAGTAAACCATAACTTGTTGTATTGGGAGTTTTATGAAGGCGGTTTTAAACAAGCCATTTTACAAAATAATTGGAAAGCCATTCGTTTTTATAAGGGTAAAACCCCCATAAGAACAGAATTATTTGATCTCTCAGCAGATAAGGGAGAAACCATTAATATTGCTGATGAAAATGAACCGAAAGTAAAACTTTTGGAAGCGTTGATGGATAAAGAAAGAACTACATCTACAAACCCCTTATTTCAAATTAAATAGGTCATGAAAACCCAATTAGAAAAATATTTTTTTGAGCAATACAATCATCAAGCCAGTGTAATTGTAAGGTCTCCAGGCAGAGTAAATATAATTGGAGAACATGCAGATTACAACCATGGTTTTGTATTGCCAGCCGCAATTGATAAAGCAGCTTATTTAGCGGTTTCATTAAGAGATGATCAAGAAATTCATTTGACTGCTTTAGATTTAAATGAAAAATTTTCTACTACAGTTGATGAACTAAAACCAATAGGAGACGTAAGTTGGCCTAATTATATTTTAGGTAGTGCAGCTCAGTTCTTGAAACATGGTATTCAATTGCCTGGCTTTAATGCAGTCTTAACAAGCAATGTTCCCATCGGGGCAGGTTTGTCTTCTTCTGCTGCAGTTGAGTGCGCAACTGTTTTTGCATTAAATCATTTATTGAAAACCAATATTGAGCGTGTGGCGATGGTTGCAATGGCACAGAAAGCCGAGCATGAATATGCTGGCGTAATGTGCGGAATCATGGATCAATTTGCATCAATGATGGGTAAGGCAAATCAAGTAATAAAATTAGACTGTCGATCACTCGAATATGAGTATGTTCCCTTCAAATTGGATGGGATAAAAATTTTGTTATTAAACACCAATGTAAAACATTCATTGGCGTCTTCTGAATACAATACGCGACGTTTAGAATGCATGCAGGCGGTAGAAATGATTCAAGCCTATCATCCGGAAGTACAATCATTAAGAGATGCAACTGTAGAAATGCTTGATCAATATGTATTACCATTTAACGATTTAGTTTACCAACGGAGTCGATTTGTGGTAGACGAAATGGAACGCTTGAACCAGGCTTGTCAATTTTTACAAGACGATAATATATCAGCACTGGGTAATTGTATGTTTAAAACCCATGATGGATTGAGTAGACAATACGAAGTAAGTTGTAAAGAATTAGACTACTTAGTAGATTTTGTGAGATCTCGAAAAGAAGTCATTGGTGCTAGAATGATGGGTGGCGGGTTTGGAGGCTGCACCATCAACTTGGTACAAGAAGACAAAATTGAATCCTTGATCAATAGTATTAAACCAGCTTATGAAGAAGCAATGGGATTGCCATTGGATTATTATATAGCAACCATACAGAACGGTACAGAAATAATTTAATTATGTTTAGCAGTACAGAACATCCGCATACTAGATTGAATATTTTGACAGGAGAATGGGTCTTGGTTTCTCCTCATAGAATGAAAAGACCATGGCAAGGAAAAGTTGAAACAGTTCCTACTACTCAACCAGTAGCTTACGATGAAAACTGTAATTTATGCCCAAGTAATAAAAGAGCAGATGGAACTATTAATCCCGAATATTCCGACCCTTTTGTGTTTACAAATGACTTCTCTGCCCTATTGCCTTCCACTCCAGAAGGAGGGGAGAATATCAATGATCTATTAGTGAGTAAGAGTGAGACGGGTATATGTAAGGTAATCTGTTTTTCTCCCAATCATAGCTTAACGCTTCCGCTAATGAGTGAAGAAGACATTCAGAAAGTAATCCAACTTTGGAAGGATGAATTCATATTGCTAGCTGAAAATCAATCAATCAAGTATATCCAAATATTTGAAAATAAAGGCGAGATCATGGGTTGCAGCAATCCGCATCCCCATGGCCAAATTTGGGCATCCTCTTCAATTCCGGTTGAGTTGTTTAAAGAAACCGAACAACAAGAAAAATATTTTCTGCAACACCAGCAAACTTTATTGAGTGCTTATTTAGACATAGAATTACAAAAGAAAGAACGCATTGTAGTAGAAAATGAACACTTTGTTGCATTGGTTCCTTATTGGGCTGTTTGGCCTTATGAAACGATGATTGTATCAAAAAGACCCATTCAACAAATTACTCAATTTACAAAAGACGAAGATGCGGCTTTCGCTTCTATCCTAAAAGCGCTCACTATTAAATACGATAATCTTTTTGAGGTTTCTTTTCCTTATTCAGCTGGGATGCACCAGATGCCAGTGAATGATCAAGACTATAAGGGTTGGCATTGGCATATGCATTTTTATCCTCCATTACTCAGAAGTGCAACAGTTAAAAAGTTTATGGTTGGTTACGAAATGTTGGCAAATCCTCAAAGAGATATTACACCAGAACAAGTGGCAAAAACGTTGAAAGGATTACCAACCATACATTATTCAGTTAATAAATAATAACATTTGATTTATTAGGTAGCAAGTTCTTATGAAGGAGAAAGGGTGAAATTTAAAGTCAAGCCCTTATCGGTATCAGATTCAGCAAAAATATTTCCACCATGTTTATCTATGATTCTTTTTACAATGGCTAATCCTAAACCATTTCCTTCAAATTTGCTATGATAGCGTTTGAATGGAGTAAACAAGGTTTTCATTTGCTCTTCGTTTAATCCAACGCCATTGTCTTTAACGAAATAATAAATTTGTCCTTCTTTTTTATAAGAGCCAATTTCAATTTCTGGTATCTTTTTTTTAGAAGAATATTTAAGGGCATTAGATATTAAATTGTTGAATAACTGTTTAACTGCGCCTTCATTTGCTTTTGCATCTGGTAGGTCATGAATGCTCAATTGACCTGTGAAATTGGGTGGTAATTGTTGTTTACAAATATCCTGTACAATTTCATTAATATTTACACTTGATTTTTCTAATGCTTGTGTGCCTAATCTTGAAAATGCCAATAAGTCTTGTGTCAATGTTTTCATGCTTACAATGGTTGTTCTAACCATTTGAAGGAATTCTTTATTCTCCTCATTTAAGCTACTAGGGTCTACTAAATCTACAACAGTCAATATTTTATTGATGGGAGAGTTTAAGTCGTGGGCAGCAATGGATGAAAATGCTTTAATATCTTCTATTTTTCTGATTTCATCTGTAATATCTGTTATACTTACAACATAGGCATCACTAGATCCTTGGTCATTAAAGAGGGCATTTGATTTTATGTCTATAATTATTTTTTCCCCGTCTTTGCGTATTACTTCTGTTTGATAATCTTCCTGTATGCCTAGTTTTCTGTTTTTTAGTCTTTCCAAAAAAACAGCCCTTTTATCAATTGGAATGATCATTTCAACAACAACACTTCCAACAAGCTCTTCTTCAGAATAACCTAATATTTCACAATAACTGGGATTGCAGTAAACTACTTTTCCATTATAGTCAATGCTTGCAACACCCTCTCTTAGAGAAGCAACCAATTTTTTAAATTTCTTTTCACTTTCAGATAGTTGCTTTTCTAATTCAAGACTTGCATGCTGCTTATTGTTGAGCAAATTGGCATAAAAATAAACTAGAATAAAAATAACCAGTGTAAAAATGATGGTATGTAATTCTATACCAAACTCATTGCTATACCACCCTTTCTTTTCTCCCCAACTTCTAAAATATCCAAGAAATGGTGGGAATACTAACATAAAGAAAGAGACCCTTCTTAAAAGTGCACTTCCTTCTAATATAGAAGCAAAAAGTTTAGGCATACCATGCATGATATTACATAAGAATAAAGCATGGCTTAATAGAAGAAACACGATTGCTGTGCTTAAAGCAATGGTTGAAACACCCTCTACTCTATAAGCAGAATCTCTTCCATATAAGTAACCCAATACAGAGCTATATCCAATAGCAAAAACAATAATGCTTAGCAGTTGTCTGAAATTTAAAACCCATTTATTTTGCGAGTGAGAGCTAATCATAATGCTCCCACTTAATACAAACAAAACAGCAGAAGTAGGGGCTAAATGTGAGTTGATATAACTAGATTCAACTTTGTGTTGAAAAATAAAATGATCGAATCTTAAAATCTCTAAAGAAAAAATATCGGCTAAACAGTGCAAAATACCCACTAGTAAAACAAAAATTCCCAAAAAAAGTGTTTTGTTATTGGCGGTATTTTCTTGATAAAAAATCAGCCAAAAGCCTGCTGCAATAAATGTGATTGCAGTGAGAGGATTCATGGATGTGATTTCACTTGAAAAACTCTTTAATATCGTAATATCAAATTGCCAACCAATTAAATTGAAAAACCCAATGGTTAAAATAAGTATTCCTATTGCGCGTATATATTTAATTCTGTAATTATGAAACATAATTAATTTAATAGGGGATGATCTGTTTCATATTAAAAATTAATTAAAAGGTGGAACATTGTTTATTCATTCCTTCTAAAAAGACTTTTTACTATAACAACAACCATAAATTTAGTACTTTAATCAAAATAACCGTTAAAACGCAGTATGAAGTCTTATATATTCCTTGCTTTTTTTTTCCTATTGGCTTGTAATCAAAAACGTCCACTCTTTAAGGAAATCAATCCTGAAAAATCTGGATTGATTTTTTCAAACAACATAATCGAAACCGAAGAGTTAAACGTACTCAATTATGAGTATATCTATAACGGAGGAGGTGTAGGTATAGGAGATTTCAATAACGACAGTTTACCCGATATTTACTTTACTGGCAATAGAGTGCCCAATAAATTATTTTTAAACAAAGGTGATTTAACATTTGAAGATATCACGCAAAAATCAGGTGTAGATGGAAATGGTAAATGGAGTAAAGGAGCCAGCATTATCGATATCAATAACGATGGGTTAATGGATATTTATGTTTGTTCAGCAGTCTTGCCCGACAGCAATAAAAGAAAAAATTTGCTCTATATTAATCAAGGATTAAATAAAGAAACAGGTGTTCCAGAGTTTAAAGATCAAGCAGCAGAATATGGATTAGCAGATGCTTCAAATACCCATATGGCTGCTTTTTTTGATTATGACAACGACCAAGATGTAGACGTTTATTTATTGATCAATGATTTAGATGGAACTTACCCCAATGAGTTTAGGCCCATAAGGAAAGATGGAAGTTGGCCTAATACAGACAAGTTGTTCCAAAATAATTTTGATTCCCTTTTAGGACATCCGGTATTCAAAGATGTTTCTAAGCAAGCAGGCATTTTGATTGAAGGACATGGTTTGGGTATCAGCATTGCAGATATTAACCAAGACGGGTATAAAGACATTTATGTGAGCAATGATTATTTATCAAATAATGTGCTTTATATCAATAATCAAAATGGCACTTTTACCGATCAATGTGCTCGTTATTTAAAACATACCAGCAAAAACGCTATGGGCAATGATATTGCTGATATCAACAACGATGGATTAGCAGATATTATTGAAACAGATATGATGCCTGCAGATCATTATCGGCAAAAAATGATGCACTCCGATATTAGTTATCAAACATTTCAAAATAGTGATCGATATGAATATATTTACCAGTATCCCAGAAATACGCTACAACTGAACCAAGGATTTCTTCCAAATGGATATGATTCTATTTCAAGACCAGCATTTAGTGAAATTGCATATTTCAGTGGGGTGGCGCATACCGATTGGAGTTGGGCACCTCTTTTAATGGATATGGATAACGATGGATTTAAAGACTTGTTTGTAACGAACGGTTTGCCTAAAGACATGTCTGATAAAGACTTTATGGCTTATAGGCAAAACGCAGTAGCCAATGCTCCATTAGAAGAAGTGCTTAGACAGTTACCAGAGGTCAAAATCAGTAATTATGCATTTAAGAATAATGGCGATTTGCATTTTACTGATCAATCAAAAGAATGGGGAATTAATAGCCCTAGTTTTTCAGCAGGAATGGCTTATGCCGATTTAGACAAAGATGGAGATTTGGATTTGGTTATTAATAATACCAATATGCCAGCTACATTGTTAGAAAATACCCAACAACAACAACAAGAGCACGACAATTATCTAAGAATATTGCTAAGTGGTACACCGCAAAATAAAATGGCGCTAGGCGCATGGGTACATCTATATGCAAAAGGTCAGCATCAAGTAATGGAATATTCTCCCTACCGTGGGTATCTTTCTAGTGTTGAACAAGCGATACATTTTGGTGTAGGAAAACAAACAATACTAGATTCAATAAGAGTCATATGGCCCGATGGTAAGTCTACCCTTAAAACCAATATTCAAGCAAATCAACAATTAAAATTTGAGTATTCATCTGCTTTAGATTCAGGGGGATTAGAGCCGTCTATTCGCGTTGAATCGTTCTTGAAAGATATTACCCAAAACGCAGGAATCAATTATGGTTTTTCAGAAGTAGATTTTATAGATTTTGATATTCAAAGACTCTTGCTGCATAAGCTTACCCAATATGGGCCCTCCTTAGCAACGGGTGATTTAAATGGAGATGGGCTAGATGATATTGTATCAGGTGGAGGATCCCCTTTTCACGCATCCATTTTTTTTCAATCAGCCAATGGGAAATTTGTTCGAAAATTTTTGCCAGGAAATAATAACCCACAGTTGCAAGATGATGCAGGAATACTATTAATAGATGCGGATAAAGACGGCGACTTAGATTTGTTCATCGTATCTGGTGGTGCAGAAAATCAACCCCAAACAAAAGCATATGCCGACCATTTCTATTTGAATGATGGGAAAGGAAATTTTTCTGAATTGGAAACCGATTTTACCAATAATCGAGCTACAAAGAGTACAGTTGTTGCTGCAGATTATGATTTAGATGGAGACCTCGATTTATTTATTGGAGGAAGAGTAATACCAGGCCGATATCCAATGCCAACAAGTAGTTTTATTTATCAAAATAACTCGCAAAAAGGTCAAGTTCAATTTACAGATGTAACGAATAAAGTAGCACCAGAATTGGTAAATATTGGTATGGTAACAGCAGCAATTTGGTCTGATGCAGATTCGGATGGGAAAATGGATTTGATAATAACCAAAGAGTGGGGAAGTATTGATGTATTCAAAAATGATGGAATCAAATTGACCAAATTAAAAACTTCATTAGATACATTCAAAGGGTGGTGGAACAGTATTGTATCGGCTGATATGGATAACGATGGCGACCTAGATTATATAGCTGGTAATTTCGGAACCAATTCATTTCTGCATGCTTCCAATGAAGAGCCCTTGAATGTATATGCAAAAGACTTTGATAATAATTTTAGTTTAGATGTAATTTTTAGTCATTGGATAGTTGATCAAGTAGGAGGAGTAAAAAAAGAATTTCCTTTAGCAGGTAGAGATTTATTGTTAAGAGAAATGAGTGTTATGAAGGAACGATTTCCTAATTATGCTGGGTATGCTAAAACCGATATGAAACAATTACTAACTGCAGATCAATTGAAAGATGCATATAGGGCTAGTGTAAATTATTTGCCAACAAGCTGGATAGAAAATAAAGGGAAATTTAATTTTGAAATCCATGAACTACCAACAGCAATTCAGTTGGCGCCTATTTTTGGAATCCTGCCCAAGGATGTTAACAACGATGGCTGGGTTGATTTAATTTTTACCGGTAATGAATATGCAATGTCGCCTTATTTAGGAAGACAAGATGCTTTAAACGGAATGGTATTATTGAATCTTGGTAAAGGAAATTTTAAATCTTTATCTATTGCACAAAGTGGATTTTATACACCCGCAAATGGAAGATCATTAGCAGGACTGGTGGTGAATGGGCAAGCAGCTTTAGTGGCAGGTCAAAACAGAGATTTCATGAAATTATTTCAGCAGACAGAAAATAGGGAACAGCCAATAAAAATACAGGATCAAGAAACATATGCAATGATCTATTTTAAAAATGGATTTAAACGAAAGGAGGAATATCATTTTGGACAGGGCTTTTTGTCGCAATCATCCAGATTCTTGCTGCTTTTTCCCGAAATGAAATATGTAGATATTTTTTCTGGCACTAAAAAAACAAGAACCATACAACCTTAATAAAATGAAAGCATTCCTAAAAAATCAACAATTGTTTTTGGTGATACTTATTGCAGTTTTTTTCGGTTGTAAAACGGAAAAAGTGAAAACCTATTTAGGGGCTGAACTGCAAAATTTTTGTGTTCAGCAACTAACTGATGTGATTGTGTACGATATCAATAATCCACCTGTTGCTGGAAGGATGTATGCATACAGCAATTTGGCTTTTTATGAAGCCCTTCGTCCAATGAATTCAGGCTATGAAAGTCTACTTCCTAAATTAAAAGGATTTTCGAGTATCAATCAATCCAATACATCTTTGAAGATAGATTATCCATTTTCTGCAGGTATTGCTTTCATGAAAGTGGCAGAGGCATTGGTTTTTTCTAAAGACAGTATCCAAAAAAGCAGGGCACTATTGATCAAAAACTTTGCACATCTTGAAACCGCAATTCAAACAGCTTCTATTGAATGGGGAGAAAAAGTTGCTGCTATTATATTGGAACGTGCATCAAAAGATGGGTATAAAATTACAAGAGGCATGCCTAAATTTAGTGTGTTAAAAGAAACAGGAATTTGGCAACAAACACCCCCAGATTATGAAGAAGCAATTGAACCCAATTGGAGATATATAAAACCAATGTTGCTAGATTCAGCCTCGCAGTTTAAACCAGTGAGGCCGCCTGCTTTCTCCATGCAGCCCAATAGCCCCTACTATAAAGAAGTTAAAGAACTATTTGCAATGAGTAAAACTTTAACCGAAGAACAAAAAACAATCGCCCGTTATTGGGATGACAACCCATTTGTTTCTGAGCACAAAGGACATTTAACTTATGCGAATAAAAAAACAACACCAGTAGGTCATTGGATGGGAATCACGATTATTCTAGCCAATCAATCAAAAAAGACTGAGTTGGATATTGCTAAAGCGTTTGCATTAACTTCTCTTGCCATATTTGATGGATTCATTTCAACTTGGGAAGAAAAGTTCACTAGTAAAACCGTAAGACCAATTACGGTGATTCGGGAAAATATAGAGTCGGAGTGGAACCCTTATTTACAAACTCCTCCTTTTCCAGAGTATACCAGCGGACACAGTGTTATTTCAGCTGCTGCAGCAACTGTGCTGTCCAATGTTTTTGGATCGAATACTCCATTTACTGATACCACGGAGTTAAAATACCTTGGAATGAAAAGGTCATTTTCTTCTATTAAAGCTGCAGCCAATGAAGTAAGTATGAGTAGAATGTATGGAGGAATTCATTATCGCGCTGCAATCGAAAATGGGCAAAAACAAGGGGAGCAAATTGGGAGTTATTATAATACTGTATTTTTGCCTCATGATTCAGGTAACTAAAATATTTAGATTCGAAACAGCGCATGCCATACACGGCTATAATGGACATTGCAGAAATATTCATGGGCATTCTTATGTATTGCATGTAACTGTGGGTTCAGACGCAGATGATATGGCTTATTTACCCAAACCCGGTTTTGTAATAGACTTTAAAGACCTTAAAAAAATTGTAAATAGGATTATTGTAGAGCAGTTAGATCATCGACTGATTTTATCACAAGATTTTTTAGCAGAACATCCCCATGCAGCTGCATCCGAAAATTTAATTATCTGGGAAATGGAACCTACAGCTGAAAACATCCTACTTTATATACGCAATGTTTTATTAGCTGAACTGCCAAATGAAATCAAATTAAGAAAATTGAAAATTTACGAAACCAGTGACTCCTATGCTGAGTGGCTTAATTAAATGATATGAATCGGAAAAATTTTATTCAAAAAACAGCATTAGCTTCAAGTGCTTTGATGCTGTCTTCATCTATGTTGATGGCAAAAAATAATGCCAATAAGGTAAAAATTGTACTAATAGGAACAGGACTTCGTGGACAAAATCACTTGGACCTTTTGTTGCGTAGAGAAGATGTAGACTTAACAGCCATTTGCGATATCAACGATAAAATGCTTTCAACTGCTAAAGCAATGATTGAGAAGGCTGGTAAAAAAATGCCTAAAATTTATACAGGTAGTACCCAAGCGTGGAAGGAAATGATTGTAAAAGAAAAGCCAGATGGGGTTGTTATTGCAACGCCTTGGGAATTGCATAAGGATATGATTATTGATTCTTTGCATGCAGGTATTAAGTATGTTGCTACAGAGGTAATGTTGGGTATTACGTTACAAGATCATTGGGATGTTGTAAAAGCAGCAGAACAAAACAAGGCACAAGTCATGATGCTCGAGAATGTGTGTTATAGAAGAGACGTGATGGCTGCATTAAATATGGTTCGTCAAGGTTTGTTTGGTGAAATCATTCATTTGCAAGGAGGATACCAACACGATTTAAGAGAAGTGAAGTTTAATGATGGCGTTCGTCCTTATGGGGGAGGGGTAGAGTTTGGCGAGAAAGGATTTTCTGAAGCGTCTTGGAGAACCACACATTCTGTATATAGAGACGGAGATTTATATCCCACTCATGGAATAGGACCTATTGCCCATTACATTAATATTAATAGGGGCAATCGATTTTTATCTCTGTGCTCCTTCTCTTCTAAAGCAAAAGGATTGCATGATTATATCGTAAAAAAAGGAGGTGAAAATCACCCCAATGCAAAAGTGAAATTTAAGTTAGGAGATGTAGTAACCACTTCTATTGATTGTAATAATGGGGAAACCATTCTGTTGCAACACGACACCAATTTACCAAGACCTTATTCACTTGGATTTAGGGTGCAAGGATCGGAAGGCATTTGGATGGATTTGAATAAATCCGTTTATATAGAAGGCAAATCAGCTAAGCCGCATCAATGGGAATCTCAAAAAGAATGGTTTGATAAATACGACCATCCATTATGGGTAAGATGGAGCAAAGAAACTGCAGGAGCTGGGCATGGCGGAATGGACTTTTTTGTGATACATGCTTTTATAGAGTCTATAAAAAATCAAACCCCTACTCCAATGGATGTATACGATGCGGCCGCTTGGAGTGCTATTACTCCATTGAGTGAACAATCCATTGAATTGGGCAATCAAACTGTTGAATTTCCTGATTTTACTGGTGGTCAATGGATGTATCGGAAGCCTGTTTTTGCTTTAAATGATCAATATTAATGATTACTGTTCTACAAGCATTTGGTTTGTCAACCAATTCAGTGGTAGAGCCAATTACCAGTGGAATCATTAATAGTACTTGGAAGGTAAAATCTCCTCGTGGGAATTATATTCTACAAAGGATTAATGACCATGTTTTTGCTAATCCAAAAGACATCCATGAGAATATTGCAGCTATTGCGCTGTATTTAAAGAAAAATTACCAGCATTATTTATTCCCAGCACCAATTCTTTCTTTAGAGGGATCAGAGCTGGTACATATTCTTGGGAAAGGGTACTATAGGCTGTTCCCTTTTATAGCTGGAACCCATACTATTAATGTTGTTGAGAATACTAAGCAGGCATTTGAAGCGGCGGAACAGTTTGGAAGATTTACTGCTTATTTAGGGGGATTTGACATTACTAAATTAAAAGTAACCATTCCACATTTTCACGATTTATCTTTTAGATATAATCAATTCCTTGATTCCATACAAAAAGGTAACCTCATTAGAGTTAAAGAAGAACAAGCTTTAATTGATCGGTTAGTTAAATTCAATTATATAGTAAAACAATATGAGGCAATCACAAAAAATCCTGCATTTAAGAAAAGGGTAACTCACCATGACACTAAAATAAGTAATGTATTGTTTAATGAGGAAAACAATGCAGTATGTATTATCGATTTAGATACATTAATGCCAGGTTATTTTATTAGTGATGTAGGAGACATGATGAGAACCTATTTATGTCCTGTTTCAGAAAACGAGGAAGATATTAGTAAGATAATAGTTAGGCCATCTTTTTATTATGCTATTGTAGAGGGTTATTTTAAAGAAATGAAAAATGAATTAACTGCTGTAGAGAAAAACCATTTCTTTTATGCAGCACAGTTTATGATTTATATGCAGGCCATCAGATTTCTTACAGATTATTTTAATGATGACAAGTACTATCAAGTACTTTATCAAAACCACAATTTAGTCAGGGCTATTAATCAAACGGTTTTATTAGTGCGGTTGATGGATCATGAAGTTGAATTTAAAAAAGTCATATTATGATAAGAACTTTCTTATTTTTTTTTCTAATAGCGATTAGTATTCAAATGACTGGGCAAGAATATCAGCCAACACCACAAAATTTGGTTGCTAGAAATCAATTTCAAGATAATCGATTTGGGATGTTTGTTCACTGGGGCGTTTCAAGTATGTTGGGAGCGGGTGAATGGGTGATGCAGAATAGAAATATCAAAGTGAAAGATTATGCTCTTTTAAAAGAGACATTTTATCCGACTCAGTTTAGTGCAGCTGAATGGGTAGGAGCAGCAAAATCGGCTGGTATGAAGTATATCGTTTTTATTACCAGACACCATGATGGTTTTTCTAATTGGGATACCAAGCGGAGTGATTGGAAAATCACCAATACCCCCTACGGAAAAGACGTATTAAAACAGTTGGCTGAAGAGTGCAAAAAACAAGGAATACAACTGGGATTATATTATTCTACCTTAGATTGGTTTAGAGAGGATTATCCCTATACAACAGGCAGAACTGGTCAAGGTACTGGAAGGAAGACCGGTGGGGATTATGCTTCTTATCTGAAGTTTATGAAGGCTCAGTTGACCGAACTCTTAACCAACTATGGAGACATAATGTCTATTTGGTTTGATGGGCATTGGGACCAAACCAATCCCGAAGGTTCTAAAGATCGAAGCGCTAGAATCGATTGGAAATACAATGAAATTTATGAACTCATCCATCAGTTACAACCAGCTTGCTTAATAGGTAATAATCATCACTTAGACCCATTGCCAGGAGAAGATTTTCAAATGTTTGAAAAAGATTTACCTGGTCAAAATCATACCGGTTTAAGCTTTCAAAAACCCTCTGATCAATTGCCTTTAGAAACCTGCGAAACCATGAATAATTCATGGGGATATAATATAACCGACCATGCGCATAAGTCCGTAAAAGATTTGGTTCATTATTTAGTTAAAGCAGCATCACTCAATACCAATTTCTTGTTGAATGTAGGTCCAATGCCAAATGGTAAAATTCAGTTGGAGAATATTGATTCCCTTCAATTATTAGGTAAATGGATGCAACAATATGCCCCTACTATTCAAGGAACTAGAGGAAATATTATCCCAACGCAAGAATGGGGAGTGCTAACTGCAAAAGGGAAAAGCATATTTGTACATGTACTTAAACAAGTAAATGCCGATTATATTTTTGTTCCTTATACTGCTGGTAAAGTAAAATGGGCGCATTTGTTTTCCAAAGGGGCTAATGTTTCTTTCAAGCAAGTAAACGAAGGAGTTTTCATTTACCTAAAGAATATTCAGCAAGACCCAATCAATACCATATTCCAAGTAGAATTGGAATAAGCAGTTTATTTTAATATATTTTAAAAATCTATTTATGAAAAAGCTCATCCTTGTTTTATTCCTTGTTTATACAAAACTTGTCATTGCAGCTCCAGTAGGAGAATTTTATAAATTGATTGTTTATCATTTTTCAACTGCTTCACAAGAAAAATCTCTTGACAATTTTATTGCACAACAGTATTTACCTGCATTACATAAGATTGGATTCAAACATGTAGGTGTATTTAAACCAATTACCAACGATACTGCAATGGACAAGCAAGTGGTCTTATTGATTGGTGCAACAGATATAAATAAACTGATGAATCCTATTCAATGGAGTTTAAATGAAAACAGTTCAGTTAAAGAGCCCATTTACAATCGGTATGAGCATTTTTTATTAAGGGCTTTTAAAGGAATGCCATTCATGAAAGTTCCAACTAACAATAATATAAAGGCGGATAGAATTTATGAGTTAAGGAGTTATGAAAGCCCTACAGAAGAAAAATACCTAAATAAGGTTCATATGTTTAATGAGGGTGGTGAAATTACTTTGTTTAATGAGCTTCAATTCAATGCAGTTTTTTATGCAGACGTTTTGTTCGGGTCTAAAATGCCGAATTTGATGTACATGACTAGTTTTGATAACCTAGATAGTAGAAACCAGCATTGGAAGGCATTTGGTGAATCCGCTACTTGGAAAAAACTTGTTGCAATGCCTTTTTATCAAAACAATATGTCGGCTCTTCATAGTAAGCTCATGCGTTCGACCCCTTATTCTGATTATTAAATTTGTTGTACCTTTAGCTACTTGAGAAAAAAAATAGCCATATTATTTTTAACTATATACTTGTGCTCTACAACAGAAGCACATGAATTATTAAAAATTCCCGTGGTATTTCAACATTTTATTGAACACCAACAAGAAGATCCACAAATTTCAGCCATTGATTTCTTGCAAATCCATTATATGCAAGGAAATGTAAAAGACAAGGATTATGAAAGGGATATGCAACTTCCTTTTAAAACTGCTGGGGAATTTTTTGCATCATCCGCCACTCCGTTTGTTCCTTTGAATGCAC
>Ga0209812_10000956_pt1 | contig 22455 bp, 18 predicted proteins | sample JI71714BDNA_FD_187502 | JGI IMG/M metagenome (GOLD analysis project Ga0209812, IMG submission 187502) | Wastewater effluent complex algal communities from Wisconsin, to seasonally profile nutrient transformation and Carbon sequestration -... | ecosystem: Engineered > WWTP > Effluent > Algae...
CACGTTCACACTCGCCAATTTCATCTAATATCAGCAGGTCGGTTGCTGGGTTGAACGCTTGGTTGGTTAACAACTCAATGTTCATTAATAGCTCGTCGGGTGACAGTGAGCCAGCGAATGCTTCTTTATAGGCGGGATTTTCAAGAAAGTCGATACGCAGGATGTTGGCAAAGGTGTTACCAAACAACTCTTGCAGCAGATAGGTTTTACCTGTTTGCCTTGCGCCGTCAATCAATAATGGCTTGCGCACAGGTTGGTTTTTCCATGCTATTAGGGCGTTAAGTAAGTTGCGCTGCATTGTCATTTCCCGCCAATTAAGATTGCTTACTGCCTATACTATAACTCAAATCGCATTTTTACGCGCATAAAAGTGCGGATATCTGCATTTTTACGCGCATAAAAGTGTAGTCTGGTGACCTTTGGCATTCAGGAATTGACATTGTCGCCTTAGTTTCAAAACGCATGCCGCTTAACTTCATCCAAATTCGCCACCATAAGTGGATCTGGCAACAACCCGATTGGCCCAGCCGTCAGCAAAAGGCGTCACAAGTCTTTCGTTATGATCATGCGGCACTAACGCCTAAGTTACGTGAGCTGCACTTTTTGCAAGGCGGGCAGCTGCGCGGTAACTAGCCGATGCAGGTTATTTCTGGCAGAATCGACCGCCCTAAAGTGCATTTCGAAGCTCCACCCCGTGAAGTCTTGGAAAGCGAACTTAATTGCTTTATCGATTGGTTTAACCGCTCGCAAGAGGATGTCAATTTAGACCCGCTGCTACGCGCCGGCATTGCCCATTTCTGGTTTATCACACTCCATCCACTGGAAGATGGCAATGGCCGCTTGGCTAGGCTGCTGACCGATCTGGCGCTGGCGCAGGCCGAACATCAGTCCATCCGCTTTTATGCCATGTCGGTTGCTATCCCAGAAAGACGAAGCAGCTACTACGATATTCTTGAGCAAAGCCAAAAAGGTGATACTGATATCACTGCTTGGTTGGTTTGGTTTCTCGACACGCTAGCCGCTAGCCTAAAGCAGGTGCTGGCTGATATTGAGCAAACGCTACTTAAAACCCGCTTCTGGCAACGGGTAGATCAAACGCAATTAAATAAAGAACAGGTCAAAGTGCTAAACAGGTTACTGGATGGCGACTTCAGCGACGGCATCAGCAATAGCCAATATGGCAAAGTAGCTAAGGTTAGCCCCGCAACCGCCAGCCGGCATTTGGCACAGTTGGTAGAAATGGGGTGTTTGGAAAACCGCTGCTGGGGGGAGGAGTACTAGGTATGTGATCTCGCATTAGCGTGCATTAGAGCCGGTACAATAAATTGTCGTATTTTTGCTAAGCTTAGGCAATGTTATACCGGAGGTGCCTTGTGCCAAAGTTAAGTTTAAAGCAACAGGTTGAGCAGCAAAGTTGAGAGTTGAGCGCGGCTCAAAGCGTTAAAATAGCAGCAGCAAAAATATGTCGATCGTTTTCATTTGGCAGTGTTATTGATGGAATCAATGGTTGATAGTTTGTCACTAATGAACCAGGTACATGTAGGTCCATTAAATCGCGTACTTTTTCAAGTTGGGTCCGGGTTAAGTCTGCTCTGGTTACCAGCAAGTTTCTGATCCACTCGTCTTGAATATCAGCAGACCAACGGGCTCTAAACTGGCCGCTTAATGCAAGATACATTAAGAGGCTTCTTAATGGCGCAGGGTACAACACGCAGGCATCAAACACTACGGTATAGTTCGAGCTCATTAATAGCCCAGTCCTAATTCCTGATCGAGTTGAGTAAGTTCATCTAGCGCCTCTAATCGCTGCGCTTCTAACTGGCTTTGGTAGCGCCGTAAATCATTAAAACGCACTTTTCTGCGATTGCCCGTGCGATGGAATGGCAGCGCGCCTTCATCAAGTAGCTTAATTAAAGTAGGCCGAGATACGTTTAATAGATCCGCCGCTTCTTGGGTAGTAAGTTCCGCATGGATAGGTACCAGCTTGACAGTATTACCTTCACCCAATTCGGTGAGAATGTTTACCATCAGTCGAAGCGCACTGACAGGGATCTCAACTTGCTTTAGTTGACCATCTGGTGAGCTCAGAGCAAGCGATTGTACATCCAGTTTAGTTTCTATAACGGCCGCTAGTTCCTGGCTACAAAGCTTGGCGAGTGCCGCCTCTTGTGCCGTCGGAAGTTGTTCATAGGCTTGCATGGTAAATTACCTTAAAAATTGAATACTGCGCAATTATTCGCAATATTCGAAAAAATGTCAAGTTTTCGCAATATTCGAAAATGTGCAATAGGCTGCACCAGATTGCTTAGATAAAGCTAGTATTCTGCTAAGCAGTAGTTATTGTGATCTACGCATACGACATACTTATCGCGCCAAGAAAAGAATGAACAGCCGCAACTAACAAACATGCCAGTTAACGTTACATCAAAACGCATGCCGCTTAACCTCATCTAAATTCGCCACCATAATTTGCTGCGCCTCCGGGCGCGCTTCAATTTTGGCCAAGTCCAGGTTTAGCGCCTGCACGGCATAAGGCACCAATGCCGAGCGCACTGAAAACACCCGCTTGCCGTGTTGCATATTGTAATCTTCGGCAATAATGGCTTTTTGATAGTCGGTTAAGCGGGAATCGGGTACCAGCACGATATCAATAGTGCTATTCCAGCGTGTATCCTGCTCTTTAGTCATTTCGGCATCACCTTCAATGCCATGTATGCCGCGAAAACGGCTTAGAACAAAATCGCGAAAGTCGCGGTTCTTCTCGCAATAAGCGCGCACATGCCAGCGCAGTGGCGTGCAGACCAGCGTATGCGGGGCAATAATGCGGCTTTCTTCATCCGGGCTGGTCAGCGACACATAACCCATATCAATCTTTTTACCGTCGCGCGCGGCCTGCACCAGTGCCCGCAGAATATCTGGGTTTACCTGGCGCAGTGGTGGCGTGAGCATTTCGGTATGGGCAAAGCCTAAATCGAGCTGGCTAAAGGTGTGGGCAAAATCTTTGGTGCTGGCTAGCGCATGCAGGTATTCATCGGCCAAGCCGCTGGTCACCTTGGGCGTAAAGCCAACAGCAGGTTTATAACCTTTTAGCTTGCCGTCATATACCAAGTTACCCGGTGCAATATCGCGCATATAAGCATTTAAATCTTTGGAGGCCTGCTGGCGCGCAATACCAAAGCTATTACATAAATGTTTGGTGGTTAACCGGCCTTCCCATAGCGCGACAATTTCAATTAGCCGGTAACGCATTAACAGCTCCCAGCGCAGCGGCCAGCCACTGGCGTCTAGGCTACTACGGCTATCTGTTGAAAGTGCGGGCTGTGGTTGACGGTTTTGCATATAAACTCCTGTAAAATGTGTCTGGTTAGCATACATACATGCATTAACTAGGTTCTAGGCTTCAGCCGTTGCTGCAGTTAAGGTGGCAACTGGCCAAGCTAAATTAAATTGTTTGAGAATGCCTTGCTCCGCCGCTAACCACTTGCAAAAGTTATCCACTTTTAAGCCATAAGGAATGGCCAGCACATAATACTCATAACCTAAATAAACCAAATCGGCATAGCGCCAAATACGCCCAGCATACACCACTTTATCGTGCTTAGCGTTAGCTAAGTGTTCAATAGAATTCATAGTTTTACACAGCGCTTGTAAGCGGGTTAGCCGGGGTAAATCTTCAGCGCGAATAGGTTGGTTGTGCATGATTAGCTCGCATTATTTTAGGTGTTCCGTCAACTCTAAGCCAGTGCGCGAACGTCTGAAAGGGCTTGGCGCAAAGGCCAAAAAAACATCTGCCTGAAAAACATACACTGAGTGTCTGCACAGTATGGTGTGAAATAACAAAAAGTCTAAGATGGTGACTCATGGATGACATGTCATTAACCATGACAGGGTATGGACAAACTAGCAGGACGCTACTGGCAAGGATGCTATTTGCTTGGAAGCGCAGGGAGAAACCGGCAAGGATGCCAATTACCAAAGGAGGCTTTAATGGGTGTGCTACAGCGAGACCTATTCTTAATAACCTTAGAAGCGCAATGTCGCGATCTGTTTCAAGTCAGTAAAGCGGGCAAAGATAACAGCGAGCAACGCTTTCGCGCGCAGGGCTTTATTCATGCCGGTGAGCTAGTACAGCTATGTAGCCGCCAACAAGTGCAGCAACTGATGGAAAAGGTGCACCTAGAAGTGCTTGGTATCAGTATTGCCGAGCGCAAGCCCTCAGCCCAGGCGCGCCGCCAGCAGGCTTTGCAGTTGGGTGATTATGCTTATTTTGAAGAGCCGGCGTTTAATCGGCAGTAAAATTTAAGTTTTTAGAACTTGGCCTATCTTCACGCATGTTTTGCTCATTTTTTTACTGGCTAAAGGTAATTGCGCTTGCTGAAAAAGCCTTAGTTGACAAGATTCTCATTAATTATGGTGAAGCTATGTAAGAAAACTGCCAAGTTTAGGGACTTAACTTGCTAAAACACCCTTTAGTTACTCATTTGGAAGCCCAATTTGGAAGCACAATCAGAAGTCTTCTTCCAAATTTGCATGCTTTAAGCAGTCATTTCAATATGGCTTTAGGTTAAAACATTATCTCATCGATACAAATAAAAGATGCTTGTTGGCTGGCGTCCTATTTGCTAATTTGGGAACCTCGTTAACATTAAATGTTGAGTGCTTAAATTAGTCAAAAATATTTGGCTGTAAATTTGTTGAATCTGGCCCATAGGGAAATACAAGGTGAACTTTTTGGAAGAGAGCGTTAATAGAAGTCAGTCAATTCACAAAGATTTGTCATTCGCTTTTGGATTCGTAAAGTTTAGCGTTCTATTCTTACGCGTTTTAGTGAGTTCATTCGTTCATTTTGCTGTTTCAGCAATAATGTTTTTGCTTTCAATTTACAGCTCAAGCCATGTCAAAGCTTAACCCATTACTTCGTCTTGCGATTGTTTCTAACGCCTTAACGGCGCTAAATTTTCATATCCAACGTGGTGATGATTTAAATGGAAAAGACAATACTGGGGCAACCCCCTTAATCCTTGCCGTAATTAGAAAAAATACTGAAGCCATAAAGCTTTTACTTAATGCAGGAGCGGACCCAACATTAGTTGACCAAAATGGTAAAAGTGCGATGACTCATGCTGTTTCTCGACATTATTCCGACATAGTTGATTTGTTAACTGAACATATTAACAATGTGGTTACCCCAGAATCAGAAAATTCGAAAGACCTCAAAGCCAGCTGTAATAAAAATCCATCAAGCCATAATGATAATTTGAGCAAATGTCAGGGGATTACCACTATTGAAAACTTGGAGGATGGATTAGCGGACTGTAATACTGATCTTAAGTCATCCGATAGCACAACGTTACACCTAGGCATTAAGTCGCGAATTGATGACGTGGACCTAATTCCTGAAAAAACGAATCGGGTATTGGATACTAAAGATAATGAAACTTTAACTCATGATGAATTCGTGGTAAATGAACCTCAAAATGTTGAAGCTAGAGTTGCTGAAAAAACCCACGACTATTTCGCCAGTTACGCTTTTGAGACTAAACCACCCCCAACTCTACTGGATAATTTTTTAACAGATGAGGAGCCTTTTGAAGCAGGCTTCACTGACGACTGGGAGCCAGAACAAGATTCAGTAGCGCCTCTTGGGGACGAGAAAGTTCTTCAATCAGTCAAAAATATTCATCAAGCGATAGGCAGGCACCAAGTTCTAGATAAAGACAGCGATTGGGATGATATCGACCTATATCTACCGGAGCGTTCAACTTTATTAGAAACGGATAATATCGATGAAACTTTCACAGATTTTTTCCTGCAAGCTGTAAATTTAGGCAGTGTTTCTGAAATTGATTTAATCGAACGGTGCTCAAGATTTGATGGTACTCGGAATCTTGATTCAGAAAGGACAATTACAGCTGTTATAGGCGAACTTGGTTCAATAGTTGGTGATTATATTGGTCTTTACCCTACTGATGATTATCTAGAACATGTAACTTCAGAAGACAAAAACCTGGTAACTGAAGCAAAAGAATTCCTGACTGACTTAGCGTCTAACTTTAACGAGCCATTTAGATTTTACGCAAAAGATGTTCGAGGGAACCTTCTAGAGCCTGAAGAAGAAATTGCCCTTGGTAAGCAAATGGAATATGGATGGAGAAATGCTTTATCTGCACTGGCAAGATGGCCCGAAGGACTTGATGTTTTGTTTGAGGCTGCTGAAAAGGTTGCTCGAGGTGAACTTGAGGTTAGGCTTGTAAGTCGTGGTGCTGAATTACAAGAAGATACTGAATCAGATGATCACATTACTGACGAAATTTTAAACCTAGACGATGAATTTGAAGGCGGTAGTCAAACTGTTTCTTCGGCTTTTGTTGCCGCAGTTACATCTCTTCGTCAAAACAATGGAAACTTAGAGTATTCGATAAATGTTTTAGATGAAATGAGACTTACTCGTCAGTTCTTATTCAACCTTTCAAAATGCAAAACTTTATGTTCTGCATATGACGATTTTACAACTGCATTGAGAAGTTATGCTGAAGCTCGGGAACGCATGATTCAGAGCAATCTGAGGTTGGCGTTATCTATTGCTAAGAGATATTCAAGATCTACCTTGTCATTGGATGATGTTATTCAAGAAGCAAATATAGGGCTAATGAAAGCTGTTGAACGTTTTGATTGGCGTCGAGGATTCAGATTTTCAACTTATGCAACTTGGTGGATTCGTCAGCAAGTGACTCGTGGGATAGCGGATACAGAGCGAACTGTACGGGCCCCAGTTCATATCCAAGAAAAAGCTAGAAAATTGATCCGTGAACGTGCAGAAATCCAATCAAAAAATGGAATTATGGAGCGTGATATCGATACTGCACAACGTAATAGCATTTCTCTCTCCTTAACATGGCAACTTCTAAATATGTTTGATAGGGCTGAATCGCTCGATGACAAAGTTTTTTTAGATAACTTTTCAGAGATGGAACAGCTTATTGAGTCAGATTTGCTAAACCCTGAACAGCAAACAATTTATGTATCGATGTGCTCATCTATTCACAATATGCTGCAGGAATTTGATGCTAGATCGCGAGAAATTATTATCTCTCGCTTTGGACTATTTGAATCCAACGAAATGACCCTTGAAGAGGTAGGGCAGTCATTTGGCGTCACTCGTGAGCGTATTAGACAAATTGAATTCAAGGTGATGAATAAACTTTTTAATCGTGAGCGAAAGGGAATTCTTGCACCTTTTTTAGATAAGGAATTCGGTAGTGAATCATAAGAAACGACACGCACCGCCAAAAGCAAGTGCGATGATTGAAGCTCTAAGGGGGCTCGGCTATTCAACGGCATCTGCTCTTGCCGATATTATTGACAATTCAATATCAGCACAGGCGACTGAAGTGCATTTGCAGTTTGATTGGAGTGGCTTGGAAAGTCGAATAATCGTTCTTGATAACGGTCGAGGCATGAATGATGCCGAGCTCGAAGCAGCTATGACTCTTGGAACACTCAATCCCTTGGACGAGAGGCACTCAACAGATCTTGGGCGATTTGGCATGGGCCTGAAGACTGCATCATTTTCACAGTGCCGTCGACTCACCGTAGCCTCTAAATGCAAAGGAGGGAAAATTGTCTGTCTACGTTGGGACCTAGACGCTATATCAAGTTACTTAGATAGTGGTTGGTATATGCTCGAAGGACCGGCTCAAGGCTCTGAACATATTATTGAAAAGTTAACTTTTGTTGAATCAGGCACGATAGTACTTTGGGAGCTAATGGATAGAGTAGTTACCCAAGACACCGATTCAAATCACTTCGTAGATTTAATCGACGCAATCGAACTACGTCTTGGAATGATATTCCATCGCCTCATTGAAGGGCCTCGGCCGGATTTTAGTCTTTTAATCAATAACAAACGAGTCGTACCATGGGACCCATTTATGACTGGCCATCCCGCTAAGGCGCTCGAGTCGCCAGTTGAGCGAAAGCTCACTGCATCAGGGATTGTTGAGGTTCAGTGTCATGTCCTTCCTCATAAAGACAAACTGTCTGAATCCGAATTTCAAAAGGCTGCAGGTCCCGAAGGATGGACATCCCAACAGGGCTTTTATGTTTATCGTAACAAGCGGCTTCTGCTCGCGGGAAGTTGGTTGGGGTTAGGGAAGGGGCGTGCCTGGATACGTGAAGAACCTCAAAGACTGGCCAGAATTCGTATCGACATACCGAATACAGCAGATGCCGACTGGAAAATTGACATTAAAAAGTCTACTGCTCGCCCCCCAGTTTTTGTCAGAAATTGGCTTACCAAACTAGCAGAAAACACGAGAGACAAAGCACGTAAAGTTTTTGCATTCCGTGGGACGCCAACAACTTGTATTGGCAGTGAGCCTATTGAGCACGCTTGGCGTGTGGAGCACATGAAAAGTGGTATTCGTTATAAGATTGATGTGTCTCACCCTGCCGTTTCAGCTGTAATGGATGCTTGCCAAGCTCACAAAGATCTAGTACGGGCAATGCTTCGTGTAATTGAGGAAACCGTTCCTGTGCAACGCATCTGGCTTGACACAGCTGAGAACAAGGATACTCCAAGAACAGGGTTTGAAGGGGAGCCGAACGATGCCGTTATAGAGGTCGCTGGTATACTTTTCAATGATTTAATTGAACGTAAAGGGCTAAGTATTGAGGAAGCCAAGACATCAATGCTCAAGACTGAGCCTTTTCAAAAATACCCGACTCTTATAGCGAATTTAAGGAGCAATGAATGAACACAACGGAAGATGTGAGTCAGCAAATTGAACTGTTAGAAAACATAATCGCAACGGCACAACGGCTGATTAAAGCGGAAAAAGATAAGTCTAAAATCACTCCTTCTTTCATCTCGGAGAAAGTCAAACTCGCAGCGATGATGTTTGAGGGGGACACTACAAACCTAGATTCGCAGAAACAAGCAGTTTCAATACTCATTCAACGGTTCAGTCATAGAATTGGTAAATCGACCACCTTAGTTGATGAAATAGATCATATCGCTTGGTTAACCGCATCCCGAAAGCGTGACTGGCAATATTGGCGTCGGTATAGAGACTATTTGGAGTCTAAGCTCTCAGATGTTGTAGTTGATGGTCTTAATGAAGCAACTGATGAAATTCTAAGCTTACTTGAAGATCCAAAGCGTACAGACCCATCGGATAGGCGTGGACTTGTCGTCGGTCATGTCCAGTCAGGTAAAACAAGTAACTATTCTGGTCTTATTTGCAAGGCTGCCGATGCTGGTTATAAAATAATCATCGTCCTAGCTGGCATGCATAACAACCTAAGGTCACAGACTCAGATAAGACTTGAAGAGAGTTTTCTCGGTTATGAAACTACCGTTGATCGCGATCCAGGATTGCCAATAGGTGTCGCTGAGTTTGGTGACGATTTAAAAACAAATTCGGCAACTACCAGAGCTGAAAACGGAGATTTCAATAATGCCATAGCAAAGCATTTTCATGGAATATCACCTGAAGAGAGACCATGGCTTTTTGTAGTTAAGAAACAAAAGACTGTACTGACTGCGTTATTGAAATGGATTCAAAAGCGAGTCGCAGATAGTGTAGATGATTGCGACGGAAGGAGCGTGGTCACTAAACTTCCTCTTTTAATGATCGATGATGAAGCCGACAATGCGTCGGTTGATACGGGAGAACAATTATTCAATGATGACGGAACTCCCGATGTTGAACACCAGCCTAAAACAATAAATAGCCTCATTAGGCAGATTCTTCATTCGTTTACCAGAAAAGCATACGTGGGATATACTGCGACGCCATTTGCCAATATTTTCATTCATCAGAAAGGTGCAACCCTGAAAGAGGGGCCTGATCTTTTCCCAAGCTCTTTTATCATCAACTTATCAGCTCCCTCAAACTATGTTGGTCCTACACGTATGTTTGGGAAGCTGACAAATGATGGGCGGACTGAAGGGTTGCCGCTCTCTAGATTTATCCATGATGTTTATAACGAGCAGGCCAAGGTTGGTTGGATGCCTCCGACTCATAAGCAAACCCATATTCCTACAATTGATGGTGAATATGAGATTCCGAAATCGTTGCGAGATGCAATTTATGCTTTTGTTCTTGCATGTTCGACAAGACAATTAAGAGGACAAGGTTCACAGCATTGCTCAATGCTGATACACGTTACACGTTTTGTTAATGTTCAAAACCACGTTTTTGAGCAGGTCGAAGTTACTTTACGTCGTATGCGTCAGCGTATAGTTCGACGTATAGATGCAGATGAATTGTTAAGTGATTTACATCAACAGTGGGAAAGTGACTTTTTACCAACTAGAGATAAGGTTGCAATTTTATCTCCAGTCGAAGAACTTCCTCCAGAAATGCCAAGCTGGGATGAGATCCTTGAAGTCTTGCCTGAAGTACTTGAAGATATCGAGGTGCGAGCCATCAATGGAACAGCAAAAGATGCACTCGATTATGCGACACCTGGAGCTGCTCTAAAAGTTATTGCAGTAGGTGGCGATAAATTAGCTCGAGGTCTCACACTCGAAGGACTTTGTGTTAGCTACTTTGTTCGCACTACTAAGATGTATGACACCTTGATGCAGATGGGACGCTGGTTTGGCTATCGACCAGGTTATTTAGATTTGTGTCGTCTTTACACATCGCCCGATTTAGTTACTTGGTTCGGACATATTGCTGATGCCTCGGAGGAACTTCGTGAGGAGTTTGATTTCATGGCTGCTGCGAAGTTGACCCCAAAGTTGTATGGACTAAAAGTTCTGTCTCACAAAGTTATGATGGTGACCTCGCCTCTGAAGATGCGAAATTCTCAAAAAGTCGCCCTTTCCTACTGTGGCACGCGGCCGCAAACTATCCTTTTCCATCGAGATAAGACGATACAACAGCGCAACCTTGATGCAACTGACACTTTAGTATCTTCACTTGGTAATCAATGGGAGGCATCCCCTAAATACCAACGTGATGGAACTCCGGACAATTGGCCTAACGCACGCCTTTGGAGGGATGTTGATGTATTACAAATTATTGAATATCTAAACAATTACATCACACATCCCGCAGCCACGAGCGCAAATTCGTCGGTACTAACAGAGTTTATATCGAAGATGGTCGATTCAGGTCAGCTGACGAAATGGACTGTCGCGCTATTGAGCGGAGGAAAAGGCAAGGGGGACGAACATGTCTTCCCCGGAGGAGAGCCTTACAAGAACTATTTCATTAGAAAAACAGAAGATCCTGAAGACGGAAACTTACAGGATCCCACTAAATTCGCAATCGGTGTATTAACTGACCCTAAAGACGAGGGTATTGATCTCAATGATGATATTTGGCAAAAAGCCTTGAAGTTAACAATTGATGCATGGAAACCGGATCCTGCTAGAGGCCGAACAAAACCTCCAGTGGTACCCAGTGGAAAAGCAATTCGTGAAATACGAGGAAAACTAGGTGGTGAGATAGATCGGGGCTTGTTGCTCCTGTATCCACTTAGCCCATACCACGACAATGGTGCATTGAAGGATAAGCTTATTATTCCAGGTTGGACCAAACCGATTATTGCGTTCGCAATCGCTTTCCCTTCAAGTGATAACGCGATTACTGTGGTTTACGATGTGAACGATTTATATTGGAGTCAAGAATATGGCCCGCTCGAGTGACGAATTTGTTTTAGCCTGGTCATCACTTGCATGTCAAGCCGAAGAATCTGGCTGGCAGGCTATCTTTCTACCCTCTGCGGGTCCTGTAGAAATACAGGCTGGTTTGCGCTCTCCTGGCAAAGAGGAAGCTGTCCTATTTTACTTCCCGAATGCAAGACTTATGCGTGGAGATAGATTGCCCGAAGGTCGAGGTTTCTCTGTTGATAAAATAGAAGCGTTGGATGGCAATGGAGCTCGGCTGGCTATAACAAGGAAGACTGATGGAAACATTGAATTGTTTACAACAATGGTTTGCGATCTTGTCGGTTTTATAGATTCTATTGCTGAAGATGAAACTGAATCTAAATTGTTGCAGACTCTGATACGGCGGGTCCTCACATGGCAGCAATTTATGTCTCATAGGTCAGGCCCTTTGAGTTCTGAAGATGAGCTAGGTCTTGTAGGCGAACTTTACTTTCTAAGGATTTTCCTTAGCGTGCCATTACCTCCAATCGAAATTCTGACTAGTTGGGTTGGTCCGAAAGATGCCCCCCAAGACTTTTTGATTGGAACTGGAGCGATTGAAGTTAAAGCCACGATGTCTTCGTCCGGTTTCCCCGTGAAAATAGGTAACTTGGAACAACTAGATGATGCTGTCGCTACACCACTTTTTTTGGCCGCAGTTAAATTTAAAGCTACTGACGATGGCGAAACTTTATCGGAAATCATTTTAAGTATTGAAACTTTGCTCAAAGACGAACCCGATTCCGTTAACTTGTTATATGAACGTTTGATGCTTGCTGGCTATCTGGAATCACACGAGCGTCATTATGTTCGAAAGTTTAAACCCAAAGAGCATTTTGTTTTCTCTGTCTCAGAGAGGTTTCCTCGTTTGACTCTTGGATCAGTGCCTAGCGGTGTTACGCGGGCGATGTATGAAATAAATTTAGATCATGCCAAAGATTTCCTTGTAGAAATAGATGCGGCACTTAACAAATTAGGAGTAACTGGATGACCCTAGACGATTTTTTAGTCGAAACGCGTAGTGAAATTGCGGCTCTACTAAATGATGGTACTACCTACACTGAACAAACTTTTTGCGAAGTTGTAATGCAACATCTTAATGAGGCAGGGATGACTTTCGAGCCGGTTGTTTGCCATTATCAGAGCAAAGTAGGAAACGCCAATCTGAAGTTGAGTGGTTATTCTATTTCAGAAGATGCAGAGCAGTTGGACCTTTTCGTGAGTATATACGAAGGTTTTGAAGTAATTACTCCTATTCAGGATCAAGAAACCAAAAATTCTGCCCAGCAATGTATCCGTTTTTTGGAACTTTGTGCGACAGGACGCCTTCAGGAAAAAATTGATCCAACACATGATGCTTACTCATTAGCATTAACAATTGGCGAAATTTACAACTCGCTTGAGCAGATTAGGATTTTTGTTTTAACGGATGGTGTAGCTAAATCTAAAAACTTTAAAGCCCGCGATGTCGGCGGAAAAACAGTAAAACTCGAGGTAATGGACATTGAGCGGTTGTATCGGCATCGTTCAGAAGGTAAACCAAGAGATGAGCTTGTTATTGATTTCAAAGAAGTATCAGGTTCACCATTACCATGTGTATATGTCCCTGGAGAAACTGGCGATTATGATTATGCATTAACCGCGATTCCTGGTGAAGCTCTAAGGTTTATTTATGAGAAGTTTGGTCCGAGACTCTTGGAGGCTAATGTAAGGTCGTTTCTCAGTGTTAAATCAAAGGGGGTAAATGCCGGTATTCAAAGTACACTTCGTACAGCACCTGAGCGGTTTATGGCTTTCAACAATGGCATTGTCTTAGTCGCGGATGAAATGAGAATTGAGCGCGCCGAAGACGGGTCTCCGGGAATTATTTGGTTACGGGGTATGCAAATAGTCAACGGTGGTCAGACTACGGCATCTATTTATTTCGCAAAGAAAAAGTATACGGATACCAATCTAAGCAAAGTGAGGGTACCAACAAAAATTATAATAATGAAAGAGGATGACCCGTCAAAAGAAGAGGCTTTAGTCTCTGACATTTCGCGTTACGCGAACTCTCAAAACTCAGTTCGGCAATCTGATCTTTCGGCAAATAAGCCTTTTCATGTTGAGGTGGAGCGCCAATCAACAACGGTGTACTGCCCTGATGGGGTGGGGCGTTGGTTTTATGAGCGTGCTGCGGGTAGTTACAATACTCTTCTTACCCGAGAGGGTACCACTCCGGCGAGGCTTCGTGCTCTGAAAGAGTCGATGCCATCTTCTCGAAAGATAACCAAAACAGAGCTAGCGAAATATGTTATGGCTTGGGACATGAAGCCTGATGTTGTAAGCCTAGGTACTCAAAAATGTTTTGATCGTTTTATGACGTATTTGACTGACGCAGAAACAGCCGGCACCCCATTAGTTGTCGATACGGCTTTTTTTAAAGCACTAGTTGCAAAATGTATCATGTTCAAAATGGTTCATAAAACATCTCGCCCATTGGTTTCTGCATTCTTGGCAAACGTCACAGTTTATACGATGGCCGTTATCGCAAATAGCTATGGTGAACGATTCGATTTTGAGAAAGTTTGGTTGAGGCAAGGAGTATCGGAAGAGTTCCTTGCTCAAGTTGAAATATGGGCTCGTGAAGTAAATGAACGTCTTCATAGGACTGCAAAAGGGAAGATGATTTCGGAATGGGCAAAGCGTCCAGAATGCAAAGAAGCAATGTTTTCTATGCCGTTTTCGCCGCCAGATATGAATATTCCGGAAGTTCGTAAACTCGAGTCTTGATTAACAATCTGAGCCTATCCGACCAAATAGTAAGCATGATTTAAAATATTGAGCAGAAACGGATAGTCGATTAATAAAAATAAGGAAAACATGTGGTCTCTAATTTTTATTACGTTTATGCATTAAAAGACCCCCGGACAAATCCAGCGCAGCCTTTTTATATTGGAAAAGGCACTGGCAGCCGGGCTTTTGATCATCTGATAAAACCAGATAGTACAAAGAAGTATAAGCGTATAAAGGAAATTTTAGCTGCCGGTCTTATGCCTCTTGTCGACGTGCTTGTCGATGATCTTACAGAGTCTCAATCATTAAAGCTTGAATCTGAGCTTATAGCTGCATTCGGTACGGAAGAAACAGGAGGCCTGTTAACCAACTCTGTAGTTCCTTCTGGTCTTGGAGGAAAACAGCGAGATGGAATTGTAGTTCCTCAAGGGGCAGTCGAAAGAGCTCAGCTCGGCTTAGCACTATTAAAAGCATCAATATATGAACTTGCTAAAGCAAATTCTGAAGGCATTTTAAACTCGGATGCTGCAAGTATTCTAGGTTTGAGAAGCGACTATCTCGGTAAACAAAAAGATTACCTTTCATATAGCGTAATTGGATTGTTAATGCGGGAAGGGAAGATAGCCCGAATAGAGGGTGCTAGGCCTCGGCATATTGCAAAAAAATAAATTTCCAGTTACTTGGTTAGTTATAACTGAACTTCAAAGCCATCCCCAAAAAGCGGCAAAATTCTGCAATTCGCTTATTTGTATTGGTCCTAATTTCATCTGACACTTTGCAAGGTCGAGCTTGATCAAAGCTGACATCGTCCAACCTAAAAGTAAAGAAACCGATTGCGAGACAGTTTTAACCTGGTATGATCGTATTAAAATTTAATTGAATTTGTATTTTAATGGAAACTGATGACGTTCTTGTAATTGACCTGTTTGCAGGGCCTGGCGGGCTTGGAGAGGGTATATCTTCTGTAGTTGATGGTCATGGTAAGAAACCTTTTAAGATCGGTGTATCCGTTGAGAAGGAGTATTCAGCACATAAAACATTAACCACACGCGCGTTCTTTAGAAAAATAAGAGATTTAGATGGTGGGTTGGGGGACTATTTCAACTATGTGCGAGGGAGGTTAACTCGGGAAGAAATTTTCGATTTATACCCCCAGCAAGCTCAAGAAGCCATTTATGAAACCTTAGAAGAACCGAGAGCTCTAGGTAAAGACAATGATCTAATTCATTCTCGCATCCGTGAATTAATAACTACACATCGTGGTCCTAGAGTAGTCATTGGAGGGCCACCGTGCCAAGCATACTCTTTAGCAGGGCGTTCTCGTAATGCGGGAATCAAAGACTATAAAGCAGAAGATGATCACCGAAATTTTCTTTACAAAGAATACCTTAAAGTATTGTCAATTGCTCAACCGGATATATTTGTTATGGAGAATGTCCGAGGTATTCTTTCTGCGAAAGTCAATGGAAACTTGATGTTTCCGCAAATATTGGAAGACTTGAGAAATCCCGGCTTGGTAACTGGAGTGCCTAATGTTTCTAAATACAGAGTTTTTTCACTTGTTGTAGAGTCTAACGACCCAAAAGATCCGCAATACTGTGATTCTGCTGATTTTCTTATCCGTTCTGAAAACTATGGTATCCCTCAAGCGCGGCATCGCGTAATTTTGTTAGGGGTGAGACAAGATATTACTCGTGTTCCTGATATTATTCATCCAATGGAACAAACTGTAACTGTTGAACAAGTTCTGTCTGATTTGCCACCACTAAGAAGTGGATTTTCTAAGCAGAAAGATATTCAAAAAGATTGGGAAAACCAAATACAAATAAATGCTAAAAAGTTAAAACGTATTTTGGAAACGAGATTTGATAGCCAGGCTGTCGATAAATTAAATCTTGAACCGATTATAGGGTTAAAACGCCAAAGTTCTCTAGTGTTAGAACTTGATAAGAATATACCAGCGCACCTTGAGAACTGGTATTTTGATGACCATCCTGGCTGTATCTTAAATCATGCTACTAGGGGGCATATGAATTCAGATTTACTTCGTTACGCCTTCAGTGCAGCATTTACAAAGTTAAGTGGTGGTACATCACCTAAAGCACGAGATTATCCGTTAGAACTAGCTCCAGATCATGAAAATTGGGATTCCGGCACTCATGCTGATCGTTTCAGAACTCAAGCTGCGAACAAATATGCGACGACGGTGACCAGCCACATTTCTAAGGATGGTCACTATTTTATTCATTATGATCCTCAGCAGTGTAGAAGTTTAACTGTGCGGGAAGCAGCACGGTTACAGACATTTCCTGACAATTATCTATTTGAAGGGAATAGAACACAGCAATATGTACAAGTTGGCAATGCTGTGCCCCCTTATTTGGCACAGCAGATCGGTAAGGTCGTGATGGCGTTACTTAGATGATACGAATAATATCAGGATGGGTTTTATAGTAGATGGCAGTTAGTTCAACGGTATTTCCTTCGGCTGCGACTAATTCAGAACATTCGTGATTAAAAACTCGGCTGAATTTAGTTTTGTTTTTGTTCAGGTAGATATTGCTACCGTTTATATTGTTTGCACTTTTCAAATATGTTTAGGCTCGGCTTAAGCTATACAGAAATTGCTATTATCGATTTAACTTTAACGCTCTGCGTTCACAGTTCAAAAAGAAACAATTCCTGGCCGTGTTGCCATACGGCCATACCAAAATTGAATATCTTTTAATAGTTCATCTCTAATGCGCCCGATGCATTCTAGCTTCTTCACATCGGGTGAAAAATCTTCTATTGCTTCGGGTAACTCTACTACCTCTAATTGCTCTGTTTTATTCACTTCAATGTTTCTAACTGAGTGGTAATCCTTTACATCAGAAAGTGACAACTAATTTAGAATTAAAAATAAAATGAAATTTTTCGCCTCTATGTTCAAAATTTTTCGTATTAATTAGGTAATCACCATTAAGTGTAAAAATTACACTCTAATTACGTTTTTGATGTAATTTACTGTCTGGCATTATAGGGGCACCAATTAAGGAGAGCGTTATGGAAAAGTCAGAGAGCAAGTTAAACAAACAATTATCAAAGTATTATGTTGAACATGCTTGTCAGATATCTAGTCCTGGCACAGTTGCGCGTGAATTAGATCTCATACCTGAAAGGGTTTCTGATTTACGTGGTGGCCGTCGACAGCTGACAGTGGCACAGGCTGAGATAATAAAAGAAATTTATGGTTTGCCATCAGCATCCGAAGGCCATTGGATGGAGTGTGAGTTACTTTCATCCAAAGATTTACATAAGCAGTTTATTGATAATGGCTTAGCCATCCACTTTATTCAGCTTATTGAGATGGCAAACTCTGATAAATTTATCGATGAAATGGTCAAAAATATTTATATAAATGAAACCGAAATTCCCGGGTATCAAAGAGCTATTGGGTTACCTAGTGATATTCGACCACACATTGAACATCAGAATGCGCGGTTAGTTAAAGAGTATAAGTTGAAGCTGTTTAACACACTTTTGAGCAATGAAAAGTTTGCCCAATGGTGCAGTGTTGCGATTAGAATTATGACGAGCCACACTGGAACTAAAGACTCTGTTTTTTATGAAAATATTTTGTACGGCAAGGATGTTCTATCTGCTATTAGCGAAGGTGGCGTGACACACTGGGATACACCTACATCAGATTACACTACTCTGCCTGATATCTTTAAGAGTGTCAGTGATGATTTCAGTTTTAATGCATTAAATTTTCAGCACCCTGTTCAAATCATCGAGATACTATATTTTTTCAACAGACTAAGTAGCTTAGTCACATCAGCCACATATAGCAATTTGATAGCGGGTACAGCTGAACTTTCTTTCGGTAAACAAATACGAATAGATAAGAAAACATTACCGATAAAGGAATATGTGATTGTTGGAAAACCCGTTTGGGACGTGGATATTAATAGGCCATTAAAATTGTTAAAACCAATCGTTAGCGAAAGCGTTATTGGCTGGCGCTCCTACGAAAAATTCCCACAACTGTTTTCGGCAATATCGCCACCAATGCTCACTCATGCGACATTTAGATTGTTCTATACAGAGCAGTATAAATACCTGCTTGAAGTTTGTTTTCTCAGCGATGAATATGCAGTTAGGCCTGATCGTGTTTTATTAATCGAGATTGAGAACAGGCAGGCCATCTTTGATGAACTGATGGCTATATTTGATTATTTCCAAGTAGAACACGAATTCGCGATGAAAAATATTAAACGAGCTGTAGCCTTTAATGGTGGTTACATTCCGAGTGCTATCTACTTGGATTAATAATCACTGGCTAAAATATTCCCTTCACTGGCTGTCTAAATGCTTAACCCGCCTAAAAAGCGGGCTTTCATATTAACAATATCGATCATTCGATTATTGGTTTAAGGTGGTTTGATAATTTTTCCAAGGCCTCTTTCCGCACCTCAAAATAATCATGCTGGTTATAAATCCCTTCAACACCTTGCAGCTTGTGGTTTAAGCAGCGCTCGGCGACATAGCCTGGTACCCCAAGTTGCGCCAGCAAGGTGCGGCAGGTGCGGCGTAGGTCGTGAACTGAGAAGTGCTGTATATCGCCCATTTTGTTTGGTGGTTGCTTCTTTTTGCCTGCTTCATGGCCAAATAGCTTGGTAATTGTCAACGGCAATCTAATTTTGACCCACTTACCGCTTAAAACGGTAATCTAAATTTGACCCACCCCTAGCCTTTTATCAACTTAACGTACTCTCTGCTGCCGGTATCACACCCGCTGTTCTTTTACCTTTTAATCTGTAGCTATTACCGCTGATCTGCACGATATGAGCATGGTGTAATAACCTGTCTAAGAGTGCCGCAGTTAAGGTTTGATCATCAGCAAACGCCGTTGACCATTGTGAGAATGGCAGGTTACTGGTCACAATAACACTGCCTTGTTCATAGCGTTTCGCTATCACGTTAAAAAACAGATTGGCTTCATCCCGGCCAAACGGTAAGTAACCTATTTCATCTATTACCAACAGTTTTGGCGATAATACACTGCGTTTTAAGTATGTCTCCAGGCGCCCCTGTTTCTTTGCCGTGGCCAGTTGCAGCATTAAATGTGCCGCAGTGATAAAGCGCACTTTTATGCCACGCATAATGGCGCTGTACGCCAGTGCTATCGCCAGATGACTTTTACCTACGCCACTTGGGCCGAGCAGTACAATATTTTCCTGACGCTCAATAAAGGCCAGACTGGTGAGCTCTAAGAGCTGTTTGCGCGGTGCGCCGGTGGCGAAGCGGAAGTCGTAGTCATCGAAGTGCTTTACCGCTGGCAACCCGGCGGTCTTAAGCAACATCTCCCGCGTGCGCTGTAATCTGGCGTCCAATTCGCTTTGCAGCAAGCTTTCGAGGAAGTCGGCGAAGCTTTTACCTTGCGCTGCGCTGTGATCTGCCATTGCTGACCATTCGGTGGCCATTGCCGGCAGTTTCAATACCTCACAGGCATGCTGTATTCGTTGAAGTTGCAGATTCATAGCCGCACCTCCAGTAATTGGTCATACACCGATAAGGGGTGTTGTAAGCTTTCATGCGGCATCGCATAGCGCGTGATTTGCCGGATGTCAGACTGGCGCGGTTTAATCCCGCTAGGTAGCGCCTGCAAGCTCAAGCGCTCTTTGGCCAGTAACACCGCAGGCTTCTCGCCAGTCGTGCCATGGATGCGCTGATTGGCCACATCATGCAGCCAGGAGCCGATATGCGCATTCGCTGTGTCGACATCGAGCACAAGGCCAGCCTGTTTTAAGCTGGCAGCCAGTGGCGTGATAAAGCTGCCTTTTAAATAGCCATTGAAGCGCTCAACCTTGCCCTTGGTTTTTGCCCGGTAAGGGCGGCAGGCTTTAAGTTTAAAGCCATAGTCTTTGGCCATTTCAAGCAGTTTGGCATTCCAGCGATGAGCCCCCTCACCATAAGCATCGCGCTCAATCATGATACATTTGGCGTTATCAAACAACAGCTCTTTAGGGACGCCAGAGAAGTAATCCAGCGCGGCTTCAATACCCAGCAACCAGTCTTCCTGGCGCTCATATTCACTGAACCGGACATAGGTAGCGCGGCTAAAACCCAGCGTGGCAACAAAGCCTTTTAGCTTATAACGCCCGCGGCGAATGGTCGTAAAGTCGATTTGAAGCTGTTGGCCTGGGGCGGTTTCAAAGCGCCTCACCGGTTCATTCTGCTGCGGTTTAAAAGGCCGGATATAGTTCTTCAGAATGCCTTCTTTGCCGGTAAATCCTTTGGCCTGAATTTCACGGAACAGCACCGTTGCCGGTATCCAATCCGGCTTGGCCGCAGCAATCCGCTCCATCAGATACGTCTTGAAGGGGTCAAGTTTTGAAGCCCGATCAGCACGTTCACTATAGGCTGGCGTTTTAGCAATATCCCGCAAATACTTACGAACAGTATTGCGTGATACATGTAATGTTTTGGCGATAGCACGAATGCTTTGGCCTTGTCGGTGCAACACATGGATTTCCACTAATAACTCCTGAGTCAGCATTAAAATTACACCGCCTTAATTCAATTAATGTCGGCGGTAATTTTGCCTCAGGTGGGTCAATTTTAAATTGTCGTTAGTGGGTCAGTTTTACATTGCCGGTGACAAATGGCACGGTTAAGCGTGTCGGCACCCATATGCAGGTTTTTGCTTCTGCGCCGATTGGGGAACACATAAGTTGACCCTGCTGCACGAATTTCCAATTCTTTAAACCAGGTTACGCATAACTCGGGTAGCGGGATAGTAATGCCCACACCGGATTTGCTGCGCGCCTTTGGTAACTCCCAAATTCCTGCCTTTAGATCGATCTCTTGCCAACTGGCTTCTGTTAGCTCGCTTTTACGCACGCCAAGCGTGACTAATAGCGCACAGGCCAGGTAATTCTCTCTGGCAAAACTATCTGTATTTTCCCGAAACACTTTAAATACCTGGGTAAGCTCTTCCAAGGTAAGTGCCCGATCTTTGCTTTGCTCTACGCCGCCGGCATCGCTCACGTTAAAGGCACTGGCCGGGTTAGCACCCACCACTTTACCCACCACTTGTTTGTGGCTTGTGGTGGATAAAGGTGGATTTCGGTAGACTTGAGATTTGATTAAGTTATTGAAATTGTTTGATTAATGTATCTTGGTGGATGCCGGTGGACATCATTCGATATTCTGGATCTGCTCCCGCATCTGCTCTATCAACACCTTAAGCTCCACCGCGGCATTAGTAATCTCCGTGCTGATGGCTTTCGATGACAGCGTATTCGCTTCGCGGTTAAATTCCTGCATCATAAAGTCTAAGCGGCGGCCGCAGGCGCCGCCTTTTTTTAGGGTGTGGCGGGTTTCTTTAATGTGGGCGTCGAGGCGGTCTAGCTCTTCGGCGACATCGGATTTGGAGGCTAAAAACGCCATTTCTTGCTCGAGGCGGTTTTGGTCTAAATCGGCTTTAATTTCATTTAAGCGGTTGGTGATGCGGTCACGTTGCCATTGCATGGCTTGCGGTAAGTGTTCCCGAACAAAGGCCACGCGTTCGCCAATGGCGCTTAAACGCTGTTGGATCATCTCTTCAATGGCATCGCCTTCACGGCCGCGGCCTGCCAGGAAGTCTTGCAGGGCAGCATCAAAACCCGCTAGCAACTCGCCTTGTAAGGCATCTAAGTCTTCAGTTGGAGTTTCCATTACGCCGGGCCAGCGCAGAATGTCGGCAATATTAAGCGTTGCTTGCGGCGCTTTTTGTAGTAATTGCTGGGCTTTTTGCAGCAGTTGCTCGGCAAACACATCATTTAACTGCAGCTCGCCAGCAGCTTGATTGGCTTGGTAACGTAAATTGATTTCAATTTTACCGCGTTGCAGGCTGTTGCGTAGTTTGTCGCGCAGCAGGCTTTCTAAACCACGAAATTGCTCTGGCAAACGAAAATAAGATTCTAAATAACGCTGGTTAACCGAGCGGATTTCCCACTGGGCGGTGCCCCAGTTGGCTTTGGTTTCGT
>Ga0209812_10000957_pt1 | contig 22430 bp, 20 predicted proteins | sample JI71714BDNA_FD_187502 | JGI IMG/M metagenome (GOLD analysis project Ga0209812, IMG submission 187502) | Wastewater effluent complex algal communities from Wisconsin, to seasonally profile nutrient transformation and Carbon sequestration -... | ecosystem: Engineered > WWTP > Effluent > Algae...
TACCGATCATGGCACGGCAGCTCCGATGTTTATCATTGGCGGCGGCACGAAGGGTAGGGTGTTGGGTGGCAACCCGAATTTGGTAGACCTTGATAACGGCGACTTACAGCACGAGATTGATTTTCGGGCTGTCTATGCGACTTTACTGCGCGACAAAATGGGTTTTGATGCGAAGCAAATTGGCATTACCCACAGCGGATTGCGTGGTTTGTTTTAGCAGTTTTTGAGTAGTGTTGTTTTTTGGGTTGGCTTTGTCCCACTATCTCTTAAGTATCTAGTTTTTTTATTCCAGTACGGGTTTTTGAATTTATTATCCCTACTTATTTGGTTTTGTTGTGTGCTGAAAAAAACAATGCTACTTTGAGTAAAAGTCGGAGTGAATTGAGTGTTTTTTATCTATGAATGAATTGAAATCAAAAATAAAATACTACTTTTGTTCACGTATAAAATATGTTCACGTAAACGTGTACTTAAAAATTAAATGAACATGACAGTAGATGAAATAATAAATAATGCTATAGAAAACATAGAAAAACTTCCTGGCATAGAAGGCAGATGGGATTTTAATAGCGATAATGTACTCGATGGTTTTCTACATTTAAGGATTAAAAATCAAGCATATAAAATACATGCAGCAGTAAAAAAAGAGATAAGAACTATTAACATAGATACCTTAATTGAATATAATAATCAATATGCCCCTTTTATCATAATAGCTGCAAGAATTTTTCCAAAAATTAAAACGCAACTACAAGCAAATAATATAGCCTACTTAGAGGCGAATGGGAATTTATATTTCAATAAAGACAATCAATTAATTTGGATAGATAATAATACACCAATTAAAATTGAAGAAAAATATCGCAATAGAGCCTACACCAAAACAGGATTAAAAGTACTATTCGAGTTTTTAAATAAAAGAGAATTAATTCATCAACCTTACAGACACATTGCTGATGTGGCTCATACGGCTGTAGGCAATGTTACAAATATTATAAAGGGTCTAAAAGAAGAAGGTTTTGTAATCCAATTAAATAAAAACGAGATTGTATTAAAGAACAAAGAAGATTTACTTAAAAAATGGGCTGAAGCCTATGAATTCAATTTAAAACCAACCTTAAAATTGGGAAATTTTAAATTCATAGATGAAAATAATTTTTATAATTGGAATAACATCAATCTTACTAGAGGTAAAACGGTTTGGGGTGGTGAACCGGCAGGCGATGTATTAACAAATCATCTAAGACCAGAAAAACTAACGTTGTATACAGACGAAACGAGGAACGAATTGATGAAGAATTACAAATTAGTTCCAGATGAAAACGGAAATGTTGCTGTTTATAAAAAATTTTGGAAAGAGGAAGATTATAATAATGAAAACAGAACAGCTCCAATTATGGTAATATATGCCGATTTAATTACAACAGACGATAAAAGAACACGCGAAACAGCAAAAATGATATATGAGCGATACATTAAACAAAACCTATAAAGAATTAGCCATTCCATACTTTCGAGAAGTGTTTCAACTTATCGATGAAACACTTACAACATTGGAAATACCCTATTATCTTGTAGGTGTTAGTGCTGTAGCTTTAGAACTTTTAAAAGAGGGTATAAAACCTTCTCGAGGTACTAAAGATATTGATTTTGCCATAATGATAAGCTCGTTACAAGAGTTCGAGAATGTAGTTGTTAAATTAGAATCTGCAGGTTTTAATAAAGTAAAGGCACCGTGGACATTTTATCACGATAGATACAATACAGCTATAGATTTATTACCTTTTGGTCAAATAGAAGAAAACGACACCCTAAACTTTAATAAGCGATATATCGATTTACATCTGTTAGGTTTTAAAGAAGTAATGCAGCATGCCGTATCAGTAGCCATTGAAGAAAAGTTTGCTCAAATTCCACCACTCCATGGAATGATAATATTAAAATTAATTGCTTGGAATGATAGACCAGAAGATAGAGACAACGATTTAAAAGATATTCTCTTAATAATTAAAGCCTATTTTGATTTTAATAGCGATGAAATTTACGACCACCATTTCGATACTTTTCCAGAAGAGTTCGATAAAATAGTTGTGGCAGCAAGAGTATTAGGTCGAAAAGCAGCTGAAATTGTTATCGCTTCAGACAAAGTAAAAAATAGAGTACTCGAAGTACTGCACAATAACACGGTTAATCTTGAAAATGCTCCTATTGCCGAACGCTGGGCCAAAGAAAACAACTGGACAATTGAATATGCCGTTAGCATTTTAGAGCAAATTAAATTAGGAATTACAGAAAGTATAAAATAACCATTACAATACCTCACTAACCTAGAGAAGTTGCAATGCCGATTAAAGGCAACTTGAATTCGAAGGTATATTATACGTCTCAAAACGGCTATGATACGCATGACAATCAGTTGAATTTGCACCACCGAAATTTAACGGAGCTGAACGATGCCGTGGCGGCTTTTTACGGTGACTTAAAAAGTGCGGGTTTGCTGCAAAATGTAACTTTGGTGGTATTCTCTGAATTTGGACGTCGGGTAAAAGACAACGGCAGCGGTACCGATCATGGCACGGCAGCTCCGATGTTTATCATTGGCGGCGGCACGAAGGGTAGGGTGTTGGGTGGCAACCCGAATTTGGTAGACCTTGATAACGGCGACTTACAGCACGAGATTGATTTTCGGTCGGTGTATGCGACTTTACTGCGCGACAAAATGGGTTTTGATGCGAAGCAAATTGGCATTACCCACAGCGGATTGCGTGGTTTGTTTTAGCAGTTTTTGTGTGGTGCTGTTTTTTGGGTTGGCTTTGTCCCACTATCCTCCCACTATCCCTTAAGTATCCCTTAAGTATCCCTTAAGTATCCTCCTAGTATCTCGGTGCTATTGTAAACTAAAGAAAAACACATTTCCGGTAGGTAGGCTAACCAAATAAGGGGTGTTTTTTTAGAAATTTTTAAGTTGCAAAACGTCATTAGGTTCTTTTGGATTTTTGGGGTTTTTGGTTTTGGAGGAGTAGCCAAATTTGAACACTCCTTGTTACGGTTTTTTATTTCTCTAAAAGAACTATCACACGTTTTTTCCTACACCTTACGCTCTTTTTATCGCGGACTTGATTGAAGATGCAGCGCCAATGCCTTGAAAAATAGTTATCGAAAATTGCACGAATTATTTTTCTAATTTTTTAAAATTACACATACGACCGATAGCAACTGACGAAGTAAATTTCAACTGCCTTTGGCGGTGTCTAACCTTTATTTGGGAAAATGTATTGAAAGAAAAAGCACTTGCTTATGATGTATAGGAAAAGTTAACGGCACATCAAAAATAGATTATTTCAAATACCACTAAAAGTTTTTGGGACTTAAAATAAATATTCAAGTATTAATCGTTGGATATTAATAAAAATAACCCTATAAGCTGATTTTTAATACTTTATAATGGGTGAAGATGTTTAATAAAAATCTATAGAATTGAAAATCCATATACTTTTTGTAAATAATCACCTAATAATATTGCACTTTAGAGCAACTTTATTAAATTTGTAATGTGGAAAAAGAAAAGAAAAAAAGAACAGTACTGTTTTACAAAGATTACTTTATATCGTTTTTTGTAAAACAACGTGAAAAGGTACAAGATAAAATAACTTGGACTTTGGAATTAATTGAACATTTAGAAAAAATCCCAGAAAATTATCTAAAGCATCTTGAAAATACTGATGGTTTATATGAAATAAGGGTAAAACAAGGAAGTGATATTTTTAGAATATTCTGTTTTTTTGACAAAGGAAAATTAATCGTTCTTGCCAATGGATTTCAAAAGAAAGAACAAAAAACACCAAGAAAAGAAATAGAGAAAGCATTAAAAATAAAGAAGGAATATGAAAACGAAAACAAATAATATAAAAACACTTGCTGAATTCAAAGATGAGTTTTATGGCAAAAAAGGTAGCGAAAAACGTGATAAATTAGAAATTGGTTACGAACAATTTAAACTTGGCGCATTAATTCACGAAGCTCGAAAAGAAAAGGGTTTAACACAAGAAGAACTTGCTCATAAAAGCGGAACTACAAAATCGTATATCTCAAGAATTGAAAATAATGTGAAAGAAGTTCGATTTTCAACTTTACAAAAAATAGTAGAACAAGGTTTAGGTGGTAAATTAGAACTTGCCATAAAACTTTAATAGTAATTCGCTATCCACGGACAGCAGTTGTACTAGATTTTCTAATAATTATAAATGTAATGAAAATGAAATTCAATATTTTATAGAAAATTTCTTGTCAAAAAACAATGATAGTCAACAACTTATTAAATATTTTATAAAAATTAATTACCTATTTAATCACTTTATTTAAATGGCTAAAAACCTCTGGACAAAAGAACAATTAATCCTTGCCTTTAATTTGTACTTAAAAATTCCTTTTGGAAAAATGCACAGTTCAAATAAAGATGTTATTCATTTAGCTAATCTTATTGGTAGAACTCCTAATTCAATTGCGCTACGATTAGTAAATTTTGCTAGTGTTGACCCTGTTTTAAAAGCTAGAGGTATTAAAGGAATGGATGGCGGAACTAAAATCGTACAACCTATTTGGGATGAATTTTTTCATGATCAAGAAGAGTTGGTTTTTTTAAGCGAACAAATTTTAGCCCAAAAAGAAAATATTTCTATTGAAAATAAATACCAAGATGTACTATTTGATTTAAAAGATTTAAAAGGAGAAACAGCCATTCGTCAGGTAAAAACTAGAGTAAATCAATCTGTTTTCAGGCAAATGGTTTTGGCAAATTATTCTACTAAATGCGCTATTACTGGTATTGATATTCCTGAGTTGCTTTTAGCTAGTCATATCATGCCTTGGTCAAAAAGTGAAGAACATCGTTTAAATCCAGAAAACGGTATTTGTCTTTCAGCTCTCTATGACAAGGCATTCGATAGAGGAATTATTGGCATCAATAAAAATTATGAAGTAATTCTTTCAACTTCACTCAAAAAGAAAAAAGACACTGTGTTTTATAAAAATCATTTTGCTTCAATTGATAATTTAAAAATAATCGAACCGCTAAAATATTTACCTAGAACGGAATTTTTAGAATATCATCTTGATACAATTTTTCAAAAATAATAAAGTTACCTAAAAATTTATGACCCTTCCTTCATCCCACTATCTTCCCACAGAAAAATTAGCTCAGGTTTTCAAGAGTACATCAGCCACGTATAAATATTACTGGTTGTTGGCCATCATTGAATTGGTTGAGGAGGGACATTTGAAATTGGACAAAAGAAAAATCTTTGCTCGAATGATCAGTAATTCGTGGTACACGGTCAATTATTTTCATGTGTCGTTTGGTAAGCAAGATAACATCCAAATGGCTGTTGAGAAAATCCTTAACTTAGAACCATTGACTATTGATGAACATAAACACAGTTTGAATGTATGTTTGGAAAGTACTCATAACAAAGCAACGGTGGCCGAATTGATGCATTTTGATAAAAATGTACCGCATTGGTTTTTAACGCCTTGGTTTCCGAAATTGCCTAAAGAAACAGATACCTTGCATCGAAAACGAATTTACGTGGATTCTCAGTCTTTTTTGAATGGTAGTTTATATGCCTTGCACAAAAATTTTATCCTCATCAATCCTTTGTGGGTTGAATATTTGCAATCCAATGCCAAGCTCATCAAAGATTTCTGTTATTGGAATTTGACTTTGTTTCTGCAAGTGAGAAATCCCAACGTGCCTGATATTCCCAATAAACTCATCAAACCTGCGGTTCGTGGAAGTTTGACGATGCAAACCAACAAATACTGGAAAAATGTGTTCCAAGAACTCGGTTCTATTGATTGCATTTTTACCAATCAGAAGTTGTATTTCGACCCGAAGAATTTTGAATTAGACCATTTTATTCCGCATGCATTCGTATCTCATGATTTGATTTGGAATCTATTGCCCATTGAAAGTAGTTTTAATTCAAGTAAAAGCGACAAACTACCCATTTTTGAGAAGCATTTCGATAGGTTTTTTGAATTGCAAAAAGTGGCATTTGAAATCAATAAGCATCATAATGCCAAAAGTAAATTCATGGAAGAATATTTATCAATTTTTCCAAATATTGATACTTTTGATAAAACCAAATTTTCTGAAACTATTCAACCTTTAATTACCATTGCCAGTAACAATGGATTCCAATTTTTACATGAATCAATTTAACCCAAACAGCCATTTAACCGCCATCGAAAGAACATCTCTTTCTTATCCAGCACGCATTTTATTGAACCAAAAGAAAATTAAAGGCAAAGTATTAGATTTTGGTTGCGGTATCGGAAAAGACGTGGAATTATTACAACAAAAAGGTTTTGACATTCAAGGTTATGACCCGCATTATTTCCCTGAGTTTCCCGTTGAAAAATATGACACGATTTTGTGTTTTTATGTATTGAATGTATTGCTTCCAGAGGAACAAGCAGAGGTGTTGATGAACGTTTCAAGTTTATTGAAACCCAATGGAAAAGCTTATTTTGCTGTTCGAAGAGATATTCAATATGAAGGTTTTAGAATGCACAAAGTCCATAAAAAAGAAACGTATCAATGTTTGATAAAATTGGCCTATTTGTCCATTTTTAAAAACGAAAACTGTGAAGTTTATGAATATGAACATTATACTACTTTAAATAAGGGACACGTAGATTTAAGTCCGTTTTTGATTGGAGAAGAGACTAGAGAATTAATAGTTGAAACGGCAACTGTGTTTTCATTCTATGATAAATTTCCAGTTTCAAAAGGTCATTCTTTGATTGTTCCAAAAAGATTGGTGTCGAACTATTTTGACTTAACGTTAAAAGAACAAACGGCTTGTTGGATTGTGGTTAATAAGGTCAAAGTCATTTTACAAGAAAAATATAATCCCGATGGTTTTAATATTGGAATAAATATTAATGAATATGCAGGTCAAACTATTTCGCATTGTCATATTCACATTATACCAAGATATAAAGGCGATGTTGAAAATCCAAGAGGTGGAATTCGAGGAGTGATTCCAAGCAAGAAATTGTATTAATAGAAAAAAATGATATGGACGAATTAGTGAGGTCACATAAATTGCAATTTGAAAAAAGTAATTATTTTGTTCAAATTTACAAACAAGAGAATGGTTATGAATACATTAAAATCATCCAAAATATTGGCAATGACATAAAAAGTTCACTTTTAATTAATCCAAATAATTTAGACGAGGTAATTGATACATTGATACGATGTAGAAATGAAATTGCTTTAAATCAAAAGATTGATGATAAATATTTCATTAAAGAAGAAGATCAAAAGACAATAATAAATACATTTTTAAAGGGGATAACTATCAAGGATTTAAGCCTTCAATTTCGTTATAAAGAAGAGGCAATTAGAGAATTGTTAGTGAATAACGACATTGAAATTATTGAAGGTATTAAAATGAAATCTACTTTTGATGTAAAGAGGAATTTTTGGAATAAGCGTAAGTAACAGCACAATCAACGCATTGAAATACAATAATTTATATTTTATAGAGTGGGTTTTCACTCTGAAATTACCCCATTCACCTAAACAAAAACCGTCTTTAGGTCAGTATTCCTAGCGGAATGCAGCCGCTTGCTTCATTTCGTTAATCAACCATTATAAAATCCTTTTACTGAAAATTTTTGCAAAAAATAGATCTATAATGGAAAACACACCGCTATTTCCAATTCAAAAGCCCTTTTAGTGGAAAGGAAAACTGAGTAATTTTGCCTTTATAATGAAAAATTTTTGCAAAAAAAAAAAAACACTCTTTAATGGATTAGACTACTGTTTTTTTACTTTTTCTTCATATTGCTTAATGGTATCAATACCATCAATCAACTTACTGTCTTTAGATTTAACTTCTTTAATAAAAGCATTGCATTGAGCTTCACTCATAATACCTTTTTGATAGGCTTCCAAAAGAATATCCATAGTAGTTAAATAAACAATTCCAAAATAATCACAATACGCTTAAATATCTTTTATATTACTACTTGCAATATAATCTTTAGTGTGTTTGGCTACTGCCATACAAGCTGCTTCACCATCACCCATACTCGATTTTAAACGCGCATATTCAATTAGAATTTCCTTCTCTTTAGGAAAAGCAATTACCGCTATTTTCGACCATTCTAAAAAATTCTCTAAAGCTACAATACTCTTCTTCCGCTTATCCAACTCTGCCTTAACCTTATCCAAAATCACAAAACGATTAGGAAATATCTTAGGCAATTGCAATTGTTGTCCAGCTTTAGTAAAATGTATGATAACATCACAATCCAATAAAATTCTCGGTTCAGTACTAATTTTCTTTGCCACCGTCATTAAATTTTGGATCATCAATATCTAAACCAATATCAAGCATCAAAGAATGGTAATGACTCTCTGAAATTTTATCTGCATCATACAAAGCTTTTACTTTTGTACCATAATCACCTATTACTTTATTCGCATCAGTTCTTACATATAGATCAGAAGAATAACCATGTTCTACAGTACTTTTAATTACACCTTTCAAATAAGGTTTGTAATCATCATAATGTATATATTTAGCTTTGCTTAATCGGACCAAAAGAGCAGCTCTGGAAACACCAAAATACTGTTCCATTTTAATAATGGTAGCTAGTGAAAGTGTTTCGCCCCATCCCAATTCCTTTTCAGGTATTTGTTTAATTAAAGCAGCATCGGGCATCAAAAAATAAGAACTAAAAACATCTGCATTATATTCTTCTTTGTCTTTCTTATCAAACTTACCAGCATTACACATCTGGAAATTGAAATCATGTTGAATAAATAAATGATACAATTCATGTCCAATAGTAAAATTTTGTCTACCTACTGGTAATGCAGAATTAATAAGCATGAACAAATTTTCATTCGTCTTAAGCGCCATACCAGAAAATTCACTCTCTAATGGCTTATAAACAGTCAAAACACCTAAATTCAATAAAAGTTTTTCAAGATCAAGGGAAGTCTCGGTTCCTAATCCCAATTCTCTTCGAAACTTATTAGCTTTAGCCTCTAGTATTTTCTCGTTAAATGCCATGATACAAACGATTAATCTTAATATAATTTTTTACAATCTTGCCAAACTCAGAAAGTTTTTCCATATCACTTGCAGTAACAGAATCCTTTCTAAAAGCAAAAACCACCTCTGCCATGGCTTCTTCAACTGTTTCACTAAAAAAAACAGACAACTCAATTCCAAATAAATCGGATAATTTTTCTAAAACATCTAAAGGAACTTCTCTTTCATTATTTTCATAAAAACTAATCATTTCTCTTTTCACTTCAAGAAAACTTGCCAATTTTTCTTGTGTATAACCATATCTCTCGCGAAGTCCTTTTATTACTAATCCAGTTGTTGCTTCCATGATTTCGTTATTTTTGTTTGTTAGTGTTTGTCTTGTTTAAATAAATTCTGTTACAAAATTAATCAATTTTATTAAATTATATATAATTGTACAAATTATATTTAAAGCATTTAAACATCATAATAGTAGTATCTTCTTTTATAGATAGAATAAATTAGGCCTTTAAAGTACTATTAATAATGAGTTTTGTACTAAAAACAGTACGGTTTTAAAGTTGAGTTAAAAAACGAATGAAATCAACCAAATATTGCCTGTACACAATTGGTTAAATTAATAAAATTTATAAAAAAATTTGATATTCCGATGCTGATGCGCTAGAGAGGTCAAAATGAAAATTTGATGCTACTAATTAAAAAAAGCAAAAGCTATCCTATTGATTTTAGAATTACTAAAGTAGTTGGAAATTTTAAGGCAAAAAAAAAGAGGTATCAGCTACCTCTTTTCTTGTATGGACTAGTTTGGTGCTAAAAAAACGTAATAAGCTGTTTTTAGCTTGGTGTACTGTGCTGTTTGGAGCTGCTATGTTTTAACTCTTATAAATCTTATCATAGAGGTCTTTGTACATTTCCATCATAATTTTGCGTTTGAGTTTCATGGTAGGGGTGAGTTGGCCTCCGTCTACACTCCATGTATCTGCGGTAAGTTCGAAGCGTTTGATTTGTTCCCAATTACCGAATTTTTTATTGATTTCGGATACTTCTTCCTGAAAGCGTTCGATGATTTCTTTGTGGGTTACCAATTCTTGGTTGGTATTGATGGTGATGCCTTTTTTGGCGGCCCATTTTTTCACGAAGTCAAAATCGGGTTGGATAAAAGCACCAGGCATTTTTTCGCCGTCGCCTACCACCATAATTTCGGCTATAAACCGCGATTGTTTCATGGCGTTTTCGATGAGTTGAGGTGCAATGTATTTTCCGCCCGATGTTTTGAACATTTCTTTCTTTCGGTCGGTAATTTTAAGAAAACCTTGGGGGTCGATATGGCCAATGTCTCCTGTATGGAAAAAGCCGTCTATAATGACTTCGTTTGTTTTTTCGGGGTCTTTGTAGTAGCCCATCATTACGTTGGGGCCTTTGCAGAGAATTTCGCCATCTTCGGCAATTTTGACTTCGACGTTGTCGATTATTTTTCCTACGCTTCCTACTTTAAAGCCGCGGTTTCGCATGTCGTTTACAGAAATAACGGGAGAGGTTTCGGTAAGTCCGTAGCCTTCCATGACGGGGATTCCGGCGGCGGCAAACACGCGACTCAATCTTGGCTGTAAAGCAGCACTTCCGGAAACCATCAGGTTTAGATTGCCACCTAGGCCGGCTTTCCACTTGCTGAAAATGAGTTTTCGGGCCAGTTTGAGTTGGGTTTCATACCACCAACCGTTTTGTCCGTAAGGTTCATAGCGCAAACCTAAATTGATGGCCCAAAAGAACAAGGCTTTTTTAACACCGGTGAGGTCAGCTCCTTTGGCATAAATTTTATCATACACTTTTTCGAGCAGTCGCGGTACGGCGGTGATTACATTGGGTTTGGTTTCGTTGAGGTTTTCGCTAAGTTTTTCGATTGATTCGGCAAAGTAGATTCCCACGCCGTAGTATTGGTACAGATAGGTTACCATGCGTTCAAAAATATGGCAAATCGGGAGGAAGCTCAGGGCTTTGGTTTGTCCGGCTACAAACGGAATTCGTTTTTCGCTGTTGAGCACATTTGAAACAATGTTTTTGTGCGAAAGCATTACGCCTTTGGGTTGTCCGGTGGTGCCGGAGGTGTAGATGATGGTGGCTAAATCTTCGGTGGTAACGCTATTTTTGGCGACTTCTACTTCGTGCTGATTGCTTTCGTCTTGGCCTAGATGGAGTACTTCTTGCCAATTTTTGCAACGGGGTAGGGTGTCAAAAGAGAAGACTTCTTTTAGGTTTGGCACGTTTTTTTTGATGGCATTTATTTTTTGTAAAACTACTTCGTCTGACACAAAACAATATTCGGCTTCTGAATGGTTCAAGATGTATTGGTAATCTTCCTCAGAAATAGTAGGATAAATGGGTACATTTTGAGCACCAAGTTGCAATACACCTACATCTACCACGTGCCATTCGGTTCGGTTGGTAGAAGATATTACCGCAATTTTTGTATTTTTTTGCACTCCCATTCTCAATAAACCCCGCGAGAAAGTATTGGCTAGTTTTAAATATTCATCGGTAGACGTTTTTTGCCAAACGCCGTCTTTTTTGGTTACTAAGGCATCAGGAATGTTGTAAACTTGTTGCTGATGGTATGCAAAATCGAATAATCGGGTGATGGTTGCCATGGTTGTTTTGTGTTTTGGTGATGCCAAATTAGAGAATAAAATTTTCATTAACAATAGTTGGTTTAAATATTACGGAATTGTTAAGAAATTTTTGTAAGAACGTGTTTGGTTTAACGTTTTTGTAGGTTTTTTTTGGGAACAAATTAATACTGAAACGTAAAACATATCTTCTGGTAAATGCTATGTAACATGCTGTTTTCTAAGGTTTTATTTACTGAGTTTTGGCCGATAGGTAGCTGTTTTTTGTGGTTCGCCTGATTTTGAAAAGGATTTAGAAGTCTTACCTTTCAAAGCTATTTTACATTTGGTTTCGTTTGAACAAAATAAGTCACATTTAATACATTTATTATGAGTTACTTACGGGATTGCTTACAAAGTTTATGAAAATCCTTTTATTTTAATGAATTGTATTTTTTTAGCAATCCTTCAAAATCGGACTTTGATGTAAAACGTTTTTGTTACTTTTGAGTTTTACAACCGAAATGAAAAAGTATTTTATTTTTTTTATGGTACTCAGCCGCGTATTTTTGAGTAGTGCTCAAGAGGTTTTGCCTTTTGTAGAAAATTATACTAAGGCCGTCTACCAAGGAGACAATCAAAATTGGGGTGTGGTGCAAGGTACTGATGGCGCGATGTACTTTGCTAACAATCGGTTTTTACTTCGTTATAATGGCGTAGTTTGGGAAAAATATACTTTGCCGAATAAAACCATTATTCGGTCGGTTTTTGTAGATGGTAGCAAAATTTATACAGGTTCATACACGGAGTTTGGTTATTGGCAACGGAAAAATGGTGTGCTGGCTTACACCTCTTTGAGCAAAGATAAAGCTCTTTTTACGGGACATTCGAACAATGAAGAGATCTGGAAGATATTCAAAAGCAAGGATAAGATTTTTTTTCAAAGTTTTAACGAGCTATTTATTTACGATTTTGTTAGTATTAAAAAAGTACGTATTCCGTTTCAAATTTCTTATTGTTTTCAAGTTTCAGGTCAAATTTATGTAGCCTCGGTGAAGCAAGGACTTTTTACCTTTGAGCAAAATCAGTTTAAGAAAGTAGAAAAATGGAAGGTTTTGGATAATAAAATTGTCCATTCTATCGAAAAGCAGGGTTCTAGTATTTATATTTTTACACAAAAGAATGGTGTTTTTGTCGAGACCAATGGTATTTTACAACCGTGGAATCATGAGCTCAACGCGAAGTTAAAAACTGAGTCGATTATCACTGCCAAATGCATCAATTCTTACACGTTAGCCATTGGTACTGCCTTAAATGGTGTTTATTTGGTAGACACACGAGGGCAAAAAGTGACTAATATCAACAAGCGAAACGCCTTGCACAACAATTCAATACTATCTATTAATGTAGATAAGGAACAGAATGTTTGGCTGGGTTTAGATAATGGAATTTCACACATCGAAGTCAGCTCTCCAATTGCTCTTTTTACGGATAATACCGGATTGTTGGGGTCTGTTTATGCCGTTCAACCTCACGGCTTGGGGTATCTTTTAGGTACAAACCATGGTGTTTTTGATTGGCAAAACAATACGTTACAACCTATTTTGGGTTCGCAAGGGCAGGTGTGGGATATTCATAAAATCGAAAATCAATATGTAATCGGGCATAATGACGGCACATTTTTGTATCAAAACGGAGTCTACTCAAAAGGAAACGACCTCAGTGGTGGCTGGAAATTGTATAAGAGTACGTTTGATAATATGTATTACCAATCGAATTACTCGGGCATTATCACTTACAGAGACCTGACGCAACTTTACAAATTCAGCAGAGTGCCTAACATAAATAAACCCATCAAGAATATTGCGCAAAATAAGGTGCGCGAGATTTGGGCGGTTGATAATTACCGGAGCCTGTTTAAAATTTCTTTTTCGGAGGATTTTAAAACCAATAGTGTAGAGAATGTTTCGCAAAAAAATGGCCTAACGAATGATTTTGGGGTGAAGATATTCAACTTCAAGAACGATTTATTTTTTTACATCAATTCCACTTGGTATCACTACAATGCGATTGCTGAAAAGCTAGAACCTAATTCACTTTTTAATACCCATTTTAAAGGCATCACCGATATCATTTCGGTAGACGACCGCGAATTTTTAGTGCTGAAAGATAATCGATTTTTTCTTATCGAACTTAAAAAGGGTGTTTTTCATTGGAAAGAAATTCCTAAAAAGTACTACGAAGGTCGCATCATCAATCAAGATACAAAGGCTTTAAAAATGGGTAATGAGTTGCTTTTGAACATGGACGATGGATTTTTAAAAGTGCGTCTGGATCATCAGAAAAAAACACCTAAGTCCTCAGATGTGGTGCTGGAAGCTTTCTATAAAAACCGTTTAATTGGTCAATATGATCAGGTGCCTCATAATGAAAGTATCGAGTTGCATTTGATTTCAGATCAATTTGGCTATAACAGTCCGAAGTTATTTTATAAACTTAAAGAGGCAACGGCATTTACAGAAGTAGAGCGAAATAGGATTTTCTTGTCTAATTTATCCACGGGTAATCAAACACTCGAAATTTATTATTTTAATGGTATCCGATACCAACTTGTTTTGCAGTTTCATTTTTGCGTAGCAAGACCTTGGTATTTTTCCTTCTGGATGTTGTTGGTCTACCTTGTAGTGGTTTCTGTTGTATTTTATTTATACTACAAGTGGAATAAAATAAGGTATTTGGCTAAACTGAAAATAAAAGAAGAAGAGCTGAAGTATCAGAATCAAATTCAGCAAATAGAAATAGAAGCGGCCAATAAACTAAAAATGCAAGAGTATGAAAAGCACATTCTCGAAATTCAGGTACAAACTAAGGCTAGCGAAGTCGCAGGAAAATCGTTGTCTATTGCAAAGCAAACGGAAATGATTGAACGCATCGAAACCATTTTGAGCTCAGAACACGATGCAGGTCAAATGCGTTCGCAGATTAAAAAGGCTATCAAAAGCAACTCGATTAATAAAAATGAGTGGCAAATTTTCGAGAAAAATCTGATGAAAAGTCACGAAGAATTTGTGCACAAAATAACGCAACGGTTTCCTAATCTAACATCTAAAGACATCAAATTGTGTATTTACCTCCGGATGAACTTAGCCTCGAAAGAAATAGCCCCCTTAATGAACATTTCGTATCGCGGTGTAGAACTACATCGGTACCGATTACGAAAAAAAATGGGTATTTCTAAAGAAGATAACCTTACTACCTTTATGATTAATGTATAAATAAGTCGTACTTTTTTCTGTATTGATAAAATTATTACTATTTATTTGTATTTTCATAACTCATCACTACTACATCAAAGGCTTTTTTTATGCTGTGGTTAATGTAAGTTTTTTTTAAAATAAATATTTGATATTTAATCTATTATAATATTTTATTTTTCATTTGATGTGTTTATGACATCTGATTACACTACAACTATATCGTTGTAATTTCATACATTAGCATCGCTGTTTGACCAAAGTAATTTAAAAGTATTTTGTAGAAAATTATTTGGCTTTCTGATTTTGTGAACAGTAAAATTGTAATCGTTATTAAAAACACATTTGACACATGAAAATTTATGTTTTATTTCTAGCAATCCTTTTGTCGACGGCTGTAAAAGCACAGACTGTAACGGGAACGGTTACCGAGGCTAACGGCATGCCAATTCCTGATGCTTTTGTGGTTAATATGAAAACAAATGCCACGGCGGTAACGGATATGGAAGGAAAGTTTATTATCGACGCTGTGGAGGGAACGGAGCTTAAGATTAGTGCTGACGGCTTTGCAAATAAAGTGTTCAAGGCAAGTAACGCAGCAGTATATGTTTTAGAAACGGCTGCCGCTGAAGAACTCGAGAATGTAGTAGTTATAGGATACGGGACGCGAAAAAAAGGAGCCATCACGGGTTCAGTAGTACAAATCAAGTCGGATGAAATTATAAAAACACCTGCACAATCGGCCATTCAATCCATTCAAGGTAAAGCAGCGGGTGTGAATATTGTAACCAACGATGAGCCAGGTGCTAACCCTACGATTCAAATTCGTGGATTAGGAACCCTGCTTGGCGGGAGAACGCCTCTTTACATTATTGATGGTGTGGAATCTCAAACAATGAGTAATTTGAGTCCGAATGAAATTGCCACAATTGATATTTTGAAAGATGCGTCTTCGCTAGCTATTTATGGACAAAAGGGTGCTAACGGAGTTATTATCATCACGACTAAAAAGGGAAAAATAGGCAAGGTAAAAGTGGCATACGATAGCTATTTTGGCGTAAAGCAAATTCAGAGAGAAATTGAAATGGGCGATACCAATTTGTACACCTACTATAATAATGTTGCCTTAGGTTCTTCAACCTATTTCAATGCAAATCAACCGTATAACACCAATTGGCTTGACGAAATCACAGAGTTAGGTCAAACCACTAGCAACTTTGTATCCCTGTCGGGCGGTAATGAATCTGCAAAATATTATGTAGGGTACACCAATTATGCCGAACAAGGTATTTTGATTGGTTCGCAATTTAAACGCAATAACATCAACTCACGACTTGAGTTCAAGGTTTTTGATGACAAGTTAAAAATATCTCAAAATGTCAATATTGCCATTACCAATAACCGCACAAAACCATTAAGTGCTTTTACCAATGCTTACAAGCAAGCACCAATTGTGCCCGTTAAATTTGAAAATGGACGATGGGGTGTACCGCTCCGAAACACGACCACTGGATTAGTTGATATTAACGGTAGCGATCGGTTTAATAATGTGGGTAATCCAGCGGCTCAATTGTTTTATAACAATGACCAAAACCGCTCTATAAATCTGTTAGGGTCGGTGATGGCAGAATTAAAAGTACACAAAGATATTACAGTAACTTCTTCTTTTGGAGCTTCTTATGATGTTAATAAAGGTTTTTCATTTGTGCCGTTGGCGAATGTTTTCCTATCACAAAATCCAACAAGTTCGATGGCGGATTTCGAGGCTACTTTCGGAACCAAAACACCTCAGTATAATACCTTAACACAGCGAAGATCGGATACGTATTCTTGGAACTGGGATAATTTTATTACCTATAAAAAGCGTTTTGACGTTCATTCCATTACCATTTTAGGGGGAATGTCTCGCACGACTCGAAATAATTTCGAAAACTTATCGGGCACTCGCTTTAATGTTCCGGAGCAATCCAATTATTGGTCGTTAAATCTTTCTACATACAACACATTGGTAGATCCGTCGGCGGTGGTACAAAATTTTAGAGCCACTCCTATTGTTTCGATTGCTTATTTTGGACGAGCCGAATATGATTATAAAGACAAATATTTGTTTTCAGCAGTGCTTAGACGCGAGGGAACGAGTGTATTTCAATCGGGTAAAAAATGGGGATTATTTCCTGCCGTTTCAGCGGGATGGGTGGTTAGTGACGAATCGTTTTTTGAAAACATTAAAACCATTGATTACCTTAAAATGCGTATCGGTTATGGCGAAGTAGGTAACGCCAATACCGGAAATGCAACCAACAATATTGTATTTAATGCGGGTGCCAATTATACGTTCGGTGGCAACCAAGCTATCTTTCCTGGTTCAGTGATTCCCTACCAAGTAGACCCAAATCTTACCTGGGAAACTATGAAGGAATTTGATTTCGGGTTTGATTTTTCAATGTTCAAAAATCGCTTAACGGGTTCGATTGAATATTACAACCGACAGTCTACCGATATCATCTTACCTGTTACTATTCCGAGAGTGCTTTCGGCTAATTCTGTTTTTGTAAATACAGGTACGGTTAGTAATATCGGTCAAGAATTAACGCTTCGATGGAGTGATAAAATTTCAGATAATTTTACCTACTATGTAGGCGGAAACTTTTCGCATAATCAAAATAAACTGAAACAAGTAGATAACAGTTTCTTCTCTAATTTTATCGGTGGTGGTCTCAACAATGGCGAATTTACTAAACAAGTATTGGTAGGTGAAGCATTGGGTAGTTTTTATGTTTTTGATGTTACAGGTTTCAATAGTGATGGGGGATTTACCTACAGCGAAGAGCGTATAAATGCCGGTAGCTACATTCCTACGTACACCTACGGCTTGAGTTTTGGGGGTACCTATCGCAACTTTGATTTCTCAGTTGATACCTATGGGGTGGGAGGAAATAAAATTTTTAACGGTAAAAAAGCACAACGTTTTGGTGGAGAAAATATTGAAGAAGCCGTTTTGGATAACTTTTGGTTGCCCAATAACCCGAATGCTACAAACCCGAAACCGTTTAACAATGTGCCTCGTCCTTCAACGTATTACATCGAAGACGGAAGTTATTTAAGAATTAACAATATTACCGTAGGGTATACTTTTAAGAAGTTTTACGAAAAAATAGACAACGTACGCCTTTTTGTAACTGCATTAAACCCATTACTGTTTACTAAATATTCGGGTTATTCTCCAGAAATCACAGGCGACCCACTCCAAGGAGCAGGAATCGAGCTAGATGCTTATCCTACCAACAGAACCTTTTTAATCGGATTGAATGCCTCTTTTTAATACTACAACTATGAAGACTCTCAACTACAGAAAAATAATTATTTTAGCATTAAGTGTGCTGTTTTTTTCTTCTTGCGAAGAAGATTTGATTGTAGAACCAAACGATAGCATCAACGAAATTGATTTTCTCAACGATCCTAAAAATGCCATTAATTTAGTCAATGGCGTGTACAACAAGCAACACGATTTTGAGATGTACTCTTTTTCTTGGATTGGCATAACGAGTATCACTTCTGATGATGCCGATAAAGGTTCGTCTTTGAGCGATACCGGTGCTGATAAAGCAAAACTCGATAATCTGACTTTTGACGCTACCGATATTTCCTTTAGAGAAGTGTGGTCTGGACGCTACGACGGTATCGGACGAGCCAATAATGCGCTATTTTACTTACAGCAACTGCAAATTCAAGACGTACTTAAAAACCGTTTAATTGGTGAAACCAAATTTTTACGCGCGCTGTACTATTTCGATTTGGTTCGTTGTTTTGGTGGCGTTCCATTGGTTACCACTAAAATCGACATCAACGATGCTGAACAAATCAATCAAGTGGTTTTTACCCGAAAAACAAAAGAGGAAACCTACGCTCAAATTGAGTTAGACCTTCTTGATGCAATCGAAAAACTGCCTATGAAAGGACAATATGCAGCAAACGATTTGGGTCGTGCCTCAAAAGGCGCTGCTCAAGCCTTGTTGGCAAAAGTATATTTGTACCAAAATAAGTGGCAAGAAGCCTTTGATATGTCAGGAACGGTTATCGGTTCCGGACAATATGGATTATTACAAAATTATGCAGATGTTTGGAGAGAGTCGGGCGAGAATCAAATGGAGTCGATTTACGAAGTGCAATGTGCCGCAGGAAATGCCATGAGAGCCTACTCTTATGTTCAAGCACCACGCGGGACACCCGATTTAGGTTGGGGTTTCAACACACCATCCTTGTCTCTTACCACTGCCTATGAGCCAGCTGATGTCAGAAAAGCAGCTACTATATTGTTTAGTGATATGAATCTTTGGGATGGTTTTCCGGCTTCGGCGGGATGGTCTAATCCGCGGTATAATTATAAATCGTATCACAGTTCGATTGCCGAATCGTGGAATGGGGACAGAGAATTAACAGGTAAAAATTTAAGAATCTTAAAATACAGTGATATTTTATTAATCAGAGCCGAAGCAGCCTTGAATTTAGGAAACAGTACTGAAGCTTTAGAAAAAGTAAATATGATTCGGGTTCGTGCAGGTTTGACGCCTTTAAGCGGTATTACCATGGATGAATTGCTCAAAGAACGTCGCCTTGAAATGGCGATGGAGCACGACCGCTGGTTTGATTTGGTTCGCACAGGAAAAGCCCTTTCGGCTATGGCAGCCAATGGTAAAACCTTTATTCCGGGTAAGCACGAGGTATTTCCAATTCCGCAAAACGAAATTATTTTGAGTGGCAATAGACTTGCCCAAAATCCGGGGTATTAAAACATGAAACACATTTGTAACAATAGAAATGCAACCTGCATTTTACACTAACTTTAATTATTTAACAAACCCAATTTTTATTATGAAAACAAACAAATTTTTACTAAAATCGATGATTGTAGTATCATCTGTAGCTTTTATGGCAAGCTGTAACGAAGACGACGGACCAAATTTACCACCCATCGGAGGGTACAATTCTTCGGATGAGGTAGGAGGTGTAGACTTAGTAGCACACTGGCCTTTAGAAGGAAACGGAATTGAAGCAAAATCGAATACCGCTCCATCTAATACAGTAGGTGCTTCGTATGAAGTAGGTGCTAAGGGTCAAGGTTTGAAGTTGACCAATGGATATCTTGCTTTCCCACAAATTGCTGCTTTAGGAACCACAATGCAAAGCATGACCGTGAGCCTTTGGGCAAAAGTGACTAACAATGGCGGTCCAGGAGCTGATGGACACCCTACTATGTTGTTCAATCTATCTCGTCCAAATGAGTGGGCTGGAAATTTTAGTTTATTTGCAGAAACCGGTGGAAGAGCCGCTGTAAATGATACACTTTTGATGAAAGGTCTTGTCGTTATTAAAAATACTGACGGCTCTGGAAATTTCCAAGATGTTATCAATTCACCAAAACCATCTGTAGAAGATCTAGCTAATGGTCATGTGGGCAATGCCAACAAAAATGGTGGAAAATGGGCTCACTACGTAGCTACTTGGAATGGTGCTGAGGGAAAATTCATGCTTTATGCAAACGGTCAGAAAATCTCTAATCCTGCTTTTGAAGTAAGAGGTGGTGGGGCTGCTTTGCCGTTGAATTTCTTTACGCCAACAAGAGCCATTATTGGAACTTTTGAAACTGTTATTTCAGGTACTCCAGATGGATGGCAGCGTCCTGCAAACGTGAACATTGATGAAATCAGAGTGTTCAAAAAAGCTTTAAACCAGGCTGATATCACAGCTCTTTATGAACTAGAAGCAGCAGGAAGATAATTTTATACAATAAAACCCCAGGCTTTTATGGTTTGGGGTTTATTTAATTTTTTTTTTCGAAACGATGCTTTTTTGTCTTATACCGTAATAGGATACACCAAAGCTTCACTAACTCAAAATAAATAATTCCATGAAATTTATGTATCCGTTGATAGCGTTACTCCTACTGTCGGTCAGTTCGTGTTCTAAACCCGATTGGTGGTCAGAACCAGTTATTGCCGAAGAACCTATTGTAATTCCTGAGCCGCAAGAACCTATTTATCCGCCGCTTACTGATGATGAATTGTTGGATAGAGTACAAAAGGATGCCTTAAAATATTTTTGGGATTATGCGGAAATTAATTCAAAATTAGCCCGAGAACGGTATCATGTTGAAGATCCTGGTAACGATGCTCAAATTGTAACCGCTGGAGGTTCTGGGTTTGGTTTAATGACGTTAATTGTAGGCGTTGAACGAGGTTTTGTTCCAAGAGCAGAAGCTGTTTCAAGACTTGCTACCGCATTAAACTTTCTCGAAAACGCCGATCGGTTTCATGGCGCTTGGCCGCATTGGATGAATGGTACTAACGGAAATGTTATCCCGTTCAGTACGTTTGATAACGGAGGAGATTTGGTTGAAACTGCTTTATTATGTCAAGCTTTAATTTGTGTTCGCGAATATTTTAAAGCAGGAAATACACAAGAAATAGCCTTGGCACAAAAAGCTGATGATTTGTGGAAGGGCGTCGAATGGAGTTGGTACACCAAAGGCGAAAACAATTTGTATTGGCATTGGTCGCCCAACTACCAGTGGCAAATGAATTTTAAGTTACAAGGATTTGACGAAACTTTAATTACTTATGTTTTGGCCAAAGCCAGCCCCACGTTTCCTATCTCAAATGCAGTGTACAACCAATGTTGGGCTCGAAATGGTGCTATTGTAAGTTCGGCCACGAGTTATGGTTTACCCAAAGTCTTTAATCACAACGGTACTTCTTCGGTTGGTCCGATGTTTTGGTCTCATTATTCATTTCTTGGACTTGACCCGAGAGGTTTGACCGACCAATATGCTAATTACTGGACGCTTACGCAAAATCATGCTAAAATTATGCTGAATCATTGTGTGGCCAATCCAGGAAATTTTACGGCATACAGCGATAAATTCTGGGGACTTACAGCCAGTTATACCCGTAATGCCAACGGATCAGTGGGTTATACGGCACACCAACCTAATAACGATAGAGGTGTTGTCTCGCCAACCGCTGCATTGTCTAACTTTCCGTACACACCGGTGGAATCAATGAAGTTTTTGCGTTATTTGTATTTTGAAAAACGAAGTAAATTTGTGGGAGTGGCAGGTCCGTATGATGCGGTTTCGCCTCATTTTAACGATTGGGTAACCAGACGATATTTGGCCATTGATCAAGGGACTATCGTTCCGATGATTGAAAATTACCGCACAGGTTTACTTTGGGATTTATTTATGAATGCTCCCGAAGTTCGTTCGGGTTTACAAAATTTAGGATTTTCATCTACACAACATGGCATATAATAGGACAACTTCATCGACTGGATTTGCTCTTGATGAGCAAAATAATTTTCAGATTCAAACGGGTCTGCGTGAGGGATTGCAGCCAATGTCATTAAGTTAAGCCATATTGTAATAAAAACCATTGGGTTATGAACTAAAGTTAGTTCCTTTGTAATTGCAAAATAACAAATCCCAATGGTCGAAGCAAACA
>Ga0209812_10000958_pt1 | contig 22403 bp, 18 predicted proteins | sample JI71714BDNA_FD_187502 | JGI IMG/M metagenome (GOLD analysis project Ga0209812, IMG submission 187502) | Wastewater effluent complex algal communities from Wisconsin, to seasonally profile nutrient transformation and Carbon sequestration -... | ecosystem: Engineered > WWTP > Effluent > Algae...
GGATCTGGTGCTGCGGCTGGCGGATGAACTTTCAGCACTGCCCACTGAACCCTTTGCCCGCCCTGCCCTCACCTACCGCCCCGGCGGGCCGCTGGACGAGACCGCCTTGCGCGCCGAACTCGCCAAGCGCCGCCCGCGTGACCGGGCTGCGGGACGCGCGCTCACCGGCCCTCAACGTGATGAACTGGAGGTCACAATGGCCTCGACCGGTCAGCCTGCGGCGGCCTGTTCAACGGGCGAGCAGAAGGCGATGCTTATTGCCATTACCCTTGCCCATGGCATCCTTGCCGCGGCGGGGAGGCCCAGCGTGCTGCTGCTGGACGAAGTCGCCGCGCACCTCGATCCGGTCCGCCGCACCGAGCTGTTCCGGCGCCTGAGGGAAGGCAAGGCGCAGGTCTGGATGACCGGCACAGAACTCGCCCCCTTCGATGCCATCCGCAACGAAGCCGCCATCTGGCGCGTCAGCGAGGGGCGGGCAACGCGGGTCTAGGGTGGGTCTAGCTGCCCTCGGGCGCAGGCAAGGCGCCCTCAATCTCGCCCAGAGTCGAGGCCACCAACCGCTCGATCCCGTCAGCGGTCGGGTGGATGCGGTCGGACTGGAACAGCGCCGGATCGCGGTAGATATCCTCAAGCCAGAACGGAATCAGCGCTGCGCCATATTCCTTGGCGAGATCGCGGTACATGGCATCGAACCGCGCCTGGTATTCCGGCCCGACATTGGGCGGCGCACGCATCCCCATCAGCAGAACCGGCACATTCTGACCCTTCAGAATGGTCAGCATCTTGCCAAGATTCGCTCTGCTTTCCTCTGGCGAGAGGCCGCGCAGCAGATCATTGCCGCCCAGTTCCAGAATGAACAGCGCGGGCGGCACCTCTTGCGCGGCCAGCGTGAATTCCAGCCGGTTCAGCCCCGCCGCTGTCGTATCGCCCGAAACGCCCGCGTTGATCACATCGGCGTTCACACCCTTGGCCCGCAGCGCGTTTTCCAGCTTTTCGGGATAGGAATCGCGCGGGTCGAGGCCGTAGCCGGCAAACAGGCTGTCCCCGAAGGCGATGATTGTGCGCTCCGGCCCCATCACCGGGATCGCGGGCAGCGCAGGCTGGCCGTCCCCGGCCACTTCGACGGCAGGCGCGGCATCATCGGCCGCATCGCCGCAAGCAGTAAGCGCGAGCGTCAAGGCACCAACAACGCCAATATTCGACCAAACGCGCTTGTGCATCCGCACTCCATCCTTAGCTGTAGCTTGTTGCATCCCCCCACCTATGCCATCGGAACCCCGTGACAAGCCCCTCTCTCGCGATCAGCGCCCGCAATCTTACCCTCACCCTCGGCAGCACAGCTGCGCCGGTGACGATCCTGCGAGGTATCGACCTCGATATCGAACTGGGTCAGGTCGTCGCGCTGCTTGGCCCTTCGGGTTCGGGCAAAAGCTCGCTGATGGCGGTGCTGTCCGGCCTTGAACGTGCCAGCGGCGGCAGCCTGACTGTGGCAGGCGCGGATTTCACCAACCTGACAGAAGACGGGCTTGCGGCTGCACGCCGGGGCCGGATCGGGATTGTGCTGCAGGCCTTCCACCTGCTCCCCACCATGACGGCGGCGGAGAATGTCGCGACCCCGATGGAACTGGCCGCCATGCCGGACGCCAGCCCGCGTGCGCTGGCGGAACTGGAAGCGGTCGGCCTCGGCCATCGCACCGGCCATTATCCCACCCAGCTTTCGGGCGGAGAGCAACAGCGCGTCGCCATCGCCCGCGCCACCGCGCCGCGCCCCGATCTGATCTTCGCCGATGAACCCACAGGCAACCTCGATGCCGCCACGGGAGAGGAAATCATCAACCTCCTCTTCGCCCGCCGTGCCGAGACGGGGGCAACGTTGCTGATCATCACCCATGACGCGTCGCTGGCCGCGCGCTGCGAGCGGGTGTTGACAATGGCCGATGGGGTAATCGTCTCGGACAAGGCTGGTACCGCGGCATGAGCCTGCCCATCGGTACGGCATGGGCGATTGCCCGGCGCGATCTCAACGCGCGCTTCCGGGGTCTGCGGCTGCTGCTGGTGTGCATTTTCCTCGGTACGGCGGCGCTCGCCGCGATCGGCACGCTGACCGATGCGATTGAACGCGAGCTGGAATCCAGTGGGCAGGAATTGCTCGGCGGCGATCTTGAGGTCGAGGTGTGGCAGCGCGATCTCCGGCCGGATGAGCGCACCGCTATCGCCGAATATGGCGAGGTCTCCAGCGGCTACCGTTTGCAGGCAATGGCGAGCACGCCCGATGCCGCTGCGCCCATCGAGTTGAAGGCGGTGGACGCCAAGTGGCCGATGTTCGGCACGCTGACCCTGACCGATGGCCGCAAGGTCAGCGCGCCAAGCGGCAATGACGCATGGATCGCGCAGACCGCTCTGGAGCGGCTTGGAATTGCCCAAGGCGACAGCTTCAAGGTCGGTACCGCCACTTTGCGCGTGGCGGGCATCATTCAGGACGAGCCCGACAGGCTTTCCGAAGGCTTCCAGCTCGGCCCGACGATCATCGTGGCGCAGGATATCCCTGCCAAGGCTGGATTGCTGCAGCCTGGCTCGCTCTACCAGAGCAAGCACCGCATAGCCTTTGCCAATCCGACGCGTGACCCCGAGGCTGTCGAAGAGGCGTTGACCAAGGCCTTCCCCACCGCTGGGTTCGACATCCGCACCCGTGATCGCGCCTCACCCGGGGCCGACCGTTTCGTGCGGCAGATGAGCGATTTCCTGACGCTGGTGGGGTTGGCCGCGCTGGTGATTGCCGGGATCGGGATAGCAGGCGGCGTGTCATCCTATCTCGACCAGCGCCGCACCAGCATTGCGACGCTAAAGGTGTTGGGGGCCACGTCGGGCGATATAGTGCGCATCTACGCGATGCAGATCGGCGTCGCCGCGCTGGCGGGGAGCATCGCAGGCCTTGCGGCGGGCGTGATGGTCACGCCGCTGCTGGCGGGCGCGCTGCAAGGGCTGCTGCCGGTGCAAAGCGGCTTCATTATCGCGCCGGGCGCGCTGCTGCTGGCGGCGAGTTACGGATTGCTGGTGGCCTTCGCCTTTGCCGCTGCGCCCCTGCTGCGCGCGCGAACATTCCCAGCGATGGCACTGATGCGATCGGGCATCGTGCCGCTGTCGCGGGACAAGCGCGCGCTGCTGGCAACCGCGCTTGGCCTTGCGGCGATCTGCGCACTGGCGCTGCTGACGACCGATCAGCCGATGCTGTCGGGCGGGTTCCTGCTGGGAGCGGGCGGCGCATTGCTTCTGCTCGCGGGGCTTGGCTGGGGCATCAAGACCCTCTCCCGCCGCCTCCCGCGCCCGCGCAATCCGCTGCTGCGCAGCGCGCTCGCCAATATCCACCGCCCGGGCGCGCCGACCGGAGCGCTGGTGACGGCGCTCGGCTTCGGCCTTGCCGCCTTCGTGCTGCTCGCCGCTGTTCAGAGCGCGATTGACGGCAATATTGCCCAACGCGTCCCCAAGGCCGCACCGGATTACTTCGTACTCGACGTGCCGCCTGCCAAGGAACCGCGCTTCTTCGAACTGATCCAGCAGGACTTCCCCAAGGCAGGGATCCGCACCGTGCCGACGATGCGCGGCGCGGTGCTGGCTTACGGGGCGAAGAACAAGATGGTCCGCGTCGCCGACCTGAAGGAAATCCCCGACGGCGCATGGGCGCTGCGGGGCGAGCGCGGGCTGACCTACGCCGACACCTTGCCGGAGGGCAATCGCGTGGTCGAAGGCCAATGGTGGAGCCCGTTCCACAAGGGCGAACCGCTGGTCTCGGTCGATGCCGAGTTTGCCCGCGCTGTCGGGCTGGAGGTGGGCGATTACCTCACCATCGGCATCCTCGGCGTAGAGCGCACGGCCAAGGTCGCCAACCTGCGCGAGATCGACTGGGAGAGCATGGGCTTCAACTTCGCGCTGGTGTTCAGCCGCAATGCGATCAGCGATGCCCCGCACAACCTTTCGGCGACGATCGACCTGCCCGAAGGCGCGGATACGGCGGCACGGGGCAAGCTGCTGCGGGCGCTGGTGAAGGAAATGCCGTCATCCTCGGTGATCGAGGTCGGCGGCATTCTGGTGGAAGCGAGGAAGCTGCTCGAACAGGTCAGCCTTGCTACGCTGGCAGCGGCCGCCGTGACGGTGCTGGCTGGACTCGCGGTGCTGATGGGCGCAATCGCCGCAGCGCGCGCGGCCCGTACCTATGACACAGTGATGCTGCGGGTGCTGGGCGCGAGCCGTCGGCAGATCCTGCTGCTGCAATTGGCCGAATATGGCCTGCTCGCGGCTGTGCTGGCGCTGGTCGCGCTCGGGCTTGGCGGCGGGCTGGCCTGGGTTGTCATCACCCAGCTGTTCGAGTTCGACTGGCTGCCCGATTGGGGTGAAGTGCTCAGCGTGCTGGGCCTTGGGGTCGGACTGGTGCTCGCATTCGCGCTCGCAGGATCGCTGCCGCTGCTGCGGGCAAAACCGGCGCGCGCGCTGAGAGAACTTTAGGCGAAAACCTCTTCCAGCCTTTCCGCTCCGCCACCTGTAACCTCACAGTGCAGCGCTGCGGTGAAGGCCGAGGTGAACAGAGTATAGGCGATCAGCAGAGGCACGAAGATCACGAAGCTGAAAAGCATCAGGCCGATGCTGGCCACCGGGAAATCCTCCCCCGCAAAAGCCGCGCCGAAGATTATCGCATAGGGCACGCCCAATACCACCGCTGAAAGCAGGATGAAACTGATCAGCGCCAACAGGATCCGGAGCACCTTGCCACGCGTCACTGACCAGCTGCGGCGCACGGCAGTGAACGGGTTGAACACCTGATCGACCGCGACGACCGGGATCAGCACGCTGAAACGGCAGCCAAGGTAGGCGAACAAGGGCAAAAGGAGCAATGGCAGGGTCGCTGCAACCGCTGTGAGCCCGGAACTGGGCTCCATCGCAGGTTCGCCGAAGACCAAGCCAAGAAAGAAGGCCAGGACTAACCCGGCGAGCACCATCAGCAGCCCGATCGCAAAGAATGGCACAACGCTCCGGAAGCCGCGCACCATCGCCGCCCCGAACGCAGGCTCCTCCAAGGGGGAAGCGATCGTCACCATCGCCGCCTGCTGCGCCATCAAGATTACGAAATATGCGGCATAAAGCGCCACAATCAGCGCAATCATCCCGGCCCCGAGGCCAGAGAGCGCAGCCGGGTCTTCAAGGCCACCGCCAAGACCAGCCGACACGCCGACCACCACCAGCGCAATCATCAGCACAATGAATGCCGCAATCTGGATCACCAGAAACACGGCCCACATTCCCAAGAGCAGCCAGAAGCGCTCCCGGAACATATCAAAGCTGACAGAAAAAACGCGCCCGATATCCATAAAACGAAGCCCCTCCGGCGGTCATCCCCTTGCCGCACCAGCAGAATGCACAGGTCAAACCGCCTAGGCAAACGCAAAAGCCCGTTCGCCTATTCGAAGAGATCACCCTCCCAGCTTCGCCGCGGATCATCGGCAAAACGGTTCGGCCCCCAACTGCCCGGTTGCAGCATCAGGAACAGGATCCAGCCAAGCCCGATATAAGGGATGATGCTCACCAGCACCCACCAGCCTGACTTGTCGGCATCGTGCAGCCGCCGCACCTGCAGGGCCAGCATCGGCAGGCCGAAGATGGCGACATGCAGCAGCGGCAGGCCCAGCAAGCTTTCGAACTTGTCGTCTTCGGGCAGCACGCTGAAGCCCAAAATGAAGGCACCCAGAAACACCACCAACTGCAACAGCACGAACAGCCCGTACTCCTTGCGGCGCGAGCGGCCACGGAAATCGAACATACGCCGGAAGGGCTGGAACATCAGGGCGATCATGCCGTGTCATCCCTCACCCGCCGGGCCAGCGCAAGCCGGTCGAACCCTCGCTTTCCCCAAAGAAAAAGGCCCCGCACGTGCTGTGCGAGGCCCTTTTAGAATGTGCGTGGCTACCGGATCAGAACCGGAAGCGCACCAGACCGCCATAAGTGCGCGGCTGGCTCGGGTAGCCAGAAACCGTGCCGGCCTGCGCCACGCCGTCGAACACCGTGATGATGTACTGATCGTCGAGCAGGTTGCGAGCCCATGCGCCGATTTCAAGCCCGTTTTCGAGCTTGAAGATCATTGAGGCGTTCACGAGGTTGGTTTCGCGCTGGAAGATCCGCTGATCGCGACGGGCCGTTACCGGGCCGTTGAAGGTCGGCAGGCCGTTGTTGATGTCGGTGTTGCTTTCATGCGCATAATCGATGCGGGTGATCAGCGCATTGCCGCTGCTGCCGAATTCGTGCGTGTAGGTCGCCGAGGTCGCCAGCGACCAGGCGGGGATGCCGCCCGGACGGAAGCCGGTGAGGTTACCCACCGGGCTTTGGGTGAAGTCGTCGAAGTTCGGATCGAGGTGGGTTGCCGCGAAGGTGAAGACCAGACCGTCGGTCGGACGGATCGTGGTATCGAGTTCGAAGCCGCGAACCGACTGCTGACCGGCGTTGTTCAGCTGGAAGCCGGTGCCGGTGAACAGGAAGCTCTGGAAGCCCTGGATCGTCTGGTCAAAGACGGCGAGGTTGAAGCCGAAGCCATCCCACTGCGCCTTCATGCCCAGCTCGTAGACTTCCGCCTCTTCCGGCCCAGCAAAGCGCGAACCGGTGCCGAGGTTGGCAACGCCCAGTCCGGCATTGGTGATCGGCGAGGCCGGAGAAGCAAAGCTCGAACGGCCCGGACCCGGAATGTAATCGCCGAACGCCGGACGGCTATCACGCGACAGGTTGATCGAGCTCGCCTTGAAGCCGGTGGCGTAGCTGGCGTAGATGTTGACCTCGTTCGAGACCTGATATGCAGCGCGCAGCAGGTAGGTGAACTGGTCGTCCTGCGTACGGCCCGGCTCGACCGAGTTGGGGATGGTCAGGAACGGCGGCTGGAACTGGAACGGCGTCAGGCCGAGGAACGGGTTGACGGCCGGATTGGTCGCCGCGGCGATCAGTGCTTGCTGATTGGCCGTGGGCAGAGCCTGGAACTGCGCCCGGTTGGTGACCGCGCCACCGGTCAGGAAGCGGGTGATGAAGGCATCAACCAGATTGGTGTTCGACAGTTCGTCGAAGGACTGCTGCGCCAGCGCGAAGTCCTTGCGGTCATCAGTGTAGTTGAAGCCGGCGGTGAAGACGAGGCCGTCAGCCGGCTCGAAATCGATCGTGCCGAACACCGACCACGACTTGTTGTCCATCGAGAACTGCTCGGCCGTCAGCGGGCCGGGCGAGAAGATCGAGTTCTGCTGAAGGCCAAGTGCCTGTTCGACGCCGTTAAACACCTGCGGGTTACCAGCCAGCAGGCTGAAGAACGCGCGGGTATCGGCACCAGTGGTCAGGCGGCTGTCCTGCGAAATCGATTCATCGAAGTAGAAGCCGCCGAGCAGGAAGTTGATCGGGCCGTCGAAGTCCGAAGCCAAGCGCAGTTCCTGCGTGAAGGTCGTGACTTCCTGGTCGCGCACTTCGCTCACCACGTCAGCGCTGGTGAAGTCGACGTCCTGATCGAGGAAGTTCTTCAGTTCGCGGTAGGCGGTGATCGAGGTGAGGCTGAGGTTGCCAAAGCTCCAGTCAGCCTGGACCGACCCGCCGTAGTTATCGACGGTGTTGCGCGGAACCTGGCTGAGGAAGGTGTTGTAGCTGAAGAAGTTGGTATCGAGCGCACCGCCGACAGCAAACACGGCAGGCGCGCTGGGGCCGGCTACGAGGGTCGAGACTTGGCAGCACACTTCGTCGATCTTGCCGTAATCGGCAATCATGCGGATCTTGAAGTCAGGGGTCGGTTCGATCAGCAACTGGCCGCGGGCCGACCAACGGTTGCGGTCCGACAGATCTTCGTTGAGGTTGACGATCCGGGCGTAGCCGTCACGACGGTTGTAGCTGCCGTCGAGCGAGAAGGCGACGTTATCGGCGATCGGGCCGGTCACTTCGCCGCGCAGCACCAGCGCATTGTAGTTGCCGTAGCTGGCTTCCACCACACCACCGAATTCGTACTGCGGCTCTTTGGTGACGACCGAGATCACACCGGCCGAGGCGTTCTTGCCGAACAGGGTCGATTGCGGCCCGTTCAGCACTTCGATGCGGCTGATCATGTTAAGGTCGGACAAGGCAGCGGCCGAACGTGAGCGGAACACGCCGTCGATGAACACGCCAACCGAAGGCTCGATGCCGAAGTTGTTGTCGCCGTTGCCGAAGCCGCGGATGATGAAGGTGGTGGCCGATGCGCTCTGCAGCTGGCTGACGCGCAGCGACGGCGTGACGGTCTGAAGGTCGAGCACGTCGCGGATCTGGGCGTTCTCGATGGTTTCGCCGCTGGTCACCGAGACCGAGATCGGCACTTCCTGCAGGGTCTGCTCGCGCTTGGACGCGGTGACGATGATGACGTTGCTGCTTTCGGGCGCTTCGACTTCAGGCTCCTGATCCTGGGCGAAGGCCGTACCCGGCATCGCCAAGGCAAAGGTGGCAGCGCCTGCAAGCAGGGTGAATCGATATGCGCCAGCAGTGCCGGTGATGGTCGAACGCATGAAAGCTCCTCTCCAAAAAATCCCGCGACCCCGGCGCCGTTCCGGCACGCACTTTTTAGTGCGCTCTCTCCCGTGGTCGTGTGAACACGGCTGATAAGCCAGTGTTGCGTCGGGAACAAGCGGCCCCCTCGCGCTTTTCAAGGGCAATTCGGGATAATGTTGCGCCAGAGTCACACTGGAATCCGGCCTGACGCCGCCTTGGAAGCGCCCCGCGCTTGCCCCCGGCGCATCCTTGCGCTAGGCGGCGCGCGATGTTGCATCGCAGCACATGGGCGTATCTGCAACGCATGCCGTAACGTCCGGAGCTGTCGCTAACCCGCCATAAACACTGCCTAACGCAGCGCCCCCGATCCGCGTTGCCCGTTTCCCCTGCCCCGGACCCTTCGCGTCCGGCTTTCACCGGAAGTTTTTCTCGCATGTCGTCCGCCCTTAGAAATATCGCGATTATCGCCCACGTTGACCACGGCAAGACCACGCTGGTCGACCAGTTGTTCCGCCAGTCGGGCACCTTCCGTGAAAACCAGCGCGTCGAAGAACGCGCGATGGATTCGGGCGATCTCGAAAAGGAACGCGGGATCACGATTCTCGCCAAGTGTACCAGTGTCGAATGGCACGGCGCCAATGGCGACACCACGCGCATCAATATCGTCGACACCCCCGGTCACGCCGACTTCGGTGCCGAGGTGGAGCGCATCCTCTCGATGGTCGACGGCGTGATCCTGCTGGTCGACAGCGCGGAAGGCGCGATGCCGCAGACCAAGTTCGTGACCGGCAAGGCGCTGGCACTGGGCCTGCGCCCGATCGTGGTCGTCAACAAGATCGACCGTCCCGATGGCCGCCCGCAGGAAGTGCTCGACGAAGTGTTCGACCTGTTCGTCAGCCTCGATGCCGAAGACGAGCAGCTGGAATTCCCGGTGCTCTATGCCTCGGGCCGCGATGGTTATGCCAGCGAAGACCAGGACCGCCGCGAAGGCAGCCTTGCCCCGCTGTTCGAAAAGATCATCGAGCACGTCCCTGCCCCCGGCCTCGATCCCGATGCCAAGTTCAGCTTCCTGGCGACCCTGCTGGATCGCGACAACTTCATGGGCCGCGTCATTACCGGGCGCGTGCAGTCGGGCACGATCCGCGTCAATGACCCGATCCACGCGATCGACATGGACGGCAAGGTTGTCGAAGTTGGCCGCGCCACCAAGCTGATGAGCTTCGACGGGCTAGAGCGCGTGCCGGTCGAAATCGCGCGCGCAGGCGACATCATCGCGCTGGCGGGCCTCGAAAAGGCGACCGTCGCCAACACGATCTGCGATCCTTCGGTCAGCGAGCCGATTGCTGCACAGCCGATCGACCCGCCGACGCTGGCGATGCGTTTCTCGGTGAATGACTCGCCGCTTGCCGGGCGCGAAGGCAGCAAGGTCACAACCCGTATCATCCGTGACCGCCTGCTGCGCGAGGCGGAAACCAACGTTGCGATCCGCGTAACCGAAAGCGATGACAAGGACGCCTACGAAGTCGCCGGGCGCGGCGAATTGCAGCTGGGCGTGCTGATCGAAACCATGCGCCGCGAAGGCTTCGAACTCGGCATCAGCCGCCCGCGCGTGTTGTTCCGCGAAGAAGGCGGCAAGCGCATGGAGCCCTATGAAACCGTCGTGATCGACGTGGATGACGAACACTCGGGCACGGTTGTCGAGAAGATGCAGCGCCGCAAGGCCGACCTGACCGAAATGCGCCCTTCGGGCATCGGCAAGACCCGCATCACCTTCTCGGCCCCGTCGCGCGGGCTGATCGGCTACCATGGCGAATTCCTGTCGGACACCCGCGGCACCGGGATCATGAACCGCTTGTTCGAAAAGTACGACGTCTACAAAGGCCCGATCGAAGGCCGCATCAACGGCGTGCTGATCTCCAACGGCGATGGCGAGGCCAATGCCTACGCGCTCAACATGCTCGAAGAGCGCGGCGAATTGTTCGTGGCTCCGCAGATGAAGGTCTATCAGGGCATGATCATCGGCGAGAACGCCAAGCCTGACGATCTCGAAGTCAATCCGATGAAGGCCAAGCAGCTTTCCAACGTCCGCTCGTCGGGCAAGGATGACGCGATCCGCCTGACCCCGCCGCGCCGCATGACGCTGGAACAGTCGATCGCCTATATCGACGATGATGAAATGGTCGAAGTGACCCCGCTGTCGATCCGCCTGCGCAAGGCCGAGCTTGACCCGAACGAGCGCAAGAAGATGCGCCGCAAGAAGGACTGAGGCACGGCGAAACGATCGCCGCCTCCGAAACAAGAAGACCCCGCGCCAGGTTAAACTGGCGCGGGGTCTCTTTTTGATCCGGCCTGGCGATCAGAACCGCAGGTTCACTGTAGCGCGAAGAGCGTGGAAATCGAACCGGTCGTTCGACAGGCGCAGGTCCGTTCCGCCGTTTTCGATCAGGAACGGATTGGTCGCAGGCGCAGTACCCGGGCCAACCGCGACCGTGTAATCATCGTCATTGTAGCTCGAATAGAGATATTCGAGGCCAAGGCCGATGTTGCGGGTCAGCATTACTTCCGCCCCGCCGCCGGCCTGCCAGCCGAACTGCCAGTCGCGCACATTGTCGGGCGAGAATGAATTCGCGCCGTTGGTCGTGCTGAACGTATGGTCGATCCGCGCGTAGCCTGCGCCACCAGTGGCATAGAACAGTCCGCGTCCCTCACCCGGCGAAATGCCGACACGGGCGCGCGCTGTGACGGCCCAGTCCATTTCCCGTCCGAAGGTGTAGGAGGCAGGCGTAGTGCTGAAACCGGTGGTGAATTCCTCAACGCCCGGCCGGGCGCCTTCAATCAGCACGCCGGCCACAATCGGCCCTTCGCCGAGATGACGGTCATAGCCGATCCGAACCGCATAGCCTTCGTTCTGGCGATTCCCGCGGCAGCCAGCGGCAGCGGCGCTTACGGGCGTGCCCGCACAGAAGCCCGGCGAAAAGGCGTCGGCGCCTGCCGCCGTGTTGACCGTATCGCTGAAGCTGCCATCGCCGTCCGTATCGAACACGATCGTATCGCTGCGACCATCTTCAATGGATTCGAGGCCAATTGATCCCGAAATATATGGGCCATTAAAGTAACGTTCATCTTCCTGCGCAAAAGCAGTGGACGAAAGCAGCAATGCAGTAACCCCGATTGCGGGGGTAAAGAAATTTTGCAGCATTATTTGCAACTCCGAATTTCGAATGACTGTTATGCAATTTCTTTCGATTGCAAGGTGATCGTTGTCGGAATCCTGATGATATTTCAAAATCATGAGTTAGCATTTGTGCGGCTTATCTTGTTACCGCGTCATTTTGGCTGGGAGTTGCGCGCGTTTCGCGGCGTAATTCGTCCGCAACGTCAAGGTCTGCCAGAACACAGTCTGCGTCCGAGAGGGTAAATCGGCTTGACGGGTGGCCATTCGCAGCGTCGCTTGTTACCCCTGCGCGTCATGAACGTTTATACCCTTGCTGCCCTCGCCGCCTATTTCGTCCTCATGCTTGCGATCGGGCTGTATGCCTGGCGCAAATCGACAGGGGATAGCGCGGGATACCTGCTTGCCGGGCGCAGCCTGACGCCGTCGGTCGCTGCCTTGAGCGCAGGGGCATCCGATATGTCGGGCTGGCTGTTGCTGGGCTTGCCGGGCGCTCTGTTTGCATCGGGTCTGGTCGAAGCGTGGATCGCCATCGGCCTTACTGTCGGTGCAGCGGCCAACTGGATCATCGTCGCCCCGCGCCTGCGCGAGCAGACAGAACGGCTGAGCGATGCGCTCACCATCCCGCAATTCCTCGCCAACCGCTTCCCTGAACGCGCGACGTTGCTGAGGGTCACATCGGCGGTGATCATTGTCGCCTTCTTCACCGTCTACACCGCAAGCGGCATGGTGGGCGGGGGCAAGCTGTTTGCGACCGCCTTTGCCGGCGTGCTGCCGGATACCGGCCTTACCGATTACATGCTCGGCATCGTCATCACCGCCGGGATCGTGCTGGTTTACACCATGATAGGCGGATTTCTTGCGGTAAGCCTCACGGACTTCGTGCAAGGCATGATCATGATGGTGGCGCTGGTGGTGATGCCGCTGGTGATCATGTTCGGCCCCGGCGGCAGCGCAGGCGGCAGCATTCTAGCCGTGCCGCAGGAAGGGTTCCTGAGCCTGACCCAGGGCGCAACCGTCATTGGCGTTATCAGCGCCGTCACCTGGGGCCTCGGCTATTTCGGCCAACCGCATATCATTGTGCGCTTCATGGCGATCGACCGGGTCGAAAATGTTGGCCGCGCAGGTCGCATCGGGATGAGCTGGATGGTGATCTCGCTGCTCGGGGCGGTCGCCGTGGGCCTTGCTGGCCGCGCCTATGCTGAGCGCAACGGGCTGGTGGTTGAGGATCCGGAGACGATCTTCATCGTGCTGGCACAATTGCTGTTCCATCCGGCGGTGACCGGCTTCCTCTACGCCGCGCTGCTTGCCGCGATCATGAGCACCATTTCCTCGCAGCTGCTGGTGTCGTCTTCCTCCCTGACCGAGGATTTCTACCGCCTGTTCCTGCGCCGCGATGCCTCGGAGCGCGAGGCGGTGAATATCGGGCGGCTGAGCGTGGCGCTGGTCGCAGCGGCTGCGATGGTCATCGCCGCCGATCCGGAGAGCAAGGTGCTGGGGCTTGTCGCCAATGCCTGGGCAGGCTTTGGCGCAGCGTTCGGCCCGCTGATCCTGCTGGCGCTGACATGGAGGCGCATGACCGGAGCAGGCGCGGTCGCCGGGCTGGTGACAGGCGCTGGCGTCGTCGCCGGATGGATCGCACTGGGCTGGAACAAGGCATTTCTCGGTGGCCCCGGCCTTTATGAGATCGTCCCCGGCTTTGCCGCTGCCTTGCTGGCGATTGTAGTCGTGAGCGGACTGACCCGCACTGGCAACGAAGGCACTCACGAATGAGCGATACTCCTCCCCGCATCACCGGCCTTGGCGGCGTGTTCTATGTTGTCAAAGACCCGGCAACGACCCGCGCATGGTATCGCGACGCCTTGGGGATAGACGGCGAATATGGGCCGCAGCTGGCATGGGCCGGCGAACCGCGCACCCATCCCTATTCGCTCATCAGCCATTTCAGCGACGATGCCTATATCCAGCCCGGAAAGGGCGGCTTCATGATCAACCTGCGCGTTGATGATCTTGGCGGCTTTGTCGCCGGATTGCGTGCCAAGGGTATCGAAATCCTGGGAGAGGCAGACGAAGGCTATGGCAAGTTCGCGTGGTTGCTCGATCCCGATGGCGTGAAGATCGAACTTTGGGAACAGGTCGAAGACGCCCTGCCCTGACCCCCGGGCACCCCCGCATCTATCCCTAGGCTGCTGCAAATCATCGCTTATCCGGCCCTGTTTCCGGCCTGTTAACCAATCCTGCGGGATAATCCCTAGCTATGACGGGCAAGGGCAAGATTCGCGGTTGGACGCTGGCGGTTGCCGCTCTCGCACTGGCGGGGTGCGGTTCGCTTGTCCCCGATGGCGGCGGCGGAGCAGCGCCCGGCGCTGCAAGCCAGCGCGCGCGGGCTTCCACCCGCCCGGCTGTGCCGGTCGCCTCGGCCCAGCAAAGCTATGCACCGCGCGCCGAAGATGCGAGTTGTCTGGCTGATCTGGGCGCAAGCGGGGCGCGGTTTGACCCCCTCCCCGATACCTATTCCGCGCCGGGGTGCAACAAGCTTGGCACCGTGCAACTTATGGCGCTGGCGGGTGACCGCGCGCCGCTCAACATCAGCAATATGGGACCGGTACGGTGCAGCGTAGCCAAAGCGTTCGGGGAGTGGGCGCGCTTCGGCGTTGATCGCGCCGCACGCCAGTTGCTCGGCAGCTCGGTGGCACGGATCGAGACGATGGGCAGCTACGCCTGCCGCAATGTCGCGGGAACCGAGCGCCGCTCGGCCCACGCCCGCGCCGAGGCAATCGACGTCTCGGCCTTCGTGCTGGCAGACGGGCGGCGGATCGTATTGAAGCGAGACTGGGACGGCGGCGATGCGGCCACGCGCGAATTCCTGCGGGTGGTGCACAAGAGCGCTTGCAAGCGTTTTGGCACCGTGCTCGGCCCGGAATACAACGCCGCGCACGAGGATCACTTCCACCTTGAAGGCACCGGCGCGAAGTTCTGCCGGTAGGGGCGCATAAAAATTCAGCGGCCCCGGCTTGCTGAATAATCAGCGCCGGGGCCGCCAGGGGGTCAAAACTCAAAAACCAGTACTGCTTGCAGCGTCAGGCTCGGGGGGCCAAACCACGCCGCCTGCGTTGGCGCTACGCCCGCAGCCTGGGTTCAAGCTTCGCCTCCAGTTTCAACCGCACCGCTTCCGCCGCATGGCGCGCGCCGAGCTTGGTCATCATGTTCGCCCGGTGAATTTCGACTGTGCGCGGGCTGATGTCGAGTTCACGGGCGATCGCCTTGTTGCTGCTGCCTTCCGCGAGCCAATCGAGCACTTCGCGTTCACGGGTCGACAGCGTCGAGATGCGGTCACGCGCTTCGATCATGCGGCGGCGGGCGGCGCCGAATTGTTCGGCCTCCTTTTCGATCCTCATAAGGCAGCGGGTAAACCGTTCCGGATCGAGCGGCAGGGCAAGGTAATCCAGCGCGCCGGCCTTGATCGCTTCGACAATGCGGCCCGGGCGGGGCTGCACATCCACCGCGATCAGCGGCAGCCAGATGCCGAGCCGTCCGAGGCGGTCGAGGATAATTCCCACCCCGCCTTCTTCCGCGGTGTCGCGGGCGATGATGATCCCTTCACGCGGCGGGTGCACCGCAAGTTCGGAGAGATCCCCGTACACCTCGCAATGGTGGCCCAGCGCAAAGCCCACCCGGGCCAATTCTGCGCGTTGGCGGCTGCATGAATCGATGAAGTGGAGGGCTGCTTTGCGTGTCATGCCACGATGTCTGCGCCAACCTATGTGAGGTTACACGCAAGAGCGCCGCCAATCCGGAGGATTTACCATATCCGGAAAAGGTCAAAGCATTGATAAACAATACTATATTTCGTCCGTAACGGAGCCAGATCAGGCAAATCGCCTAAGCGTCATCGCTGAACTGGTAGGACGGCAGCGAGTGGAAGGCCGATCGCAACGCATCACCCCAACCTGATGAAATCGTGTCGAAATATGCATCATCCGCAGTTACCCTGTGTTCGTGGGTGGCAGCGAATTCATCCTTGCCGATGACCAGCAGATCAAGCGGCAGGCCGACTGACAGGTTAGCCTTGAGGGTCGAGTCGAAGCTCACCATCAGCAGCTTGACCGCGTCCTCGAAGCTCATGTTCCGGTCATAACCGCGGATCAGGATCGGGCGGCCATATTTGGTCTCGCCAATCTGGAAGAACGGCGTGTCCCAGCTGGCCTCGATGAAATTGCCTTCGGGATAGATCATGAACAGCCGCGGCTGCATCCCCTTGATCTGCCCGGCCACGATCATGGTCGCGGTAAAGCGCCCCTTCCCGCTTTCGCCGTTGACCGCCTGCGCGGTTTCGATGGTCGTGCGCAGCAGCCGCCCGATTTCGGTGGCGACCTGAAACATCGTCGGCCCCTTCAGCAGGGTGTTATCGCGCTCGCTCGGGGTCTTGGTGCGCTCGTCCAACTGGCTGATCACAGCCTGGGTGGTTGCCAGATTGCCTGCCGTCATGACCGCGATCATGCGTTCGCCCGGCACGCTCCACTGGAACAGCTTGCGAAAGGTGGAGATGTTGTCGACGCCCGAATTGGTGCGGGTGTCGCTCATCAGCACCAGACCTTTCTCCAGCACCATGCCAACGCAATAGGTCATGCTTTCATCCTCTCCCCGCCAGCATCCTCCAGCGCCCTAGCCCGTAGCACGGGCTGACGCAAAGGCCGCTGCGCCCTCCCGTGTTACTGGTTCGATTGGCCCTGCTGCTGGCTTTGGCTTGCCCCGCCCTGAGACTGCGACTGGGCCTGAGCCTGCCCCTGAGCCTGCGCCTCGACCGTCAGGCCGACGGTGAGCACTTCCTCGGCCGCGCCGATGCTGATGCCGGTGACGGGCGCAGCGTCGCGGTAATCGCTGCCTGTCGCCACGCGGACATAACGCGGATCGGGGCTTATCCCGTTGGAGACATCAAAGCCGACCCAGCCAAGCCCTTCGACATGGGCCTCGGCCCAGGCGTGGGTTGCCTCCTGTTCGGTGCGGTCGTCCATCAGCAGGTAGCCGCTGACATAGCGCGCCGGGATACCGCCTGCGCGCGCGGCGCCGATGAAGATATGGGCATGATCCTGACACACGCCGAACCCGTGGCTCGCCGCTTCCTCGGCCGTGGTGGCCGAATGGGTGCGTCCGGCTTCATACGTCACACGCTCGCGGATCAGGCCGGAGAGCGAGTGCAGGAAATCAAGCGGAGCCTCGCCGCCTGCACCCTGCGCCTCGCGCAGCAGCGCGCGCAGCTTTGCGCCGGGACGGGTCAGCGGGGTCTGGCGCAGGAAGCTCCACAGCGGCAGGTGGCCCGAATGGCGGCCGATCACCCCGGCATTGTCCTCGGTCTCGACCGTTCCTTCACAGGTTACCGTCACTTCATGCGCGCCCGGCGCGAGGCCGATCAGCGTGACGTGGTTGAAATGCTGGTCGTCATACTGGAGTTCGGCATGGGCATTGTCGAAGGTCATCTGCCAGTCGATGATCCGCTGGCCTTGCGTTTCCTTGGGCGTCAGCCGCAGCCGCTGGAGCGCGTGGATAACCGGCTGGGTGAAGGCATAATGCGTGGTATGCCGGATCGAGAGGGTCAGCTTGCTCATGCGTGGAACCGGTAATCCTCGGCAATCGCGTGAGCGATCGACGCGTTGCGGGCGAGGAAATCGATCAGGAATTCGTGCAACCCCTGATCGAAGATCTGATCGACGCACAGGTGGCTGATGCGGGTGTCGGAATCGCGCATCAGCGCCACTGCGCGCCCCTCGACCCCATGCGTCCGCGCCAGCGCGCCAAGGCAATCGCGCAAGGCGTTGCGGCAGAAGGCAAGGCTGCGCGGGAAGCGGTCGTCCAGCACCACGAATTCGACAATCCCGCGCGCTTCGATCTGTCCGGCATTGAGCCAGCTATAGACCCGCGCACCTGCCACCGACCGCAGCACCTGTTCCCACTGCCCGGTATCGAGGCTCGACCCGACATAGGATAGCGACGGGAGCAGCAGGAAATACTTCATGTCGAGAATGCGTGCCGTGCTGTCAGCGCGTTCGATGAAGGTGCCGGCGCGGGCAAAGTGGTAGCCTTCGTCGCGCAGGATCGAGCCGTCGAAGGCGCCGTGAACCTGCGTGCCGGCGCGGCGGATCGCGCCCAGCACCTCGCCCACCATGGTCTGGCCGACAGGCCGCGCCAGCAGGCGATCGATCCGCATCCAGTTTTCGTTGACCGCTTCCCACACATCGGAGGAAATGTTGGTGCGTGCCGTGCGGGCATTGCTGCGCACCGCGCCGAACATCGTGCGGACATTGCCGGGATTGGAAGGACCGCGCAGGACGAAGTTCCAGACCTGCAACCCGTCATAGCCGTCATGCGCCGCTTCATAGGCCTTTTGCAGGCCGAGCGTCGCGATGACCGAGCGCCACTCGGCTTCCGCTGTGACCAGATCGCGGGTCAATGCCATCCGCAGCGCAGCTTCGAGCAGGCGCGCGGTGTTCTCCGCCCGCTCGAGATAGCGGAACATCCAGAACAGGCTGTTGGCGGTCCGGCCTAACATCAGTCTTTCAACACCCATGTATCCTTGGTGCCGCCCCCTTGCGAGGAGTTGACCACCAGCGATCCCTTCTTCAGCGCCACCCGCGTCAGCCCGCCCGGCGTGATGTCGATCCCCTCGGGCGAGACCAGCACGAAGGGCCGCAAGTCGAGGTGCCGCGGCGCAAGGCCCTTGGCGGTGTAGATCGGGCAGGTCGACAGCGCGAGCGTGGGCTGGGCGATGTAGTTATCAGGCTTGGCGATCAGCTTTTCGCGGAAAGCGGCGATCTCGCGCTTGGACGATGTCGGCCCGATCAGCATCCCGTAACCGCCCGATCCGTGGACTTCCTTGACCACCAGTTCGGCAAGGTTGTCGAGCACGTAGCCGAGCGCATCCTTGTCAGCGCAGCGCCACGTCTGGACGTTGGGCAGCAGGGGCTTTTCACCGGTATAGAATTCGACGATCTCCGGCATGAAGCTGTAGATCGCCTTGTCGTCGGCCACCCCGGTGCCGGGAGCATTGGCAATGGTGATACCGCCTGCGCGATAGACATCCATGATCCCCGGCACGCCCAGCGCGCTATCGGGGTTGAAGGTCAGCGGATCGAGGTAATCGTCATCGACCCGGCGATAGAGCACGTCGATCGGCTTGTAACCGCGCGTGGTGCGCATCTGCACCCGGCCGCCGACCACCCGCAGATCGCTGCCCTCGACCAGTTCGGCGCCCATCTGGTCGGCAAGGAAAGCATGCTCGAAATACGCCGAGTTGAAGATGCCCGGCGTCAGCACAGCGACGGTCGGCTTGCCCCCCGAAAACGCGGGCGGCACGCAGGCAGCCAGACTGCGGGCGAGGCGGCGCGGGTAGTTGGACACGCTTTCCACCGCCACGCGGCTGAACAGATCGGGGAACATCCCCATCATCGTCTCGCGGTTTTCCAGCATGTAGGATACGCCCGAGGGCGTGCGCGCATTGTCCTCCAGCACAAAGAACTCGTCCGGTCCGGTGCGCACCAGATCAATCCCGACGATATGGGTGTAGATCCCGCCCGGCGGAGTGAACCCGACCATGTTGGCCAGCCACGCGTCATTTGATCGCAGCAGGCGTTCGGGCAAGCGGCCTGCGCGGACGATCTCCTGCCGGTGGTAGAGGTCATAGAGGAACGAATTGAGCGCCCGCACCCGCTGTTCGATCCCGCGCGACAGCTTGCGCCATTCGCTTGCGGTGATGATGCGCGGCACCATGTCGAACGGGATCAGTCGTTCTTCGGCGTCATCCTCGCCATAGACATTGAAGGTGATGCCCGTGCGGCGAAACGTGTCATCCGCCTCGCGGTTCTTGCGGCGCATGAGTTCCGGCGGCTGTTCGCCATACCAACGGCAATATTCGGCATAGGCGGGACGGGTCTTGCCCTCGCCATCGAACATTTCATCAAAATTGCTGCCCCGCCCCTGCATCGACCCCCGCTAGCGCTTATGTGCAGTGCAACAATGTAACCAGCGTTTTGCAAAAGGAAAGCGCCTGCGTCATTTTGCCGAACATCGCTGCGAAAGGGTCAGAGACTGGTGGCTTCCAGCTCGCCCAGCAGCACCTCGACGGCTTGCGGATCGTAAGTGAAGCCCATGTGGGTGCAGCGCAGGGCGATCGCGCGGTCCCGCTCGCCCGTACGTCCGGCGGCGCAGCGCGGGGCGATGACGCCGTCATTGGCGCTCCAAAGGGCAACCGTCTCGACCGGCGGCTTGACCGAAAGCTCGGCCGCGACCGGCGGGGCATCGACCGAATGGCCGGTGATGAACTGGTAGGCGCGCCAGACGTTGTTGGCGCGCGGGGAGCCGCTGAACGGCGAACCCATCGAGATCACCTTGGCCACCGCCTGCGGCTGACGCTTCGCCAGTTCGCGCGCATAGAGCCCGCCAAGGCTCCAGCCGACCATCACCACCTTGCGACCGTGACGGGCATGAAGCTCCAGCAATCGCGCTTCAAGCGCGGCGAAATTCTCTTCGTTCGGTCCCCAGTTGAAACCCAGACCCCACCGCTTGGTAATATGCCCCGCCGCCTCAAGCTGGCGCGCAAGATAGCGCATCCGCATCGGGTGGGTGGCAAAGCCGGGGAGCATCATCACCACCTGCGGATTGGTGGTGGCGGGGATGGCCAGCTTGCGGCGAGGGCGCCGCACGGGCTCAAGCAGCACCTGGGTTTCGCCCAGCAGCCGCGCGAGACGCGGCTTGCCGGCTTCGTGTTCTTGCGGGATCGCCTCACGCGCCAGTGCCACACGGCGGGCAAAGGCGCTCGACGCATAGGCCTGCTGCGCCTGAACACCAGCGGCGCTCGCCCTCGCAATCAGCGGAGCGGGCAGACGGGGCAGTTCGGGGACAAAACGAGGGTTAACCATCCTTCAGTTAAGCCACATCCGCGATGAATGTTCCATGAAATGTAACACGCGTAACAAATCCGACATATTTCGCCGGGCCGTATCTCACTTGGCCGGGCAATCGCCGATGCGTTCATGCTTGGTTTTGAAGCTCATCGTGCCTTCGCCCATGCCTTCGAAATTCATCTTGGTGGTGGCGGCGAATTCCGATGATGTCGGCGTGGTGGTTCCGTTCATCGTCATCCGCGCGTCGCCCTCCGGCGTCTTGCACACCATCACCGCGTCAAGCTTGCCGCCGTTGAGGTTGAAGCTTTCAAAGCTGCACTCGCCGTTCTGGCCCTGCTTGAGCAGTTCTTCAAAACCCTTGTCGACCTCTTCGGCGGTCAGGCAATCTTCGCTGGTGGTGGTCATGCCCGCGCCGTGGCCCTGCATGTCTGCGGGCATACCGGGAATGTCGATGCCGGTCATGGTCACGGTGGCACGGTAGAGCCCGGGCTGCGGCTTGATTCCTTCGGACTGGGCCTTGGCAACCACTTCCTTTGCACTGACCTCGCCATTGCCGTCGGCATCGGCGTTCCCGACCGAACAGCCCGCAAGCAGGGCGGCACCGGCTACGGCGATGATGATGTACTTCATGATGTCGTCTCCTGCTGGGTTTCTTCCTCATAACCGATTTCGCGCCAAAGCGTGCCCTGAAATGCGCAGGGCCCCGCCCGCACTGCCTTGCACGTCCATGCTTTGTTCCCCATAGATAGGCTATGGCCGAACTCGTAATCCGCCGCGGACTGGACGAGCCCGAAACGGGCGCAGACTTCACCCCGCACCGCCCGCAGCGGCCCGACAAGTCGATGGGCGGCATCCCGTTCAAGCTGGTGTCGGAATATGAACCGGCGGGCGATCAGCCGACCGCGATTGCCGAGCTGACCCAGAGCGCGCTGGACGGCGAAAAGACGCAGGTGCTGCTCGGCGTGACGGGCTCGGGCAAGACCTTCACCATGGCCAAGGTGATCGAGACGCTCCAGCGCCCCGCCCTGATCCTTGCGCCGAACAAGATCCTCGCCGCGCAGTTATACGGCGAATTCAAGAGCTTCTTCCCCGAAAACGCGGTCGAGTATTTCGTCTCCTACTACGATTACTACCAGCCCGAAGCCTACGTCCCGCGCTCCGACACCTATATCGAGAAGGAAAGCTCGGTAAACGAGGCGATCGACCGGATGCGCCACTCGGCCACCCGCGCGCTGCTCGAACGCGACGACGTGATCATCGTCGCGTCGGTCTCGTGCCTTTACGGCATCGGCTCGGTCGAAACCTACTCGGCCATGATCTTCGACATCAAGGCGGGCGAGACCGTCGACCAGCGCGAGCTGATCCGCAAACTTGTCGCCTTGCAATACAAGCGCAACGACACCGCCTTCACCCGCGGCTGTTTCCGGGTGCGTGGGGACAGTCTGGAAATCTTCCCCTCCCACTATGAGGACATGGCCTGGCGGGTCAGCTTCTTCGGCGACGAGATCGAGGCGATCAGCGAATTCGATCCGCTCACCGGCACCAAGGGCGCGGCGCTGGAAAAGGTGCGGGTCTATGCCAATTCGCACTACGTCACGCCCGGCCCGACGATGAAACAGGCCGCGGCCGCGATCAAGTTCGAGCTGGAAGAACGGCTCAAGGAGCTGGAGATCGAGGGCAAACTGCTCGAACGCCAGCGACTTGAGCAGCGCACGCATTTCGACCTTGAGATGATCGCAGCCACCGGCAGCTGCGCCGGGATCGAGAACTACAGCCGTTTCCTCACCGGACGCCTGCCCGGCGAACCCCCG
>Ga0209812_10000959_pt1 | contig 22386 bp, 21 predicted proteins | sample JI71714BDNA_FD_187502 | JGI IMG/M metagenome (GOLD analysis project Ga0209812, IMG submission 187502) | Wastewater effluent complex algal communities from Wisconsin, to seasonally profile nutrient transformation and Carbon sequestration -... | ecosystem: Engineered > WWTP > Effluent > Algae...
GCACGGCGACCCAGATCGTCTTCTCACCGGAGGAGACCATCCGCCATGCCGCCATCGGCGACAGCGTCGCCTGGGAAGTGGCCGCGGAGGGTTCGGTGCTCTTCCTCAAGCCTCGCGAACGCCACCAGGCGACCAACCTGCTGGTCGTCACAGAGCGCGAGGGCGCGGTCCGGCACTACGCCTTCGAACTGCTCGCCCGCGAGCCCGGCGACCGGACGGCGATCGCCTATCAGGTCCGGTTCCGCTACCCGGCCGACGAACAGGCCCAGGCGGCCCGCGCATTGGCCGTTCAGGCCGAGGCGGTGGAACAGCGCCTCATCGGACTGGAGTTGGAGCGCGGCGTGGTCGAGGGGACCCGCAATCTGGCCTGGTCCGCCCAGGGCGACGTCGCCCTGCAGCCGAGCGAGGTCAGCGACAACGGCCGCTTCACCGTGCTGCGCTTCCCTGGCGTCCAGGCCCTGCCGGCCGTGTTCGAGGTCGGGGAGGACGGATCGGAGCGCCTGATCCCCTACGACGTCCGCGGCGAGTTCGTGGTGATCCACGGCGTGACGCGGGGTCTGCGGCTGAGACGGGGCCAGTCGGTCCTGTGCCTGTTCAACGACGCCTATGACCGCCGCGGAGTCGGCGTAAGCACCGGGACCGCCTCGCCGGCCGTCGACCGCGCGCCCGTCGGAGGCCGGCCATGAGCCACATCGAGCCGACGCCTCCGGCCGACGCGCCTCGCCCGCCCTCCGCGGCGAGCGACCGCGGGGTCTCGCCGATCGCCGGACGGCTCGGCGGGCGGCAGGGCAAGGTCATCACCCTGGCGGCCCTGGCCGTTGGATGCGGGGTCTTCCTGGTCGCCAGCTGGGATCGCGGCGACGCCGGCGACGCCGAACCGGCCAATCGCGACGAGCCCGCACGGCAGACGACGCCGTTCGAGCCCGCCCGCCGCGAGACGCCGCCGCTGCTGAGCGACGTCGCCGTCGATCCCTACGCGCCGACCCTGACCGGCGAAGAGGCCATTCCCCCTCTCGAAACCGCGCCCCGGGATCCGGCGACACCCCGTTCCGGCCCCAGTCCGGCGGAACAGCGACGCGCCCTGGCCGAAAGCGCCCGGCGCGCGCCCGTGCTCGCCTATAGCCGGGCGGGCGGCGGCCAGCCGGGGGCGCCGCCGATCTCGATGACGCCGACACCTCCGGGCGAACCGACGTCGCTCGACCAGCTGCGTCAGCTCACGCCCGTGGGCCAGACGCGCGCCGGTCGCCTGCCCGACCGCAACCTGCTGGTCACGGCGGGGACCAGCGTACCCTGCGTCCTGCAGACGGCCCTGGACAGCACCACGCCCGGCTATGTGACCTGCGTCCTGCCGCGTGACGTCTGGTCCGACAACGGCGCCGTGGTCCTGATGGAGCGCGGCACCCGGGTTCTGGGCGAGTATCGCGGCGGGCTTCAGCAGGGCCGCCGTCGGCTGTTCGTCCTCTGGACCCGGGCGGTGACGCCGACCGGGGTCGCCGTCGCCCTGGCCTCCCCGGCCGCCGACGCCCTGGGCCGGTCGGGGTTCGACGGCGTGGTCGACACCCATTTCTGGGACCGGTTTGGCGGCGCCCTGCTGCTCTCCATCGTCGATGACGGCGTCTACGCCGCCGCCGGCCGGAACGACGGCGCCTCCTCCATGACCCGGCCCCCGTCCGATGCGGCGAGCGTCGCCCTTCAGGGTTCGGTCGAGATCCCGCCGACGCTGCGCAAGGGCCAGGGCGCCGAGGTGTCGATCTTCGTGGCCCAGGACCTGGATTTCGCCGGGGTCTATCAGCTGCGGCCGCGGTGATGGACGACACCTCGGTCCTGGATCACTACCTCGCGCCGCTCCGCCCCTTCCTCGAGCCGGCGGCGGTGACCGAGGTCGTCATCAATCGGCCCGGCGAGGTCGGGGTCGAGGCGGACGGAGCCTGGCGCTGGACCGAGGCGCCCGAACTGACCGAGGCCTGGCTGCGGACCCTGGCGGTGGCGGCCGCGGCCTATACCCGTCAGGACGTCGGACCCGAACAGCCGATCTGTTCGACCACCCTGCCCGGCGACGTTCGCTGCCAGATCGTTCTGCCCCCGGTGGCGGCGGACGGCGGCCTCTCCCTGACCTTGAGAAAGCCGTCGCGGCGCCGTCTCGGCCTGAAGGAGTTCGCGGCGGCCGGCCTGTTCGATGAGGTCGCTGACGCCCAGGCGGACGCCACGGACCTTGTCGACGCCGAACTGATGCGACTGCGGCAGGCCGGCGACTGGCCAGCCTTCCTCACACTGGCGGTCACCGCCCGGCGCAACATTCTGATCTCGGGCGCGACCGGCTCGGGCAAGACGACCCTGGCCAAGGGGTTGATCGAGCTCATCCCGGACCATGAGCGCCTGCTGACCATCGAGGACACCCGCGAGTTCGTGGTGCCGCACCGCAACGTCGTCCATCTGGTCTATTCCAAGGACGGACAGGGGCTGGCCAGGATCGGACCGAAACAGCTTCTGGAAAGCGCCCTGCGCATGCGGCCAGACCGCATCCTGCTGCAGGAGCTCCGCGACGGCACGGCCTTCTTCTATCTGCGCAACGTCAATTCGGGCCACCCCGGCTCGATCACCACGGTGCACGCGGATTCCGCCGCCCTGGCCTTCGAACAACTCACCCTGCTGGTGCGCGAGTCCGAAGGCGGGCGCGACCTGCCGCGCGAGGACATCCGCGCCCTGCTGCATCTGCTCGTCGACGTCGTCATCCAGATGAAGAAGGTCGACGGGCGCTTCCGCGTGACGGAGGTCTGGCATGACCCGGTTCGCAAGCGCCAGCCCGGGAGCTAGGGTGGCAGCTGCCGCCCTCGGCGGCCTGGCCGCCTTGAGCCTTCTGGCCGTCCTCGCCGTCCTCATCGCCCTGGTCGGTCTGGGCCAGTTCTCCGGCGCCATCGATCCGGCCCGGGTCCCCGGCTGGCTCTGGTACTATCGCCACGACCCCGAGGTGCGCCGCTGGCTGACCGTCGGCGCCTCGGTGTCGGCCCTGGTCGGCGCGGTTCTCGTCGCGGCCGTCCTGCTCGCCCGGCGCCGGCCCCTGCACGGCGCCGCCCGCTGGGCCTCGGGATCGGAACAGCGGCGCGCGGGTCTGCGGGCGCACCGCGGCATCGTCCTGGGGCGGGCCGACGGCGGCTTCCTCATCGCCGACGGTCCCGAACACGTCATGCTCTACGCCCCCACCCGCACCGGCAAGGGCGTCGGCGTGGTCATTCCCAATCTCTTGGCCTGGCCGGACTCCGTGGTCGTGCTGGACATCAAGCGCGAGAACTTCCTCGCCACGGCGGGCTATCGCGCCGAGGCCGGCCAGACGGTGCATCTGTTCGACCCCCTGGCGCGGGACGGGCGCACGGCGCGCTTCAACCCGCTGGGCCATGTCGATCGCACGGACCCGATCGCGGTGCTCGACGAGCTGCAGCGCATGGCGGTGATGCTGTTCCCGGTCCACGAACGGGCCGACCCCTTCTGGGCCGAGGCGGCGCGGACGGGATTCATAGGCGTCGGCGGCTATGTCGCGGCCACAGCCGAGCGCCCCTTCACCCTCGGCGAGATCTTCCGCCAGCTCACCGCCGGCGACGCCCGCACGCGGCTGCCCCGGATCCTCGCGGCCCGGGAACAGGGGGGTCGCCCCCTCCCCGACCCGGTCGTGGCCGCCCTCACCGACTTCACCAGTTCCAGCGAGAACACCTTCGCCTCGGTGCGCCAGTCGATCACCACCCGGATGGGGCTGTGGCTCAATCCGCGGGTCGATGCTGCCACCGCCGCGTCCGATTTCGACCTGCGCGACCTGCGCGGCGGCCGCCTCTCCCTCTATCTGGGAGCCACGCCGGACAACATGCTGCGCATCCAGCCGCTCTATGCCCTGCTCTTCCAGCAGCTGGTCGATCTCAACAGCCGCGCCCTGCCCGGTCCCGCCGACCGTCCCGCCCTGATCGTGCTCGACGAATTCGCCCGTCTCGGGCCGGCGCCGGTCCTGGCCCACGCCTTCGCCTGGGTCGCCGGCTACGGGCTGCGGCTTCTGGCGGTGCTGCAGAGCCCGTCGCAGCTGAGGGCGATCTACGGCCCAGACGTGGCGGAGGAGGTCATGACCAACTGCGGGGTCGAGATCGTCTTCGCGCCCAAGGAGCTGAAGATCGCCCAGGAACTCAGCGATCGGCTCGGCGCCTATACGACCGACGGCCGCAGCCGCAGCCGGCCGACGGGACTGAGCCCCGGTCGACGCAGCACGACCGTCTCCGATCAGCGCCGGGCGCTGATGCTGCCCCAGGAGCTGATGCAGTTCCCGCAGACGGCCCTGATCGTGTTGAAGGCCGGCCTGCCCCCGGTCCGGGGCCGGAAGATCGCTTATTTCCGGGAGCGCGCCTTCCAGAGTCGACTGCGGCCCGCCCCCGATCTGGCGCCGGTCGCCGCGCCGGTATCGCCCCCCGTTGTGGAGGAGGATCCCATGGATTTCGACGTCATCGCGCGCGCCTTCGCGGCCGAAGGCCTGCCGCCGCCTGAGGCCGGGGCGGATGAAGACGCCGTCGGCGCCTGGCTGGACCGGGTCGTCGATACGGCCGTGCTGGAGCGCGAACCGTGAAGACGCCTGACACAGCCCCGCCGTCCAATCGCCTCGGTCCCGCGCCGGGCCCGGCCGGGTCGCGCCGCTCCACCGCCAAGGGCGACGTGCCCGAAGCGGTGCTCGACCGCTATCTGGTCGAGCGCGACCTCCGGGGCCGGCCGGAACGCTTCTTTCGCGATCATCGCGCGGCCGAGCCGATGTTCCGCGACCGCGGCGGCTCGCTCGTCTCAAACCAGGCCTATCCCGACGCCGTCATCGACATGCTCAAGATCGCCCGTCATCGCGGCTGGGACCAGGTGCGGGTCTCCGGCGATCCGGCCTTCCGTCGCGAGGTCTGGATCCAGGCCCAGGCCCTGGGGATGGAGGTGCAGGGCCATCGACCGCGGGAGCGCGATCGGCAGGCCGCCGGCCTCGATCGTCCATCGTCCCGGCGCGACGCAGAACCCTGGAAGGCGCAGGACGCGCTCGCCGAGCGTTTGGCGCGGGCAGCCATCGTGGTGGCCCGGCTGGTCCCCGATCCCGCGATCCAGACGCGCCTGCTCGAGGCCGCCTGGGCGCGCGCGGGCCGCCCTCGCCCGACGGAGCGCGAACCAGCCCGGGGACGCGACCGGCAGCGCTAGCGGCGCCACCTGACGGATGTTCTATTCCTCGTCCTCGCCAGCGTCCGCGAACCGGCCCAGTTCCAGTTCCAGCAACCGCAGACGGCTGTTGAACCCGGCGAAGATCGAGGTCGCGAGATCCTTGGGGAACCAGCGCGGCAGGCCGGCCTTGGTCGCCCGGATCGCCTCGGGGGCGTCAGCGACGAATTGGGCGAACAGTCCGCGAATGGTCCCTTCATCCAAGCCCGCCCTTGCTCCGGTCTGGTAGAAGTGCCGCGGCATGATGCTCTCAACCCGGTAGTGTCGGCGATCGCCGACCGCCATCGCCATGCGGTAGCGGTTGTGGGTCAATTCTCGGGCGTCGATCACGGGTTGCACCGAAAGAACGTCATAGAGGGGCGTCAGGCGGAAACCGCCGCCCGGGTACAGAAAGATGCTGAAGTTCTTGGCGTGCCCGTCGGTCGCACCGAGCAGCCAGAAGGCGACGACCGCTTTCAGGAAAGCTTGACGGTCCAGGGTGACCTCATCACTCGCCCCTAAGAGGTCGAGACAGTCGATGATCCCGGGTCCGCCGTCATTCTCGTACTTCGTCGCCCAGGGCACGGAGAGCGCCTGGCAGAAGTCCTCCTGGGGCTGACGCAACAGCCGTCCGTCCCGGGCGTAGGTGCGGTCAAATCTTTCAACCACGAGAACCCGCTTGCGGCCGAAGGTCTCAATCTCGACGTTCGCGGTGTCGAAGCCGAGCGCACGCAGGAAGGTCAGGCAGAGATATTCGTTTTCGACGCTGTTGGAAAAATCGATGGCGCTGCCCGGCGCCTTGCCGATCTGCGGCTTGAAGATGTGGGTGGTCGGCGTGGCGCCGCCCGGCTTCAGCCACTGGCCGTCGTGACGCAGGAAGGCGGTCTTGTCCTGGACGCCGGCAAGTGAGATCCGGAAGTGTTCGCTGTCGTCGATACCCAAGGGATTGGCGGTCAGATCATCCAGGATTTTCGCAATGGCGCGGTCGCTGACGGGTTCACCCTCGATCTCGCCGGGCCGGGGCGGATCGCTGCCTTCGGGAAGAAATTGCAGGGCGCCCACGCAGTCGCGACCGATGGCGGCCAAGAGGCTGTAGGCGTCGATCCCGTCGGCGCCGACGCGCGCGGCGACTCGGCCCCTGATCTTCTCATTGTCGGGAAGGAGGTTGTCGAAAACGGCGACGACGGGAGCCCCGATGTAGCGATCCTCGCGAAGCGGCAGCGAAAGCGACGCCGGGATCGCGTTTTCCCAGGCCAGCCAAGAGGGATCGTATTGAAAGTCGATGGCTCCGCTGGTCTCACGGCGAAGGCGACCGACGAGCCTGCCGTTGAGATAGACCAGGAGAGGGGCATTGCCTCGTCTCCGGGCCATCAGAACAGGTCTCCCATATCGGGCGCCCGGCCCCGGCTTCTGCGCCGCACGACGATTTCCAGCTCGAGCGCGCCGAGAGCGGCGAATAGGGTTTCAAGCGTGCCGGAGCCGCTTTCCAGATTGGATATGGTCGCCTGACGTTTGCTCGCCTTGGTCGCGAGGTCGCCTTGGGTCATATCCGCCAGTCTTCGGAAACGTCGAATGGCCGCGGCAAGCTGCTTTTCACTTCGGACGATGGGCTCCATGTGAAAACTCCTTCAGCCGCGATATACGAAAATCCGCATCATTTGTCAATATACGTTTGTGCGTATAAAGGCAGAAAATACGAAAATACGAATAAAACTATTCAATGCGGAAAACCGTATGGTATACTTCTGACACCCAGCAAACTCGACAGCTACGCCGACAAAGGCCAACGCCTATCGTTCACGAGGCCGGCCGAGGTCGCGCTGAATCTCCCCCTTCTGCCGCAGCGCCTGATCCCGCGTCATCGGCGCCGGCCGTTCCCGCACAAACCGCTCCACCAGAGTGGCGAGAGCGCGATCCCCGGGCCGCTCCGATCGCGACAGACGCAGGGCTTCAGCCACCATGGCGCGCCGGATGGCCAACTCGCGCGCCCGTATCGCCTCCAGCCACGGCGCTTCGCCTCCACCCATGGTGAGCGCTGCCCGATAGGCGACGGCGAGCACCTCGGGCAAAGGCCCCTGCCCCGCTGCGAAACGTTCCCGCATCTTGCGCACCGGGATGCGTTCGCCCTTGCGGGTCACGCCTCGCGTTCGGCGCGGCGTCGCCTCGGCCTCGATGGACCGGTCGCGAAGAGCCCGCGCGAACCCTTCCCGCCAGGCCTGCAGGTCCGCCTTGCGCGGATTCAGCCGCTCGCCGTCCTGCCCGAGCCTTCGCACCGTCAGATGAACATGCGGATGCCGCCCTTCGTCATGCAGGGCGAAGACATAGGGAAAGCGTTCGCCGAACGTCTCCGCCGCGAACGCCCGCGCCGCGTCCTGCAGGCGGACGGCGTCGGTCCCGGCCGGCATGCTCAGCACGATCGAAAGGCTGATCGAGGCGTCCCGTCTGCGCTCCGGCTCGAGCGCAAACTCCTCGGCCCAGTCGCGCGCCAGATCCCGCACCTGTCCACGGCCTTCCAGCCGCTCCCCGTCGGGACCTTCCAGCGCCACGGCGCCGTTGCGGCTGATGTAGTCCAGGTGCGCTTTCAGATGGGCGCCGTCCCGGGTCCGGCCGGTGATCTTCACCATCACCTCGGGTGCGCGCCGCGCCACCCGCGCGAACCGGGCGGACGGATCGCCGCCGCCCCCGCGAGCCGGCCGCAGCACCGCGGGCGTGATCCGGGCGCGACGGATATCGACGGGCGGCCGCAGCACCTCCTCGAACCCGCCCGATGACCGGAAGTCCGTCACGAGGCCGGCGCCCAGTAGGCGAGATTGCCCTCGAAGGCCTCGCCGAGCGCGTCGACCCAGGCCGAGATCTCTGCCTGGAAAGCGCCGAGTTGAGCCAGTTCCAGATCCAGCACGACGCCGTCCATCACGGCGGTGTTCAGGGCGCGGGCGATCTGGTTGATGTTCACGCCGATGCGCCTGAGCTCGCGGCGCACCTCGATCAGCGCCAGAGCTTCGGGCCGGCTGAACTGCGGACGATCATGCAGACGGCGACGGATGAGCGCGACGCTCCACTGGGTTCGCGACAGGCCCACCGCGGTCGCCTCGACCTCCAGGAGACGCAGGTCGGTCTCGCCCAGACGCAGGGTCAGCTTGCCCGACCTGACCGTGGGCGGCCCTTCCTCTCGCGTCGGCAGGGGCGCCTGGGCGGCGCTTTCCATGAGCCGTCGAAGGAGCCGCGAGCGTCCGCCTTGACCGGCGGCGGCGGCGTCGAACCGGCGGGTCAGGTCGGGCGGGAGGCGAAGGGTGATGCGGTCCATCGGAGATGCGGGTCTGTCAGACATTGCCGGCGCAAAGCCTATCCTGCCCTAGACCGTCACCCCCCTCGCCCCGTAGGCCTCCGGTGCTGCCCGCCCTCCCCTCGGCGTCCGCTTCCCGGCCGCTCGCCCGCCGCCCTGAAGGGCGCCCCAGCCTGGGCGGGTATTCCCGCCAGACTTGCTGTGACGTCTGTCGTCGTTCATCGGTTGGTCCAACACTAAAGAGGACTGCATGGCTGGCGGCTCCCGTCTCTCAGACAATGCGAAACTGGTTGAGCTGGCCGAAATCTTTCTCGCCTGCGCGACCGACGCGGTGATCCCCACCGAAGAGGAGATGAGTGCTGTGTTCTCGGCTGGCCTCGGCTGGACGGCGCACGGCGCGCTGACCTTCAAGCACACCGCCCCGGTCACTAACGCCCTGTCTGATCTCGTAGAACTTGTCTCGCGGAAGCTTGGTCCCCGGGCGGCCCACGAAGATGAGCTCCGCAGGGCCTGTTGGGGTCTGGCTTCGGCCTGGCTGTCTCAGGAGGAGCCTAATGAAGTGCCGTCTGCGGCGCGCAGAATGCTGGCCGACATCGAAGCCATCGGCGAGGTCACCGCCGATCTCGTCCTCCCCAACTTCACCTTTCGGCGCGACCCGGGCGTCCATAGCGTTCACATCGGGCCGGTGGAAATCCTCGACGCGGAAATCGCCAAGCGCCGGGTCGATGCACTCGACAACGAGCACATCCGGTTCGTCATCAATGGTGGGCGTGGCGTGTCCTGGAGAGACGGCGCGACGGAAGCCTCCTTTCCCAACACCTGTTGGTGGGTGAAGGTCACAGCGGCGCGCCGAAACGTTCGTGACGAGGGCACCTGGCTGGTCGATGTTGCGATCGCCCTCGCCCGCTTCCTTCATCGTCCCTGGGCCGGCCTCGCGCCCGGCCACAAGGACCGGGAGCCTGCCCCCTTCGAGCCGACGCCTCGAGACCTTCCGGGGGTCTTCTTTGTCGGGGACACCGTCATGACCGGCGACTTCACCGCGCCTCGCTACTACGGACTCGATGCGGCGGCCGTCGCGAGCCTTGAGAGCGATGAGGCCAAGGCGAAGGCGGCGGCGATCTTCGAACCGATCAAGGACAGCGTCGGAGGCCGGATCGCGCTTGCGCTCGGCTGGCTGACGCGGGCTCGACGGGCTGGTGACCGATCCGAGGCCCTCCTGTTCTATTTCACGGCGCTCGAAGCTCTCCTCTCTCCGGGCAAGGGGGAGCCCATCGCCCAGACCATTGCCCGTCAGGTGGCGGTGATGCGTAGCGACAAGCCGGCGGCCCGCTACAGGACCTCTGAACTGGTCCTGGAACTCTACGGTTTGCGGTCCAATCTCGTGCACCAGGGCGAACGCGCTGTCCTAGCGCTCGACGTCAGGCGGATGAGCGCCCTCACTGATTTTGTCCTGTGGCGACTTATTCATGAAGTCGATCTCAGTGCAAAAGCCACCCTTCTTCTGACTTCACTGAGAGCGGCGAGCTTCGGCGACCCTTGGTCGCCACCGACGCCGAACCCGGCTCCATCGGCCTTGCAGACCTGAGTCTGCGGGTGCCAGAAAGCGGCGGCGCTCACGAGCGCCGCCGCGATCGGCCTAGCGGGACCAGATCAGGCTGTGCCCGCCGTCCACCTCGACCAGAGAGGCGTAGATCGGAGCGGGGAAGCTGGGATCGTCGAGCTTGACCGACAGGTAGTCGCGGTTCTGCTGGCTCGTCTTCTTCCAGGCGGCGCCGAACTCGGTCTGGCCGGAGAAGATTCGGAAGTCCGGAGCCTTGTCGTCGGTCTTTTCGTTGGCCCGCAGTTGGGCCGTCTTGACGTTGAGGGTCAGGGTCTTGATCGAACCGCTGTAGCTGCCGTCCGCTTGCTGGGTGAAGGTGCCGATGGTGGCCATTGTCGTCTCTCCTTGCTGATGTCGGGCCACGCCTGCCGCGGCCTCGATGGCGATCGACGGACCGGAGACCGGACGGCCCGCAGGGCGAGCACGGCGAGACCCCGCAGCGAAGCGGAGGACCGGGAGAGCGACTTTCTTGCCTCGCGAGGAAGGCCGTCAGGCCGGGGAAGAAAGTCGAGCGAACGGTTGCGGAAGCCGGACGGGCTTCGGTCAGATCAGGCCATTGAGAGGCCGCGCAAGACTGGCTCGTTGCAGGAGAGACGACAATGGTCACCGCCGCCTGAACCAGGCGGGCCAGTCACGCCGGTCGTAGGGATCATGCCGCCAATGCCGGCGCAGCCGCTCCGCCACGAAAGGTTCGCCCAGGCCCCAGCGCTCCGGCCGCGTCTTCACCTGCCCTTGGTCGATGAGTTCCAGCCATGACGCCGGACGCCGACAGTCCGCGCAGCGGAACCGACCGGCCAGCCAGAGCTCCCCGACCGCCGTCGCTCTAGCGATCACCGGGAGGGCGGCCCCGTCGACCACCTGGATCCGGCCGCACGGCTCGCAGGCGATGCGCAACGACATTCCGTGTCGCCGGGCAGATTGCACGGTGATCAGTGACGCTGGAGCCGGCGGCCCGAACGGCCTGTGCATCCTAGAACCAGAGCCGGAGCGCTGCGGCCGAGACCGGCCCCTCAACTTGGTCGCCATTGGCGGTATAGGAGAGGCGCGCAACCCGGTGGCCGCACCGGCAGCGAAAGCGATACGACTGACCGGCGGTCGGCCAATGGCGGGGTGCGCCGAACAGCGGCAGGGGGTCCATCAAGGCCGCATGATCGCAACCCGGTCGGTCGCAGCGCACGATCAGGCGTCGCCCGAGTTCGGGCGTGATGTCTTCGCGCGGAATGCGCCGAATCGCCTGCTCTCTCACGGCTCGCTCCCGGGCCGGACAGTCGACCCGGATGCGCTCTAGACACGCCGTGTAAAAGCTCGCAAGGAAATGTTCACTCTTTGTTCGACAATTCTTGTAGAAAACCGCGAGTTTCCCGCCCCCAATGACGACCGGCCGCCACCTCTATCGTTTTCGATCGGCCTCGGCGCTGCTCGATCAATTCCATGAGCTCGATAGGCAGGAGATCTATTTCTCGTCCGCGTCCGAGCAGAATGATCCGATGGAAGGCTATCGCGACATCGTCTGGAAGGGCGACTCCATCGCATGGCGAAACCTGTTCCGGCACTACGGCCGCCTCCTGGCCATCGCCACGCCACTCGTTCTTATCGACGATCACCCTATCGACGCCGCCCTCCACCTGATGGGTGCCCACCGTTTCGACATCCACCCGCCGACGCCGATGTTGCGCCAAGGCGCAGATCAGGCGGCCGCAGCCTTTGTCGCCAAGACGCCCGTCGTCCGTGTGATCGAAGCACTCGCCCTCCGATCCGATCCGATCCGGCGAGAGGAACTGACCTTCCTCCTAAAATCTCTCCACCTTCATGCTCTCGCCGCCGTCTCCCGAGAGCCGATGTGCGGCCTGACGGAAGCCGCCGAGTTTCGTACCTGGCTCGAGCAGCTTGAAGCCGAGGCGACCGCTACCGCGCCGCAGCTAGACGACGTCCTGCGGTCGTCCACCCCCGGGGAAGCGCCTCTCTATGGTTTCGCCATCCGCGTCGCCCGACAGATCGCGACCCTGTCGGCGATGGAAACGGACTCCGCTCCACCCTCGCCTCTCACCTTCCTTATGCTCGAAGCGCCCGAGGCGTATGTCGAGCATCTGCACACCGTCCTCTATCCTCCCGCCTACTCAGCCTGTTTCGTGGAGGATCCGGGCGATGCGGCCATGTGGAGCGGCTACGCGGACAGCCACCGGGGTCTGTGTCTGAAGTTCAGAACCCGCCCCTGCGGCGACCGCCCCGGTCTTGATCTTGAGCGGGTGGTGGGCTGGTCTGGACACCGGGGATCGGAGCCGAAGGTCAAGCGGAACTACGTCCCGATGAAGTTCGACCCCATCGACTACGTCGAAGCCTTCCCAGAGGTCGAATTCTTCACGGCCTTCGGCGACGCACCCGTGACCACCCTTCGCCGCGACTGGCATTTCGACGGTGAGACGCGAAGCGAGATCGCGGCCAGCTTCGATGATGAAGCCGCTTGGCGAAAAGCCCATTGGGAGAGGTTCGAGATTCTGAACCTGCAGAAGACTCGGCATTGGCGCCACGAGCGTGAGCTGCGGCTGGTCCTGGCTTCCTCCTTGTCGGACCTCGCCCCGCTCGAAGCGCGCAAGGCAACCTACCGGTTCGAAGACTTGGAAGGCGTCATCTTCGGAATGCGCACGCCCGAAAGCGACGTCGTCAAAACCTTGGCCATCCTTCGCGCCAAATGTCTTGGGGCAAACCGGAAAACCTTCGAACTCTATCAGGCGCGTTACGACCGCGACGGCGCGGCCATGGCGTTTGATCGCCTCAGCTTGTTCGAGCGAGCGATCTGCAGTCCCGGCATGCCCAAAGATCTCTGACCTTCTCAGCGGGAGGACCAGCGTTCTGCGCCGGTCGCTCCTCCGAACAAGCGCGGTACCATGGGACAGCCGCAGCCGGCTCGGTCGCGCAGCATCATTGATCCTTCGCCGATCCCGGCAAAGGCCAGAGCTGGGTGTTGAACCGGGGCAGCAGGGCGAAGAAGTTTTCCGCCGATCCCTCATGCCGCAGGAAAGCTGGTTGGAACGGATCGAGCGGAGTGATGTCGAACAACCCGGTCGCGCAGTGCTCAAGCAGGGAATGGGCGGCCAGTCGAAAAGCATGCTCGTCGCCGGCCTCGATCAGCCAACCATGAACAGGAACGACATCGGGCGTCTGGGCCGCCCACCGCGCCGCATTGGCGTGGCAGTCGTGACGCGCCGGACGGTCGCCGTTCACAAAGGTCACTTCGCGATACACAATCCTTTTCGCCTCGCCGCGCCGACGCCACAGAGCGTCGAAATAGGCCGCCTCGGCTGCGATAATCCAATTGGTCACGCGCCGCTCCATCTCTCTGTCCGCCGCTCGTTGACGCCGCTAGTGCGCCCAATTCAACTCGCTCTCGTTGCGCGGCTACTACAGGCAATAGTGCAGGGTGCACCACGAGCATGCCCCCGAGGACGGCGCTTGCTTTGGATCGCCGGATACAGGGGAGTTCTAGAATTCGGTAGATGGAGTAAGCGCCAAGCTGCGCCCTTCCCCAATCGGAGGCAACGGCAGGCCGGCTGCCCGCCTCCAGGCGTCGACGACGTTCTGCAGCACGCTGGACAGTGCGCGAGGTCCTGTCTTGGCCTGGAGCACAACCTGTGCTCCGCCCCCGTACTTTCCCTCACCGAAGGCGAGCGTCCCGTAACCGCTCGACACGACGAGCACGGCTTCGTTCGCCTCAATGGGTCTTTGGTCCGGATTGCGCGTCAGCACCCCATGTTTCAGGGCGTCGGCGACAGCCCAAAGAAGAGCGACGTCGTCAATCGGACGCTCGGTTCTCAGCATAGTGCAGAACGAGGCCAGCCAGGCCCATACCTCGTGAGGCCTAGTCAGCTCCGGGGGCAGCCATTCGGGGCGGGCGCGAAGCACGATCTCTCCGAAGTGGTGGAGGTAAAATGCCGCCGCGCCGCCTTCGCGCAAGGCATCATAGGCGGCCCGTTCCACTTGGGTCTCGTTTTCAGTGGCGGCACTGAGCCTCGACTCGGCCGCCCTGTATGCCTGCCAGGCCGGCAGGACGATTTCGGCGAAATGTTCGTCCCAGGGGAGCTGCATTTCTGAACCCTAAAGGCCTCGGCGAAGATTGAGAATTTCAGCGCGGACACCGAGTAGCTCGAATCGAGCTGGGAAAACCTCCTGCAGGACCTCAAGGCAGCAGACGCCCGCCTGAGCGACCGTCTTCAAGGCTTGGTCCAGCGCGGGCCCGTCGCCCTGGAGGTAGATTTGGGCGACGCTGGAATGATCGTCGTGTTTGACCATGTCCATATTGCCGGTGATGGCGCGCTCGTTCGGGTGTCCGCCGAAGTCGATACTGCGTTCGTACAGCACCGAATACACCTCGGCTGCCTTGCGGTTCTTGCTGGCGATCATCGTCCGCAGATCCGCCATGGTGAAGGCCTTCAGCACCGCCTTGCGACCCGCATCGTCGTCATGACGGCGCAACCAGATTTCGGCCAACCCCGGCGTGTCGTGAATGCGCAGAGCGTAGGCGGCGTATTCAAGCGCCGACCGCACCAGCGGATAGGTCTCAGCGGTCTGCCCTGCCATGGCCGCCGCCGCCGCGGCGCGAAAAGCGGAATGGGTTCGCAGGAGGAGGTTGGCGGGCACCAGGCCCTGCGGATTGGTCCAGTCTGCGGAGATCGTCATGAAGCAGCGATCGAGGGCGACCAAGCGGTCAACCACTGGCCGCTTGTGAACGAATGTCGCATACTGGTTCGCTCTTGCCAGGTCGAAAAACTGGGTGAGTTCGTCTGTCCCCCAGCCGGGTGGTGCGGGCAGGTCAGAGTCTGCGCTCATCTTGATGTTCCCGATCTGCTTCATCCAGGCAATCTGACCTTCCGCAGCCAGACAACAATGCTCTTGATACGTTCACTCTGACGTGGAGGGATCGCGGGCGTAGGGTATCCCCTCCAACGACCTAAAGCGCACCACGATGGCCGGCACTGCAAACGAGTTCGAACCGGTCGTCGTTCAAACGTGCGAGGAGCACGCCGCCGGCGAACGAAAGCATCTGCTTAGGCCGCGGCACGACGACCCGATTACACAGTTCTTGATCCAAGATCCCTTCGGTCTTCGTAAGGCGATCGTGCCGATGTTCAGGGCTGATACGGAAGGTCGGCTGCATGGAATGGGCACGGCGTTCGCCGCCGATTCCTGGGGCACATTCCTAACGGCGGACCATGTAATCGACCTCGTCCGAGGCGGTGGTCCTCAAACGGGTCCGGCGAACGAACAGATCTTCACCTTCGGCGGAGATCACAACCTGATCGCCCTGCTCGGCATCGGATTGATATTCGGTACTATGGGCATTCCTCAGGAAGCCTTGGCCCGATTTGTTGAAACTTTCTCCCCGGCGATTCAGATCGACGATCCTTTGGCTTTCACTCGGGGCGGGGTTGATCACAAGGCGCTCGATATTGCGGTCTTGAAGTCGGCTACGCGCCCTCCCCCGGACATGATCCGTAATTTGCCAATCCGGTTGGGCTATGCCGGCCCCAGGGTCGGCGACGTCGTCGTGGCTGTCGGCTATCCGCAGATCGACACGGTCCACGGGAACGCCGAACGCGTCGCCACCCGTGTCGAAGAAGGCATGTTCGCCGGCTACGGACGAGTGACCGCCCTGCATCCCCACGGCCGGGACCGATCTCAGCTGACACCGGTGTTCGAGGTCGCTGCGGATTGGCCCTCTGGGATGAGCGGCGGCCCGGTGTTCAACATGGCAGGCGAAGTGATCGGACTCGTCAGTCGAGGACTAGCCCCAGAAGAAGGCGAGAGCCTTGGCACCGCATGGGCCACGTGGTTTGAGGCTTTGCCTCAACTGCCCTCCTGGGCCCCGACACTCGATCCGCTCAACCCCGGTCATCGAAGGGTGTGGGGGGCTAGACGTTTCGCACCGTGGTCGCTCGCCGGCGTTGCTCCAACTCAGGCTGAAGCAGCCGCGCTGGCGGCGGCGGCCGGACCAGAATTTGAAGTCGTGCATGGAAGCTGGCCCATAGGGACCGACGACCTCATCTCCAGCGGCGCCGACCAATGATCGAACGTCGTCTCACGAGTTCGGCGACATGACGACAGACGCGAATCTACGCGGAACCTTGGCGGCCTGGCTGAAGGATTCCGGCACGAACGACACCATGCCGGAGCGCGGCAGCACCTTCGGTTTGGTGATCCTTCCCCACGAAGAAGGCGAGAGCAAAAGAGATCGAGCGTGGAGGTCGCTGGAACCGCTTGGGCTTCGCCGCCTGGCGGAGTTGGCGCGAGACATCGGCCGCGCCAGAGGCGAATTCGACCTCGAAGACAAAGGTCTGCGAGTTCTGGAAGAAGGCCTGCAGCCGATTTCCGAGATTACACGACGCAGCGTCGCCCAGTGCTTTGGAGATGACCTTTCCGGCGAGCGCGACGTCGTCGACCTGCTGCGTCCCCTGTTCTCGCTCTCCGGGCCTCTGGACATGCTGTTCCTGAGCACTCGCACCCTGGCTGACGAAATTCGCCAGCACATGACGTTCAACCCCGGGGACTGGAGCGTCGAATACCTCTTCGAACAAATCGGCGCCTACGACTGCCCGATCGATCGCTTTGGACGTCTCCTTGAGGCGGCTCTCCACCCCTTGGTGCGTCGCGGTCCCGAACAGACGGCGCTGGTGGACGAGTTGAACGCGGCGCTGGTTCGAGATGGCTACGCGATGCAGGTCGGCGACGAGGAGTCGGGCTTTCCGCTCTACCGACTGACCTCCTTGTCGAAGGGCGTCGCTGGAGCCGCAAAGAACCTGATCTTCGCCTCCATCGGCCCGAAGCCCGAAATCGGTTTTCGCGATGCCATCAACAACGACATCGTCATCCTGCACAACGAGGATAGCTGTCTCGTCTACGATCAACGGATTCCACGGGATGGCCTGAGGTGGGCGGATCTAACCGCCTGGTGGAATCGAACCGATCCCCAGAAGGATGCTGCCGCCGCCGCGAAGGCGCTCGGCGAACGCCTTCATCGGTCCCTAGCGTCCGATGGTGAGCGGAGTCTCTTCAACACCTATTTCAAGGCATACCGTGCGAGCTTGGGGGACGATCTGCCGGCCCTGATTCCGCAAGTCTACCTCCACTACGATCCCGCCGTCGTGAAACAGCTTCGCCATCGGGACGGCCTGTTTCGTCAGCGCATGGATTTCCTGATCCTGCTGCCGAACGCGCAGCGCGTCGTGCTGGAGGTGGATGGGTCCCAGCATTTCTCGATCGATGGAAAGGCCTCCCTCGACCTCTATGGCCAGATGGTGTCTGCGGACCGAGAACTTCGGCTGGTCGGCTATGAGGTCTACCGCTTCGGCGCCAAGGAATTGGTTGGCCACGGGGCGGACAGGGTCATCACCACCTTCTTCGACGGCTTATGGCGGCGACATGGCCTGCGACCGCGCGAGGCCTGAACGCGGGGCGCGGTCACCGCTCGGAGCGACGAATGGACATCGAATTATCGCCTCGCGACCGAACGCTCTACGCGAAGCTCTATGCGTCCTTCAGCGACGTCGCCCTGGCCCGGCGTTGCGCCGAGCACATCAAGGCCAAGGGATGGTATCGCCGCCCGTGGAGTCGGGGTACGATCTACTTCCAGCAATCCGCTTTCGTCACTTCACTGGTCGTGAGCTATTCGCGACCATTTTCGCCGGGACGTGGCGGTCTCGCCTTCCCGAAGCGCCTCATCCCCTACAACCCGAACCAATGGGCCCTGCACGATCAGCTGATCGGCCAAAGGAACGAGGTCTATGCGCACTCCGATTTGGAGCGTTGGACTGTGCGCCCCTGGCGATCAGCCGACTTTGAAACCACGATCGTCGGTCAACCGATCCTCGTCCTTGAACCGCCTCAGATAGAAGCCTTCCTGGAGATGACCGAGCCTCTTATGAACGCCATCCGAAGCCGGATGGACGAAATACACGGGTCTCATCGGAACGAAGGCGGTCCGGAATGAACCGCCGCGGACTGAGGATCGGGACGGGCGTTTGGAGGCCCCAAACGCCGCAGGACTGGCGGTTGTATCGCCGACGGCCTAGCGTCTTTGAATTGATCCTCAGCGAACTGTTTCCGTCCTTGCGTCCAAGCGCTGCATTTCCGAGACTCCGCGCATGAAACGAGCCTTGAAAAAGCTACCGGCCGGCAAGCGACGCGAACTAGACCGCACGGTTGAGATCATCCTCGATAGCTTCGCCAAGGCCACGGCAACGCGAAAGGCCGACCGGCTGCGCGAGGGCCGTATCCTCAAGGTGATCCTGTACGGCAGCTATGCGCGCGGCGACTGGGTCGATGATCCCGTGGGGCGTTACTTCTCGGACTTCGACCTTTTGGTCGTCGTCGATCATGAAGACCTCACTGACATCGATTTCTGGGAGGAAGCCGAAGCCCGGCTTCTGGACGAGCTGTCGTCAGGGACCATGCGCACCCCCGTCAGCCTGATCGTCCACAGTCTGGACGACGTGAACGACAAGCTCGAACACGGTCGATCTTTCTTCATCGACATTATCCGCGAAGGACTGATGCTGAAGGACACGCCGGCATTTCCCTTTGTCGATCCCCAGCCCCTACCGCCGACGACCGCCTTGGAAGAGGCAGAGGAGTACTTCGCCGACTGCTCCGAGAGCGTGGCGGAGTTCCTGTTCCTCGCGAATGCGGCCAGAGCGGAGGGCTTCAACAAGAAGGCTGCCTTCCTGCTGCATCAAGCTACCGAGACGCTCTACTCGGGCGCTCTTCTGGTCCTGACCCTCTATGCGCCCCGCGCACACAATCTCGTGCGGCTGCGCAAGATGACAGAGCCGCTGATCCCGCGCCTGGCCGAAGTCTGGCCACACGAGACCAAGTTCGAGAAGCGCTGCTTCGAACTGCTCCGCGGCGCCTATGTGAAGTCGCGTTATTCGCGGCATTACCGGATCACCGACGAGGAGCTCGGCTATCTGACGGATCGCATCGCCTTCCTGAGATCGATCGTGCTCGAGGCCGGCGAAGCTCGGCTGGTCGAACTTCGCCGCACCGCTGGCGGCGGGACTGATAGCTCATGACGGACGCCACGCGGACCGAGCCGACCAAAACCAAGCAGATCGGCCAGAAGCAATTGGGCGCCCTGGTCAACTTGCCGATGGCCAAACGGCTCGATCACATCGCCGCCGGCCTGCCCGTCCTGTTGTCGAGCGCCGAGACGCTCTATGCCGCGCGCGAGGCCGTCGGGGCCACCGGCCGCATCGGCCAGATCCTGCGCGGCCACGCACGCGAAGAAGCGGCCAAGATCATCATCCTGCTCGACTACGTCCGGTGCCCGCCGGGTCTGTCGGAGTGCGCCCAGCGGCAGCTCGGCGTGTTCTACGACCACGGCTCGCGCCTGATCTACGCCCAGGCCTGCGGATGGAAGCCGGTCGATATCGACATGCTTCGCGGCTATGTCGATGACCGCCGGGTGTCGCACTACGTGGAGGGCGACTATGGCGAATACATACTGCCAAACTGGGAACTCTATATGCGCGAGGCACGGCTCTACGCCGACCTGACGCGCACGGACTCCGGCGAGCTGACTTGGAACGATCCCGACGCCTGGGCCGACGAGCTCGACATTTTCGGATATGCGCCGACCGTGCTGTCGGTCGCGAGATCACTCAGCCGGGCGGGCGCCTTCACCCGGGATGGGCTCCAGATCGTCCACGACGTCTGGAAGGCAACGGCCTTCCGATCGACCGAAGACCATTCGCGGTCCACTGCGCTGATCCAGGAGACCCTCAAACGGCTCATCGAGAAGGGCCTCCCGAAGGACGACGCGACGGATGACGATACGCGGGTGATTTACTCCAACTGGCAGATGCCGATGTACGACATCGACACCAAGGCGCGGATCGCTGACTTGGAGACTCTGCGGGCGGAACAGGCGAGCCAGCTCGACGCCTTCTACGAATAAGTCTGGGCCTCCTCTGTGTCGCGACCCTATTTCAACACCAGCATCGCCGACCTGGAACGGGCCTTTGAAGAAGGCGCGCAGGACAGGGCGCGCCTGCAGGTGTTGGCCGACGAGTTGGTCCATCGGTCCACGGACCGGGCGCGAACGCTCGCCGCCCGGGTGGAACAGGCCCAGCGTGTTCCGGCGGAGGTCATCGAGCGCGTGACGTCGCCCCCTTCATTTCCTCCTCGTCCTAGTCCACCGCCGCCGCCACCGCCACCGCCGCCGCCGCCGCCGCCGCCGCCGCCCATGGCGCCTGTCCGCCAGCCGGAGCCGGAGCCGCAAGCGGAAAAGCCAGTCGCGAATGATCCTGAAGACATCCTGCGGGCCTGGACGGCGCTGGAGGTATTGTCGCCGCCGTCCTTCGTCCGGCCCGAGCAACTGGCGGGCGGTGATCGCCGCTATATCGCTCAGTTGGATCGCGGTCTGCCGTGGGAACGAGGCGAAAAGGCCAAGCCGGGCACCCGGGTCTATTACCAGATCGTTCTGGGGACGGTGGATCTGCCCAAGGCGATCGAACGCCTGACGCGGACGTTCAACGACAGCCGCGCCGAACGGCCCTCGGCGCGCGGCAAGGCGCCGCTCGCCATTCTGATCGTCGACCAGAAGGGCCGGCCGGTCGAGGACGACCCGGTGGTCGTGGCCAGCTTCGCCTGGGGTCTGCCTCAGGCCTTGGCCGGACGGGTCGGATCCCTGGCGGACTGGGCGGGCGTGGAACGGTCACTGGTCGAGTTGGTCGAACAGGCCGTCCGACAACGGGATGACACGGGCGAACCCCTGCCGGTGTCGAGCGAGATGATGACCCTCGCCTGGCGCAACCTGGTCGAGGCGCTTGAGTTGCCCGCAGACCTAGTCAGCCCGCCCGCCTTCGCGGTTCGCAGCTATGTCGGCTTCAAGAGTTCCGAGACCCCCGAGCCTCTACTGGTGAATAGCTTCTTCCTGCGCGACCTGGAGACCGCACGCGGGTTGGTCCGCGAGGGCCGGTCGCCGAAGACGCTGCAGCAATATCTGGGCGTCGTCGCGCCAGCGACGCGCCGAAACCTGTTGGACAATCGCGTAGCGTTGAGCAGCGCCGTGGCGCCGCATCTACACCCTCTTGGCCGCTGGCCGGGTCGCGGTCGTCATTCATTGGTGCTCCTCCAGCAGGCGGCGGTGAACCTGGCCCGATCCGAGACGCGTGAGGGCGGCGTCCTCGGCGTCAACGGCCCGCCCGGCACGGGCAAGACCACTCTGCTGCGCGATCTGGTTGCCGCGGTCGTGACCGACCGCGCCCGCGCGATGGCGACATTCGACGATCCCGAACAGGGCTTCTCGACCACAAACCAGAAGCTGCGGGCCGGCAACGGCTGGATCCATCTCTATGCACTGGCGCCTTCACTGCGTGGCCATGAGTTGCTCGTGGCCTGCAACACCAACAAGGCGGCTGAGAACGTCAGCGCCGAACTACCCGTAGCGACGGCGGTAGCCGATGACGCGCCGGGGCTCAGCTATTTCAAGACCACCTCAGACGCCCTGCATCAGCGTGAGAGTTGGGGCCTGATTTCCGCCGTGCTCGGCAACGCTGCAAATCGGAATCGCTTCCGCCAGACCTTCTGGTGGGACAAGGAAGTGGGTCTGCAGACTTACCTCGCTGCAGCCAGCGGATCGCCGCAGCTAGTCGAAGAAGCGGTCGGTCCGGAGAGCGGCGTGGTGACCGAGCGTCCGCCCAGGATCGTCACGGCGGAGAACCCACCGGCGAGCCGCGCCGACGCCCTGCGCCGCTGGGGCGAGGCGCGGCGGCGTTTCCGGGCCGCCGTGACCGAGAGCGAAACGGCTCTGATGGAACTGGAAAAAGTGCGCCGTCGTTGGGCCACCCTCCCCCGACTGCTGGAGGCGCTGCAAGCCTTGCAGGCGGCGACGGAGTTGCGTCCCGGTTTCTGGAGCCGACTGTTCAGACTGAGCGCTTGGCGACGGTGGCGCGCGACGCTGGCTGAGGCCCGCACGGGACTGGAAACACCGCTTTCCGCTACGACGGAAGGCGAGAGCCTGCCGGCGCCGCTTCTCGGGCGGATCACCCATTGGAGTCAGCTCGGCGCCCCTCCGGCTCACGAGGGCCAACTGGTGCTGGAGGCGCTGGCGACGCTGGTGAAGGCGACGCTCGATCGCCGCGAAGAGATCGGCGCGCGGTTCGTAGACCGCCCCTTCTTCGACCAATCACATGAGGATCTACACCGCACGACGCCATGGCTGGACCCCGCGACTCAGCGCCTGCGCGACCAAGTGTTTGTCGCCGCGATCCAATTGCACAAGGCCTTCATCGACGCCGCAGCCCGGCCTGTCAAT
>Ga0209812_10000963_pt1 | contig 22347 bp, 9 predicted proteins | sample JI71714BDNA_FD_187502 | JGI IMG/M metagenome (GOLD analysis project Ga0209812, IMG submission 187502) | Wastewater effluent complex algal communities from Wisconsin, to seasonally profile nutrient transformation and Carbon sequestration -... | ecosystem: Engineered > WWTP > Effluent > Algae...
TTTTTTAATATTAGTCTATACTTTTTGTGAGAAGTTTTATTGAAAAATTTATTTTGGATAAATAGGAATTATACAAAACAGAAACATAATCATGTAAGAAGTAAGGTTGTTAGTTTACTTAACTTTGCGATTGGAAAGTGCACGGTTTTGATGAGATAATATTCGTCAAAAACCGATTAGTACATCGCAAATTAATATTCATTATCCTATAAAATTAAGTAAACATGAGTCAAAAAGGCCATCCAAAAAGAGTCGCAGGTGTATATCTAGATAGTACAAAAGCGGTGGTCATCAGACCTGCACCTGATTACGAAGAAGGAGACTACATCATCCAAGATAAAATCGAGGCAGAGCACCATAGTAGGAGAGGTGACAAAGATTCGGCTAATCACGCCGAGCAATCGGAGTTGCTCAAGTATTATAAATCTGTAGCTGCTTTACTTCACGTCTATGATGAATTGTATATCTTCGGTCCAGGCAATGCACAAGAACAATTTCAAAACCATATCCGTGAAGATGCACAATTTAATAGTACAGATTTTACCATTCATAGCTCAGAACAATTGACAGAAGCTGAGATGATTGTGAATGTTAGGAAGCATTTTGAACCAAGTCAAGGATAACATTCAAAGCATAGGAAAAGAAACTGAGTCGCTTCTTTTCCTATGCATCAATTAACCCGCATTTTGCAATATAAAATCTATTCCAGCATGAAATGCCTTCAAAATAATACTCCGCCATGGCGGATCGATTTCTCTCAATCACCATAGTGGTGACTATGACTCAATCGCGAAATCACTTATTTTATTGGCCTTCCAAACTTCATAACGAAGTTCTATTGCATAATGAGGGTTTTAAAACTATTTTGATTTAAAAGCAGGATAAGGTGCTATGTTCTTATTCCACTTTGCCTTGGTAGAGAGCAACCAACTAAAATCTCCCGAAAGCTGCAATCCTTGGGTAAACCCACTAGCATTGTATCCATTGTAGATGCCTGCGCTTGAGTGACAACCCATACAACTTTCTGTACCGAAAACGGTGACATCACTAGCAGGATTATTTTCCATAAAGGCTGAAGCAGATTGATTGCCACCTTGAAAGAAAGTCTCCATACTTATATTGGTCAGATAAGTTAGATTTGGATTTCCACCAGGTTTATTAGTAATGGAAGTCGGTAAGGAGTAGTTTGCTACCGTGCTATCTCCTGGTGCAACATTTTGATCTGTAGGGTATTGGGTGTCAATGAGCTGATAATATTGCCAAACACTGTTTTGGGATTTAAAGTAGGCTTGAAGCGCTTTGTTAAGCTGTTGTACCCTGACAGGAATGTCTATCATCCTTTTTGCTTGTGTCTTCATGACGTCGCTATTTGCATAATATTTATGTGGATTATTCGTCACTTTCCAATAACTACTGTGGGGATTGGTATTGCTTTTAGCCATGTAAGTAAAGGTATCACTTCCATTAGATACATCGATATTTACAGGACAGATTTCACAATTTGGATCCGTAAGACTTGGATGAATTGGTTTTTTTCGGCCATCTTGGTCCATTGTGTTTTGGTCGAGATTGTCTATGTGTTCGAATGTGGACCAAACCCATTGTTTTCCAGTAGGTGTTTTTTGGCTAATATGAAAACCTATCATACCTAATTCTTTTTTGACAGGTTTCTGCGTAGACTCATCTATGACAAATCCTTCATTGATATAATACCTTTCTTTGATGTCGGCATCAGTCATTATTTTCCATGCAAATTTAATTTCTACTGCACCCACTTGTTTAGAAGCAAAATCACCTTTAGGGAAGTCAGCAATTTGATTTTTTTTACTAAAGTCTATTTGGCCATTTATGTTATACAATTGGTTAGCCACTAGATAGTCAAATTCTTCTTTATTCATCAATACTTCATAGTATACGGTATTTCCTTGTTGGTCAAATAATTTTCCAGCAAAAGCTTGATCCACTTCATTAGCAATGTTTTTTGTAAGTCCTTTATGTGCAGGTGTTGATGTTGATAAAAACACTCTGACATGTGCTTCAGGATTGATATTGTTAGCTTTAAGTGTGGGATTGCTTTCTACTCTTGCACTACCCCATGGTGCAGGGGTACCGCCATCAGGTTTGTATACTTCGAATGCTTCTTTCCATCCTAGCCATGTAGGTTTTCCATCGTCCGTAAAGTTTGGCATGGGTTGACCCTGTTCATCTCTTGGCCAAAATATAGCCACAAAAGCTTGCCAACTAAACATGTTAAATGCTTGATTGAGTGCAAAATAGTTATCATTCAGACCCTTGAGTTTTTCTTGTTCGACAGGATCTACATCCACAGGGATATCAGGTGTAAATAAAATAGGTGTTTCGCTAGCTGTGGTTTCTTGTTTCATCGATTGTTTGCAGGAATGGATGGAAACAAATGTAATGATAAAAAACGAAGTGATTAATACGTACCTCATAATGCCTTACTTTTTTGTTGGTTAATTGATTGGACAAAAGTAAGCAGTGGAATATTGCCGCGAAAGCGTATTTATACGTATATATGCAATCTAGTAATTTCTAAGCCCCAATAAATTATTCTGCCAAACTAAGATGCATACATAAAACGATATAATCGTATTATTCTTTAATTTCTATCTCACTCAAATTGACAAGCTTACCTGAAGGAAGGATTCTGATACCATTAAGTTCCACTTGTTTTATGTAGATTTGACCACCATTATTATTTAATGTTCCGTCTATCCTGAGACCATCTTCAGATGAGTTTTTGATGATACATTTACCTAAGTTGTTACACAGCCCAGATATTTTAGCAGCAGATTGAGTATTGGTGTTAAACCCATTGATATAAAGTTCTGCATTTGGAGCTATTTCTAAAATGGATAAAGATCCTACCTGAAAGCTTTTGATGTATGCTCTATTGGTTAATAATACTTTATGTGGCGTATTTATAATCACATGTTGGCAGGGTAGGGGTAGGAATCCTTGACCCCAATTCCCAACATCTTCCCATGATGAACCATCTCCATTTCCCGTCCAATAAACGGTGTCACCTGTCTCTATTCTGCCATCACAATCGTTGTCTTTTCCATCACATATTTCAAGACCACCAGGATATATGGTTGTATCATTGTCATTACAGTCAATTTTGCTACAGTAACCATCACCATCGTTATCTATGGCTGCTACATCATTACTTCCTACGCAAGATGGGCAAGTCATCTGCACAAGTTTGACACTTAATTCATCAAAATAGCTATCATTGTCTGTACCTGCTAGTCTTGTCCCTTTTAAAACCACTCTCAGATATCTCGTTCCACTAGGAATCAAAGTGGTATTTGACTTTTGTGTCCAAGTGCCATTGAGATTAGAAATGATAGGAGATGTAGAGATGAGATTTTGTCCCGTATTCAGAAACTCAATGTACATTTCTGGTTTATCATTATTAGTCGCATAAGCTCTCATATATGCACTATACAGGACGTCATACAAACCTTGATCGATATCATTTGCATAGGTATTGATTTCTATCGTTTGTGTGCCGAAACCGACGTTTTGTTCATTGGCACAAACGCCACCTATTGCAAAAAATCTACTACCATTATAAACAGGCACAGAATTACATTCATTGTCAAGCAAAGACTCTATTTGTCCAGTCCAATTATTTAAACCTGCTTCTGCACCAGCATTAAGTAATAGGTTATTGTTAGGACTGCTGTTATTTTGTTTGGTATGAAAGATTAACGGTTCTGACCATTCACTCCAGTTTAAAAATTGGTCTCTATATCGTACCCGCCAATGATATGTTTTATTTGGTGTCAATGAAGTCACATCTAATTCAGTGAGATCATCACCCGCTTGTGTATCGACTTCATTATACCAATTTTGGGATTGCGTCCAATATTCAATGACTTGATTACTTTGGAAATTTCCATCTTCCACTAGTTGCCAATGAGAAGCTTGATGTGTATTTTCAGGATCAAAAAATGTGGAAGCATTAAGTGTTACACAAGACACAATAATGGAATCCACTTTAGGATAGATTCCTATAGGTTTTTGTGGAGCAAAATCATATCTTTTGATATTTATTTCATCTGAAAGTGTGTTGTTTTCTGTTGTATTCTGATCACCACGCGAAAATCTTCTCAATCTAAATGATGGATCAGGACCAGCTTCTACTTGCATAAAGACAAAGCCGTATTCATCTTCACTAATAACAAATTCATCATAGTCGGCGTTAGGAAATTCACCCCAATTATCTATGGCTCCACCCGCAGTGGCAACATTCACCCATAAATGGTTATGGTCTCTAGATTGTCCCCGTGAGTAAGCGTGTGTATGACCGAAAAAATGCAGGGAAGGTTTGTGATAAGTAGTGGAGAATAATTCCATTTTTGTAATGATATCTCCCGTAAAATCCAACTCTCCAGGCACCCATAATTCAGATTTGTATGGATGGTGTAGTTGTGCAAATACAAAGTCTATGTCAGGATCGGCGCCAGCTTCGTCAAGCACTGTTTGTAGCCAAGTGAGTTGAGTAGATAGTTGGGCAGTAGGACTATTTGAGTTGAGCCCTATGACCCTTACATTGGAAAAGTCTTTGTACCACCACTCTTCAGGATTGGATGTTGACCCATTGAGTGGCAAGGTAAAATACTTCAGAAAATTAGGTAAACCGTCACCGTAATATTCATGATTGCCAGGTACTGGATACATGGGCACATAAGTCGTCAGGGAGTCCGCAAGGTCAAAAAAATCACTTTTCCATGTACCATAGTTACCACCTGTTTGCACAAGGTCGCCCGGTATCAATATCCCTTCTAGATCTGAAACGCCATTTGTCAAAGCTGTATCTACGACTGGAATAATACCATTTTCTACAAGATTCTTGTATACATTTGGATTGCCCCCATCCCGCTGAATGTCTGACATTGCTATAAAATTAGTTCTTTCATTCGAGTTTTTTAATGGTTGGGTTGTAAAGTAATACACCCTAGAAACAGTTCCCGATGCCATTCTGACGCGGTAATAATATTTGCTAGATGGTAATAGGCCATTAATAGCTGCAGCATGTATTCTCGTATTAACATTCCCAACTATGCTTGTACTATTGGAAGTGAGATTAAGGGTAAATGGTGACGTCCCATAATCTACAAAACCATTTCCTACTCCGTCCGCTTCCCACATTACGGTCATTTTATCTGGGGCACCATCTTGCAAATAAGGTTTTACGATGATGGACTGAGCATTGATGTTAATAGCACTGAATAGGAGTAATAATACAAGGTAGAAATACAATTTAAAGCTCAAGTTGTTTTGTTTAGATTTTGACAATTTTGTTCGTTTTTACCTTACCATCATTTTCAATTTGTACATGATAAATGCCTGATGGGTATGAAGTCAAATCTATCTTGGCTGTATCTCCTATGATATCGATATTATTCAAAATTTCTCCATAGATTTTATAACCCAAATGATTGAAGACAGTTATACTAGTTTGTCCGCTCACACCTTTGATGTCAATAGAAACTTGGTCTGATGTCGGATTGGGATGTACATTAATGGAAACTTCTGACCCTAATTCTTCTACACTATTGATAATTCCCGTAGTAAAATTATAAGTAAACTCACCTCCAAAATCAGGATTAAAAGTCAAAAATCCGCTATCTCCACTTTTAATTCGGATAAAGCCATTTCCATCGCCATTAGCCCACCAACTGATACCATCATCATCTGAATCTAAAAATTGTAACTTGAAGCATCCGCTCAATCCGCGCACGGTATCTTGATAGGTTGTATTGGGCTGTAAATTTGGTTTACTACTTAGCACGGTATTGCCGGCATCATTTTTTAAGGTCCAGCTTGTTTCTTGTGGTTGACTATTGGTTCTCATAGATATGATGATATCTCCATCCAAGTGATCAGAAGGTATGAAGTTTGACACAAGTTTATCATTGGTTTGATATTGGTCTTGTGTATTATTTGGATTGGACGTATAGGCAACGAAACGATTTCCAGATTGCCATTCGGATGCAGGTAAATTAGGTAAAACAACATTAGCCGTTTGTAGGAATTTTAAATTTCCTGTCCAAGTATATTTTTTAAGGGGTTGTCCATCGATGCCGTACCAAATGTCTACAGATGTTAAAACATTGCTACCATTATTTCTGATGATCACTTCTGATGCAGCACAAACAGGATTAACACGTTGGTACAAAACATTAGAAGATGGAGAGACAATGGTCAAGATAGATGCATCATTTTGGAAGTTTATGTCACCATATTTGACCAATTGGGTGGCAATGATGTATCTACTGTCACCAGATGCTGTATTTAAACCATAATCAATAGTAAATGGACTACCTGTCGTGACAAAAGGCATGATTTCAAATTCATTCAGCACACTAGGTTCTCCAGGACACCATCCTGCTCTATCGTAAACCCAAGTACCTCCTTGGGGATAAACAGGATTTTCGGAACATTCCTTCCAAACTTGCCAAGAAAATTCGGATGAGCCACCATTTACATTTATAGAGTGATTGCGTGGGATAAACTCACCTTCTTGACCGTGGCCTGTGGTAGTGACACGTACTTTCATGCTTTTTACATTAGCGTCTGTTGGCATTGTTCTAGTTTCTAGATGTGCATTATTTAGTATGGAAGTATATCCATAAGAAGTAACAGGCCAGATCGGTTGAATAGATTGTACATTTCTGACAGGCGTTCCTTTGATAAAAGCAAATCTTATATCTATTTCTTCCTGCCATTCACCACCTTTGTCCATAAAGAATCTTTTTCTATTTTTTAAGATAGGGCCAAAATCTGTCATATCAAATAACCATGTTTTGCCCGATAAACCGAAATCAAGACCTATACCATACGGAGTCACAAATGACATTAATTCAAATACGGAAGGAAACTTATTGTAATAAATTAAATCTTCAATAAAGATGATGTCTTCTTCCATGACTTCGACCTCATCTATGATTTCTCCATCTTCATTATAAACTGGAAAAATACCTGCTGCCCAATAATAAACGGTATTTCCTTCTACCAAACTATTATCGACCACACTATAGGCAGTCACTTTGTTTGGTGCATTCATAATGGAATCTCGCACTGCTGCATCATAAGACTGTAATGAAAAATTACCTTTTATGAAGGCCATATCAGCTCTAGCTGTTATTGGCTCTAATCCTTTAAAAACATCTGCGCCTCTGAATGATTGCCATTGAGGATTTCCTTTTATCGTTGCAGTCGCGCCATAGGATGATTTATCTGTTACAGTTTGGTTTTCACCATCATTTAAGTTGTAATATGCCACTAGATTTGGAGAAAGATTGCCAAGTGTTTGTGCAGATTGGTACATGATAGCCTTGATTTCAGCTGCTGTCAACTCTTTGTCCCAAACTGTAAAATCATCTACGCCACCATAGTAAGGTACATTTAAATTATTGTCAGAACCAATGTTGAATTTTTTGATATCTATTGGTTTGTTTTTTCCATTTGCTGAATGCCAAAGAACACCATTCAGATATATTTTCATGCTACCTGTACCAGTATTTTTTGTAAAAGTCCAGTGTTGCCATGATCCTTCATAATTAGACACTAAGGCTGCTTTGTCTATTCTATCGTAACCCGAACCATCATTGCCGCAGTCCCAATAAACGCGACCATCTGACCAAGGTAAATGTACATTTAGTTGTCGATTATTGTTATTATCTACGGCGTGTAAAATCGAGTTGTTTGCTGGCAAAACATTTGCATTCCCTTTTGACCAAAAAGCAATGGTTATTTGACTTTTGATATTGGACATTGATGCAGTAGGGATTTCTAGAGATGCCTGTGTGTTAAATTCTATATAACTATCCTTTTTACTATTTGCATACCCATTAAATACAGGATTTGAACTTCCTTTTAAGGTAAAATTTAATAACTGTTCATCGCCTGAAGTGTGTGATATTTCAATAATGAAGTTATCCGACCCATTCCATGCAAATGACTTATGAAAAATAACATCATTGGTACCTACTGTGGGGAATGAAACTTCTCTGTTTACTACTTGTTCGAAGGTGGTATTTTGTAGCGTTTCTGTATTTATAGCGCTTGCAGTTGTTCTAGCTATTTTTATTTTCATAAACCCTAAATTTCCTGGGTTCACGACGTCAAATCTTAAGCCAGCTATTGCCCCTTGTGTCAGTCCTGAGACATCTGAAGCTTTGATGAAATAATAGGCTTTTTGGGCTTTATTTTCCTTGTAAAGAATATCTGTCGACTGCATACCTGGAGCAGCAGGAAAGTATGTTTTGTTTGTAGACGAAGTGATATTTATATTTGTCTGCTCGTATTCATAATAAGTGAATGTCGGTTTTGTGGTGTAAAAGAAGTAATCTTCAGTAATACCATTGATGACATAATTAGGATGCAATGCTTTTAGGGAGTCAATACCTGAAGAATCAATCACATTGGTGTTGCAACTGTAATCCCATTCGCCACAACCACGATTTCTATCTGATCCTGTAGATATCAATCCATTTTTGCATCTCATGCTGTAATACATAATGATCTTTTCGTATTGGTTATGGTCACCTTGTGGAAATGAAATCATGGTGTCTCTAGTTTTTGATTGGTAATCAAAAGTTTGTACCCAAGTTGTATCCTGTGACAAGATTGAACTACTAAAAGATATCAAAACGATAAATGTAAATAATGTAGAACGTAACTTATGAAGTAGAGATGTCAGTATCATGAATTATTACTTTTGTTTGGTGTAAAAGTAATAAATTAGACAATGATAGTTGGTTAATTTTTTGAGATAATTATAATTTGTAGCTAGGAAATAGGATATTTTAAAATCAACTGCAATCCTTTACTCTGTTTCAGCGCAAATGTCGGAATTAAAATCTAAAATTTGAAGAAATATCTATTCCAGATTGACTTACATAACTTTACTCACCAAGAGGTAGTGTTTTGAATAAACTTTGCTAGTACTGGCAAGCAATTCTATTTCATTTTTAAATCAACCTGAATAAATAATTACATAAATTATTGGTAAAAAAGATGGAATGTAATGATATAATTTCACCTTCACAAAAAATGTTTTGATTAGCATCTTACCTTAAAAGAGACAAAAATATATTTCTGAACAAATGGGATATGCATAAATACATTGGGGAAGCCAATACTAAAGTACCAACTTCCCCAATGTGGTGGCAGCTTCCAGCTGCCTATCTATCCTTCCTTTATCTAGATTACTCTATCCTGATCACACGAGTAGTATGATCCATCAAGTCTGATTTCAATTTTACAGTATAAACGCCAGAAGGAAGTTGTTCAAATTCATTCAGATATTTGACATTCTGACCACTTTCCACATCTACCTTACTTGTAAACATCACAGATCCGATAGAATTGGTGACCACGATGCTGACCACATCTTTTTGTGGAGAATCTATATCAAGGTTAATCCCTTTAGTAAACGGATTCGGATAAAACTTCACTACACTTTCAGGGTGTACTTGTATTGCGTTTCTCAGTTGAGTTTCAGAAAGAGAACCACCATCGACCATAGCGCAAGCATCAGGGTGATTAGACAGTAACTCTAAGTCGAGCAATACATTCTCACCAATATTAAGATTTTCAGTGGTATATCCAGTGTAAGCAAATTTGTAATATCCATCAGTGGTAAAAGTTTTAATTACTTGATGCTTATTACTTTTATAAATTTTCACATTGATAATTGTACCATATTTATCGTATTCTATAAAGATAATTGACCTGTAAGGGTTCGACTCATATACTACACCATTCAAGGTAAATGTGCCAGTAAAATCTCCACCTACAACTAAACCTTCATTTCTTAATTGTACAACCTCTCTGATAGCAATTTGAGAAGGAATTGATGCAATCCATTTTGTTACTTGACTTTCGTAATGTATATCTTTACTGCTTGAATGATAAGATACTAAACAATATGTTTTATCTCTAAAAAATTTAATCCAATCAACTTGGTACCCAGTCTTTCCGTCAACAGTATAAACAAGAAATGACCTTCCACTAATAAACTCACCCGTAACTTTGTTATACTCTAATGTTTTCCAGTTGTTAGTTTCAGTACTAAACCCTGTTATTACCATTGTAAGAGGATTAGTTCCAATCATGGTTGAGTAATAAATAAATTTTTCATACCATTGGCTCCAAATGATTTGTTTAGTGCTCCAGTTGTACTTGATAATTCTAGTCTTGTTTGTAAGGGTTGGGTCACAACCTATAACATATACATTCAGATTTTCATCTACAAAGATATCCTTAATCGTTATATTCTCACATGACCATGTGATAAATGAGTCCACCATCATATAAGTCACAGGAGATATCCACTCTGATTTAATCAATTGACCACCACCATCAGTTTTGTAGAAGTACAAAAACTTATTTTCTTTCTCACTGTAAGTGATGTCTATAGGGTCATCAAGACATGGTTCTTCATTAATACAAGTTGCTACAACACCTTCTGAAACAATATTATTACATCCATCTTTTGTATAAAGTATACGATATAAGGCTATTGTGTCAGGATAAAATGGAGAATTAGCATTAGGGATTGTAATCCAAACACTATCTTCTAATTGTTGAATGTTCACTGTATATCCATTTAGGTTTGTAGTATCCCAAAGAAAAACACATTCCGTTTCATCAAATATTAAGGAAGGAGGTTGAATTTCACAGGAATCATTACTCAAAGGTACTATGTGAATAAATATACATGAATCTATTTTATAAAGAGTTGTGTCAACATCATAATAAATTACTTCTGTGTATCGCCCATGGTATGCTACTTCTTCATTTCCTTTTGACGCCATACCTTGCACAGTCTCATCACGATAATTTTGTTCTGATTGACTTCTCACAAGATTTCCTGATAAATCATAAGTAAGGAAGATGGCATTCTTGTACCCTTCGGAATCATACGATTTACTTCCTAAAGTTACAACTCCTTTGTATTCTCCTGCTATAACGACATTTCCATTTGCTAGGGTTTTGATATCTTTGACGGTAACACCAGTTGGAACATTTTTATTTATACTTCCACCTGTAGTCGCAAAAGTGAGCATACCATTATCTTCAAGTGCTATGGTTGTTTGACCACTTTGATGGATAAGCTTATATGGAACATCAATCAAAGGTAACTTGGTTATTGTACTTATGATTCCATCCTTACTGATTGGCAACGATATGTATTTTTGAAGGGTGGAGTCATATGCTATAATGTTGTGATCTCCAGAATTTCCGTCGGACATTGCTTTTACATTAAGGTTTGGAAGATCTTTTGACCATAGGATATTACCATCTTGGTCTACTTTTTGGTATTGAATATTTCCTATAGATGTTCGTCCAATTGTATAATGATTTTTGGTTAAATCTACTCTTATATCTAAAACTTCGTCTATTGTCTTAGGAATGTCAGCATAAGAATGCAAATCTGAATAATCGCCAATTTCTTCAAAACTAACACTGTGAATTTTGATTGATGACGAATCCTGAATTGGAGTAAAAACAATGTATTCATTTAGATAATCACTATAAACAACAGACAAAATATTGTCATCACAAGTTCCTTTAAAGTTTTCTGTTTCACCACCGCCTTGAAAATTCAAAACTATATTATTAAATTTTAATAGTTCACAATTTTCAACATCAAGTGTAATATTATAAATTCCATTTTGTAAATCACTATTCAAATCCCAACCAATTTCATTGTCACCCTCCACAATATCTACTGTTTTTGATTCAATAAACGTCTCAACAAGTTCATTTTTTTTATAAATTGTAGCAGTAGCGGTTGCAATTTTACCAGAACTACACTTTAAAAATATCGTCTCACCATTTTTAATTGGATTAGGTGTGACCCTGAAATTTATAGGACAATCATTGTTTGAACCAGAATATACAGGAACTGATATAGGAGGACAAGCAACACCTAAATCAGAAAGTGAAAATACATAATTACCCTCAACCGTAGGTTTAATTGAATATTTATTAGTACCGGTTCCCATTGGTACAATGCTTGTAGGCCCTGATGGTTTTAGTACTTCCAGATTAACATAATTTCCTTCATTTGTTACAGAAACTACAATTAAATCATTGGACACCGACTCTATTGTTAAAATTGGACAAGCTTTCGGTATAGCAAATTCATATCCATCAGGAAATGGTGTTAAATCAATTAATTCCCTCCACCAGTTTACGTACACTGGTTTATTAAAAAGTGGGTTGTCAAATAGATAAATTGGATTTAACATACACCCGCCGCCAGCACCTTGCACTATTTGATACTCTGGGGGATCACTTGTTTCTAGACGATAGTATGGAGCATTAGATACAAAAGCATGAGGTTCGACAAAAATTTCAGAATTATGTTGTACCTCCCCATCCACTATTTTATGAGCATTAAACATCCCACCACCACTGCAAGGTGCATTCAAATCATATGGTTTATATTTAAAATTGATATTATTATTTTGTTGATCTCCACCATCTTCACAAGATAGTGTGTACTGCGACCCACTTGTATTAGAAGTAGCCATGACGTTGCATTCAATACAAGTGATTGTTGCATGATGTGCGTTTTCTGAAACAAATAAATTTCTCATTTGTACGTTCTCAACTTTTGAACCAAAATTGAAATTTAATTCTCTATTACACCCATCTGATCTTTCAACTATCACAGTTAAAGTTCTACCATCAAAATCTGCTTCTTCTAAATGAAAAATCCAATCACCCGAGACTTTTTTTGTTTTTGGAGAGCCTGGTGGATTTGTAATTACTGTAGCTTTTCCTCTTGGCCATTTTATTGTAAATGTCAATCCATCTGGAATGTTTATCCCTGGGTCATTCCTAATTTCAATTTGGCTGTCAAAAACAAAAAATCCATCCTGAAAACCACATGGCCTCTGAACCTCAAACTCTAAACCACCATCGAAAGTGACATAGTGATTATCTTCCTGTCTTTCATATCCGGGAGGTCTACATTTTGTGCATGTCCAAAACTCGCTTGTACCTACATTATCACATGCATCTTTTACTGTTAAGGTGTAAGGCTCTAAATCTGCTGGAAGAAGATAATCGAAATGTATTAACTTTAAACTTTCTCTTGTTGTATAAACTTGGCTATGGACAGAACCATTAGAGTGGGTTACAGTAACAGTAACTGGTAGTACTGGAGTCAAAGAACTATTTAGTAATATTCTTATTTTTTTTGGACATCCATTACAAGCATTTGGTTGTATGTTTTGAAGAGGTAAAGCGCACACATGCAAATCATGTATAACATTTATTTTAATGTCCCGTTTAACACAATTAAAATTATTAATATTAAATGTCTTTTCTGTTTTACAGCCAGTTTCATTATCTATTACTAAAATTTTATATGTTCCAGTTCCAAAATTCACTAAATTAGAATTTGTATTAATTATATTTGAATTTCCTTGTTTCCTCCACTCATAAGAATAGTCCCCAGATCCTCCAGTTACAGTAATATCAACCCTACCTGTAGGTGGGTTTACATTACCACCTTGCTGCCCATTAGTAACTACTCCTGTAACAACTAAGGCATTATGCTGAGATAGTGTGTACGTAAAATCTCTTGTTTGACAAATACCTCTGACTTTAGTATTCGATATTGTCACTTTATAAGTGCCAGGAGAAAGACCTATTGCTTTGTCTGCATTTAATTGAGGGTCATGGCTCCATTTATAGGTAGTATGCTGCTGGATTTCTTCATCATCATAATATGGTAATCTACCTCTTTCACCAATACTTCCTAATGGACCATTACATCCAGGCTGCAAGACAGGCTCTTCACTTTCAATCAAATTAATTTCCTTGACTTCATAACATTTTTCATAACTACATCCATCATGAGAGACTGTAACACAATATTCCCCAGGTGCAAGATTTTGTATGAGCCTAGTAGTCCTTGGAAAATGCTCACCATCCAAAGTCCATGCAAATACACAATTTTGAATGTTAGACCCTTGTATATTAATTGAGCCTCTTGCTTCATTACCACAAGTATGGGTTACAATTTGAAATGCATTTGGGTGACCTTCTTCCCAAATATCAATGTAGCTTTGTAATCTAGCTTCATAAACTTTTGTACAGTCATCTCCGTCTGTTATGGTTGCAGTGTACAGTCCAGCAACTAAATTATTTATGGCAAAAGTTGTTGCACCTGTATTCCATATAATAGAAACAGGATCTGCTGCATTTGTTATTGTAAGTGATATCGATCCTAAGTCACCAGGTTCGCACAATTCATTATCATTACTTATAACGGCTGAAATACCAATATCCTTAGATTTTACTTGTGTTAGTTTACTAGCTGTACAACCATTAAAATCTGTCACTGTCACCCTAAATGTCCCAACACTTAGCCCATCAATATCTTGTGTGGTTTCATCGTTACTCCACAAAAAAGTATAAGGCTCTGTTCCTCCAATTACATCTAGAGATATTGAACCTGTTCCTGGAGTACATATTGGATTCGAAGTTGGTGTAATATTGATTGGGTCTATTATTCCTACTCCTACAATTAATACCGCCTTAGCACACCTGTTATCCACTACTTCCACCCGATAAGTACCTGGGAGTAAGTTTAACTTGTCTTCTTCACCTCCATTACCATCTACAATATATGCTTTGGTTGACAATACTATATTATTATTGTCCAAATAAGTGACTTCCCATGGTCCAGTGTTTGTGTTAATTCGCAAATCTATTTTTCCTGTAGCCGAGCTACTAGAACATGCATTAGTTACAAATGCCTCTATGTCACCATCGCTAAGCGTAGCACATGATGTAGAAGAAGCAAAAGAGTATCCCGATGCGAATAGCATCAGAATAAAAATCGGTATTTGAATTATATATTTCATTTTTTATTTGTTTTAAATAATTAAAAATATTAATACATCCACACCTGCTATCAATTAGGGAAATAGTCAGATGAGAAAAGTATGTGAAATTGATCTATTTTAAATGGTCTGGCCTGGGTTGTAAACCATTAATAAACTCGTCAAAAGAATCTGCTATTACTACAAATTGATCTTCTGGTAAATGATCAGTCCATCTATTAACTAATACTTTGCCAAATGTATCTTGATCAAAACTTAAGCAAAAATGCCATCCACCAGGATCGTAAGCAAATGGCAACTTCTTTCCCCATCCATTTTCATTAAACTCTTTTGTAAGATCCACCATAGAAGCAATATGATCAAAAGTTTGCAACTCCCATTCGGTATTATTTTTGTCGATATAAATATTTTCTAAAACTGCAAGTCCTGCATACATAATTATTATTTCTGTAAATCCAAATGGAAGTTTACTTCCTATTGCATTTTCTAAGAGTTGCAAATATCGTTTTCCTGCTCTTGGAGCAATATTCAATTTTCTCATGTTTAAATTAATTTGTATAAAATAAATTATTTGGTGCGTTACTTGCATTCACATAATATGCTCTCCACTGCGCTGGCGAACCACTATGTTGCATTCCAGTTACTGCAGTTCCTTGATGTGCTGAAGATTGTACTAACTGCATTGTTCCATATGCTTCTCCGTTAATAATTTCAAAGTCATCCATGTGATGCCAAGTATGTGTTACACCATTTACGGTTTCATCGGCACTTGATATACCTAACTCTGCCCTTGCTCTTGAAAAGTCAGTATTTCTACTCCCTGATAACTTAATTCTCACAACTTGGTCACCTTGCAACGGATGCATATATTGAGTTTTGATATAGTTTGGCGTTATTTTATTGGCACTTAATGGTACATTTATAGTTGAATTTAGAACAGGATTATATGCTGGATCATAGACTGTAGTTCTATAATTACCACTAAAATCTTTATGCATGCTCACCACTTGATTTGATTGTCCTGGCCGGTCTAATACTATAGTCAATCTACCTTGAGCGTCTTCTATCACTTCCTTCAGTGGTTTATTTACTTTAGACAAGAAATCGTCTACAACATTAACAGGAATGCTTGCCCCATTTTTTGCAAACCATTCTAAAGTGACCCTATTTCTTCGCAAAATATCACTTGCAGCATTCAGGTCCCGTAGCAACATTTCCCACGCATCAGCGCCTCTAGAATTAGTCCTTACAAAAAGCAAAGCATCTGAAAATTCTGAAAGGTCATTTTCTGCAAGAGCTAGTCGGACTTCATCAGCGCATTTTTTTATAAAAGGTTTTGTAGCATACTCAGGTTTTCTTAAGAGCCTAGTGGCAGTCACTGCCTCGGTGATTGATATCCCAATCTCTGGTCCAGATGCGACAAGGGCTGCAAATTGTATACGAGCACGTTCTTCACTTGTTAAGTTATCAACCAACTGACCTGTTAAACCTAAAATGCTTCCTGCCAATTCAGCAGAAATAAACCCTCTTCTAAGTATTGTCGCCGTTGGGAATATAAATCTTGCCGCACCAAACCCTACGGCAAGTGTGCCAATATCAAGGGCAACCCAGCCTAATCTTTCAGCAACTGCAATATCATTTTCTCTTGCAAGCATGGCAACAATAACGGAAGGCAAATATAAAATTGCACCTTCATTGTATACTTTGCCACCAATTTCAAGCCTACCAGCCATTTGAACTGGGATGATTTTATTGTAAGTATACTCAATACCATTTAATAATATTTTATTATCAATAATATTTTCTTCAAGGTTACTAAAAGTAAAAAAATTCGCTTCTAATTGTAATAACGTATTCCAATTTTGATTCTGTACAGACATATTAGAATAAGTCAAAGCAGATTTAGAGCAAATCAAGTGTAATAAACTTGAAAGATTTTCATTTCCTAGATGCCTAAAATTTTGCCAATAGTAACTTAATTTTTTTGAAAGTATATGACTTACAGCCTCATTATTGGTGCTTGAAGCTAACAAGTGTATTATTGCGTGCTCTGCATCATTTCTTTGCACACTATTTTGATTAACTGAGTATAAAATATTTAAAGCAATTTGCTTTCTATCCCATGGAATAGTTTCTGTAATATTTTGTGGTTCGCCTCTAATATGACAGATAATTTCATCTAAAGTTTTATTTGCTATATCCTGATTCCACCATAAATTTGGTTTCTTGATTTCATCACTCATTTCATTTAGAAATGTTTTAAAAAAGAGAACGTTGTCATTTTCAAATAAATCTTCGACATCACGATTATCCTGAAGAAATCTACTCCAACTCCACCAATCTGCGAGTATGACTGTGCCCGTGATTGGAATTTCCCATGAATTTTTTTGCGTGAAAGAAAATAAACATGGTTCGACAAAAGAGACTTCTATATCCGTGAAATTACTTGGATAAACTGTTGCTATCTGCGCTATCTTCTCTACAAAAATATGTTCAGGATGTAGACAATACTTTTCCTTGATTATCAATTGATTGAACTCTTGAGAAGGACAAAAAGCACAACTAGGAACTTTACCAATTACAGTAGATGATGCACCAGCTATATCATTTTGTGGAGAAAAAGGTATGAACAAATCTGTAAGTCCATCGAAATTATTATCATAATTTGGTGAACCATCTGCATGATTTTCTAGACTGCCTCTTTTTAATGAATAGGAATTGTATGTACCATTACAAGCCATTATATATTCAAAATTTTCAGCATCTCCATGATTGTCCTGATAAATTACATTTGCTACTTTATCCAAATAAAACGAACCACCCGGTTGATACTCAAAAGAATTTATTTCGCATGTCTCATGGTTGAGTTGATCAAAAGACCACAACATACCACCTACAAAATTTTCTACTGTGGCATTTTCAGTTTTAGTGTAATTAAATTCTATGTTCGAAAAGCTTCTTTCTATAGAGATAATTCCTGCCGTAGGAGCCATAAATGCTATTTTGATCTCACCTGGGTTTACTGATTCGAAAACCTTAGGAGTGATAGCATTGATTGTGTTATTTTGTATAATGTTATACCCAATACCTCCCCAAGAATCTGAGTTAGCTACACCTGCTTTGTAAGGAACTAAACTTTTGAAGCATTCTGAATTGCCTTTCTCTATTAAGACAATCCTATCATTACCTTCCGTACTTACACCTACTGTCTCCAGGTCACTGGTAACAGTAGCAGATAGATCATGATAAAATCCAGCAAATGCATCTGACTTATAATTGTAAGCTTGTCTGGAATTGCCTTGATTATCAATATATGCGAGTAAAGCACCCCTAGGTCCACCATTCGTTCCGTCGCCAAAAGCAAATTGCGCCCCATCAGGAAGTTTTGTTAAAACTCCAGCTGGTGTAAGGAAATTACCTTCAGCAAAACAGCCTTCTGGATCAGGACAAGAAGTTGCTAAATTATATCCGCCAATCGGATTTGTCATAAATAAATTAGTGAAAAATACCTTTGCCTGGTTTTTAGTTCCATCATTTTGAGTAAGAATGGTTTCTTTAATGCTGTTTAGCCGAGCTCTGTGTTGTCCTACTGGACTCTTTTCTTGCCATGACATCTTTGCCTTAATATATAAAGTACCATCTTCAGTAACATCACTTTCAAAAAATTGATGTCCCCAAAGTCCAAGATCGGAATTTGAAAGCGATTCTTCTAATTGTTCGATATTACTTGTGCCATCTTCATTACATAGACATTGATTATTTGTAATATTTTTGTTGTAATTCATGCCCTTCAGAGGTTGAAAATTACTAAAATTTTCAAAATCATTGCGCAATTGAATTTTTGTTCCATTACTTATGAAACTTATATCTTCTAGCATAGCATCACAAGGACAACTTCTACAAGCGGGCTCTGTAGTCAAATTTTTATAAATAGTTATAGGCCAGAACTCGGCTTGCTCAAAATATTGTTTTATTTGCTGATTATCGGTTAAATTTGCAACTAATATTTTTTTACTCATTGAGCAGATCACCCCATTAGCTTGATAACTGACGTTTACAGTCCACAAACCACTTTCTTTAGCTTGGACTTTAGATAACGATCCTCCATCTTGTCCTGTAGGCGATATCCACTTGTAGGAAAGAAATGTTTCGTTTACTTGTATTTTTGTACCAACTTCAAAATTACAAATACCAGGATGCTCAGGAGTTGTGGTAATCTCCAGTTCTGGTACTTCAAAATTTGCGCTTGCAGCAGGTGTTTGACCTTTTATATTCGGGATTTGAATAGCACAAAATAGTGCCAAAAGCAAAATATTTATTTTATTTTTTAACATATTATATGTTTGAATTTTTATTGTAATAATATTATAATTTCATTTTACAAAGCTTTTATTTCTTTGTTTTTCACAACCGTAATCAGGCTTTTATTGGGAATTTGGCCGTAGTGTGTAATAAGTTTACTTGTTAAGGTAAAACAAATTTATAAATACATTATTTGAGTCTACTTTCACAGACAAAAATACTATGGTAGTTAGGTGCGTTTTCCTTTAAGCTAATAGCTTATTTTGTTTTGATCGGTATATCTGGTAACATAGCTTTGCTTTTTTGTGTAAGAGAGTATAATTATCATATCAATAACACCAATAAACGTGCCAAAACATTGCATCTTCAACTTCTACAAGCTTAGTTATAACGATTAGTTTATCGATTTGGTAATTTCACAATAGGATTTCATAAATATTGGTATCACTCCGATACTTTTAACATACTCTTAAGTATAACGACCATACACTCTGATAAAACTACCGTCCGCTTTTATATAATTCACGACTTTTTTTGTATTTTTTGTTTGCGCTTTGATATAATTAGCGACCGCTCTGATAAAACTTGCGACCGCTTTAATAAAGCTCGCATCATCATTAACATATCTCCCGATAGCAATTTAAAAACTTTAAGACTTCATTAGTATTTCTTGCATGCGCTGTGATATAACTTCTGTGCAGACTAATAAAACTGCCATGCGCTCTGATAAAACTGCCGTGCGCCTTGATAAATCTTGTATGTGCTTTGATAAAACTGCCATGCACTTTGATAAATCTTGCATATGCTTTGATAAATGTGTCATGCTCTTTTATATACTTAGAATACAGACTGATATATTTGGTGATCACAATGGTATTACTACCACAATGTGCAATAAAACTGGCGGTCACTCTAGTAGTTTTAGCGATTGCTTAGGTATAATTTTAATTCGCTTTTGTAGCATCGACGATCGCTTTAATATAATTAGGCATGTACATGAATGAAACTCGTTTTTTAAACTAAACAGTATTTTCACCATTGCGTCAATTTAAATAGAATTCCTACCTAATTAAGTTATTACGTCTGATATGATCTATAAATAAAATTGAAAAAAGAATAGGGAAAATCAATTTTGTGAAATCTAGTTTTTCATCAGAAAAATAGGTAGAAAGTAGTATCAAGGCCAATGAACAGACACTTACTACCAAACCTATGATTGGAAAGGTATTGTCCGGTTTATATTGATGATTAATTTTACTTCTTATCCTAGAGATAATCGTCAATACTACCAATAAGATTACTGTAAACCAAAAAAGAATCTTCATGCGTTGTCTGATTTATCTATCGTGATTTAACATGATATTGAAATCATCAAAGGTAGATATTCCCACCGAATACGACATTAAATTGTGAAAATAATATTTTTTGATCTGCCCTGTCCGCAGTTTCGTAAGTAGTGAGAATATCTGGCAAAGAAATATAACCAATTTTGTATTCTGATTGGATAAAAAAGTACTTCCAGAATGAGACATTGACTCCTGCTACACCACTAAAACCATATCCTGATAAATGGAATTCGTCATGTCTAGGTTTACCCAAAAGTGTTGCATCTGTACGAGGCAGTAAAATACCAGCACCCAGTCCACCCAAAACATTAAAAGTAACTTTTTCAGATGTCCACAATTCATGAAATCTTCGGAGATCAATATTGATAAAATTTAACCCATCCGTATGCTCAAATTTTAAAAAATCTTCTCCAAGTGAAATGCTTTCACCATTGTATTGTCCATCATAACCGGAGTTGGTATCGCTGATGTTACCATCAATATTTACCATTTGATTCTGTTTAACCACATATTTCATATGATCTATACCTAGAGAAATGTTGTACTTTTCAGTAATGAAATATCCAAGTCGAAAGTTATATTGTGGTATGGTAGCATTGGAAGGATTTAAATATGTTTTTGCCCTAAATGGACTTTGGCGATCCGTGGCTGCCACATTTTTTAAATTGAAATCATATCCATTTCCCACAAAGTGAAGCTTTGAATTGGCATACCATTCACGATTCCATCCCCAATAAATGTATAAACTACCTTTTTTACTTGTTTTGGCCTTTGTAGCTTTTATAAAAGTAGTACCTTCTTGAGCATGTACAAGACTAGGGAAAACAACTATAAAAGCCAAAACAAAAGCAATAGGCATCAAACAATTTTTCATTGTTAGTAGCTGAGCCTTACAGAAACTGACATCATCCATCATCGTATCTTTTTTTGACTACAAGGCCGCAAAGATACACTTTAAAACAATTTTAGATCATAATCTTTCATATTCAACCATCGATGTACTTCATTGGCGTTGGTAAACATGTATATTTTTATAAATTATTTCCTGATTTAAAAACAATGATTACTTTTACAAAGTGATTTTATTGCCATTTTGGTATATCATCTAATAATGTGGATTGATTTGTTTGTATCTTGATAGTTTTTGAGTGTGACCTTAAATTAGGTAGTTTTCTTAATTTAATAATAACAAAAAATAAATCAGGCTGTAAAGAAAAATATGTTATTACTCCACTATATTTACATAAATCTTAAAAAGAAATGAACAGGAAGAGACTGGTTTTATTATTTCTATCTTTAATAATAGTTGCTGTAGTCACTTATTTCAACTTGCCTGATCGTGAGTGGTCAACAATTTATCCAGCGACTGAAGGTAACACTTGTACCATATTTCTAATAGATGGTTTATCTTCTGAAGTATTTAAAGAGGAACTTGCTGCAGGCCGTCTTCCTGTAATGCAAAAAATGATAGAAGAAGGTTTGTTTACTGAGAATGGAATCAGTAGCTTTCCAACTATGACAGGCTATGGTTTTTATCCATTTGTGACAGGAGTTGATGCTACTAAAAGTGGTATTTTAGGTTTACGTTGGTTTGACAGAACTAGAGAAAAAGGTAATCTTCGAAATTATGTGGGCAAAACCAACATCCACATGAATGATGATTTAGTTGATAGCGTGAAGAATATTTTTCAATTATCCCAGCCATATTACACCGTTTCTATCAATACCTACATGAATGAAGGTGTTCAACATAATATAAAAACGGGTTGGGCGCATACAACTGCCAAATATGA
>Ga0209812_10000966_pt1 | contig 22332 bp, 23 predicted proteins | sample JI71714BDNA_FD_187502 | JGI IMG/M metagenome (GOLD analysis project Ga0209812, IMG submission 187502) | Wastewater effluent complex algal communities from Wisconsin, to seasonally profile nutrient transformation and Carbon sequestration -... | ecosystem: Engineered > WWTP > Effluent > Algae...
GAGTTCGCGCTGCAAAAGCGCATGAGTTTGTACTGCTGTCTGATGTAAAAAAGTTAGCTGACTTTGCTGCTGAAACGCCCGCCAATGCACTCCTAATGCACTGGATAACATCAGTATCAACAGAGCGGATAGCAACAAAGTCACCATCTGCTGTACCAGTAAAAAACCTTGTTGATATCCAGGCAGATGACGGGTCATCGGCTGACCTCCAGCATCACCTGACGCCGGTCAGTCCCACCGCATAGCATTGTCTGTCCAGCGCCCGGAGCCACTGCGCTTTGCCAACTCAGGATCAGCCGGACAGAGTGGCCTGCCTGTTCTGCACAAAGCTCCGGCGCCATAAGAGAACGGGCTGGCAGCTGCTGCAGCAGCTCAACCGCAGATCGCAGAGGGCCAATGGTGTTGGGAGGACAATGACGACAAGCACTCAGCGCGGCAGTCAGGGACTGTCCGAGCGGAAGCTGTTTGGTGTCGACGCTGTTGCTGATATCTATCAGCAGATGCATCGCCACCATGTGCTCGAGCGTGACCTGCATCGAACGGCGGGCAAACCACTGACAGCTGAGCGCTGATATCAACACCAGACAGCTCAGCACTAATGCCAGTAAAGTCTCAATTAAACTAAATCCTTTGGTAAACACAGGTATATCCTTACACCTGAAATTTACATTTAATTTAACTTATTATTTCATTCTTGCCACTAACCCCAGCATTTTTTGATCTGGGCTGCACTACTGTTACCCGCGGCAGCACGAATACCAGCCTGATCTATGCTCAGCGTGCCACATTCGCTGTCACTGCTTTGTGCACCTTTGGGGGCTGCTGTCAGGGTATAAGTCGACGCAGCCGCAACTAAAGTGAAAGTGTAGGTTGTGTTCAGTGTCTGCTGGCAGTCGCTGGCTGGCAAAACTGTCGCTACACCGTTGTTCAGGTTATAGGCCATGCTAGAAGTGTAGGCTCGTTCCATAAACTGAGACAGCTCAACTAAACAAGCGCCGGCAAGCGCCCGCCTGTTCTCTCTCATGTGGTTCTGATAAGAGGGTACTGCCACCGCTGCGATAATCCCCACGATCGCCACAGTAACCATCAATTCTGTCAGACTAAAACCCTGTTGTTTTCGCATAAAGTCTCACCTGTTAATTAGTCAATTCACGCCATGATTGCATCCCGACATTACGGGTCGGATCTATTGCCCGGGATTCTATACAACCACCTTCACAGTTGTTGAAGCTCTTGATGATATCGCCAACCTTCGCCAACCGCGTGACCGAGTTCAGACTACTGACTTTGATACCACTGACCACAGTTGAGGTTGCTGAGACCATGACTTTATCTTGTTCATTAAATTGATTGTTATTATCGAGGTCAAAGAACGTCTTCTTCAACCGGCTTCCCGTGTAAGGGGAGACCACCATCAGATATCCGGAACCACTCGGATTACAGACGTTTGTATCTGGAATCGTTGTATTCATCACTAATTCCGGACCAACCATCAGCGGCATATCGACAATACGCTCACGCGGATCGATCAGGTCCATAAACCAGCCCTTCTTGCCAGGGGTCAGCGCATTCACCTCGCTTACGACACGCTGGTCACCGACATTGGTAATGGTCCGGCTATCGAGCTCAGAGCGGCCGGTGATTGTGGCACCATCAATAATGCCATACCAGGTCTGCTGATCAGTATTGTTCGGATCATTCACATTCAGATAACGGCCCGTGCCAAAAAACAGCCAGACTTTACCTGTGGTCGGATGCACACTGGCTAACACGCCGCCTGTGATCATCTGCCGGCCACCACTGCTGTTTTTAGCCTGAAACAAAGGCTGACCACTATAGGCAATACTCCAGGCTGAGGTTGATGTCGAGGAAATATCAAACTTCCAGACATAACCGTGCATATCCCCGCCGTAAATCCAATCCGTATTGCCATCGGCATCGACATCCAGCAGATTCACTTCCGCCATCCCATTCCGATCCGCTGAAGTGCCCTTGCCAGTGGCAAACTGCTTAATCACGTTGCCGGTGGCAATATCAATAATGAGCACACCAGACTGATGAGTACTGTTGTTATAACCGTATCCGACAATAATCGCCCATTGCCCTGATTCTGTGCGTGTGACCTGTGGTGTTCCAAGGTATGCACCTAACTCACTAAATGACTTGTCCCACAGAACCTTAGCAGGCGTTACCGTGGCAGGGTCCGTGACATCAACAACAAACAGGCTATTGCCACCACGCCCCTGCGAACCAATCAGCAGGCTTTTCCAGCTACCGCCAACAAACACGTCCGCGACGACCGGTGAACCATCGACCGAGAACCGGTGGCTATAGTTTGGTTCTGAATATTTCTTCAACACATTTACGGTATCTGACGGCAAAGGCGCCATCACTGCTCTTGGAATGTAGCCAAAAACTTCCACGCCGGAATCCGCATTAAAACCGTGCAACATCCCGTCATTTGCCCCGACGTACAGCATTGGCGTACGCGATTTGGCTGTGCCTTCGATAAATGCGCGATAGGACGAAGCACCCGCCCAATTGTAACGGTGGTAACTCATATCATAAGGCGCTTCTACCAGCTCTGGCGACGAGTTCACCAAATCACCGAGAATTTTCCCGCGGTTACGGTAAATGCCTCCCGGATTGCGCCGCTCCTGCGAGGTATCACCGCGGACATAATCCAACACGCTGCTGACATCACTCATCGCCGTTCTTTCGGCAGCGGATAAATTTGCCCATAGATAGGCTTTTGCGGTACCGGTATCCGCGCCGTAAATGAGGTTTCTGCTGCCGTGCGCCGGCATCACATCGCTGGCTTTCCAGATAGGCGTGGTAGTGTCGTCCGTATCATAGGCCCAAAGATCACCACTCCATTCACCGGCAACATAACGCGCCTGATACAGGTTTGATTCTGATTGCAGCGAGTTAATCGCTGTAGCCGCAATATTTGACGAAGTACCAATACGCTCAGCAATAGCGCTGAGAGTGTCAGCCAGGCCTTGCGCAAACGCAACTGGGTCGCTGGCAGCAAAAAAGCCACCACGGCTATTGACCGAAGCATGCAACAAATCGTCAATTTTCCCTGCATTCGTGGTTGGATTGGCCCACGGAACACTCGCACCACTGTTGACTGCGTTGAATGCGGTTGTTGGATTCACCGACCCTTGCACACCAAAACCAACGCCAAAGGTTACCATATGCTGCCAGAAAGCCGGGTTTGCGGCTGAGGTCGGTACCGTATTTTCCATTTTTCTGGCAGCAGACCAACCAGCGTCCACATCGTGTTTCCAATAATCCATCGCAATATCAGCGAGGGTGTCTTTGGTGGCAAAAGCGAACGGATTGACCGCCGCATAGGTGAACGTTTTGCCCTTGGGCCCGGTAATAGTAGTGCCAGCAACGTTGTCATGTTCACCGCCTTGCGCTCCGTCGGTGTAATAACCGTCAGTCATCAAGATGGAGAAACTCTGCCGGCATTCTAACAAGGCTGATGAAGCATTCGCCGGGTCAACCCGCCATGGCTCTTCAGTTCTAAAGTAGTTCCCCGCATTCCTCAGTGCACTACGAAGCGGGGTACCGCCTGAATTAGGGGGCAAAGTATAAAGCCAGTCAAAAAATGCCAGCCGATTGATGCCACTAAACTGGCGCACCCCAACTCTGGAACCCATTCTATTGATCGAACCATAACCGACCCGCATCGCCGTGCTTTGTTGATGGAAGGCACTGCCAATCCCTGCTTTTGCCGCAAGTAAGCGGGTCCGGTGATAAGAAAACCAATTAGCAAAATTTTGCTGTTGCGCCGCAGTATCAATGTACTGGATGGTGTAACAGGAATTACTGTGAACGCTGTTGATACAACCAACGGTATATCGGTAGAAAAACGCCTGACTGGGTGCGGCATTTGGACTGATCGCAAAGGTGGTAATGGCTCCGGTCCCAACGCTGCCGGCGGCCATAATAGCCCGATAATCGTTACTCAGGTTGACGGTCGCAGAAGTACTCGAATAGCCGTCTATCCTAGCTGCGGTAAAGGATGCTGCGCCAAAACTAGTACCGTCGCCCGCTACTGGTACCGGGTAGGTGATATTCGGGTTGTAATACATCTTGTTGAGATGCGGTGACGCTAAATAAGCCCGCCCCGTCATATCGTAGTAGCACACGCTTAAACCGGCATAGCTCTGCTGAGAGCAACTGTTATTCACACTGGCGTTGTTTTCCAGATCTTCAGGCATCATGCCTTGTAACATCGAACCGGAATCATCGATGATAAAGAAAATATTCGGATCTACCGTCGAGCCGGTTTCCAGCGGTGCTGACGCAATATCGATAGTTGCGTGTGCTAATCCGCTCGCGAATACTGCCCCGCATAGCGTGGACTGCCAGTGCCATTTAAACTTTGCCATCATGCTACTCCTGTCCAGATGCCACTAGATACGCCACACGACTTGAACAACCACGGCTGCCCGACCTGATACAGGCTCATTGCGTACAGTGATACGGTATGTCTGACGTTCACATAAGGGATTTTCTTTCGGTTTACAGGCCGGGTCCTGTCGACTGGTCCAAAAACCCATATTCTCGACCAGAAACTGGCCGTTATAGCTCACACCGTTCACTGTCACCGCAAAGTTACCGGCATTCGCCCAAATCAATGGATTATTCCAGGCGTCAGGGGTGTTCAGAACGGGCGTCGGGATGGGCGCAGTAAACCAGGCGCTGCCTGCCGCAGGGGGTAATAACGTTGCGACCTGACGTAATGTCGCCTCGGATACTTGCTTGGCAACTTCACGGTCGTTCAGGTTAGACGCCATTTTTTCCTGCAGCGTCGTACCGCGGATTGCACTGACCGCCAGCAGCGTGATTGCTACCAGCATCAGCAAACTCACAACCAAAGCCAGACCAGACTGTTGCTGCTTCATCAGAAATGCCTCAATGATTGCGCAGGTGCACGACCTGCGTAAACGTACGTAATCCTGCTGCGACCGGCGTCTGCGTATTGTTCGCCAGCGTGAGCGTAACCCGAAGCGCCACGACTTGCTCCCAGTCAGGGACCAAATTAGCATTCACATAATTCGATGCGTTACGCGACAAATACTGGATCTGCAGATTATCGACGCCAGCTAATATCTCCTCGGTACGAAGCTGTCCGCCGAGCAGGGCGACCCGGTACAGAGAATTCACTCCACTGGCAGTACCGACAAACCAGCCCACACTTTCCAGTGGCATCACAGTGCCTGCGTCGGACGACAAACTCTGCTGGAAATTCACGCCATTGGCACCAAAGCCAAAGTTCAGTGATGCATTCCCCGGCGCGCCGGCTCCCACCGCATGACTGATATTATTGCCGGCGATGGCGGTGACCTGAAAAATCACCGCCATCTTTGAATCACAGGCAATGACAATGTCGTTAGCCACTATCCCTGCCAAATTTTGATTAATGACCATGGGAGGCACACCCGCCACGTTGTGCGATACGACAGAAGCACTGGTACCGCGGCCATACATCAGATGCACACCATCCGTGCCCGCCAGAGGCGTGATACCGGCGCCGGCAAATTGCGGAACCGCTCCTTGTTCATGACCCTGGATCCCAGAAGTCCAGTTCGCCCACCACGCCAGAGGCGGATTCAACACATTTACTACGCGCTGCGTGATCATATTGGCGCATCCGGTAAAGCCGGCATGCATTGCGTCCCGGTTTAACAGCTGAAAACTAATTTGACTGGATTGCTGTGAATGCATCAGGCGCTGTTGTACCTGCGCCGTCTGAATGTTAGCGACATAAACACCGACCACACCGGCAACTAAAAAACTGCCAAGCATCAGGGCAATCATTAACTCAGTTAACGTGAAGCCGGCAGCAGATCTGAAAAAGTTTGTTTTCATATTTAGAGCCTTACCTGCTGACTCAATGTCATCTCGCTCAAACCGCCAGCCGCTCGGGAATCATCCCAACTGACAATAATTGTATAAGTTCTGGTGCCGCTATCATAATAGACACCCCCACAGCTGGTACTCACGGCACCGAGCGCTAACTTCAGTTCATTAATCCACTGGCTGCGCTCGACGTTCTGGATAGAACCGGTCGTGTTAATTGCCTCGCAAGTTTCACTGAGTGCAAATGCTCCGGTTCTGGCCAAGTCAGCATTGGCGCGGATACGTTCAGCCATACTGCCGGTCAGCATCACTGCCATGGTCCGCAGATGAGCACTTTGGCTATTTTTCAGGTTGGTTGTCTGCAGCCCCGCCACACCAAGCAAACCAATCGCCAAGATCATGACCGCAATCATTGTTTCCAATAAAGTGATGCCGCGTTGCCGGCTGAACTGTTGCACGGTTTTCATGAACAGACTCCATCGGTGTCAATTGATGTCTGGCGCAGGCGGCCCCCTGAATTAAAGTGGACTTCAACCAGGTTCGGGTTTAACGATGTATCGGCAATACAAATACGGATGGAATCAGACAACGGGGTATTGCTGCCAAACATCCGGATCAGTCCCTGAGCATTAAAACGCAGCACATTTTGGGCACTGGCAAGCGCCGTACTGGAGCGGATCACAACCACAGTGTCGCTGTACAGGTGGGATCTCAGCACCGGACCGGTTTCAGCACCTATCGATGCGCCTGCGGCCCGCACTAACCAGCCCTGCCAACCTGACGAGGGCGGTGTAGAACAAACCTGACCGTCTAGGGTATGACAAAAAACAATATTGCGGTTCAGTCGGATCGCTTCGGAGCGGGCGAAAATCAACGCACTCTGAATGTCACGGCTGTGAGTTTCCAGTCGGGCACCGCCGCCGATCCCGGAGAAATTGGGACTCGCCAACAAGATCCCGATAGATAGCACCATCATTGCGACCAGCAGTTCTATCAGGGTAATGCCAGAGGCCGGGCGGAGTGATTTCATAAGGTTAAATCTTGGCAAATAAAAATCTGATGGTATGCAGCATGCCTGAAAACGACGATAAATTCGAACCGTTTATCAGGAAAAACCAACCGCTGGTCAGGGATTTACCCCAGACATCAAGACTCAAAGCTGCTGTAACAGAGCTTTGACTTGCACCAGCTCACGCCGACTAATCTCTGGCTGATCCGGACAATCGCGCAGCAGTACCAGATGTTGACCCTCTGAACCACGGCTAAGACCACAGACCCGCTCTGCTAACACCAGCGTATGGCGATGAATGCGCAGCAGCTGGTCCGGAAACTTTTCCTGAAACTGTTTCAGGCTGGTTTCGGTCAGCGCTTCGCCGCCCTGATAAACCAGCCGGACATATTTATCTTCAGCCTGCAAATAGAATAATTCGCTCAGCAGGATACTGCGCTGCTCCAGCCCGATGCGAAAGGTCAGCCGCGGCGCCGTCGCTTTGAGCTTTTCCAGATGAACCCTGGTGCTGATCCCCAGCCTCTGCAGACATTGCTGCAAAGTCTCCAGTCCAATCGGCTTTAACAAATAACCGGCTGGCGCGACCTGATAAGCCGCCAGCGCATGTTGTGGGTGGGCGGTGACAAAAATCACTGCCGGTGGCGGCTGAATTTGTACCAAATCTGCCGCAACACTCAGGCCATCGGCACCGGGCATTTCAATGTCCAAAAAAACTAAATCCGGCGTCAATTCTTTACAAAGCTGCAGCGCCTGTTGGCCATTTTCAGCTTCGCCGACCAGCTGATAGCCAGGAATTTGCGCCAATAACCGGCTAAGCCGGCTGCGGGCTAAAGGTTCATCATCGACGATCAGGGCTCGCATTGGTCGCTCCATTGGCTAACGGCAAAGTCAGTTTGAGGCCATAGCTATCCGCGCTCATCACTGCAGCTAACCGCGCTTTGTCACCGTACATCAGCTCCAACCGACGACGGATATTGCTAAGCGCAATCCCATTCCCACCGGAATGTGGCCTGCCCTGCCCGCGCGGATTCTCAATGCACAGAGTGATAGCACTCTCACCCACGGTCAGCTCTAGCCGGATCAAGCCAGGCTCAGAGCGGGTCTCAATGCCATGGCGGACCGCATTTTCCAGCAGCGGCTGTAAAGTCAGACAAGGGATTTGCAGCACAGGTAACGTTGCCGGAACCCGCCATTCCAGTTGCAATCTATGTTGCAGTCGTAATTGTTCCAGTGCCAGATAGCGCCGTGCCAACAACAGATCTTCTTCAAGGGTCACTGCAGTATCGGAATGTAATGCCGCCCGAAACAGACTGGCCAGATCCAGCAATGCCTGTTCAGCCTGATCCGGCTGGCTGTGCGTCAGTTCGGCGGCGGTATTGAGGCTGTTAAACAAAAAATGCGGGCGGATCCGAGCCTGCAAGGCATCCAATTCAGCGCGAGCCTGTGCGTCAAGCCGCAGCCGCTGCTGCACGTATAAAGTGCCCAGTTGGATACCGATCACCCCGACCAGCAGGCTCATCAGCAGGACTTGCAGTAAAAAACGGTGATAATCACCGGCACCGGGCCAACCGGTACTGTGTAAAAACTGATGGGCAAAGTTACTGACCACCAGACTGATCAGCAATAACAACAGCAGAAACAACCAGGCCAGTGCCGACGGGCTGAACTGCCGCCAATAGTGCTGAAACAAACAAAGCAGTGCCAGTAAAGGCAAAGTCACCCAATGCACAAACAAAGAAATAAGACCCAGGCGTGACCAAAAATCAGTGGTGACACCGGGTGCCAGTGCCAGCAGAATCGCCAGCGCCTGCGCCAGAATGATGATCCGCACGACAGTGCCGCTGCGGCAAAATTCAGGCAGCAGTTGTTCAACCGGCATGCGTGGTGCCACAGCATTACGCTGCTTATCAGCACCGCGCTGCCGGCGGCTCACTCAGCGCAGCTCCGCCGGAACGGCAAAAACGACGTTTTCAGCACGGCCTGGGTGTTCAATCACTTGTTTACCACCCCAGGTGGTCAGTTGCTGTACCACTTGTTGCACCAGCACTTCAGGCGCTGAAGCACCAGCGGTCACGCCAACAGCTTTGACATCTTTGAGCCAGTCTTGCTGAATATCTTCTGCCGTATCAATCAGGTAGGCACAGCAGCCCATTTTCTCTGCCAGTTCGCGCAACCGATTGGAATTACTGGAGTTTTTTGCACCAACCACCAGCAATAACTGCACTTTTGCCGCCAATTCACGCACCGCGTCCTGACGGTTTTGTGTGGCATAGCAAATATCGTCTTTGCGTGGGCCTTCGATATCAGGGAATTTCTGCCGCAGCGCATCAATCACATCTGCAGTATCGTCTACCGATAAAGTCGTCTGACTGGAGAAACACAGCTCTGCTGGGTTTTTCACCTGCAGCTTGGCCACATCTTCCACCGACTCTACCAGATAAATGCCGCCTTCCGGATTGTCGTATTGACCCATGGTGCCTTCAACTTCCGGATGACCGGCATGGCCAATCAGGATGCACTCAACGCCTTTGCGACTGGCACGGGTGACTTCCATATGCACTTTAGTCACCAGCGGGCACGTGGCGTCAAATACTTTGAGACCGCGCTGCTTCGCATTTTCCCGCACCGCCTGTGACACGCCATGCGCAGAGAAAATCACGATATTGCCGTCCGGCACTTCGTCCAGTTCATCAACAAACACCGCGCCACTGCGACGCAGACCATCGACCACAAACTTGTTATGCACCACTTCGTGGCGCACATAAATCGGCGGTTCATACAGTTCCAGCGCACGGGACACAATGCTGATCGCCCGGTCGACACCGGCACAAAAACCACGCGGGTTGGCGAGAAAAATATCCATAATCAGTTGATTACCTGCACAATTTCGACGTTGAAGGTCAGAGTCTGCCCAGCGAGCGGATGATTAAAATCAATAGTGACAGAATCACCAACCACCTCACGAACCAGTCCCGGCAATTCCGAGCCATCCGGCATGGCAAAACCAATAATCATGCCTACCTGCGCCGGAGCATCCAGCGAAAACTTACTGCGGTCGACATAATAAATATTGTCCGGATTTGGCATGCCATAGGCATCCTGTGGCGCCAAAGTGAACGACTTTTTATCACCGGCCTGCAAACCTGCCAGCTCAGCTTCAAACGCTGGCGACAAAGAACCATCGCCCATTTGCAGCTTGGCCGGCTTGTTGTGAACGCGGGTACTCTCTGCTGCGCTGCCATCAGAAAGCTTAATATCAAAATGAAAAATGACGGTACTACCTGCCCCAATCATCAGTTTGTCCTCGTTTGCGCCGGTTCCTCGTCGGGAGAAAAGCTGTCCCAAATGAGCAATCCCGCGCCAATCGTGATAGCACAATCGGCGATATTAAATATCGGATAATGCCAATCTTGGTAATACACATGAAGAAAATCAACGACATAGCCGTACAGGCTACGGTCGATTAAATTCCCGATAGCGCCGCCGATAATCAGCACCAGCGCTAGGCTGAGCTTCAGCTGCGTGCGCGGCAGCCGGCTCAACCAGACACTGAGTACGCAAGTCACAACTATTGCGATCGCTGTGAACAACCAGCGCTGCCAACCTCCGGCGTCTCCCAGGAATGAGAAAGCCGCACCATAGTTCCGCGCATAGGTAAAGTTGAACACCGGCAATAACTGGATGGACTCACCCAAGGTAAAATTTTGTATCACCCAAATTTTAGTCAGCTGGTCGGCCACTAGCACTAACACCACAATCCACCAGAAACGCCAGCCACTTTCAGTTAATAAACGCATCATGCAAAGGTCCTTTTCTCACCGGCACCCTCAACGTTATCAACACAGCGCAGACAAATCAGCGGATGCGCAGGGTTTGCACCGACGTCATGGCGATGGTGCCAGCAACGGTCACATTTGGCGGCCGTCGAGGTTTGCACCTGCACGGACAGCCCGCTCAGCGCCGTCGCTACTGCATCCGCAGGAGCCGTTTCAACTTTGACCGCTGCGGTCGACGTCATCAGCACAAAGCGCAGTTCATCACCGAGTTGCAGCAATTGCGCGCCAAGCTCGCCTTCTGCGTACAGCGTGACTTCCGCCTGCAGGGATGCACCGATTTTGCCGTCTTTGCGCGTGACTTCGATGACTTTATTCACTTCGTCCCGCACTGCCAGCAACTGGCGCCAGAACGCATCCGACACTTTACCGGTTGGCACTGCAGCAAAACCATCGTACCAAACACCGGTAAAGACAAATGGCTCCGTGCGTGCTGGTAAAGCTTCCCAAATTTCCTGCGCCGTGAAGCTCATGATCGGCGCCATCCAGCGCACCATGGCTTCAATGATGTGATAGAGCGCAGTCTGACAAGAACGACGCGCCAAACCATCGGTCTTGGCGGTGTACTGACGATCTTTAATCACGTCTAAATAGAAACTGCCCAGTTCCACAGTACAGAAATTCATCATCTTCTGACTGACCAGGTGGAATTGGTAATCAAGGTAATCGGCTTCGATTTCTTTTTGCAATTCAGCAGCACGCTGCACCATCCACAGGTCCAGCTCGACCAGTTCATCCATGGGCACTAAATCGGTTTGCGGATTAAAACCATTCAGGTTTGCCAGGATAAAACGGGCAGTGTTGCGGATGCGGCGATATTTATCCGCAGCACGGTTTAAGATCTCATCCGACACGGTCATTTCTGAGGTGTAGTCGGTGGTCGCCACCCATAAACGCAGGATATCAGCACCCAGTTTGTTCATCACATCCTGCGGTGAGACCACGTTGCCAAGCGATTTTGACATCTTGCGGCCTTCACCATCAACGGTGAAACCATGCGTCAGCACTTGCTTGTACGGCGCGTGACCTTTGATAGCAACACCAGTCATCAGCGACGACATAAACCAGCCACGGTGCTGATCTGAGCCTTCCAGGTACATGTCAGCCTGAGTGGCGCCGCCGAATTCCGGGCGTGGATCAATCACACAGGCATGGGTCACGCCAGAATCAAACCACACATCCAGCGTGTCAGTCACTTTGACGTAATCAGCCGCTTCTGCGCCCAGCAATTCTGCCGCTTCTAAATCAAACCATGCCTGAATACCGGCCTGCTCTACTTTGAGCGCAACCTGCTCCATCAAAGCTTTGGTATTTGGATGCAAAGCACCGGTGTCTTTATGCACAAACAGCGCAATCGGTACACCCCAGGTGCGTTGACGCGAGATACACCAATCCGGACGACCCGCCACCATGTTTTCAATGCGTTGCTGACCCCAATCCGGGATCCAGCGCGTGTTGTCGATTTCTGTCAGAGAAGTCGTGCGCAAGCCAGCCTGATCCATGCTGACAAACCACTGCGGTGTCGCGCGGAAAATAATTGGCGTTTTGTGGCGCCAGCAATGCGGGTAGCTGTGTTTGTAAGCTTTATGCACCAGCAAAGCGCCGGCTTCTTTTAACGCTTCCACCACGGAATCATTGGCTTTAAACACGTGCTGACCGGCAAACAGCGGCGTATCCGGTAAATAAACACCGTTGCCACCCACCGGGTTCGCCACTTCCAGGCCATATTTCTGGCCGACCACAAAGTCTTCCTGACCGTGACCTGGCGCCGTGTGCACAGCACCGGTACCAGAATCGGTCGTGACATGCTCACCCAGTACCACCGGCACGGTGAAGTCGTATAACGGGTGCTGCAGTTGCACCAGTTCCAGCGCTTCACCTTTGGCAAAACCCAGCGCATGGTATTTCTCAATGCCCGCGCGAGCCATCACGTCTTTGACTAAATCTGTGGCCAGCACCAGGCGCTCAGCACCATTCGGGCCTGCTTCAACCTGCACCAGGCTATAACTTAACGCGGCATTGAGCGCCACTGCGCGGTTGGCCGGAATAGTCCAGGGTGTGGTGGTCCAGATCACAATAGAAATTGGGCCTGTACCGGCATGACCCGCCGGATGATCGAATTTATCTGCCACCGCTTCGTCCACGACGCGGAAGCGTACGTCGATAGCCGGCGAGACTTTATCCTGATATTCCACTTCAGCTTCAGCTAAAGCCGAACCACAGTCGGTACACCAATGCACTGGCTTAAAGCCTTGATGTAAATGACCATTTTCGATAATACGCGACAAAGAACGAATGATATTGGCTTCAAAAGCAAAGTCCATCGTGCGGTACGGATTATTCCAGTCGCCCAGCACGCCTAAGCGGATGAAGTCAGTTTTTTGTGCTTCGATTTGCGTCAGTGCGTATTCACGGCATTTCTCGCGAAATTCAGCAGCGGATAACTTCACGCCCGGCTTGCCATATTTTTTCTCAACAACCAGCTCAATCGGCAGACCATGGCAATCCCAGCCCGGCACATAAGGCGCGTCAAAATCGGCCAGAGTACGGGATTTCACAATGAAATCTTTCAGGATTTTGTTGACGGCATGGCCGATATGGATGTTGCCATTCGCATACGGCGGGCCGTCGTGCAGGATAAATGTCTTTTTGCCCTTTTTCGCTGCGCGGATCTGGCCGTATAAATCGGCCGCGGTCCAATTTGCTAACATTTGCGGTTCACGCTGCGCCAGATTGGCGCGCATCGCAAAGGCCGTATCCGGCAGGTTCAGGGTATGTTTGTAATCACTCATCCGATAAATCCCGTGTTGGCTGTCGCAAACCGCTGCAGGCGGCGCGGACGTTAAATCTGCGTGGCAAAAAAAGCCCGTGCCGCGTCGGCATCGTGCTGAATTTGCTGCTGTAATTCGTCAATCGAACTGAACTTCTGTTCAGCGCGGATTTTTTTTCTTAGCACCACTTCAATCTGCTGGCCATACAAATCGCCTTTAAAATCAAAGAAATGAGCTTCTAATTGTTCGACACGCCCCTGCACAGTCGGGCGTAAGCCGATATTGGCGACACCGCGAAAATGACCCAGCGCACAATGCGCTTCGATCGCATACACGCCTTGTAACGGCAGCTTTTTCCGATACAACCAGACGTTTGCGGTGGGGAAACCCAGCTGTCGTCCCAGCTTCTGACCATGTCGGACCCGCCCCATCAGCGAGAACGGTCTACCCAGCATTGCAGCTGCGTTGTCGAGTTCATCCGCAGCCAGCGCTTCGCGGATCAGCGTACTACTGACCCGGTGTTGCGCCAGTTTCAGGCTGGCTGTCGGTGTTAAGCCAAAACCATGCTCAGCTGCGGCTTGTTGCAACAAGGCAAAATTACCGGCGCGGTTTTTACCAAAACAGAAGTCGTCACCGACAATCAAATGCCGCACATCGAGCTTTTCCAGCAATAACTGCCGGATAAAAAAGTCGGGTTCCTGACCGGCAAAAGCCTGGTCAAATTTGACACAAAGCAGACGATCCAACCCTTGCTGTGCCAGCCAATGATACTTTTCCCGAAACCGGGTTAAGCGCGCCGGCGCCACTTCAGGCTTAAACAGCTCCAGCGGTTGAGGCTCAAACACCATCACCACCGCAGGCAATTGCTGTTGCCGGGCTATTTGTCTGACCTGCGCCAACACCGCCTGATGCCCCAGATGGACGCCATCGAAGTTGCCAATGGTCAGCACACAACCCCGGTGCTGCGGCAGAATATTCTGCAGGCCACGAATCAACTCCATCCGTTTGCGCTTCTCTGTCTTGCTGTCTAAACGGCCGATTATAACGACATCAGTCGTGACTTTCAGCAACAGATTGCCGTTTCAGGTCGCGCAATCTGACGCCAAACACGGCAAGAGCCACAAAATACAGCGGAACCGCAGCGAGGATCACCAATCCGACCGTCTGGCCCCGCACGGCAAAACTGCTTTCCCGCAACATCGCCATATCCGGTAACAGGTACCAAATCAATGCAGCCATCGCGGTGGCCGCCAACAAGGCTCGACCAATAGTGAGCAACGTATGACGCGACATCTGGTAAATATCGGCTTTCTTTAAGCCGTGATAGAGCAACCATGCATTCAATGCCCCTGACATCGTAGTCGCGAGCGCCAGACCGACGTAACTGATAAATGGCGCCAACATCAGGTTAAACACCATATTGGCGGCCATCGCGATAATAGCGATCCGCACCGGCGTTTTAATGTCTTGCCGCGCGTAAAACGCCGGCGCCAACACTTTAATCAGCATCAAGGGCACCAGACCGATGCAATAAGCAATCAAACTCCAGCTGGCCTGTGTGGCGTCAAAAGCAGTGAATTTACCGTGTGCAAACACCGTCAACAGAATCGGCTCGGCCAGCGCAATCAGGCCAAACATCGACGGGATCCCTAATAAACAAATCAGGCTGATGGACCAGTCGAGGGTGGCGCGAAAATCTTTCTGATTATCCAGCGCATGTAGGCGCGACAGGCTGGGTAGGATCACCGTCGCAATCGCAATACCAAACATACCCAGCGGAAATTCCAGTAGACGGTCAGAATAATACAACCAGCTGACCGAGCCGGTTTGCAGGAAAGAAGCGATTATGGAATCGAGTAACAGATTGATTTGACTGACCGATACGCCAAACAATGCCGGCAACATCAGGGTTCGGATACGGATAATATATTCATCGTGCCAGGCCCAACGCGGCAACACTAACAGACCGGCTTTGGCTAAAAACGGCAGCTGAAACAGAAATTGAAACAAACCGCCTAAAAACACACCCCAGGCCAAAGATGCGGCCGGATCTTCGGTATATGGCGTTAGCCACAGGGCCGCGCCAATCATCGCAATATTCAGAAAAACCGGGCTAAACGCCGCCACCGCAAATTTGTTGTACACATTCAACACCGCGCCTGACAACGCTACAAACGTAATAAACCATAAATATGGGAAAGTGATTTTCAGCAGCACGCTGGCCTGCTCGTATTTAGCGCCATCCGGTCCGCCGCGCAGATAATCTTCAAACCAGCCCATGCCAAACAGGGCCATCAGCACCGGAGAGCCCAGCATGGCCAGTAAAGTCACCACAGTGACTATCATCCCCAGCGTGCCGGCAGCCTTGGCCATCAGTTCCCTGACCGCATCGTCGCCGTGTTTGGCTTTGACTTCAGATAAAACCGGAACAAAAGCCTGCGAAAATGCGCCTTCGGCAAACAACCGCCGTAAAAAATTCGGAATGCGGTTCACCAGCAGAAAGACGTCGGCCGCAGCGCCAGCACCCAGCACATTCGCGGTCACGACATCACGGACCAACCCAAGGACACGGGAAATAAGGGTCATCACACTGACAATCATGCCGGATTTCAATAACTTCGCAGACAAGGTAAACTCCATGAATTGGCTCTGGCACTATTGTCACCAAAGCATCTGCACAATGCCAGCTTCCTGTGTTTTTATTCCTGTCAAATTCACCGAAAACAGCCGCAAAATGATTTGACACAGGGCGATAAAATAGGCATATTATGCGGCCTTTAAAGAGTCCCGGTTTAGTTTTTAGGAGTGTTACCTTGGCTAACATTAAGTCTGCTAAGAAACGCGCTATTCAATCAGAAAAGCGTCGTCAGCAAAACGCAAGTCAGCGCTCAATGATGCGTACTTTCATTAAGAAAACCTACGCAGCAGTGTTAACTACTGATGCAGTAGCCGCACAAGAAGCGTTCAAGAAAATGGTTCCAGTTCTGGACCGTATGGCAGACAAAGGTCTGATCCATAAAAACAAAGCAGCTCGTCATAAGTCACGTTTAAATGCCCACGTTAAGGCATTGGTAACTGCTGCTTAATTGACCAGCTCACAAGAAAACGCCGAAAGGCGTTTTTTTGTATCTGCTGTGTCCTGTCTGCAGGGCCGGCGCTAACGAAGAATTTCGGGATTATTGGTGCAGACCACTCTTTCCGGCCTTTGTCAGAAACAAAAAACCAGCCTTGCAGCTGGTTTTTTTATTGGTTGCTATTGCTCTGATTTGATTCAGGCAGTGCGGTCAAGCGGCCTGTTTAGCGCAGTATAACGAATGCATCAGACCAATCACCGCTTCCGCTTCTTTGCTATTCATACTGTAAAACACCGTTTGCGCCTCTTTTCGGGTTTTAACCAACTTATTGCGTCGCAACAAGGCCAAATGTTGCGACAAAGCAGACTGACTTAACCCCAGCTTTTCATTCATCTCACCCACCGATAATTCACCGCTGAGAAGATGGCACAGGATTAACAGCCGACGTTCATTCGATACAGCTTTCAGCAGTTTTACCGCTTTAGCTGAACTATTTACCATATCTTGTAAATTCATGTTGTTTTCACCGTGCATGTCTAGACGTCTCATTATCTAACAGCCAAGCCGTAGCTTACAATAGAGCCTTCTACAAAAGTTGCTTATTTTTTCTAATTAATTAACTTTCAATGCTTTTTTATTTTCACAAATTAACGCCAGATAGTCAGCCGTAAAGCTCGCATGACTACCTTGTAAGCCAGCATTGACGGGGCCCTGAACCACGGCATCGCAAATTATACCGGTCTAATTAAGTAATTGCACACCTACAAAATGTTAACTTTTGTATCTTTTCGTTTCTGTCCCATTTAACCATGCTTAGGTTGAAGCTGCGCTTGCGTTCCTTCAGCCAACAGAAGGTACTGTGCTAGATTGGATATTGATCACAACAATACAATGAGCTCCCGGGGATCTGATGCATACTTTGAAACCATTATTGTTTAGCCTATTGCTGAGCCCTGCATTCAGTCATGCCAGCGCACCTGAATTCAGTGAACAGCTCGCCTATGAATTAACCGAAAGTTTGACCACAGAAGTGGGTCCCCGGCTTGCAGGTAGCCCGGGAGATCGGGCTTCTGTGACATGGGCAACCAGGAATCTGCAGGCGTTGGGGTTTGATAAAGTCTGGACCGAAGAATTTGTCACGCCATACTGGCAGCGTGGTCAGGCCCGGTTGGAAATAATGTCGCCCTATCCACAGGCTCTTGTCCTGACGGCTTTAGGTGGGTCCGTAGGCACACCGGCGAATGGGATCGATGCCAGCCTGGTCATGTTCGATAGCCTCGAAGCACTGCTTGCAGCCAAACCGGCGCAAGTGAAAGGCAAGATTGTGTTCATCAATAAAGCCATGACCAAAGATAAATCAGGCTCACAATATGGCAAAGTTGTTGGGGCGCGTGCCAAAGGCGCTGTTGAAGCCGCCAGACTGGGCGCTAAAGCCTTGATTATCCGTTCTGTCGGTACCAGCAGTAATCGTTTTGCCCATACCGGCAAAATGACTTATGACCCTGCAGTGCCAAAAATCCCTGCAGTCGCTATTTCAGCGCCTGACGCTCAACAACTCGCCCGGGTACTCACTAAAGCACCTGAAGCCAAAATCAAGTTGCAACTCGACACTCAACAAACCGAAGACGCCGTCAGTCATAACGTCATTGGTGAAATCACCGGCTCGGAACGTCCGGACGAGATTGTGCTGATCGGCGCGCATTTAGATTCATGGGATCAGGGCACAGGCGCCTTGGATGATGGCGCCGGCGTGGGCTTGGTGATGGCTACTGCAGCGCTGATTAAACAACAAGGTCAGCCTAAGCGGACTATCCGCGTAGTCCTGTTTGGCAATGAGGAAGGTGGACTGGTCGGAGCACGCGCTTATGCTGCTAAACATGCCAAAGCATTGCACAAGCATGTGCTGGCCTCTGAATCTGATTTCGGCGCCGGCCGCATCTGGCAGTTCTCCACTAAATTTGGCCCGAAATCACTGCCATTTGCAGCAGAGATCCAACGGGAACTCGCACCATTACAAATCCAGCCGGGAAATAATGATGCTTTCGGTGGCCCGGATGTCTCGGTGTTGCGAGCGCTGGGCGTTCCAGTGGTGAGCCTTGAGCAGGATGGTTCCGATTACTTTGATTACCATCACACGCCAAACGATACGCTGGATAAAATTGACCCTGCAGCGTTAGAGCAGAATCTAAAAGCCTGGGTCCGGATGACAACAGCGGTAGCCAACAGCAGCATTGACTTTAGAAAGTAGGTCCGTCATCTCCATAACACAGCCCGGCACCAGCTATTTGCCGGGCTGTGTTATTGGTTAGCCGGACAGCCCTTTTTGCATGGAATGACTGCCAGGTCGACGTTGCAGCGCTCGCAATGTCCAGACCTGCAACCCTATCACGGTCAAAATCACTGCTGACGGATACATCATTGTGTTCTCACTATAAGCAAACAACGACAGTCCAAGCGTCAGATAGCTAAACGGCAACAACTCGTAGCACCAGAACGGCAACATGCCATGAACCTGAACAGACAGCCGGTGCCGGGTTCGTCTGTGTTCCGAGCGAACGACCCAGACGATTGCACCTGCAGCGATAAACAACAATGCTGAAGAAAATGCATAAGGATTTTTAACTGAACACAGTATTGCTAAGCCAAAACTGACATATGCGTAAGGCAGACTTTCATAGATCCGTTGCGGTAACATTGACACTCTCCGGTGAACATTGAAGCACTGATTTTTCAGTCTAGCTCAAAGTGCATGCGCTGCCAGCCACATGAAGTTTTCTGCTGAATGTACGCAAAATGCTGACCATGGCATGGTCCGGAGCAGCCAGCCTGCGTATAATCCGCTTTATTCCAGACGGATGATCTGAAGTATCCAACATGGCAAATGACGAATTAGATTTGTTTTTACAGGAAATGACCGGGGTAAAACGCCTCGCAACGGATGTTCTTGCCGACGAAAATGGCGCTGGCGCGCCAACCCTGGCCCAACTGGCACGACGTAAAGCAGCTGAACTCGAACCGGAATACGATCCAAATTACCTGAGCATGGAATATGTCGACCTGGTAAAACCTGACGAGGTACTCGCCTACAAGAAAGATGGCGTGCAGGACGGCGTTTATAAGAATCTGCGCTTGGGTAAATATCAGGTTGACGCCACGCTGATGTTATTGGGAAAAACTTTGGTTGAAGCACGCTCAGCGCTGGCGCAGTTTGTCCTGGATTGCCATCAACGCGGCATCCGCACGCTGTTGGTTCATCATGGGATGGGACGTGACAGCAAACCGCACCCTGCCATTTTGCGCAGTTATACCTTCAAATGGCTGCAACAAATCCCTCAGGTATTGGCTTGTCACACCGCGTTAAAAGCGCAGGGCGGCTATGCCGCAACTTATGTGTTGTTACAGAAAAATGCCGAGCAAAAACGCGAAAACCGCGAAATGCATCAGAAAAGATAACGATGAAGGCCGTGCGGTTAGAATAACCAAAGCGCCGCGGCTTCTGCACTGGTAAAAAGCGCAGAGAACGCCATCAGAATGACCAGGACTGCGATAGCTGTAAAACCAAATCCGCGACTGGATGCTTTACGCATGGGGGGACCCTCATTTTTCTTGTTATCAGGCTGAAGAACTTGCTGCACCCATCCGAAGTTTCGGCCATAAAGCCAGCGCTGATCAAAAGGATCAACTGGTTCGTTACTGGGATCGTCGCCAGTGTAGACAGTTTAAGGTCGGATCACAACAGCTGTAAGCATTTGATCCGACACTTTATTCAGTTTTGTTTAAAACGCGCTAATCTGCTCTGAACATAAGGCGCATCCAGCACTGCCATCGCATAATTCACCGGTGCTTCAGACGGCTCGATTTCTGTTTTAATCAGGACAAACCCAGCTTTCTGATAAGTTGAGAGTGCCAGCGGATGATCATCGCTGCAGGTATGTAACCACACCCGGCCCGGGCTCCACTGCTGCGCCGATGCGATAGCCGCCTGCACCAAACGTCCTCCCAATCTCTGACCAACAAAAGCGGGTAACAAGCCAAAGTATTTCAGCTCAACACTGTTGTGATCATCCGGATGGCGGCATAACTCAAAATAACCGGCGGGTGTGCCGCGCTGATAAAGCACAAAAGTACGCACATGTCCTGAGTTGAGATATTCAACCCATTGCTGGTAAGTCCAACCGAGCCGGCCATACCAGCGCCAGGGGCTGCCGACCGAGACGAATAGAAACTGGTTTAATTCCGGGCTTGGCACTTCAGCTTCCAGCAAAAACACGCCGGCAGGCCAATCCGGTACTGCTAAAGTTGGCCCCTGGTAATCCAGATGCCAGGTGGTGACCATCAAAGGTGGTGTCGCTACGTCTGTCATTCGATCGGTTAGTCCTGTCCGCTATGGTTCTGGATGCGCGCCAGCAGCGCCGCAATATGCTGTTGCGCTTCGTCGGTTTGCAGTGATTGAAATTGTTGTTGAAATTCAAAAGCGACTGCATCGTCTTGCCGCTCATAACTGCGTAGTTGCAGCATAGAAGTTTTGGTCTGACGAACCAACGCAGTCGGGACTGTCGACAAAGGCGAACAAAGCTGTTTTGCGCGCGTCAACAGCATCTCCTCGTCGACCAGTTGTTTGACAAAACCCTGTGCCAGCGCTTGTTGCGCTGATAACCGCTCGCCGGAGAAAATCATCGCCGCAGCCTGCTGCCAGCCAACTAACTGCGGCAATAACCAGGTGTGGCCACCGCCTGGGTGGATCGCCAAATTAAAAAACCGGCTTTCAAACCAGGCTTCAGGACTCGCCAGCCGGATATCGCAGGCCATCGCCAAATTCATGCCCGCGCCTAACGCCGGGCCATTGACTAACGCGATGGTGAATAATGGACTCTTTGCCACCGAAGTGAAGGCTGAATATATCTGTTGTAATGCGGTACCGTCGCCTGCAGCTGCTTGCTGTAAAACAGTCAAGTCTGCGCCTGAGCAAAATGCCCCCGCCTGACCGGTCACTGCCAGCGCTTTGACGGCCGGATTATCCAATAAGCCTTCAACCGCGCGAGCGATTTCGACCGCCGAGGCTGGTGTTAACAGATTGCGTTTTTCGCTGCTGACCAAAGTCAGCACAGCCAGATGATCAATGATTTCTAAAGTATAAGCAGCCATCAGTAGCCTCTCGTCCGGTCGACCTGATTCAACAGTGGCAGGCCCGCCTGCACACGGCGATAGTTTTCAGCGATTTGTGCGACAGCAGTATCAGCGTTGGTCACCGCCGAAATATGCGGCGTCAGCAGGATGCCTGGCGTGGTCCAGAACGGATGCCCGGCCGGCAGCGGTTCAATCCGAAACACATCGAGGCAAGCCGCAGCCAACTGGCCGGTTTGCAACGCTGCCAATAGCGCATCATCCTCGACAATAGCCCCGCGGGCGACATTCACCACAATGGCCCCTGTTTTCAGCTGCGCCAGCCGGGTGTCATTCAACAGATTTTCTGTCGCCGGTGTCAGGGGTAATAAGCAAATCAACAGGTCTGCCTGCGCCACTGCTTCGGCAAACTGACGCTCACCGGCAAAACACTGAACGCCGTCAATCTGGCGCAAACCAGCAGACCAGCCGCTGACCTGATAACCCTGACCGGCGAAGTGCTGTGCCGCTGCACTGCCAAGCTCACCCAAACCCAGCACCGTAAGATGACGGATCTTGCGTGGTGAACGTGGCTTCCATAGCTGTTGTTGCTGGTTGTGGCCAAATTCATCAAACCGCAGGCGGTAGTAATTGACCACCGT
>Ga0209812_10000967_pt1 | contig 22329 bp, 19 predicted proteins | sample JI71714BDNA_FD_187502 | JGI IMG/M metagenome (GOLD analysis project Ga0209812, IMG submission 187502) | Wastewater effluent complex algal communities from Wisconsin, to seasonally profile nutrient transformation and Carbon sequestration -... | ecosystem: Engineered > WWTP > Effluent > Algae...
TACCTTATTAATAAGCATTTGTTGACGAAAATCAGGACCGACGTCTATTAATATATTGTATCCTTTTTCAGAAATCAATACAGATGATCTTAATCTATTGTCTTTAGGGTCATGAGAAAGACAAGAATCGCACTCACAACCTATGACGGGTACGCCTTGAGATGTACTAGTTCCGAGAAAAGTTATTTGCACGCTAAAGGTTTAAATTTATTCTTGATTAATGTTAGAAAGTTCTAAGTTTTTTATAAGATTTCTATAAAAGGTTTTGGATTTGTCAGTGAGAATATTTTCATCTTCCATTATCACGGACAAAATATCTATAAGAACGTTCACTCGACCATCAGTGTCAAAAAATCTATTGACCACTACTACCCTTTTATTTTCAACAATACAGTATCCTGAATTAAAATTCCCCTTTTCATATCTCACTACATAATCTAACTCCTTAAATATATGTTCTACTTTCTGTAAGGTCGGTTTTGTATGTTTTATCATGATAAATTGACAAAAAATTATAAATTTGCACCACAAATGTACTGAAATGATTTAAAGGAGACATAAATTCTGATTTAATTAAACAATAAATCTAAAAATTAATGTGTTGGACTTATTTCAAATTCAAAATACCATAGATATGAGCAGGATAGTAACATTAGTATTCATTTTTTTAACAGGATTTATTCTTGATGGGAATAGTCAGGGTTTTAAGGCAATGGGAATTGTTGGACTCAATGCATCACAAATAGATGGTGACGATTCTTATGGATTCCATAAATTGGGATGGAGTGCAGGTGCTAGATTATCATATGCCACGGAAAAAAGTTATGATTTATCCCTTGAAATGTTGTATAGTCAAAGAGGATCGCTCGTAAAACCTGTAGATGATAATATTCCAAATTTTAAAATCAAATTAAATTATTTTGAATTTCCTGTCGTCTTTAGTATAAGAGATTGGTTTATTGAAGAAAAAAGTTTCTATAAAGTCAGAGCAGATGTTGGTCTTTCCTACGGATACTTATTCGGAATAGATGCTCCAGGATATGATGAAACAAACTTTAAAACACATGATGTGAGTTACTTGATAGGTGCAGGGATAAATTTTACAAAAAGATTTGGTATGTCATTAAGATATACTTCTTCATTTATAAAAGTATATAAAACAGATAATGTAGAAGATACAGGACTATTAAGTTATTTCCTCACGTTAAGGTCTGAATATAGTTTTTAACAATAAATACTTTTAATATCACTATCCATGAATAGAATAAGTCTTTTAAGTGTAATTTTTGGCTTTTTAATTTTGTTTTCTTGCAAAGATGAAGCTAAAAAACCAACCCAGCCAGTGGAAAAAACACCACCTGCTGTGGACATGTCACAACCCGAAATCCCTGGCGTGACACAAGAAGTGATGATCAGACTGCTAGATCAATGCACTTATGTAGATTATATTTTCCACAGTCTACCATACAGTATCAGTCAAAATGAAGACCCAAGTATCGATATGAATGTAAGTTTTATAGATTACAAAAGGCCACTAGGTAGAATACCAATAGACTGTAAACCTATAGGAAGAAAATTCTTTCATATAAAAGGTGAAATTGTCTATGACGTAGATGTATACCTAAGCAGTCAGTGTAGGTTTTATGTATTTGTAGATAAAAACAATAAACCACTTTTTGCCAATTACATGACAGAAGATGGTTTAAAGTTTTATGCTGACATGGCTTCAAGAGCACGTGGTGCCGTAAATCAATAATGACAGCATAACCAATGAAAAAAATAGCAGTCATTGATCTGGGATCAAACACATTTCATCTTTTAATAGTAAAATTAGGAGATGATCACACATTTGAAACCACCTACAGAGAAAGGGTATTTACGGGTCTTTCAGATGGAGGAATTGATGTAATAAGTAATGAAAAACTAGCTTTTGGTTTAGAAACTCTCCGTCATTTTAAAAATAGATTAGATGAACATGAGGTAATGGAAGTAAAAGTAATAGGTACGGCAGTATTAAGAAAAGCATCAAATCGACAAATATTTATAGACGAAGCTACTAAAATCCTAAATGCTCAAATAATTATAATTGATGGTCAAAAAGAAGCTGAGTATATATATAAAGGTATCATGTTATTGCCAGTACTCAGAGTAGGGACACATTTGATCATGGATATCGGTGGTGGAAGTACTGAATTTATATTAGTTTCTGAAGGCAAAAAATTATGGTCAGAAAGTTATACCTTAGGTGTAGGTGTACTCCACAATCTTTTTCATCATGATGAACCAATTGCTAAATCATCACTTCTTGCAATGAAAGAGCATGTCCATGCAACGCTAAAAGATATGCAGGACATTCTAAAAAATTACAACATAGAATTTTTAATTGGTGCATCGGGATCTTTTGAGGTACTCCAGTCAATGACATCTAAAGAGATTGACGATAATAGTATTAGTGCAATTTCTATGGAAGAATTTGAAGAAATTTATAGCATAATTGTAAATACTAACTATGAAGAAAGAGTTAAGTTGCACGGTCTACCATTAGAAAGGGTAAAATTAATTGTCGTTGGCATTGCTTTGAAAAAAATCATCGCAGACCTTGTGAAGCCGTCAAAAATTGTAGTATCTCCTTTTGCACTCAAAGAAGGCGTTTTGAGTGACATGATCAATGAATAAATTATTTTTTTTATTCAAAAAAATGTGACAATATATTTTTTTAGTTGTCAAATAACTAACAAAACGAAATATCATGTCACTTCAAATTCAAACATTAGAGCCCACTTTTAATACCTTAAATTTTGTAAAGGAGCTCGCCATTACCTATACACCAAAGCTAGCAGGAGCAATTGTTGTATATCTTATAGGATCAGTACTCATTGGGTGGGTCAGTAAATTGATTCAAAAAACAATGAACGTTAAAAAAGTTGACGTATCCCTTCAATCTTTTTTATCTTCTTTTGTAAAAGTATTATTGAACATCCTCCTTCTCCTTACAGTATTCGGAATGCTTGGTGTAAACTTGACTTCGTTTGCAGCCATACTTGCTGGTTTGGCAGTAGGTGTCGGTGCAGCATTGAATGGGACGCTAGGTAATTTCTCAGGTGGCGTCATGATGCTATTATTTAAACCATTCAAAGTCGGAGATCTTATAGAAGCTCAAGGAAATACAGGGACTGTTTTAGAACAAGGGATATTTAATACTACCCTACTTTCAGCAGAAAACAAAACCATTATTTTAGCAAATGGTGCAGTTTCTACAGGAACAATTATCAACTATACCACACATGGCAGTTTAAGAGTAGATATAAATATGGCCATAGGTGTAGAACAGTCTGTAGATCAAGCTAGGCAAGTAGCTCTAGAAGCAATGAAATCAGTACCAAATATTCTACAACATCCAAAACCAGAAATCAATATCTTAAAAATTGGCGACGGGATGACCATGCTTGCTATTCGACCATATTGTGTGCAATCAGAATATTGGAATGTATTTTTCGGAGTACAAGAAGTAGTCAAAAATGCGTGGGATACCCATGGCATACAAGGCCCTATTCCACATAATGTATTCATAACCAAGTAACAAGGATCCAGTATATCTTAAATAAAAAAGCCTCACATTTATAAATGCGAGGCTTTTTTATTTTCAATATTCTGTTATTTTTTATTAATTTTCTTATTATTCTTCTTCGTCTCTCTGTACAGACTCAGGATACATGGTTTTTAGATTTTTAAACATGTCATCTACTCTATACATCTCGTCTATGGTTTCATCAAAATAGAAAAATATTGTAGGAATCCTTCTCACATGATGCTTGATTCTAGCAGCTAATGCTTTTTTGATGGGAACTGTGTGTTTTACCACTTGGCCTAAGACCACTGATTTGTCAGGAGCGTTAAACACACTTAGGTAGACTTTTGCTTGCGCTAAATCTGGTGTAATCTTGACAGAAGTCACTGTTACAAATGCTTCTCCATACATATAAGGTCCTTCTTGTTGGAAGATGGGACCAAGATTTCTTTTGATCAATTCACTGACCTGTAACTGTCTCTTATTATCCATTATTTTTATTAGTGCCACAAAATTAATACTTTTGCCCTAATAGAAATCATAAAGACAGGATAATTTGATCAATAATCCAAACATACTGGAAACTCCTATTGATTATGTCAAAGGAATCGGACCCACAAAAGGTGAAACTTTCCGTAAAGAACTCAACATTCATACGGTACAAGATTTACTTTTTACCTTTCCATTTAGGTATATAGATCGTACTACTTTTCACTTGATCAAAGACATTAAAGCCGATGGTGATAATATCCAATTGAAAGGGAAACTTGTTTCTATTGAAAAAATAAAAGGAAAAACAAATAGGTCGCGCATCCAAGGCATGTTTAAAGATAGTACGGGTTTCCTAGAGTTGGTATGGTTTCAAGGAGCTACTTGGCTGGACAAAACGCTACACGTAGGTGAAGAATATATTATTTATGGACGTGTGACGATCTTTTCTGGCAAAAAAACGATGGCACATCCTGAAATGGAATTGATATCAGAAGCATCGACATCCTTATCCAAAACTTTTGATCCTGTATATAGCAGCACAGAAAAAATGGATGGAAAGGGATTAGATAGTAAAGCACGTCGCAAAATCCTTAAAGTACTTCTTTCTGCAATTACCGAAAAAGACCTTCCAGAAACACTTCCACCTTATTTGCTAGAGAAACTGAAAGTATGTTCACGATACCAAGCCATACAATGGATTCACTTTCCTGAAACCGATGCTCAGAAGGAATTGGCAAGTAATAGAATCAAATTTGAAGAATTCTTCTATGTACAAATCAGGTTACTTCAAAGTAAAATTTATAGAAAATATAAGTACAAAAGTGCCGCTTTCACTACGATTGGCCAATATTTTAATACATTTTACAACAATCAACTGAAGTTTGAACTTACTAATGCTCAAAAAAAAGTCATCAAAGAAATCAGAGCGGACATGGGCAAAAATGTTCAAATGAATAGATTATTACAAGGTGATGTGGGTAGTGGTAAAACCATCGTAGCATTGCTGTCCATGCTCATTGCCATCGATAATGGTTATCAAGCTTGTCTGATGGCGCCTACTGAAATATTAGCTCAGCAGCATTATGAATCCATCACTGAAGCCTTGGGTGAGTTGCCGATAAGAGTGGCATTTTTATCAGGTAGCATCAAGGGCAAAAAACGTGAGATCATTCTAGAAGATTTAAAAAGTGGTCAAATCCACATCATCATTGGCACCCATGCACTTATAGAAAATCATGTTGCATTCCAGCATCTTGGATTATCAATTATAGATGAGCAACATAGATTCGGTGTGGCGCAACGAGCTAGTCTTTGGAAAAAGAATGACGAATTGGCACCACACGTTTTAGTCATGACTGCGACTCCTATACCTAGGACATTAGCTATGACATTATATGGAGATCTCGATGTATCGATTATAGACGAACTTCCACCTGGTAGGAAGGAAATAAAGACTCTTCATAAATTTGAAGCAGCAAGACCGCAGTTGATACAATTCATGCATAGTGAAATAGCAAAAGGCAGGCAAATATATGTGGTTTTCCCATTGATAGAAGAATCTGAAAAACTTGATTTACAGAATTTACAAGATGGGTATGAAAGACTATTGCAATATTTCCCTCAGCCTGACTTCCAAATTAGTGTCGTTCATGGAAGAATGAAAGCAAAGGACAAAGATTGGGAAATGCAGAGATTTATAAATAAAACTACACAAATTATGGTTGCCACAACTGTGATAGAAGTAGGCGTCAATGTGCCGAATGCATCTGTAATGGTTATAGAAAATACAGAAAGATTTGGTTTGTCACAGTTACATCAGCTTCGTGGACGTGTAGGAAGAGGGGCAGATCAGTCTTACTGCATTCTTATGACAGACTACAAATTATCCAAAGAAAGTAAAGAACGTATCGCCACTATGGTGAGAACAAATAATGGTTTTGAAATAGCTGATGCCGATCTTAAATTACGCGGGCCTGGTGATATTCAAGGAACACAACAAAGTGGACTGTTGGATTTTAAACTATTAAACATCAGTTCGGATAGACCTATAATGGATGCGGCTAGAAACCTTGCAATTATGATCATAGATGATGACCCAAATCTCAGTAAACCAGAAAATGACAGCATCAGCAAACAAGTCAGCGTATTAAGAAGAAAAAACAAAGACTGGGGAAGAGTATCTTGATGTTTATTCCTTGATTGTCAGATAATTGACATACCACTGATATGCTACCAATAATCCTACCGGTATGATGGTAAAAGATGTAAAGATTATATTTGCAGTAAAACTTATCACTACACTTATACACATTAAAACAGCAATCACAACTGTAGCTAATTGCAACTTTTTCTGAGATGCGATGTTTTCAGGAATGTGCATACTACCCAAAGGAATCATAATTAAAAACGAAAATAAAGCTAATGCCAATACACCTTCATTGGGAATGAAAGCAAAATAAGCAACCAAAGAAATCAAAGAAATTAAAAGTGCTACACCTACGAAAGTAGACGTATTTTTTTGTTGCTCAGAAAGTGTATATCTACCAAATTTATTGGTCATGAGATATAGATTCATCAAAGGTGAAAATACCCAGGTGGAAATAAAAAAGATTACAATCAAGGCTATAATTGGAACCAAATATGGCTTCAATGTTTCATTGTTGTCAGCAAGATTACCCAAAAGACGTAAAGCAATATATGAACCGATGATAAATATCCACTGATTTTTGCCCTTCATCTTACCTAGCCAAAGCATAAACTGTAGAAAATACCTGTATACAGGAAACTTAGATTTCATGGCTTCCAACATGCCTGCTTTAGCATATTCACTCATCGGATCTACCTTAAGAGCTGTCTGAAAATGCATCAATGCATCATCTGACTTACCATGATGTAACAATCCCCAGCCAAGATTAGCATGTGTGTCAGGATTGTTTGGATCCGTAGCTAGCGATTTATCTATAGTTTCGAATGCTTCTTGCCTTCTTCCAAGACCTACCAACGCTGATGATCGAGCATTAAGCGAAGTGATATTCTCAGCGTCTATTTGGAGTCCTATATTGGCACTATTTAATGCATCTTCATAGTCTTTTGTCTGAAGAAATAAGCTTGCTTTGTAAGCATGGTAATCGGGATTGGTTGGTTCGATTATAATGGCTTTATCTATCAGATCTTTTGCTTCTTGAAACCCACGATTTACACTTTTGACATTGGATAAAAGGTAAAAAGCAAATGATTCATTGGGATTTTGGTCGATAATCATGGTACAAAGTTGACTTACATCTTCATAATTATGTAAGCCCATCTTTGCAATAGACATCATTTTGAGAATTTCAATATCATTATATCCTTCAGACATAAGACCTTCAAGCAATTCTTCAGCTTGCGAAAATCTTGATTGACTCAATAAAATATCAACCCTTGAAACCTGTCGGATAAAATCCATATCATTCATCTAAAACACATTAAACATTACATAAAATTACCATATACTATCTTGCCAACTACTTAATATACTTTAATATTTCGTCGTAGATACCTGATTCATTCGCAAAAAGCGCATAATTTTTTGCTGTATTAAACCACTCTCTAGTGCTTGCATGATGCTTTTTTGAAGCTACGATCAGATCATTTGTGGTGATAGGTTCGGGTACTCCTGTTTTTAGGGCAATTCTCAATTTTTCTTCTACAGCAATGTCTACCATAGCCTTGAGATCCGCACCAGAATAAAACTTAGTTTGTTCGATAACTTTGCCTAGGTCCAACTTTTCTTTAGGCTTTTCATTCATAATGATCTCCAGAATTTTTTCTTTACTCACGGTATCAGGTGGTGGTACAAATATAATTCGGTCAAACCTTCCTGGTCTTCTAAAAGCTGGATCTAGATGCCAAGGAGCATTGGTAGCGCCCAACACAAGAATACCATCATTATTACCTTCTACACCATCAAGTTCGGACAAAAACTGATTAATCACATGACGACCAGACGAATTTTTCATGTCCGAACGACTAGCGCCCAAAGCATCTACCTCATCAAAAAACAGGACACATGGTGTGTTGCGTCGAGCTACTTCAAAGATGTAGCCCATATTTTTTTCGCTCCTCCCTATCCACATATCAAGTATATCATTGATACCCACGCTGATGAAATTTGCTTTGATCTCGCCTGCTGTGGCCTTTGCCAGATAGGTTTTGCCACAACCTGGAGGCCCGTATAATAATATGCCACCACCTACTTTTTTGCCGTAAGCAGCATACAAATCTGCATTTTCGAGTGGTTTGATGATTTTAAGGTCAATTTCTTCTTTGAGTTTGTCCATTCCTCCAACATCTTTGAATGAAATGCTAGGTTTTTCCATCAAAAAATCTTTATCATCAGGACCATTTGTAAACCCAAATCCAAATGGATCGTCTTCGTCAAATTCATCATCTTCTTCAAAATCAAATGATGGCATTCTTAGGTTTTCATCCAATTCTTTATCTTCGAAATCTGGATTTTCATCCAATATTTTCTCATACAACTCTTGTGCTTCATCGATAGACTTTTCTCTTACGAGTGATTTTGCACATATAACCATCATCCTTTCAGTGGCTTTATTTCGTGCCATGAGCTCTTCTACAATGACGATCACACCTGAATATCTGCCTCTTCTGAAATAGACTTCCGCAAGACCTTCCTTGGCCTTGATATGGTTGGAATCATAATTCAAAACAGTTTGATACTCGACTTCAGCTTCTTCTAACCTGCCGAAATGCAAATATTTGCCAGCTAACATTATTCTCAAAGGTAGGTTATCAGGTGATCCTTCTATGGCTTCTTTTAGGGATTCTATATCTTGATTATTCAATGTTCTTTTAATTTTAAGGTGTAACTAATGAGCCCAAAAAAAGCACATGTGGACTGAATTACTAAGTATTTTTTACGATTTGACAGGTGTTAAAAACTGAATTATTTTAGCTTCTGCCAATTCGTTTTCTGTGATCTCACTTATATTTTTTTCAAGTAACAAAATTGTCTCTTTGATCCTTTGCTCTGTAATATCATAAATGACCTTATGCATTTTACTTTTACTTGAAGATTTATATTTAAGTGTTGACTTTTCTTTTATTTGTTGAATAAACGTCAAAAACTCCTGTCTTGTTTTATCCTTGCCTTTATTAAATATGGACAACAACATTCTATTACCATTGATAAACTGTAAATCTTCAAAAACATCTTCTACATCATCATTTACTTCAGTGATCAAATCATAATATCGCCAATCTGCAAGTGTGCCTACAATGTCCTTGAGTTTTAGTTTTTCATAAATAAGTCTTCTGAGCAGTTTAACATCGCATGACTTATAGAAATAAAAGTATTCCATGGCAAATCGAAGTGGAGACCGATCTTGTCTGAGTTCTAGCTCATGTTTTTCGTATTTCCGTATGTGATTTAGGTATAAATGATGGTTTTCGGTAGGTATTTCTAACTTTAATAATTCTTGCCCAATATTCTGCCAATGAAAAGCCAAGGTTTCATCTTTTGTATTCCAATTTGCCTCCAAATGTGCATCCAAATGATAGATGGAAGTCTGTAGTGAAATAAGTTTTTCCCACAAATCAGCTTTGGATTCTTCTGAAAAATCCTGAGCAAGGGCTAATAACTCAGGGAATAATCGATATTCAAAGAGAGCGATTATCTTTTTGTGCAATTCTGTCGAATCGATATGGCTTTCTACCATTTTTTATACGTTTTATATGTTTTGTTTTAGCAAGTGTAAATCTTTATCGAATGACCAAACCTTACAACTTGAAGGTGTAAATTTGTGCATTTTAATAGAATCTTCAAAATATATACGACAAAAACCGAAGAATAGCTGTTGGAAACGAGAATTTTGGGAAAACGCTTGATTGGTTTTATAGTTAGTTTTAATATTATTTCACCTCCCAAGAACAAAAAGAAGTTAACACGAATAATAACTGATATACTCTGTTTACCACTGGAGTGAAATTGGTAAATTTATAATTTAATGTATCATAGCATTTAAGCTCTATTTCAAAAACCCCTTTATCAATCCATTTACTTCTGTCGCTTTCTCAAACATGATGAAGTGACCACCTTTTTCAACTAAATTTAGGGTGCAATTTGGTATTTTTTCAGCGCCTTCTCTGGCAAATTTTTCAGTAGCGCCACCGTTTAGAAATCTATTGGGTATCAAATTGTCATTGGCACCAAAAATACATAATGTGGGTTGCTTCAATAATGGTAGAAATTCAAAAACGGGACTATCCACCATAGCATTGACACCTTGAGTGATGTGGTAACAATAATCTGTAAAATCAGTTGCAGCCCTTATTTTAATACGATCATCTATCATAAATTGTGCTTCATCTGGCATGTCGTAAAAATTGTAGGCATAGTTTACCCTGATTTGCTCCACAGTAGTTAGTCTTACTCCATCTACCGTCATCACATCTCGGAACCATTGTCTCTGACCTTTGTGAAATGTCTCGAATCCAGCTGGTGCAACCAAAATCAATTTGGATACCAAGTCAGGATATTTGAGTGCTGTGGTAATAGCTATTTGTCCACCCATAGAGTGCCCAGCCAACACGACATTTTTGATATTCAATTTTACACAAAAATCGTGTATAACTTCTGCAAAAAAGTCCATAGATACTTTATAGTTACCTTTTGAAGATTTACCATATCCAGGTAAGTCAATGGCGATGCATCTATAGTCAGTTTGGATCGCTGAGACATTTTTTTTCCATGCGGGAATGTAGGATGCTAGACCGTGGATAAATAGGATGGTTTCGCTGCCTTTTCCTTGGTCAGAGTAGGCTATTTTGATATCATCTTTGATGGTGACAGTCTGCGTGGGTAAGCCATAATCTAAGTCAGCCATACTGAATGATCCTGTTTGAGCCACCATAAAACTAGCTATAAAAAAGGTAAATATGATAGTGAATGACGATTTCATGCTATTGAATTTGATCTTTATAAATGAAAATAAATTACTGTTTTGCAAAAATTTAGAATATCAACCATTTGAGACACACAAAACCCAACCATGGGTCTATTGGTCTTTCTGTGACTCCACCATTGGTCAATGTACTATCATAAAAATCGCCTAAACCCATATACGCTCCATGCGCTTCCACGGTCAAGAATGCACCGAAATCGTATCCAACTTTTGCATTGGCTTCCCAACCCATAAAGTTGCCGCCGCCATTAGGAGCGATCGTAGAAAACCCTGTGGCTCCTCCAATTTTTGAGTGAAGCTTATTAGGAATCAAATCACGAGAAAAATTGACTGTACCGCCTGCAATGCCGTATCCCATATTGGAAATGTCTGTGACAGCAGCTACAAAACGATTAACAACATTGCCATGAGGAAATAGGATATATCCACCATGACCTATAAAAATACCACCTGGACTTCCCCATGTATTGGCAGTCATAACACCACTATATTTTTTATCTGCTATACCATTATCATCGCCACTTGTGAAAATAACATCGCCTGTGATGGCATCACCTGTGGTCTGTCCATAACGATAACCTGCACGAAGATTGGCTGCAATACCACCAATGGAAACTGTTTTGGTGTAGGTCTCGCTACCAGCTGCTTTTTGTCTGATAGATCCAATATTATAATTGACGAAACCTGACATAAACCAGCGATCAAGCATAATTTCTTCATTTCTCGAAAAATAAGTTCCCAACCAAAATACATCAGATTTGTAGGGATCTGCGCCTATGGGAAAACGGAAAGCACCATTATACGTCGTCAATTGGCTACCATATCCTTGACCGAGAATACTGACACCACCTTTGCCAGAAGAGTTGTCTTTGATGTAATAAACGGAAGCCCCGACATTCCATTTGGGAGATACTGTGACTTGCTGATTGAGTTCAAAAAGAGTCACATCATCATTTAATTCTACGTTATTTTCATACAATTTATAGAATCCAGCTTTTAGTTTTTTGTTGTCTGTTTGTCTTCTCACACTGATACCTACACCATCTGTCCCGAAGTAGGCAAGTCTGTAACCAGTTGTGGTAAATTTATCAAAAAAAGTACGATATAAATCATGTGGTGAATCAAACATCCTTTGCAAGCCTACATTGACTGTCCAGTATTTAGCTGGAACAAATTCCACTTCAAGGTTTTGGGTTTGCAGGTTAACTTGATCAGCGGAGATTGCCGAACCAAAGTTTCCACCTGTGCCATAGGCAACATCGCCCCATGTCCAGTCTATCTCAAAAGATGCCCTGAGTGTAGCTCTCCCATCAAAAATACTAGGTGTGTATATAAAAAAAGGAATGGCTCGCTGCTCAGCATATCGGGCTTTGAAATCTTTGGATGTTGTTGTCGTATTGGCTCCGAAGAGTCTTCCTACGATTTGTCCTTTGAGAAAATCATTTTCAGGAGCCATATTCATAGCTACATTTTGCTGATAAAAATACACATATGCTTGCAGTTGCCGATTGGCTTTGGTAGGTAATGTTTTGTCAAAACCTTTGAAGCCATCGCTACCAGATTCTTGTGCTGCAAGCAAACAAGGTAAAACTAGGATAATCGAAAAAATGATATTTCTAAACATGCACTGAAAATATTTTTAGAAAAAGACAAATAAAAACGGGAAAGGAGACCAAACTCCTTTCCACGTCTTTTATTAAAGCCACAATATTATTTTACACTAACGTAGTTTTGGATGTTTAATTGGCCAAAAGCACCGCCTGAAGTACTACCGAATCCACCTGCTGGTGTAGGTGGTGTTACATTTGGGATAGAAGGCTCAGTTTGTGCTACTTCATATTTCATGCTCAATTTATCAGCTGCTACTTCAAAAATCCCTTCAGCAGTCAATGCAGTAGGAGATGATTGGTTAAGTTTGATAGTATAAATAGAACCTACGGAAGACTTTGTTTGTGTGTAAGTACCAATTAATTCAGTTTTTGTACCACCTTTCCATTGGTTTACTGTGTAAGTATTATTTGCTTTAAACTCAGCAATAATTGAATCAGCAAAAGTTGCTAAAATCGGAGCTACAGGAAAAGACTTCCATTTTCCTTGAACACCTACGAGACATGCTGTACAAACACCACCACAATCGATGTCTGTTTCATCTTGGTTTTTGATGCCATCAGCACATGTTCCTTTGTCATCTTCCTTTCCACAACTCACCATAATAATCGATGCAAATAGCATCATAATTCCAAATAATTTTAAAGATTTCATTTTATGAATTTTAATGATTTAAAAAATATGTTTTATAAAAATTTTAAAGATTTCCTATCTATTTTCCCACTATCTGTTTTAGGCAATGCAGCGATGAATGTTATGTATTTGGGCACCTTGTATTTGGCCAATTTACTTATACAAAAATTCCTGATTTCTTCATCAGATATTAAAGAAGCTGCTGACTTTACGATAAAAGCCTTTCCTACTTCTCCCCACTTTTCATCTTTCACACCGATGACAGCACATTCATGAATATCAGGTAGTTGTCTCAATACTTTTTCGATTTCGGCTGGGTAAACATTTTCGGCACCACTGATGAACATGTTCTTTAGTCGGTCCACGATATAGAGATATTTGTCTTCATCTTCTATGACAATATCTCCTGTTTTGAACCACTGACCATCAGAAGAAAAAGCATCTTTTGTAGCCTTATCATTATGCCAATATCCTGGCGTCACCATTGGTCCACGAAGCCATAATTCTCCTGCTTCATTAGCTTGACAATCGTGGCCATTTTCGTGGATAATTCGATGTTGGACATAAAAATTGGGTCGACCGATACTTCCTTTTTTATGGATGGCATCATCTTGATGGAGTGATGTCAAATTAGGGCCAACTTCTGTCATCCCATATCCTTGTCTGATGGCTACACCTTTTCTTGCATATCTTTCTATCAATGGTATAGGCATGGATTCGCCACCAACGATGATATAGTCCAAACAAGATAAATCAATACCATCAAAACTTGCTTCATTGGCCATCATACCAAGCATTGTAGGGACGCCCATGAAGATATTACATCTTAATGAAGCAATGGTTTGTATTACTTTTTCGGCATCAAATTTATTGCACATGCTGACGAATCCTCCGTGGTGAAGAAAAGGTGTCAATAATACATTCCAACCACCTGTATGAAAAGGTGGCATCACATTTACCGTGCGACTATCTGCATTTAGTTTGAGAGAAAGTGCTGTATTGATACTATTCCAAAACAACATTTTGTGGGTGTACTTCACACCCTTGGGCTTGCCTGTAGTACCTGATGTATAAATGATAAAGATTGGGTCATCGTCTTCTACTTGTATAATTATATTGATTTCGTCACCATCTATTGTGGTCAGCATAGCATAGTCTTGATTGATATTTGCAAAATCTTGACTTACCAAATGTTCATATTTCTTTTGGGTCAAAATAAGTTTTGGAGAAGCATCATTAACGATATCAATTACTTCTGCTTGTGCCAATCTATAGTTGATAGGCACAATGATAAAACCAGCTTTCTGTGCTGCCGAAAAAAGGGCTACATATTCGATATCATATTCTGCAAGTACTGCTACCCTATCGCCCTTAACAATATTGTATTCTGAATTTAAATATTGGGCTATTCCATTGGCACAATCATTCAAAGATTTATAGGTGATCTCTTTGCCACTTTCGTGCTCATGAATAGCAATTTTATTGGGACTATAAAGTGCCCATTTAGAAATCCAATCTTGTTGCCAAATATCCATAATCAATTACATTTTAAACAATGAAGCTCCAAATGCCAATCCTCCACCCGAACCCATAAAACAAATGGTTTCACCGCCTTTGATCTTTCCATTTTTCATCCATTCGTCCAATGCCATAGGGATACAAGCCGAACCTGTATAACCATAATAATGCATGATGGTGGCTGCCTTTGACCTATCTACACCAAGCAAATCCATCGTTTGGAATATCGAATTTATATTGATTTGGGTTAAAAAGTAATGATCGACATCATTGGGCGTAATGTTTTCTTTCTCACATAGATCTTGTATCATTTTGCTCCAAACTTCAGGATTGATATGCGTCGGTATTTTTTGGACAAATTTGAGTTGATGGTCATGATTTTCGATGGCTTCGTGGGTCACAGGTTCGTGGCTTGCACCAGCATATATTCCCATCCAATCATTAAATTCTCCCTTAGTTGCCAATTTGCTCTGAAGGAAACCTTCATCATTTTTTGCCAATCCAACTATCACAGCACCTGCTCCATCAGCAAATAAAGTCACTGTTTTTTTATCCTGAAGATTGAGATATTTACTCATCGTGTAAGCACCCACCACAAGGACATGATTGTATTGGTCGTCAGATTGGATATATTTTGTCGCTACATCTAGGCCTGTCACAAATCCAGCACAAGCAGTGTTGATATCAAATGTCCCTGCATTGACAAGTTTCATCCTATCTTGTATGACCGATGCCGTGGAAGGCGAAATATACTCAGGTGTGTCAGTGGCAATGATCAATAAGTCGATGTCTTTTGGCTGAAGATTTGCATTTTCGAGTGCAATTTGACAAGCTTTTTCGACCAAATCAGCTGTACTTTCGTTTTCACTACACCATCTTCTTTCGTATATTTGAACATGTTGTTTTAGCCAAGTATCAACATCCTCGCCCAATAATTCATTAAAATATGAATTGGGGACTACTCTTTCAGGGACGTACGAACCTGTAGATAAGATGGTGGCATTTCTTCGCTTATGTGACGATGGGAATTCTGTCTTCACTATTTCTTATTTAAATTTGAGTTATCGTTATTTTTTGTTTGCTTCTATAAATGGAAAAGAGTATCAATCCGACCACAACTGCTGAAACAATAGCCAAAGTTGCTGCCACAGCTGGATTTCTAATGGCACCTGTTGTATAAATTGTCAATTGCCCATAATAGACGCTGAAATGTACCACCATGGCGGTAATCGAAGCTCCGATGGCTGCTTGTTTAGGTGTATCTTTGATAAATATTCCGAATAATACGGGTACAAATGCTGCGGAGAAAAAGGCATAAACACCATTTTGGGCTAAGATTCCCACACTTAGATTCGGATTGATCAATTGGTTGTAACTAATTATGATTGCCAAAACGCCCAATACTAAAATGACAACTTTATTAATTATGGAAAGGCTTGATGAATCTTCCTTTATTTTCGCAAAGGGAGCAATTATATCATTAGTTATCGTAGTAGAAAGAGACTGAACAATGCCTTCTAAAGTGGATAAACCTGCTGCAATTAAGCCTAAAACGACCACAATACCTACCCCAACAGAAAACTGTTTGACTACATAGGTAGATAGAATGCCGTCCATTTTCATGGGAACACCATCAACCATCAGATCTGGAAACATCAATCTCGCATAAAATCCTGCAAAAAGTACAAAAAAGAATAATGTCTCTACGACGATGGCTACAGTCAGATATTTGTTGACATCTTCATCAGTTTTAAGCATTAGAGATCTAGTGATGATGTGTGGCTGACAAACAATGGCTATACCTACTATAAAGTTGCACACAATCACTTCAAACCAATCTCGGAAAAGTGGACTGCTTGCATTAAAGGAAGAAGACATATTTGGATCTAAAGCATCTAGTTTTGACCAAAAAGCATTTATTCCATCGCTAAAATGACCAAAACCAGATGTAATTAAAATGACGGCCACAATGATCATCAATATCGCTTGAATCGCATTGGTATATACCATAGAATTGGCTCCCCCAAACATCGTATAGCCAAAAACAAAAATCACTAAACTTACTAAAACGATCAACTCATCTGCTCCAACTGCACTAGCAATCACTTTAGTTAATCCTACACATATTAATACAATAAATGTCAACAACAGTAAAGAAAAAAATGCCATTAAAATGGAAAAAAATGAACTGTCATAACGTTTGCCTACCCATTGCGCAAGGGTTAAAGCTTTGATACTACTGCCATATTTTCTGAAACTTTTACTCAGGACGATCAAAGAAATAAATAGTCCAAAGGGCAGCACAACAGACATTGCTAAAAATGCACTCCAACCATATAGTGCCACAAAACCAGGATTGATAATAAATGTGGCCGCACTCGTGATACTTGCTGCCAAAGACAAGCCAACCACTGTAGGAGAAAATCCGCTACCAAGAGCAAATTCTTTAATATTTTTGGTTTTCTGTGCTCCTTTATATACGATATACAAAGTAATGCACATGTAAATACCAATTATAAGAAGTGTGGCTTGTGAAAAATTCATTAATAATTTGTTTATGTTACATTAATAACGATGCTAATATCTATGTTTAATTGATATGCATACCAATAATAAATATTAATAATTGATATGACTTTAAATACTTAAATTACTTAATAAACTGTATACCTGAACATTATAATAATAAAAGCTAATGCGACTATAATTAAGCATTATTTACATTTCTTAAATAATATAGTGAGTAATCATTAAACCTACCTATTTTTGCCGTTGAAACATAATAATTTAACAATAAATCATTGAACCATGAAATCATTGGAAGGAAAAGTTGCTATAGTCACAGGTGGATCTGCAGGAATCGGAAAAGCTACGGTTTTAAAATTTGTAGCTGAAGGCGCAAAAGTAGCTGTCTGGGATATCAACGAAGAGAGAGGTCTAGAATTGGAAACCACCTTAAATAAGGAAGGACATAATATCACCTTCTACAAGGTAAATACAGCTAATGAATTACAAATAAACGAAGCTACAATAAAAGTCATCAATGATTTCGGTAAAATTGACATCCTTGTGAATAATGCAGGTATCACCAAAGATTCATCCTTGCTAAAAATGACAACAGAGCAATGGAATCAGGTAATTGATATCAATCTTACTGGAGTGTTTTTATGTACAAAAGCCGTAGCGCCACATATGGTTGCCAAAGGTTATGGTCGAATCATGAATGCGTCTTCCGTAGTAGGCTTGTATGGCAATTTTGGACAGACAAATTATGCAGCGACAAAAGCAGGCGTCATCGCTATGACACAGACATGGGCAAAAGAATTAGGCCGAAAAGGTATAAATGTAAATGCAGTAGCTCCAGGATTTATATTGACAGAAATGGTGCAAGCCATGCCTGAAGAAGTACTCGCCAAAATGAGTGAAAAAGTGCCACTCAAGCGATTGGGCAATCCTGAAGACATCGCCAATATTTACGCATTTCTGGCTTCTGATCAAGCTGATTATATAAATGGCACCACCATCAGTGTAGATGGAGGCATTACGTTATAAATATAGCTTGAGGGATGGTTTTCTTTATGACTTTGAGCTAAAATCATGATTTTCAAAGCATCTCTCTTTAACAATTTCGTAAATCAAACAAATTAACAATTCAACATAATTAACACTTGAAATCACGTCTAAACAAGTTTTCATCGTTTGCTTCATGTATTCTACCACATGAAGCAAATTTCCTTTTGGAATACAAAAAATTTGAAGATAGTGAAAAAAACAGGATTGTCGATACGATGATTTACAATGCCGCTTTGATTGAAAATTATGATGCCTACAATGATGCCATTGACAAAAGGAAGTATAGTTACATTAAAAATTGGTGTACTAAATTACTCGATTCTCTCGATGTAGATAAAACGCTGGAGAAACTTTTGATTTGGGAAAAACTTATTATGACTGATGCCATTACTAAAGAAGATGAGAAGGAACTCATTAGGATCTTAAAATCTTCTGATTCTTCTCATTTTAATTTCATAAAATTGTATGACATTTCGAGAGTGTATAGGCATTACTTACAGATCAGACTGAGATATAAGGATTTTGAAATCGTACATCAGTTTATACATAAAAACAGAACAGATTACGAATATTCAAAACTTGTCAATGACAAACTTCACGATGCTACCAATGAAATTATCAATCATTACGTCCATAAAAAGGACACACAGAATGATTGGTATCCTTGGCTAAAATCCATTTTTTACAATGAATCTTTAGACGGATACAACCGATTATTGGCATGGGTAAGGATTGTTTTTATTGCACACAATAAACGTTCTTATGATATTTTGGAAGACAAGTTTGAATATTTTGACAAGATGATCAAAAGTGGACATTTTTATTCTCGAAGGATTTTGGTCAATTTTTACAGTCAATACTTGTTATATCATTCTTCTTTTCAGAACTTGGAAAAAGCTACCTATTACGGTTACCTTTCTATCAAAGAAATCAATAATGATTATCTTTATTATGTAAATAATTTAGTGGCTATCTTGCTTCGCTCCAAAAAAGCTATAGAAGCCTACGAAATACTAAAATCATCCCAAAACATCGCTAAGGAATCTCCAAATTTCCATAGTAAAATCGGTCATACAGCATTTATGATCTTTGCTTTAATAGATCTACAAAAAGTAAAACAAGCTGAAAATCATGCCTTTGTATTTCTAACTGCATATAAAAAAGAAATATTTGACCACAGATGGCATTTGTTTTTTACAGCTTACTTTAAGGCGATGTTGGTGAGTGGAAATTTCCCTGGTATAATCAAAAATTACACCACATACAAACTTAAAGAAAAGGATGACCACTACAGCGAAAGTGCAAATTATACACCTTCTATCCCTTGGATGTATCATTTGGCATTGTACAAACTTGGCGATCTTGCTTTCCAAGATCTACACAAAATACTACTTGATTTACGTTCAAAAACAAAAGAATATCACTCAACAATGGGAAATGATGACCTGATCGATATCACAAAATTGGTACTAAAAAATGATTTCGGAAAGATGGTTTGGTAGGGATTAATGAAACAACTAACTTTGAAAACTTAAACTAATGAATTGGTTCCCAGATAAAATTATTTCATTCAAACTATTAAATAATCTCCTTCCAGTTACATTAGAATCTCACTTTTATTTATCTTTGTTTCCATCTAAAATAGCAAAGCCATGGACACCATCATCGATTATTTCAGCAACATACCTTCATCACATAGAACTATTATTTTGGTAGGTGGATTAACCATTTTTTGGTTGATAGAAAGTGCTTTACCTTTATTCAAATTTAACTATCGAAAATGGGAACATGCTAAAGTAAATATCTTCTTTACTGTCACAACGATTGTTGTCAATTTTTCGATGGCATTCATTTTGGTAAAAACATCTGATTATGTAACATCCCATAAAATAGGACTTTTACATGTTTTAGACCTACCTATTTGGGCATTTATGATAATTGGTATTCTATTGATGGATCTTATCGGCGCATGGTTTATTCATTGGTTAGAACACAAAGTAAAATGGATGTGGAAGTTTCACTTGATTCACCATACAGACCAACAAATAGATACAACGTCTGCAAATAGACATCATCCCGGAGAAAGTGTTTTTAGGTTTGTATTCACCACTTTGGCAGTAATTTTAATTGGAGCTCCTATGTGGATGGTGTTTATGTATCAGACGATGTCTGTTGTTCTTACCCAATTTAATCATTCCAATATACAAATGCCTAAATGGCTTGACAATGCATTAGGGATTCTTTTTTGTACACCAAATATACATCGCATTCACCATCATTACAGACAGCCTTATACGGATACCAACTACGGAAATATATTTTCTATTTGGGATCGCATTTTCGGTACTTATGTGATGATTGACAATAGCAAATTGGTTTATGGCGTAGATACCCATATGGATGCTAAAGAAGTGACTAATATTACGACTATTCTCAAGATGCCTTTTATGCCATATAGAGAAGCTATCCCATATGATAAAGAAGAAAATTTGGGTTAAATATCCTTTTGGATTAGATATCAAGACTAAAAAATTAGAATAAACATCAAAAAATAGTAACATCCAGCATTTACATATAAAAATATCATTTTGTAAGTTTTGAAGGATTGATTAAAACAAAATGAAAATTTATTTTCTAACCAGAAATTTCTGAATTTGCATTAAACAATATTCTTGAAAATTTACAGTATCATTAAAAAAATTATTAGTCAATAATAAATAGGTTAATGTTCTGACGATATATAAATTAAAGCGATTAATTAAACATACAATTAGATTATATTTTAGCCAAGTTCATAAGTTGAAGATAAGGCAATAAAAATTTATTCATACTTTGAATCATATAAGACATCACAAGAAACTTCAATTTCCGTATCCAGACAAAACTACTGATGTTGTCATAGGACACAATACTAAAATACAACATTGATTTCCAACGAAATACGTTTATTTACAAACAATAATCACACCTTTTTAATATCCTTACACACAAACTAAGTAATAATATAAAATTTACCTTTGGTGACGTCATTACGACATGATGTTTCTTATTATACAGATTAGTCATAATTAAAATACAAAAAACATCATAGAGTCAAGCAATTATTAATCACCAAATCATTAAGCCATGAAGTATTTTTATCTTTCCTTTTTTCTTGTTATTTTTAGTCTGCCTATCATTGGCCAAACAACCATATCAGGCATCGTCACAGATGGCGACAGTAACGAACCTCTCATAGGAGCCACCATTTCTGTGAAAGGCACAGGTGAAGGAACTATCACCGATGATATGGGGAAATATTCACTATCGACATCTGTAAAACCGCCTTTTTCACTTTTATGTAATTATGTTGGTTATGCTCCAAAAGAAATGCTAATTACAGCCGAAACATCTGAAGTGAATTTCACATTGGGTCAAACCAATATCATCACAGATGAAATCGTGGTTTCAGCATCTAGAAAAGCAGAAAAAATCACACAATCTCCTTCTACCATCAACATCATCAAGGCTCGACAATTTGAAGAAGCCCCTTCTTTTAATGCTGGGGAATTGATCGCTCGCCAAAAAGGTGTGGACTACTTTAGAGCTGGCGTGCTAGGCACAGGTTTTAATGTGCGTGGTTTCAACTCCGCTTTTAACCCAAAAAATCTACAGGTCAATGACAATCGTATCTCATCTCTTGTAGCTACAGGTTTACCACTCGGTGCATTAGGTACGACCATCAAAGAAGATATCGAGCGTGTAGAACTCATTCTTGGACCTACTGCAACTTTATACGGTCCGAATGCGAATAATGGTCTAATCTCCACTATTACCAAAGATCCACGCGTATCTCAAGGGACAACGGTTGCACTTGGTGTAGGAAATCAAAGTGTGTTCAGTGGCAGATTACGACATGCAGAAAAACTAAGCGATAAGTTTGCTTACAAAATCACTGGTGAATTTACCCAAGGTACTGAATTTGATTATGTA
>Ga0209812_10000968_pt1 | contig 22313 bp, 10 predicted proteins | sample JI71714BDNA_FD_187502 | JGI IMG/M metagenome (GOLD analysis project Ga0209812, IMG submission 187502) | Wastewater effluent complex algal communities from Wisconsin, to seasonally profile nutrient transformation and Carbon sequestration -... | ecosystem: Engineered > WWTP > Effluent > Algae...
TCAAATTTACCTATTCCGAAATGTCCATCAGATACGGTTACATTGACAGCATTGCCAGCTAATCTTGAATATAAATGGAATACTAATGATACTACTTCCTCCATCGAAGTCATAGAAGAAGGAACTTTTAGAGTTACGGTCTCAGATGATCATGGTTGCGTAGCCATAAGCAATCCATTTTCAGTGTTAAATAATACGATCGCAAATACCGAGATCTATGGGAATACTGAATGGGAACTTGATGAATATAGAGATAGTATAGATATTTGTGTGGGCAAGTCTGTGCGCCTAATGCCGACGCCATTTATTTCTGGTGCTACATATACTTGGCAGCCTCATAATGTAACTTTAACTACTTTGGAACTTCCATCTGATTCGCTCCCAGTCGGGAGACATGTATTCTCAATCGATGTTTCCCTGAATGGTGTGTGTCAATTTACAACATCACCATTTGTCATCAACGTGAGACCATATCCTGATACACCTATCATTGATAAAATAGGTACAGGCAATTGTATTAAGGATGTATCAGAAATCTTTGTCACCAATCCGCAAAATGATATTTTTTATAAATGGTCTGGCAACAACCCTAAATTTGTCAAAGAACAATACAAAATAACTCCAAATGATCGCGTAGATTATCAAGTAGAAGTAAAAAACATTTATGGGTGCACTGCCAAAAGTAATGAGATCATACTCGGCTCGCCACCTTCCAAACCTGTTTGGATGTCTGGATGTCTAGACCTGTGTTTCCCTTCAGAATTATGCATCAATACCAAAAACCAAAACGACGTCTATTTATATAAAGATGATGTCTTGATCAAGCAAATACTCCCTACTGACACTACACTAGAGATTACATCATCGGGTAGTTATTATCTTCGATCCGACTCTGATGATGGGTGTTCCTCTGTTTCCGAAAAACTAGATGTCTCTGCCCGTCCTATCTCACATAATCTATCTGGAATCGCTTATGTCGATATCAATAAAAACAATACATACGAAGTCGGAGTCGATAGCCTTTTGCCAAATGTAATCGTAGGACTATGGAGCAACAATAATCTTATCCAATCTATACAAACAGATACAAATGGGTACTACCAATTTGATACGATTCTTATTCCCAATTTGGAAGTGAGATTTGATCCATTTTTGATTCCATCTTTTGAAGCTTCTTTTATTGATAGTACATTGTATTTTAGCAATTGTAATGAAGAAAAAGTGATAGATTTTGGTCTTCAGATAAACTGTATTGCTACGTCTTCGGCACTAGAGTTACAATTTTGCGAAGGTGATTCTATCCAATATCTGAATCAAATGTATTTCATGCAAGGTCTAGATACTCTTTCTGTAAAAAATATTGCAGGCTGTGACTCTATTATTTATCTAAACATCAAGACATTGCCCAATCCGAATCTTGCATTTAAAACAGAAGCTACTTGTAATGACCATGCATCTGGTCAATTGACCATCCAAAACTTCTCTAATCAATTTCAATATTTCTTAAATGATTCCATCTTAATCAATGATTCGATTTTGACCAATATTTCACTGGGAACTTACAAATTGAAAGTGGTTACTAATGACGGTTGTTATACTAACCTACCCTTTATTATTGATGGTTTACCGCCTATTTCATATAGTATTGACGCCCAAAACACATGCAAAAACAGCAATAATGGTTCTATCAATATAACTAGTCCGAACACATCCTTAATGTACAAATTCCAAGACGCTGCTACTTATTCTTCCATCCATAATTGGTCTAATCTTGTAGCAGGGAAATACAATATATTTATGGTGGACGAAAATGGTTGTTTAGATACAACATCTATCAACATTGACACTTTCTCATCACCATCTTACTCCATTGAAGTCAAGCCTTCGTGTTTTGACAATGGCACTGGTACGATCCTATTAGATCTAAACAATCCAGTAAATTCTATCATTTGGAAAGAAGCATCTACAGGAAATGTCATAAACGATTTGGATAGTTTGTCTTATGGTAGGTATTTGATGACTATGGAAGATAATTTTGGATGCATCACTGAAGATGATATATATATTGACAGTTTACCACGTCCTTCTTTTGATTTCGCTACCATTCCATCTTGTGAAAATAATGCATTTGGAACATTAATCATTCAAGATAGCAATCCATTATTTTATTACCAAATTGACAATTTACCACCCTTTCAAGGAAATAAATCCTTTGGAAATCTATCTACAGGGCAACACCGTGTCATGGTAACAGATACTTTTGGTTGTACTTTGACGCAGACATTTGTGATAGATATAGCACCATCTATTTTGCCAGATGTTACTTTTGCGACTACAAGTTCATGCATAGACAAGCCATCTGGTAGTGTAAGTATAAATAGTAATGGGGAAGCTTATTTTGAATTTAACGGATTAAGTTTTTCAAATGACACCATTATCAATGACCTAGCTTTTGGAAATTATATTTTTACAATTAAGGATAGTTTAGGTTGTGAATATACGAAAGAAGTAAGTGTAGATACGCTTCCAGAAATTGAAGTATCATTCCCCATATTTGATGATGATTGTTATTTTAACCAAATAGAAATCATTCCAATGGTCACAAATCATGTTGGAAATATCTCTTATGAATGGAGTACTGGAGACCAAAGTGCTAAATTCGTAGCCACCCAAACTGGTAATTATTCTGTCACAATTTCAGACAAATGCGAAAGTAGAAGTCAACAATGGAATCTAGATATCCAAGAAGAAAATATCCAAGACTTAATTTATACACCAAATATTTTTTCAAGGCATAGCAAGGGAATTAATAATTGTTTCAAACCTACCTTCCATAAAGACATAGAAGTTTTAACTATTTATGTAAGAATCTTTGATAGATGGGGAAATAAAGTATTTGATACGAAAGATCTAAGTGGTTGTTGGGACGGATATTTCCAATCAAAACCTGCTGAAACAGGTGTTTATGTATTTATAATCGACTATAGCTACTTACTTTGTAATGAATTAAAGACTGAACGTAAGCATGGCGATGTTACCATTATTGAATAAACTTAGAGTATTATAAATTTAAAATTTCTTTTGTTTCCCCTTGACTCTGAAGGTGACAAAATGAATTTCAAATTAGTTTTTGTGCAAAAAATGGAATACGCCCACCAAACCCAAGAATCAAATTATTACACATAAGCCATATTTTCTTAATGTGTAAATCTTTTTTACTCCTGAAATTAACCGTACCTTTGCAATTCGGTTTAAAAAACAACATATTTTGTTGTTTTAAAACACTTTGTTTGGTATGGATAAGTCTATGTCAATGTAAAACAAAAAAGCCCTTAATTAGCATAATGCGTTTTCAAAGTAGTTTTTTTGTAAAGCCATTATTTCAAACACATGCACACTAAATTTTAATTTTAAAAACAGATATGAAGTCTTTTTTACTAGTATTTACCACTGTTTTGAGTATCTTTTTAATAGGATGTAAAGAAAAAGAACAAACTTACTACAAGCTGACTGGACCTACAATGGGTACTACCTACCACATCACCATTCAGACGGACCAACCTGAAGCCATGAAAAATTCGATCGACTCTATATTGGCGGATTTTAATTACTCCATGTCAGCCTATATCGATAGCAGTACTTTGACTTATTTTAATAAGACTGACAGCTTATTTTGCTTCGATCCGAAAAAAGATCCATATTTCGAACCAATATTTATTAAGTCAAAAGAGATTTATGAAAAAACGAATGGTGCCTTTGACCCATCTATTGCGCCACTTGTTAATTATTATGGATTTGGGTACAAAGAAAAAAAGAAGTTAGAAAAATTAGATACTGTAGAAGTCAAGAGACTATTGTCACTGCTGGTATTTGATACATTACAATTAACCAAAGACGAGTCAGGTAATGTTTGTATCAAGAAGCCGAATAAAAATGTGATGTTAGACTTCAATTCACTTTCTCCAGGATATGCAGTTGATGTTATGGCAGATTTTTTCAATAAAAAAGGTCTTCGAAACTATATGATCAATCTTGGTGGTGAAATCGCAGCTTTAGGTGTGAATGACAAAAAAGAAGAATGGGTTATAGGTATTAATAAACCTGCAGAAGGTGCTGCAGAATCTGAAATAGAATTACCACTATTGATTTCGAATAAATCATTGGCCACAAGTGGAAATTATAGAAATGCCTATGAATCCAAGGGACAGAAATTTGCACATATAATTAATCCATTTACAGGAATGAGCCAACCTACAGACATTCTTAGTGCTACTGTCATTGCTGACGATTGTATTTCGGCAGATGCATATGCAACAGCATTTATGGTATTAGGGTTAGAAAAATCTTTGGAACTTGTAGAACAATTAAAAGGAATAGAAGCTTGTTTTATATATGATACCGAAGGTGACGGCGTATTCGAATTTAAAATAAGTGAAGGTTTTTCTAAATACTACCTTCATAACGAACAACAATAATAACAAGCAAAACAAAATGGATATAAAATTAAACCTAGATCGAGACATCGTTTTTTTTGATATAGAATCTACAGGACTTAATGTCATCAAAGATAGAATACTACAAATTGCTCTTATAAAATACTCTAAGGATAAAGACGAGCCTGAAGAATTATTTATGCTTATCAATCCTGGAGTGCCGATTTCTGAAGAAGCTTTTGCGGTACATGGTATCAGTAACGATATGATTAGAAATAAACCAACGTTCGCACAGGTAGGTAAACAAATTTATGATTTCATCGGAAATGCAGATCTTGGTGGTTACAATTCTGATAGATTTGATATTCCAATGATTATGGAAGAATTTCATCGTATAGGTTTGGATTTTGATATCAGTAAGAGAAGGTTGATCGATGCTCAAAAGATTTTTTACAAAATGGAGCCACGTACGCTTAAGGCTGCATATAAACTGTATTGTAATGGCAATCTTGATGATGCACATGACGCTCTTGCAGACGCACGTGCTACGGTTGAAGTTTTTAAAGGACAACTCTTGAGATATCAAGATGTAGACTATACGGATCCTGATGGAAATGTACAAGCCGCACCTATCAAAAATGACATTGGCGCTATTGCTGATTTTATTTATGATCCATCGATGCTAGATGCTACCCAAAGACTTAAGACTAATGCTAAAGGAGAAGTTGTCTTTAATTTCGGAAAGTATAATGGCCAATTAGTTTCTCATGTATTCAAGATAGAACCAAATTACTTCCATTGGATCATGGACAAAGATTTTTCTGCTCAGGTGAAACTGATCGTTAAAAAGATCTATGATGAAATGAGAAAACCAAGCTAAATTATAAGAAAATGGGTAATATTGCCATAAAGATATCTATCGTAGTTTTGATATCATTTTTGATGTCTTGTTACACACGCAAAGAAGCATGTTTGGATGTTTTGGCTGCCAATTATGATGTTTCCGCTGATGATGCATGTCTAGACTGTTGCACCTACCCAAAACTTAAGTTGGAAATACAGCATTTTGTGAAAGACTCCGTTTATAGTAATACTACCATATACACCAATGATTTAAACCAATCTTTCAAGATACTTGATGTCAGGTTTTATGTCCATGCATTTGAATTATTCAATAAAGAAACAGGCAAAAAAGAAGTCCTAGAGACTATCAAAAATCAAGATAGCACGCTAATCATTCCCGATGATATAAAAATTTATAGGTCTGTGGATGCTTCTATCGAAATAGGTAGTTTAAGAGATAATGGTACCTATGATTCGCTCACTTTTTATCTTGGCCTCAAGGATGAGATATTGACAAATGATTTTATAGGTCTTCCAAGTACACATGTCTTGTTAGCTAACAACAGATTAAAAAATGCGACTGGAGAATATGCACATTTAACGGTCAGAATTGAAGCAGTCGATTCACTCATAGGAACTAGAAACTTTCAGGTTACTGGATTAGGCATTTCAGAACCATACACCATCAAAACACCTGTTACAACTACCAAAGGTGTGGCACCTAGCTTCAAACTAAAGGCCAACTACGATGAATTGTTTAAAAACATCGATATAAAGGATAGCACAAATGTCATAGAAAATGCTTTAAAACAAAACATTAAAAAGGTTTTGATCGTTAATTAAAAAAAGACATCGTAATGAAGGCATTTAAGGTATTTTCGCTTCTAATTGTTCTAACATTTATCATTATATCTTGTAATGATGATAGTCCTGAAGAACAAGGTGATAATTTAATTTCCTTCCCATATAATCCTGAAAGTTATACTTTGGATTTGCCACCACATTTTCCACAAATGTTTATTCCTAATGACAACCCATTTACAAAACAAGGCATCACACTAGGACGTCATCTATTTTATGACCCTATTTTATCCGCAGATAGCTCTATGTCATGTGCGTCTTGCCATTTACCATCATTAGCATTTGCAGATGGTAAGTCAGTGAGCCGTGGCATTGATGGTATTGCCGGCACTAGGAGTTCTATGAGCTTAATTAATGTAGGATTTGTGCAATCTGGACTTTTCTGGGATGGTAGGGCAAAAACATTAGAAGAACAAGCGCTTTTACCTGTGGAAGACCCAATAGAATTACACCATACTTGGCCGCAAGTTGTAGAAAAATTAAAAAAGCACCCAAGTTATCCACGTATGTTTAGAGAAGCATTCGGTATAACAAATAGAGATCAAATCACCAAAGAGTTAGCTGCCAAGGCGATTGCACAATTCGAAAGAATCATTATATCAAAAGACTCAAAATTTGATAGAGTCGAACAGAACCTTGATATATATACAGATCAAGAGTTGATGGGTTATGGTATTTACTTTGATATTGATCCTGATCTTCCTGATGGTGAGTGTGCGCACTGTCATAATACACCTTTGGCGACATCAGACGCATTTTTCAACAATGGACTGAACGAATCTACCACCTTAGAAGGTTTTCCTGATTTAGGTCGTGGGAAGATCAGCGGTTCTAAAGCTGACAATGGAAAGTTCAGGGCGACTACACTTCGTAATATCAGATATTCAGCGCCTTACATGCATGATGGAAGATTCAGTACTTTTGACCAGGTACTTGGGCATTATCTTTCTGGTGGTAAGCCTTCTCCTAACAAGGATGCTCTGATTGGCGATATAAATAAAAACAAGCTAAAACCTGTCCATATAGAAGCCTTAAAAGCTTTTATTAATACATTTGAAGATACGCTTTTCTTCAGCAATCCTGAACTTCAGAATCCTTTTAACTAATAAATCATTTGTGTTGTAGTTTATTATATCTGACTTTATGGTTAAGATAAAAAGTTTTGGGAATATAATACTTACACACTCTGCACATAAAATTAGGTAAAGGATTTCATACTGTTTCTGAATTAGTTTATAGATATCATCTTTACGAAAATACATGTCTACTTTAACAAAATTCAGTGCTAAAATATTTTTATCACCAAAAAATGAAATATATTTGCACCGAAATTTAGTTTTGTTTATATTGGTTAAACTTATTGAATTAAAAAGTAGTTTATACTAATATCAAGCAAAAGCAAAATTTTGTTCTCAAAACATTATTATTGTTATCTTTACACTAAGTAATTAAAAATCAAAATTATCATGGCAAAAAAAAGAATCGCTATCAATGGTTTCGGAAGAATCGGAAAGCTAGTATTCAGACAGATTTACAACATGGAAGGCATAGATGTTGTTGCTATCAATGACTTAACCAGTCCAGAAGTATTGGCTCACCTATTAAAGTACGATACGGCTCAAGGTAGATTTACAGAAGATGTAAAAGCTGGTCCAGATAGTATTTTTGTAAATGGCGAAGAAATCAAAGTTTATGCTCAAAGAGATCCTTCTCAAATTCCTTGGGCAGCACATGATGTAGATGTGGTACTAGAGTGTACAGGATTCTTTACTGATAAAGCAAAGGCAGAAGCGCACATTACAGCAGGTGCTAAAAAAGTAGTTATTTCTGCACCAGCTACGGGTGATCTAAAAACTGTTGTTTATAATGTAAACCATGAGATATTAGATGGAACAGAGACAGTAATCAGTTGTGCTAGCTGTACTACAAATTGCCTTGCTCCTATGGCGCAAGTTTTGGAAGAAAAATATGGTATCGTGAGTGGTCTTATGACAACTATCCACGCATATACAAATGATCAAAATACTCAAGACTCACCACACGCTAAAGGTGATCTAAGAAGAGCAAGAGCAGCTGCACAAAACATAGTACCAAATAGTACAGGTGCTGCAAAAGCAATTGGTTTAGTTTTACCAAGCTTAAAAGGTAAATTGGATGGTGGCGCGCAAAGGGTACCTACATTAACGGGTTCGCTTACTGAGTTATTCACCATACTTAATACTAAAGTAACAGTAGACGAAGTAAATGCCGCTATGAAAGCAGCTGCAAATGAAAGTTTCGGATACAATGAAGACGAAATTGTAAGCAGCGACATCATAGGTACAACTTATGGTAGTTTATTTGATGCAACTCAAACAAAAGTAATTGCTAATGGTGATGCACAGCTTGTAAAAACAGTGAGCTGGTATGACAATGAGATGAGTTATGTATCTCAATTGGTACGTACCTTAAATCATTTTGCAGGATTAATAAAATAATATATTTGATAAAAAAGGGTGATTGGATTTTTCTAGTCACCCTTTTTTTTTGCTTTTAAAATACTTATTTAAATTTGAGTGTTAATCAAAACATTCCATTAAACTTCTTCACAACTTATAAAAAATCAAGGATATGATTTCTTTTCAAGATACAAATTTCAAAGACAAAAAAGTGGTCATGCGTGTGGACTTCAATGTTCCATTGGACGGTGAATTTCAAGTGACCGATGACACTAGAATAGCAGGCGCTGAAGCTACTATCAAAAAAATATTACATGATGGCGGTAGTGTTGTGCTAATGAGTCACTTAGGGAGACCCAAAGGTGGACCAGAAGAAAAATATTCACTAAAACACATCATCCCTACCCTTTCTAAATATTTTGAAGGAGTGAACATTCTTTTTGCTGATGATTGCATTTCAGAAGATGCATTTAGCAAATCATCTGCTCTGAAACCAGGAGAATTGTTATTGCTAGAAAACTTAAGATTTTATCCAGAAGAAGAAAAAGGTGATGCTGAGTTTGCAGAAAAATTAAGCAAACATGGTGACATCTATATCAACGATGCATTCGGTACTGCACATAGGGAACACGCTTCGACAGCAACTATTGCTAGATACTTTGATACAAACCATAAAGGTTTTGGTTACTTGATGGCTGCGGAAGTAGAGAATGCTACAAAATTGCTTCATGGATCAGAAAAACCAGTAACAGCAATAGTTGGTGGAGCAAAAGTTTCTGATAAAATCCAACTTCTAGAAAGATTGATAGATAGTATGGATAATATTTTGATTGGTGGTGGTATGGCTTATACTTTTCTTTCTGCTTTAGGTGGCAAGATCGGAACTTCACTTTTCGAACCAGATTATGTGGAACTAGCACTAAAAATCATGGAAAAAGCCAAAGCTAGTAATACAGCCATCTATCTTCCTACGGACAATATCGCAGCAGATAGATTTGCCCCAGATGCTGACAGCAAAGAAGTAGACAGTTACCATATCCCTGATGGATGGATGGGACTTGACATAGGACCAAAGACAATTGCTGAGTTTTCAGGCATCATCAAAACATCTAAGACCATACTTTGGAATGGACCAATGGGTGTATTCGAATTTGAGAAATTTGCAACTGGTACTTTTTCTGTAGCAAAAGCTTTAGCAGAAGCGACAGATGGTGGCGCATTTTCATTAATAGGCGGTGGAGATAGCGCATCAGCTATTAACAAGTCAGGCTTAGAAGACAGAGTAAGTTTTGTATCCACTGGTGGTGGTGCAATGTTGGAATTCCTAGAAGGCAAAGAATTGCCAGGCATAAAAGCAATGGAAGATTAATAGTGAATTATCTTTCTAAATAGTTAAAAGCCATATCTAAGTTGATTAGATATGGCTTTTTTATTGTTGGTAAACATTTTTTTATTTATGATGTAGTAAATTTCAGAACTACTATTTCTTCTTTACCTTACTCAGTATCTTAGCTACAGTTTCTTCAGGACTGCTATTATTTACAATTTTCACTTTGGCGACTTTGTAAAAAGCTTCCCTTTGTTGCAAGATTTCCTTTAGCTTTGTTTCTCTGTCTTTTTGAGATAAGTCTTTGATCAGCGGTCTTTGTGTATCATCTTTCAACCGTTCTGCCAAAACAGCAGGTTTGGTATTTAAATATACCGTTTTACCTTTAGCGTTCATGATATCCATTACTCCTTCTATACATGGAAGACCTCCTCCTGTCGCCACAATACAGTTTGTCATCTTCCATGTTGAAATTAATTCTTTCTCCAATGCTCTAAAATATGCTTCACCTTGATGATCGAATATTTCTTGAACGGACATGCCTTCTATACTTGTGATAATTTCGTCCGTATCATAAAATGGTAGCTGCCATTCGTAAGAAAGCATTTTTCCGATGGTGGTTTTGCCACTTCCCATCATCCCCACTAGAAATACGAGCATAAAATTTGTTTTAATTTTTGATAAAAAAGAAAAGCGATACAGTTAAGATTAACTGTACCGCCTTCGTTTTGTTTAGATATATTGGTTAATTATATCCTGGATTTTGTTGTAGATTAGGATTTGCCGATAAGTCTGCAGCAGGAATAGGAAATATATTATATTTCGAATCTACAGCTTGACCTTGACTGACACCACCTTTCCAAGCCCATAAATAGTCTCCTGTAGTTAATTTATTAAACCTGACTAAGTCTGTTCTTCTATGACATTCCCAATAGAGTTCTCTTCCTCTTTCGTCGAGTAGAAAATCAAGGGTCAATTCTGATTCTGTGATATTTCCTGCACTACCTGTATATGCTCTTTCTCTGACTGTATTGACATATTGTACTGCAGTAGCTTTAGAACCATTTGCGCCTCTTAAGATCGCTTCTGCTGCCATTAGATATACATCTGCTAATCTGAACATTGGGAAATCCGTATCAGGAAAATCTACATTAGAACCTGTCTGCCCTGTTGATGTTATGTTCTTAAATTTCAAAACTGCATATCCATTATTGAACACTGGAATATCTTTTATAGTATTGATATCCAAAATCTGGCCTTCTGTACCGAAAATCCCCCTTTTATCAAAACTAGTAAATCTCAATTGATATGTATAATCTGGTCTAGCTAGATCAACAATTAAATCATGACTGCCTGATTTTGTTATATTGATGCCTCCTGCTCCTGCTGTTAATATACCATCTAATTGTGGATCGCCAAATGTCAACATATCATTTCCATTTGCTCTAAGTATGAAGCTACCAATATTCAGTTCAGTTTTAATTCTAAGCATTTTTAAATTAGCATCCCAAACCAATGGAGCTTGTCCTCCCGGTACAGCAGAACCTACAATACTCCAATCTCTCTTTTCTAGCACATAGGTAAAATCCTTTAAGTTTATTTTGACATAATATAGTCCAGCAACTGAAACTTTAATGTTAGTTCCATTTACTTCTAAAGTACCATTCGAATCATTATCCCCATATTTAGTACCGTTTGCACTTCTCAAAATTAAAAACTCTTCATTCGCATTAAAATATTTATACCCTTCAAATATCCCACTCTGACTAACTATTTGAGCAAGTGTGCTAGTGACATCATCACCAGCAAAGTTATTTGATGTACTCGCCACAAATATTTTCGCCAAATTAGCTCCTGCATTAAAATTTACCACTTCCCCTGTTAAATCAGCAGGAAATTTTTCTACAAATTGTCTTGTAGTGCGTGAGCCTCCCCATCCTCCAGAAACACCTGAAGCTAAAGGGTTAATTGAGCCTCCAATACCTGCTCTTATAATAAATGTCATGCCTCCATATGTTCTAGTATTAATGCCATCAAACGCAACAGGAAATATCATCTCATTGGACTTATGGTTATCTGCTAAAAACATATGGCTATATTGTGGCTCTAATGAGTAACCAGCATTGATCACTTTCTCACAAACACTAAGACATTCATTGTATTTTTTTTGACCAATGTACGTTTCAGCATTCAGATACAATTTTGCCAATAATGTCCATACTGCTGCTCTGTCCGCTCTACCATATTGGTTTGTTCTAGGTGCTTTGATAATATTTTCGATATCTAATAATTCAGTTTCTATATACTTAAATAATTCAGGTGCTTTGATTTGATTTGGGAAAAAAGCACCTACTTTATCATTTTCTGTTACAAAAGGAACATTTCTAAATACATCTAATGCATGCCAATAGCTCAATGCTCTCAAAAATCTGGCTTCTGCTCTGTAATCTACTATTTCCGCTCTCACAGGTGCAGAAACATTTCTTTCATTGAGCTTAGCATCTGTCGTTTCTCTTAAAAATTCATTACAGACCACAATTTGATAAAAAATCCTACTATAAAAAGCAAACGTAAATCCATCTGAAGGTGTCCAATCCAAGTCATGAAAATCATAAATGGTCTGATCAGCCCACCCAATAATTGCTTCATCAGTGGGCAACTCTTGATGATACCAAAAACCTCTCAAATACTGACCAAAACCCTCATCTATGCCTTGGATATCTGGCTCTCCAGCTGGGCCTTTTTGTCCAGAAACAGCAAGTCCAGCATATAATTTGCCTAAAAATTGTTTATAAACAGCTTCATCTTTGAAAGCATTTCCTGATGTCGTAATATTAGGATCTAAAGGCACTGTGTCTAAATCCTTAAAACAAGCACTAAAAGTGGAAGCAATTACTATAAATATAAAAACATACAACTTTTTCATTATGATTATTTTATGTTCGTTTAAAAAAAATTAAAAATCAACACTCACCCCAAAAACAAAGGTTCTAGGTCGTGGGTAAATATTGTTATCAATACCATTACCCAACTCAGGGTCCAATCCTTTATATTTAGTAATGACAAAAGGATTTTGAACGGTAGCGTACACCCTCATAAATCTACCAACAAGTTTGTCAAAACTATAACCCAAGGTGATGTGGTCTATCCTAAAGAATGATGCATCGGTCACATAATGATCGCTGAAGGTCACATTTGTCTGTGCTACAATATTATTTGTGACGGCATCTCTGTGCACATTTTGTAAATAATTGGTAGGGTGAACCAATCTTTGAAGGTAGCCCATATCAGTCGAAACATTATTGTAAACATAATTGCCAAGGTTAGCACGTCCTGCAAAAGAAAAGTCCAACATCTTATATTTAATATTACTTGTAATCCCCATCAATACGTCAGGAGCTGCTTTTTTAAACCTATATTTATCTGCCTCACTGACATCTCCGTCTCCATTTCTATCTGCAAACTGTCCTTCTAGGATATTACCATTTTCGTCATATAATTGCTCGAAGACATAAAATGAAGCCGGAGCATAGCCTACACTATGTATTTGTATATTACTACCAACACCACCTGCTATTCCACCAGTAGGTACTCCTGGATAAACAGGATCTTCTGTAGCCCTTAGTTTGGTGATCTCGTTGGTATTATATGCAGCATTAAAACCAAGATCCCATGTCATTTTTTCATTACTGACAGGTACGAAATTAAGGCCAAGTTCAATACCTATATTGACCATATTTCCAATATTGGTATTGATAAAATTAGTAAGGTTAGTACCTGCAGGTACTGGAATGAAATTTAATAAATCGATGGTATTTCTTTGATATAAATCTAAAGTACCATAAAGTTTTTTATTAATGATTGAGTAATCAAGTCCTACATTGTAGGTAGTGGTTTCTTCCCACTTAATGTTGGCATCATATCCATTCGGACGATAAGTATTGATAAATTCATTTCCAAATTGATATGCAGCATTATTCACACCTTGCTGATATACTGCCTGATATACATATGATCCGCCTATTGCTTGCTGTCCGGTAACTCCCCAACCTGTTCTTAATTTTAAACTATTAAAATACGTGTTTTGATTTTCTAAGAGCTTTACAGCAAAAGCGGCAGAAGGAAACAATCCTTGTCTAGCCTCTGGCGAAAACCTAGATGTTGCGTCACTTCGTAATGAAAGCGTCAGCAAATATTTATTTTTATACCCATAGTTAAACCTACTAAACAATGATACTAGAAATAATTCATCTGGAAATAGCTTTCCACTATTTGGGTCGGTTTGTTCAATATTATTTGCAGCATCTGTTGTTCTAAAAGTATTCTGGTTAAAAAATCTTTGCCATGAATATCCACCCATTAGGTCAAATGAATGATCATTGATATCCTTTTTATAATTCAAGTAAAACTCTAACACAGAATTTGTTCTTTCTTGTTCATAAGTATTATCTATACCACCTCCAAAATCTTTTTGAAATGAAAAAGCAATGGTATTATTACCAGGAATAAATGTCGATCCCATCCCTTTTGAGTAATCATATCCAACGTTTAGATTAGCTCTTAGACTTGGTAAAAATTTAAACCTATAATCTGCAGAAGCATTCGTTATATATCGCACTACTTCTGATCTATCATCTCGAAGATTAAGAAGAGCAACAGGATTGGCAGGGGCTAAACCATTGGGAAAGCCTGTATTCTTATCTAACCAAGTGGTATAACCACTATATAAGCTATTAGGGTCAAGAGGTGTTTGAGTAGGATCCCAACTAAGTGCAGAACCGATGGCACCACGCTCCGCAAATCTATTATTACTAAGTATGGTTTTAAGTCCTAAATTCAGTTGTAAGGTATTGTCTAATAACTTAGGGCTTACGTTTAGACCAGCAGAATATCTTTGAAATTTATCTGTTAACAACAATCCTTCCTTGGATGTATAACCCAACGATGCACGATATGGAAATGAGCCAAGACTACCAGACAAATTAACATTATGATCTTGCCCAAACGCAGACCTATATATTTCATCTTGCCAATCCGTAGACGAAGAACCTAACAAGCTTCTAGCAGCGTCGCCTTCAGGAAATCTAGACTCTATTAAATTTCTATATTCCCCTGCTTCCAATACATCAACCCTATTAGCAGTATTACCGACAGAGATATTTCCAGAATATCCTACACTAAACTTAGAACCTAGAGCGCCTTTTTTTGTCGTGATCAATATGACACCTGCAGAAGCTCTACTACCGTAAATAGCCGTAGCAGACGCATCTTTTAAAACGGTCATTGTTTCTATATCGTTAGGATTAATGATGTTTAATGGATTTCTATTTCCTTGTACACCACTACCTTCTACAGGAATTCCATCTATGACTATCAATGGATCATTGGACGCACTTAGTGACGACTGACCTCTCACTCTAATCTGAGCGCCATCATCAGGTCCGCCACCAGTTGTGATGGCAACTCCTGCTACTTTACCAGCTAGTAGTTCTTGTGGGCTAGTAATTGCTCCTCTGTTAAAATCTTTAGAAGATACTGCTTGTACGGAACCTGTAACATCTTCTTTTTTGACAGTACCATAACCTATCACTACTATATCTTGTAGGATTTGGCCTGCAGATAATGATACATTGATAGTGGTACGACCTTCGATTAATTCTTCTTGAGGATTATAACCTGTGTAGCTGAATACCAATGTTTTGGTTCCAGGAGCTACTTCATATGTAAAAGAACCATCTAAGTCGGTTATTGTACCAGACGTGGAAACTTCTTTACTTACAATGTTGGCTCCTATTAGTGGATCACCCGTTTGGGCATCGGTGACAACTCCACTTATTACCTGTTGCGCAGATATGATATGCGTAAAGGCAAAGAAAATCACTATAATACCTAATGATTTCACAACTTTTGTAAAAATGCTTTGCATGTGGCTATTCTTTTAATGAAAATAAAGGTAAAATTAATAATTGTTTTTACTTTGTGTCTATTTAACATTAACTTTTTTTAGGTTAGATATAATTATTAAATTCTTGGTAGGTTAAATATTTAAAGATACGGATAGTTTAGCAAAAAATCTAAATTAATTTGATGACAAGAAATGATATCAATTACATTCATAAAAGACCAAAAGCTTAAAGTGATACATCAATCTATTTGCATAGAAGAAAAAAAAGTGGACTTAATTAAGTAATACCAGATTACAAAAAAGGCCACCCATATTGCTATGGATGACCCAACTTTAGCGGTAAATCGTGTTGTCTAATTTATCTTACAATCACTTTTTCAAGATGATTATTGTTTTTTGTGATGATGCTAATGACATACATGCCTGGTATAAGACTGTAAATGGAGATGTTCCGTTGGTCAGCATCATTATGATATTGGTAATTTTGTATTTGTTTACCCATATTATCGCGAATCAAAACATTTAGTATGGCCTCTTGACTTGAAATAGTAAACTCACCTTGGTTTGGATTAGGGAAAATTCTAATGCTGTTTACCAAGGTTTGTGACGTTGATGATGTAATGAAGGTCACACATTCCGTAACCGTCTTACAGAAATCACCCGTAATCACTGCATAATAGCTTCCTGTCAGTTCTGGTACAAAAGAAGGCACAGACGTGGTCGTTATTAAGGCATTGGTACCACAATCATACCATTCATAGACCGTACCTTCAGCATTTACTTGGATAGTTTGGTCTTGAAGCCAGATAGCTTCTAGGGGACAAGGTAGTGCATCGACGATGGTATTTTTAACTGTATTAGTGATGATAGGCTCGTTTTGATCAAAAATGATTTCACCCTTATTGAAGATAATCGAACCTTGCTCTATATCAGGTAAACTTGCAAATGAAAATGATACAAATCCTTGACTTTCTATAAAATTGGTAGCAGTATCAGGCAAGATGATATTAATATGTTCAAAGATTAAGGTATCTCCCGAAATGTAGGTGTCGACTTCGTGACTAGATGCATTTAAAATGAGACTTTTTTTATCTAGTTTTGGATCTAGGATATCTACAATTTTTACATAAAATGCGGTGTCATTGCCATTGTTTTGGAACCTGATGGAATAATCTATTCTTTCAGATCTTAAGGTATAGTTATCTTCTCCTATCCTATCTGGCCAGCTACGTTTGTCATTCGGATCATAGCTACATCTAATGATGCCATTATAATTAAACCTCGATACAGTATCACCTTCTAAAGTGATTAGAAGTGCTAAAAACCTTAGAGAATCAAATTCAACGCCAGGAATGTTAATATCTATGAAACTATTAAATTGCTGTCCTGGACTTAAATCTTTGATTTCCCATTCAAATCTATGGGCATCTTGTACATCAGGAAGTGGCACCGCATAATCCGAGCTAGTTTTTTCGTCAATAATGACTACAAATCTTCCTGAACTATTTTTGTTCCCAAGATTTTTACAATTGGTGTATAATCTAGCTGTAGAATTGCATCTTAGCCAGGTAGGAGTGATTCCTACCTTACCTACAAATGAAGGGATGATAGGAATAAAACCCACAGTATCATATTCTATTGCTTTATCTAATGTAAGATTTTTCACCTGAAGATTGGTTTGCCATTGGCCGAATGGCATCTCATATCTCAGTTCATATGTTCCTGTGTCTAGTCTGACGACAAGATTACCCATCTCGTTTGTGATGCCATTAAAATTCTCATCGGTGACAGAGACATTACAATTTGGTAATCTGCTATCTTCATTTGCATCATACATCCCGTTTCCATTATTGTCCACAAAGCTAAATATATTAAGATCACTTCTGGCAGCAGCAGGATCGCAATCCGTATTTTTAACTTTAACTGTAATAGGTTTTGAATCACAAATTGGACCTTGTTGTATTAGTATGGCTGTTCCTAAGCCTACTCCAGTGACAAGTCCTGAATTGGATATTGTAGCTACAGTTACGTTTGAGCTTGACCATAGACCTCCTGTAGTAGGTATTACTGTGGTAGTTTCACCGATACATATCTCAGAAGGACCCGTGAAAAATGCTGGTGTTTTATCACTCACCGTAATTTTTTCTGTGGCTAAAGATGTACAACCTGTAGATGTGTTTGTAAAGATGAAATTAACAGTGCCAGGGTTTATTCCTGTCACAAGCCCAGCATTATTTACTGAACCAACAGTTGGATTAGTTCCTGACCAAATACCACCAGTACTAGGAGATAATGTTGTGGTAAAACCTATACAAATCTGATCACTACCTGTAATAGATACAACTGGAAGTTCTACTTCAATAATGATTTGAGTAGCTGTAGCTGAACATCCATTTGCATCAGTGACTGTTACACCTGCTTGAGTTGGTACATTGAATCTTACTTGTGCAGTTGTTGAGCCTGTCGTCCACGCATAAACAAAACCTCCAGTTGCCATCAGTAATGCAGAACCACCTGAACAAAAAGATGTGTCGCCTACTATTTTTGCGATTGGATTTGCCACAACATATTTTTCTAATGTTGTATTTAAACAGGAAGTACCTACAAAGTTATAACTAAAACTTACTTTACCTGGTTTTATCGCCGTGATTCGACCAGCAGTTGTCACCGAGGCAATAGTCGGATCACTGCTGATCCAGTTAGTTGCATTTGGGTTAATATTATCGAATGTTTGATCTACACAGAAAGTAATGGGCAAGGACACAATTAATTTTGGATAAACTGTCACATTAAACGTGTCTCGATAAAACTTACAATCTACTTTGTTTACAACCGATGTCGCTACATATTTTTGTACTTGGACTGCATTGGTTAAATTTACCAATGTATCATTAATAATTCCTTGCTTATTGACAAAATAATGATTTTTAGCACCTGTAATCAACGGATTAGGAATAGCAATAACATCAATATTAAAAGAATCTGGCGAATCAACAAACAACTCCAAATCCATAGCAGTATTGGAACAAACTTCACTATTGACATCACCCATCACATTGGGAGTATTGGTATCTTCACAAATAATTTTCCAATTTGGTCCTTTCTGTGCAAAGTCGATTTTACATTCAGCAACAGGATCGTTCCAGCAACCTGTGACACCAGCAGAAGTGGTCTGAAAATTAACATGCAAATCTGAATAAGCTTCAAAATTATCTACTGGGAAGGATTCTTTGACTTTCATATCAAAACAAAAATGTATGTCTGCCACGACTGAACTCAATCCATAATGTTTTGACGGCAAACAACTTTCCATGTCATCTGGATTTACATCTCTATTCCAAAACCAACCTCCTGGCAAGATAGCTCCTCGTTTTATAGGTGCAGCGCAAGGGCAATTATCTGTGAAGGTGTTACAAATCTTTAGTGTTTGGGACAAAGAATCAAAGTAAGTACACAAAATTGGCAATTGTTCAGTAGCATAGGCAGCACAAAGAGAGTCGGTTGGAGCGTGCCAAGTCACAGAATCGGGTGTAAGCGTCACCGCCATTGGATCAAAAGCATCCAAATCCCATCCTAAACCGAAATCAGGGATGATGCCGTGAAGTCCGTCAGATCCTGATTCGGATGCATCATATTCAAAATCAAGACAAATAGTCACTGACTCCCCTATTTCAAAAAGTGGATCATCAAGTGATCGATTAGAGCTTCGTTGAGATATACTAAATTCTGTTACTGTAGGTGATTGAGCATCATCTCCAATGCATCGAACACAACCTGAAGCTTGATTTATACTTAAATTGAAATAAGGATCATCAATTATTCCTTCACCACTTACTGCTATGTAATATCTAGTAATCCCTTTCTCAACAGCTATTCCATGACCACCATTTGAGTCAGAATTCGCACAAGGCGTAGGAAACCAAGGTGGCCCGCTATCAACCAATGTCAAATTATCACATGTTCCTTTATAAATTGCTAAATTTGGCTTCCAACTTCCACTTGTATTAATATAAGTGAAAAGCTGTGTTGCGTAGGTATCCACTTCGACTTCAAACCAAATAGTAGGATTTACATCGGCACCACAAGTATTTATAATAGTTTCTGGACATCCAAAAGCTAAACAACCTGCAACTTCAGTAGTAGATGCAGGTCCACAGTTAATATCAACAGGAGCAAACGTAATAATACTAGATACATTTACACAGTCATCATCTGCTGCACAATTACCTTGATAAGAAGGAGTCAATGAAATACTAAAATTATTACAAAAGCCATCTTTATTGGAAACTTTAAACCAAATAGTTTCTCCTGGCGAATAGCAACCTAAGTTGAGTGGTCTATAATTGGTCCCACAATTGTAAGAACTCGAGTTAAACAAATTTGATGATGGTGTTGTGTTAGTCCCTGAATAAATCTCCAAAGACATATTTTCATCAAATTCATTTCCACCTAAAACAAACATAGTGGCAGCAATCCAATCTTCTTGACCAGTCACATACTTAAACCAAACACTATTATGTTGAAATTCAGAACCACACTCTGTATTAGGAAGGTCTGATGCATTATCATCATTATACCCTGATGCACAACAAGTAGTCGCTACGATTCCATTATTATTTATCGTTAGTAAAAAAGCATCAGAATAATGGTCATTATCAGGTGGCGGACATTGAGCTTTTAATATAAAAGCCTGAAGCACACTTAAACACAACAGAAGTAGATGTCTTAATTTCATTTTTTAATATTTTGGAGTTTATAATTGCTAAATGAGATATACACTACAGGTCTTTAATCCAAAAACAAAACAATCTTTTGGATAAAGTCATGATGTAAGTAATGTAAAATATATATTTCGTAAGTGGGAACTTGCAGTGTAAATAAACAAAGATAGGTTAGTCTTAAATTGATTTATCTTCAATGCAACACAAAGCTAGATAAAATCTTTAAAAGACAAAATAATTTTAATAAAAATATTAAAATTATCCAAATATAAAAATGTTGTATTTATTTTTATTTTACTACCTATATATTGAAATAAGCGTTTTAATTATGAATCATTTTACCCCTAAAGCTATGAATAGATAAAACATATGTTACTAAAAATTAGTTACCATTAAGACATGCTATGGCAAAATCAACAGATTAGCCCATATTTTGATGATCGATTTCAATACTAAATTGTCATTTTCCAAATATTTGAAACTTTTTTTTATGAGGTTATTTTCACTGTTTTATTTTATTTTAGTTATTAATATTCTGAATGCACAACTTGCAAATAATCCCCATGATGTCGTTTATAATCATCTCAAAAACTTAGAAGTTGAACATAAAAATTCCAGTATTGCTGCTATGTCTTTTCATCCAGATATCCCATTGGAGCAAAGGATAGACCTTGCAGAAAACCTAAAACAAATCCTTGATGCAAAAGGAATTCTGATAGTCGTCTCAAGCATCTCCAATGATCCTGAATATCGAGACAGTCTATCAGGCAATCAAACATATGTCGTCACCCGAGAACTTCCGAGCTTAACCGTAGAGAAATATAATAATAATTGGTTTTACTCTAAGAGAACGAGTACTGAGATACCAATATTATTTAAGAAAACATTTCCTGCTTGGTCGCATGGAATTATAAACAACATACCTGATGTGCTCAAAACACATTTTTTAGGTGTTGAAATTTGGAAATTCATTGGTCTACTTACTATCTTAATAATCAGTTTTTTATTATTCAAAATATTTGAAAAAGGGATAGATAAATTTATGCAAATCTCTATCTGGGACAGACTTCATATTGAAGACCGACACTTGCCGAAACTACATAGATTGGCTAGATATTTTGGAATTATATTTTTCATAGGTTTAATTAGATATTTTTTACCCATTCTAGTTTTTAATATCACCATATCAAGACCAATATTTCAACTTATAAACATCATTTTTACTTTTGTGGCAATGTTGGCAGTACTCAAAATCACAGACATTATAGGCGTCTATTTACGAAAACTTACAGCTGCAACGGCGTCAAAAATTGATGATCAACTTATGCCGATAGCCGTAAAAGGAGCCAAAGTAGCTGTAATAATAATGGGTATATTCAGAATACTATATTTATTGGATGTGAATATTACGGCACTTATTGCTGGACTTTCAATAGGTGGATTAGCATTGGCACTTGCAGCTCAAGACACGGTAAAGAATCTAATTGGCTCTGTGATGATCTTTTTTGATAGACCATTCCATATAGGAGATTATATTATGGCTATGGATTTTGAAGGTACTGTGGAAGAAGTGGGTTTCAGATCTTCGAGAATTAGAAAAGTAGATAATTCACTGATAACAGTTCCCAATGGTAATCTTACGAATGCAACCATGATCAATTATGGCATCCGGAAGTTTAGATTATTTGAAACGAATTTAGGATTCACTTATGACTCAGATCCCAAAAACATTAGTGCTTTCATAGATGACTTAAAAGGTTTTTTCAATCAATATACCCACATTCA
>Ga0209812_10000976_pt1 | contig 22219 bp, 20 predicted proteins | sample JI71714BDNA_FD_187502 | JGI IMG/M metagenome (GOLD analysis project Ga0209812, IMG submission 187502) | Wastewater effluent complex algal communities from Wisconsin, to seasonally profile nutrient transformation and Carbon sequestration -... | ecosystem: Engineered > WWTP > Effluent > Algae...
CAGCTTCAGTTCGGTCGGACGAATTACTATCAGCTTTTGTACTTAACTTCATCAACGTATTTTCAAGCAGCAGTGGTTATGGGCAGACGGAATACTTATTCCCAACCTGCATAAAGCCCTGCCCGTTAGCTGCAGCCCTATTGGACACTTCCCAATTATTCAAACGGACATTTTTTTTGCGACACTTCAAGGACACTTTGTAACCCTGCCGACAATTTTGTATTTAAGTATTTGCTTAAATAAGTAATCTTTGTTACTTTTGACCCGACTAACAAATTTGACAATGGCAAACGACACTTGCATAAGGTTACAGGCAGACATAGAACAAATTAAAAGCTGCCGAGAAAAATTAAAGGCTAACTCAAAATCATTTTTGCAGTTGGGACAGGTACTTGCTTTGACAGGTAACGAAGTGCGACTGAAAATACTCTTTCTGCTTGAAGAAGAAAATGAGCTTTGCCCTTGCGACCTTAGCGACATTTTAGGAATGAGCATTCCTGCAATTTCCCAACATTTACGCAAACTAAAAGACGGCAACATTATTGAAGCCAGAAAAGAAGGACAAACCATCTTCTATTCACTACGCAATGAGCATTTAAAAATTTTAAGACCGTTCTTTAAAATTATCAATCAACAAAATTTTGCGACTGTATGACAACGGCAACAAAAAATAGTAAAGGTTGGATTGGTGGACTGTTGGCAGCAGTTGCAGCTTCGCTTTGCTGCATCACACCAGTTTTAGCTTTCTTAGGTGGCGCAAGCGGACTTGCTTCTTCGTTTTCGTGGATTGAGCCGTATCGTCCTTATTTAATCGGTTTGACTGTTGCTGTTTTTGCGTTTGCGTGGTATCAAAAATTAAAACCAAAAAAGCAAGTTGACTGCGACTGTGAAGCAGACAACAAAAAATCATTTTGGCAATCAAAATCATTTTTAGCAATCGTTACAGTGCTTGCAGGACTGTTAATTGCATTTCCTTACTATGCAAAAGTATTTTATCCAAAGCCACAAGAAGCAAAGGTCATTATTGTTGACAAAAGCAATATACAGACAGTAGAATTTAAAATAAAAGGTATGACCTGCGAAGGCTGCACAGAACATATAAACAGCGAACTTTCAAAAACAACGGGAGTGATTGAGTTCAATACTTCTTATGAAAAGGGCAATAGCCTTGTTAAGTTTGACAACAGTAAAACTTCTGTTGACAGCCTTGCATCCATCATAAATAAAACTGGCTATAAAGTAACTTCTCAATCTGTAATCAACAACTAATGGAAAAAACTATCGTACTTCAATCTGTTATTACTTGCCCTGTTTGTGGACACAGACAAGAAGAAACAATGCCAACAGATGCTTGCCAGTATTTTTATGAGTGTTCAAATTGCAAGACACGACTTAAACCAAAAGAGGGCGACTGTTGCGTTTATTGCAGTTACGGGACAGTAAAATGTCCACCGATGCAATTAGGAACATCCTGCTGTTAGTAGCGACGAAGGGTATGCAGCTAACAGCGAGGTTTGCTGCTATGCTGGCTGACGAATATATACTCGTCTTTCTGTTCGCTATCAGCCCATATCCGGCTGACCGAATAAATCCCAGCAACATTGCATAACTTCATCATCAGTTTTTCAATCGGCTGCGGCTCCGGGCTGGACATTATAAAATACCAGCACAGCAGCAAGCCCAAACGTTGTCTGTAATTTTTATGAAAGAATTAGTATCTAGAAAACATATATTAAAGTTTTATCTGGCTTTATTTTTAAGCTGTTCTTCGCTTTTAATTATTGCAACAGTTTTATTGCGGGAGTTTTTAAATCAAAGGACTAGCAATTATTTATACCCTAAACATTACTTTTTACTTGTAATTAGTATATTGATTTGTTTTATCATTGTTTATATTTTATATGCTTATTTCAAAAATGCGCCAAGGATAAAAGTTAATTCTCATTCAATAACATTTAATAATGAAGAATTCTATTGGTTAGATATAGAACACATTGAACTTGTAGGCAAAAAGAGATTTCCTTTTTTGGGTAATTATTATATGGAAGCTGCTTCTTTTTCTTTTAAAAATGGGATTAGTAAAATCATATTTGATGATATGTATTCAAATACTTGGGAGATAAAATCTTTCATTAAAATGGTTGTTATTGATAAAATAGAATTCTCTGAAGGTTCCATTTCCCCAATTGACAATGGGTCTCTCACATTTGACTTTTGTGATACTTTTAAAGGGAATCAGATTACTTCTTTTAGAGGGATTTGCCTTTGGGGGTTTATTGGTTTTTTTGTCTTTAAAGCTTTAATTAGCAGAACTCCAGTTAATATTGAAGGTTTGCTTTTTATTTCTGGCTTTTCACTATTATGGTTTATCGCATTTTCTTATCAAATGCACTACTTTCAGGTCTCTGATAATTATTTTATAATCCGAAATCATAATTTTTTTTGGAAAAAGAAAGTATACAATATTGACGAAATAAATGAAGTTGTATTTGAGACCCAAGGGAAAATGCCTAATTGTTTACGAATATTAACAAAAGACTTTAAGAGCAAGCTTTACCCAGCGGGAACACTTAGAGTCAATAATTGGTTAGACTTAAAAGACAAATTAGAGATATATAAAATCAAAGTTAGGAACGAGTGTATTTAAAAACTACAGACAACAAAAGGCTTTACGCCAGTTGGGCTTTCAGCAATGGCCCATCGTCTTTGGTATTTCAAATGGGCTTCAGTAATTTGGCTTTAACTAATCGGGGCTTTAGTGGCCAAGCCAGCAGTAGGAACACAGATTATCCAACCAGCGTAAAGCCACGGACGTTAGCAGTAATGCTTACCGACAGAGTAGAATGAATTATAGTTGTTTAAATTTTCCTTTTACATTTTGTGCATAAACTGAACCTATTGGAATGACTATTTTGCCTAATACAATAGTATTACTATTAAAACTTGTAATATCATCTGTATTGACAATATAAGACTTATGGACTCTGACAAAATTAGAAGGTAAATTTTGCTCAAAACTTTTCATACTTTGTAAGGTTAAAAGCTTAAATTGTTTAGTATGTAAAGCGACATAATCTCTAAGGCCTTCTAAGTATACCACGTCCTTAAAATAAACCTTCTGCATTTTGTATTCGCTTTTTACAAAAAAATAATCCAGGGTGTCTTTAGGTTCCACTATATGTTTTTGTGAAGCTAACTGGTCTTTTACCTTGCTAATTGCTTGCAGAAATCTTTCATAAACAATGGGCTTTAGCAAATAATCAACAACATCCAAGTCAAAAGCATTTACTGCATATTGCGGGTAGGCAGTTATCAATACAATTAAACACTTTTTTTGTAAAATTTTTATAAACTGAATTCCATTTAATTCGGGCATCTGCACATCCAGCAAAATCAGGTCTGGTATATTGTTTTCTAAAAAATGTAATGCCTCTACAGGGTTAGTGAATTTCTGTAACAAAAGGGTATCACTACAGCTATCGGTATAACTTTCCAAAAGCTTAACCGACAAAGGTTCATCATCAATAATAATACATCTAATGACTTTTTTTACCATTTAATTTTAAGGGTTGTTTTATAGGAAACATCACTTTCTTCTATATTAAAATAATATCTTTTGGGGTAAATGAGCTCCAATCGCCTTTTTAAATTGGCAATCCCAATTCCGGAAAGTTGATCTTTTTGATGTTGACCTTTTTTATTTTCTATTATAAAACTCAATTCACTTTTTATACTGAGTAATTCAATAATTAGCGGGGATTCAGGATGTTTAAAATCTCCATGTTTAAAAGCATTTTCAACCAGTGGAATTAGTAATAAGGGAGCAATTTTCTCATTTCCAACCTGGTTATCGATATTTACAACCAAAGGCAGCTCATAATCAAACCGAAGTTTTTGCAGTTCTATATAACTTTTAAGGCAGGTAACATCTTCTGTAAGTAATACTTCCTTATTTTTTTCGTAAAGCATATATCGAAGCAGTGCAGAAAGCTGTTCAACTGCTTTGAGTGCTTTATCCGACTTATGGTAAATAAGTGAATAAATACTGTTTAAGTTATTGAATAAAAAATGAGGATTTACCTGAGATTTTAAATACTCTAATTCAGCCTGACGATTTTTTAAAGCAAGCTCATTTTTTTCTACATCTTTATATTGATTGCTTTGTAAAAAATAAAAAACAATACCAAAAGCAGTATATGGGATGGAAAAAAATTTATTGTCCTGCATATAATAATACAAATGAGTACCTGGGTAATAATTTTGAAACCCAAAAATGACAGGACAAATCATTTCTTCTAAAAAATACCGGAATAATATAACCAGCGGAATACAAAGCAATATTAATAAAAATGCTGCTACCTGTTTTTTTGGTTTAGAATAATACCAAAGAAAAAAATAGGAAACCAAGGCATACAAAAAAAAAGATACAGTTGTGGTGATTTTCAACCCAAAAGAAGCAGCATTTTTGAAAATGCCGGAAAAATATGTGATTAAGCTACCAGTATTTGCTTCTAAAGAAATACTCCAGATAAAACTAAAGAGTAAAAAATAAAGAAGCAACTGGGTAAACTTAAATCGCATAAGCAAACTTACAGAATAAGCTATAGAATACTTTTAAATTAGTTTATAAACGGCTGTAACGTCTGCAAACTATTCGATTTTATCTGCAAACTATTTGCAGACAAATAGAACGGTTTCGCAGAATAAATTTAATGCTACATTTATTGGCAGGTACTTTTGAAATAAAAGTAAAATGAAAAACTGTACTATTTTAATTGTTGTTACCTGCATAGCAATTTTTTCTTTTAATAAAAAAGGGTTTTGCCAAATTGACCCTGATAAAATATTGCAGAAAAATAAAAAAGTACCTAAAGTATTATTGGTTGGTTCTTGGCATTTTGATTATCCCGGTTTAGATGCCAATGTAACCAAAGAAAAAGACCGCATCAATATTTATTCTGAAGAAAGACAAAAGGAACTGGCAAAACTTATAAATTATATTGCAGCATTTAAGCCAACAAAGATTATGCTGGAATCGGGTGCTATTACCGGCTATTTGACCCACAACCTTAAAGAATGGAAAGCCGGGAAAGCAAAATTATATGCAAGTGAAAGAAGTCAGATCGGTATTCGCTTAATGGACAAATTAAAACTGGATACCGTTTATGGTGTTGATGATGGAGCTTTATTAATGGATCTTCTTTATGACACATCTTTTAAAAGCACTCCTTACATAGATTTCATAACCAAGCGGCATTATTTTGGGGGCAGCGACAGTACACACAGTAGATACAAAAAATTTTACGACTATCAAGACAAGTATGAACTGAACAACACTTTGTTAGAGAGTTTTAAATATTTGAATTCCGATAAAGTACTAAACAGGTATTTCGGAGCTTATATTGCTGGGGGACAATTTACTTCCATTGAAGATGAAGGCCCTGATGCTCTCTCAATGTTTTGGATGAATAGGAACTTGAGAATTTTTAGAAACATACAACGCATCAAAACTACAGGTGACGATAGGATTTTGATATTATTTGGTGCTGGTCATATAGCTATTTTAAAATGGTTGTTTGAATGTTCCCCAGAGTATCAAGTAGTGAAATTTGGGGATGTATTGAAGAGTAAATAGCACTACTGCTAACATTGGGTTTTATGAAAGTTGGGCAGACGGAAAAACAATCAGCTTTTGTAATTCTGTTCAGCTTTTGTTCGGGCAGGACGTACATCGCTGAACTTTAGTTCTTAACTTCAACATTATAATTTCAATCAGCAGCGATTTCGGGCAGACGGAATTCTATTTCCCAACCTGCATAAAGCCCTGTTCGTTGTAGGTAACCCTATAGCGACATTACCAAACTTTAATTTTATTTTTTGACTGACAAAATCTATTTTGCCGACGGATTGCAGCACATACCGCAGCCACACAAAGCCCATGTTCAAAGCAAAGCTGCGGTAAGAGCTGCAAGCCAACGCTGCAACGAGCAGCAGTGCATCAAGCACCTTTTAGCAAAACATCCACCAATTGAAAAGTAACCATGCACGAGAAGACACTGAACATTATTTACAAATGGCTTAAACAGGCTAACTATAATATTAGCCTGACAGAACTGCAAAGACAGTTTCTATCCCATCCTGACGTTGGAACTCTTAGCTCCATTACCGACACGTTAAGCGATTTCAATATTTCCAATCAGGCAGCACAAATTGACACTGCTTATCTAAAGAAACTAACAGAACCTTTTATTGCATTTGTAAAAAGCGAAAAAGTAGAACAGTTTGTTTTAGTATCACCTAAACAAAACAATAGTTTTATATTTTACAATGGAAAAGACAAAACGTTTACCCTATCATTAAATGATTTTATAACAATATTTGGCGGAATAATTATTGCTATTGACAAGCAAACGAAAATCGTTAATGATTACAGTTATTTTGTACGTTTTATCATTCCTTACGCTTTGATAGTTTCCTTCTGTGCCATTTTGTTTATTCAAATACCTTTCGAACTCAGCACCATACTATTTACAATTTTAACTCTTGCAGGTTTTTCTTTTTCAGCATTGCTGTTTGCACATACTATGGGTGTAAAAAATGATTTTTTAACCCGATTTTGTACGATTTCAAAAAGTAGTAGCTGTGGTAGCATTCTGCAATCAGATGCTGCAAGAATAAACAAATATGTAAGCCTAACAGATGTAGGAGTAATCTACTTTTCTTTTCAGCTGTTATCGCAACTTATAAAGCATAACAATAACTTGCTTTATTCTGTCTGCATTGTTGCCGTTCCCTTTTCATTTTACTCTGTTTATCAGCAAGCAATTGTAATAAAGAAGTGGTGCCCACTTTGTTTGGCTGTGGTGGGAGTATTACTGCTACAAGGCATAATTAGCATTTTCAATTTCAATTACACAGCTATCACTACAGCAGGCATTATTTCTTCAATATTTCTTCTGTTTCTTACAAGTATTTGCTGGTATTATTTCAAGAACATTTTTACCAAAAGCATGAAATCACATCAAACTGAAACAGACCTATTAAGTTTCAACCGAAACTATCATTTATTTCTTCCGTTTTACAAAAGTGAAATTCCAGTTGATAGTACTGTAATTGATAATCAAGAACAGATAATTATTGGTAATGAAAGTGCTCCCGTTCACATTACACTTATTACAAATCCGCTTTGCGAAGCGTGTCAAAAAGCACATAAGTTACTTACAGAATTGTATAACCAATTTCAGGAGCAGATAGCCATCCGGCTTATATTTTACGTTCCGTATCAAAACTCGAACGACCCGAGAACCATGATTGCTGGTTGGCTTGTTGAGGAATATTTTAATGATAGAAAAAAAGGTATAGAAACAATTGAAAACTGGTACAGAAAGCCTGATGTGAAAGCTTTTGATAATCTTCGGTTGCCGATGGATATAATAAAAGAGCAACAGTACTTTTTGAAAACGCACAGTGAATGGTGTGTAAAACAGCGTTTAACCTTAACGCCATTACTACTAATAAATAACAAACTATTTCCACTTATTTACAGAACAGAAGATTTACGTTTTCATATAGAAGGTGTAATTGAATATGAGCAAACCAAAGAATATGAAAATAAAAAATCTTTTCACTCAACCAAGGTGTTAGTCGACAACACATAAACAATCATTTTTTAAACAAAAAACAAAGCGTATGTTAAAAACAATCGCAGGGTTACAAGGCGTAACCATTCTGAGCAAGGATGCTCAAAAAAAGCTTTTTGGAGGCCTGGCACCAGGAACATGTGGAAATGTGCTCACACAAACGGATGGCTCACGTTGTGTTTCAGGCGGCATTTCTAGGAGTACAGCAATTCAAAACAGTGCTGACTACAACAACGGCGGCGGTGAATATGGCAGTGGTGGTTTTGGAAGCGTTACAGACGTTAATTGGTGCTGTGCAAGTTGCGGCAATTTCTCTGATTGCGGAGATATGATTGACGCATAACCAAACCTATTCCCTTGGTTGACATTTTTGTCAATCAAGGGAATTTTTAAAACCATAACGATGAAGCATTTAATCAGTAAATTATTGTTTTTTATCAACATCTTATTTGGAGCAACGGAATTATACTCACAAAATAAAAGTGAAAACATATTAATTTATATTAAAAATTATTCAAACAATTACAGAATCGAGTATTATGATTCTTCATTTAACATTACTCCAAAGAAATTTGAAAATATTTCGGTTGATACCATAAATTTTACTCAATCTCACTACTCATCAATTGGGGGTTTTGGTTCACTTTTAAACCCAAAGAGTCAATTTGGTTTAATTACGATGCCAAACGATACAATATCTATTATTATTTCTTCCAGCGGAATCCCAAAAATCGCCTTATTAAATCAAGACATGCTTTATACCCTTCGAAATAAGGAACAACAACTAATTGGGGTAATTGACGAACATTACATTACAAAAATCAATACTTTACTAAATAGAAAAAGATTTAGGGAAGCAATTGATGTCTACAATATTGGATTTCATCAAAGGAAAGATACACTTAAGAAAATTTTCCATGATGCAAAATATAAATCTTATCTCGATTTCAAATTATTATTACTTGAACTACAAAAAAGGAATTTAATATTAAATATTAATATTACAAATAACCTCTTAACTAAAGATGAAATCTTTAATTTCTTTCATGATAGCATCGTTAAATTTTCTATAGATGCCAAAATTGAACAATTGCCAAATACGTATAACATCATTGGAGCAAATATGCAAAAAATAACAAAAAGATTTCCGGATGAGATTAATTACTTTTTTTGGTTTAAATATATTATACAGAATAGAGTGTCACAAAACTTGGGAAAAAGACTTATACTTTATTATATAAAAAAATCAGAAAATATCAACATTTATGATAGCTTATCAAAGGTTGCTTTTGAACATTATGGCGGAGATGATTTTAAAAGAATACTGCTAAAGTATAGGAACTTAAAATTTTTAAACAAATCGAACTTAAATTCTTCATCATTAATTGCCAGTAACAATGCAATAATTAATTTGGATACAATACTTTCACAAAATAGAGGTAAATATTCTTATATAGATTTTTGGGCAAGCTGGTGTGCACCATGTATAGCTGAAATGCCAACAAGCAAGGCTTTGGCAGAAAGATATCATAATAAAATTTCTTTTATTTATCTTTCGATAGATAACGATACCGAACCTTGGTTACAGAGTATTAAAAGGCTCAGACTCGAAGGGTCTCAAAATTTTCTGCTATCTGATGGAATTTTTATTATAAACAGAAAGAAGTACCCAATTAATTCAATTCCAAGATATATGCTCATAGATTCAGACGGAAACTTAATTGATGACAACGCTCCAAGGCCAAATAGCAAAGAAATACAAGAGATATTCAATAAGTTAAAGTAGAATGAAGTTTATACAGCAACAAAATGTCATGGATTGTGGCCCCACCTGCCTTGCAATGGTAGCAGCCAGTTATGATAAAAAAATAAATATTCAGGAACTTAGAAATTTTACCCAACTAAACAAAGAGGGGGTTAATTTACTGGCAATTGCCTATGCGGGAGAGCAAATAGGTTTTAAAACATTAAGTGTTGAATTGTCTTTTGAGAAACTCATAAAAGATGCTCCCCTTCCCTGCATTGTTCACTGGAATCAAAATCATTTTGTAGTAGTAACGCCTAATTCAACACTTAAAAAAATAGAAGTAGCAGATCCTGCACATGGTATAATTAAATATACAAGAGAAGAATTTTGCAAGCACTGGTTGCAAACAACAGACGATGTGCCCGGTATTGCATTGCTATTAGAACCCACACCGGAATTTTACCAGCAAGTAAGTACCAAAGCCCCGGGAGTAAGCTGGGGCTTTTTGTCAAAGTATGTAAAACGATACAAACGGTATTTTTTTCAATTGGCAATTGGGCTACTCATAGCATCTGCCCTGCAATTGGTTTTTCCTTTCCTTACCCAAAGTATTGTAGATGTAGGCATTAACACCCGTAACCTGCAATACATTTACATCATTCTTTTTGCTCAATTATTTCTTTTTACAGGTCGTACGGTTACGGAGTTCATTCGCAGCCATTTGCTATTGCATATAGGCACACGTATTAATATTTCTATTCTTTCCGATTTCTGGATAAAGCTCATGCAGCTTCCCTTATCCTACTTTGACACTAAAAAAACGGGTGATACGTTACAACGTATTGGAGACCATAGCCGTATTCAACAATTTCTAACTACGGGTTCATTGAGTGTATTGTTTTCCCTTATTAACTTGTTGGTCTTTTCCATAGTGCTGCTTTTATATAATGTATCTGTATTTTTTGTGTTTTTAACAGGCAGCCTGCTGTATTTTCTTTGGATTCGCCTGTTTTTGCAATACCGCAGAAAATTGGATATAGAACGTTTTGGGTTGGCCGGTAAAGAAAATACTGCTACCATGCAATTGGTGCAAGGCATGCAGGAAATTCGCCTAAACAATTGTGAAAAACCCAAACGGTGGGAATGGGAACGATTGCAGGCAGCCTTGTTTAAGCTAAGTTTTAAAGGACTTCAAATCAGCCAATATCAACAGGCGGGGGCTTTCTTTATTAACGAAGGTAAAAACATCATCATTACATTTTTTGTAGCCAAAGCTGTTATTGACGGGCAATTAACTTTAGGTGCCATGCTGGCTATCCAATACATTATTGGGCAATTAAACAGTCCGGTTGAGCAATTAATTGGGTTTATGCAACAGGCACAGGATGCCAAACTTTCATTAGAGCGGCTCAATGAAATTCATACTTTAGAGAATGAAGAAACCCCAGAGCAAAGTTTGCAACATACTTTACCAGCAAACAAATCCATTCATCTCAATAACCTTTCTTTTACCTATACTGGGGCGGGCAATGAACCCGTGTTGAATAACATCCATCTTACGATACCTGAAAACAAGGTAACTGCTATTGTAGGTATGAGTGGTAGCGGTAAAACAACACTACTCAAATTGCTGTTAAAATTCTATGAGCACTATAAGGGCGATATAAAAATTGGTGAGGCCAATATTAAGTACATCAGCCACAACTTTTGGCGAAGCCAATGTAGCAGTGTATTACAGGATGGCTATATTTTTAATGATACCATTGCCAACAACATTGCATTGCATGGCGGACAGATTAATCAACAGCAACTCATTCATGCCTGTAAAGTGGCCAATATTTTATCTTTTATTGAGAGCCTCCCGTTAGGATTTAATACAAAAATTGGTATGGAAGGCACGGGCATTAGCCAGGGGCAAAAGCAACGGATTCTAATTGCAAGGGCTGTGTATAAAAATCCGGAATACATTTTCTTTGATGAAGCTACCAATGCTTTAGATGCTAATAATGAAAAAATGATTCTGGAAAACCTGCAATCCTTTTTTCAAAATAAAACAGTAGTGGTGGTGGCACATCGTTTAAGTACCGTTAAAAACGCAGATAAAATTGTGGTGTTACACGAAGGCGAAATTGTAGAAGAGGGAACACACGGAGCCTTAGCCTTACAAAAAGGTTATTACTATGAATTGGTTAAAAATCAGTTGGAGTTAGGAAATTAAACACGTACAAATATGCCTATACTTGTAAATGAAAATGGAAACATCAGCGGTTTGTCTGAAACACTTCGTTTACGAAGTGATGAAGTGCAGGAATTTATTAGCCGCAAGCCTAACTTTTTTATCAGGTGGGGAACTGTGCTCTTCTTTTGCATTTTGGTTGTAATGGGCGCCGTTTGTTGGTTTATTCAATATCCTGACCTCGTAGTTAGTAAGGCACGCCTCACCAGTATGAATGCACCTAAAGAAGTAATTACTAGGACGGAAGGTAAGTTGCAGCAACTTGCAGCAACCAATGGCGATAAAGTAAAACAAGGCACTGTTTTAGCTTATATGGAAAGCATTGCAAATCCTTCAGCAGTAGAACAGGTAAAAGCTAATTTGGATTCTATTTTACTTTACGTATCGCAAAACAGCTCAGACCAAATTGTAAAATTCTTTCCTGACTACTCACAACAGCAATATTTAAAAGAACTGGGCGAACTACAGCAACCCTTTCAAACTTTCATGCAAAGTTTTATCAGTATTCGGGATTTTATAAGCAATGGTTTCTATTTGCGGAAACGAACCATGCTGCAAACTGACCTTAGTAATATGACACGATTGCATACGATTCTTAAAGAGCAACAAATGCTTTTAGAAAAAGATGTAGCCCTTTCTAAACAAACATTTGATGCCAATGAATCATTGGCAAAAGACAAAGTAATCTCGGCTTTAGACTACAGGAATGAGCAGAGCAAGCATATTGCCAAGCAACTGAGTTTACCACAAATTAAATCAGCCATTGTAAACAATGAAAGTCAACAAAACGATAAACGAAAAGAAATTGCAGAACTGGAAAACCAAATCATTGTTCAAAAAAATAATTTCATTCAGGCATTGCAATCTTTAATCAGCCAATTTCAGCAGTGGGAATTTAAATATCTATTGAAAGCACCTATTGAAGGAACTGTGCAAATGGCAGGATTCTATCAGCAAAACCAGTTTATTAAAAACGGACAATTGCTTTTTTATGTACAGCCCGACAGTATGCAGTATTATACTGAAATGTTTATACCGCAATACAACTTTGGAAAAGTTACTGTGGGACAAGACGTACTATTGAAATTTCAGGCGTATCCTTACGAACAGTTTGGTTCTGTTTCGGGTAAGATTGAGTTCATTAGTACGACACCTACTGACAGTGGCTATCTTGCTAAGGTAACACTTCCTAAAGGTTTGACAACAAACTACGGCAAGACTATTCAATACCAATACGGTTTATTTGCCCAAGCTGATATTGTAACCGAGAACATGCGACTATTAGAGCGGTTTTACTATAATATTCGCAAACAACTTAATAGATGACAGAAAAGGTGTAACATCAATTTGTGGCTCTGCTTCAAAGTCAGGCACATACCGCAGCCGCACAAAGCCAACACGCAAAGCAAAGCTGCGGTAAGAGCCTGACTTTTTCCCACGCAGGGCAAGCAGTTTTATTGCGGCAGCATAACTTTAAATAAGTAAAAGCATAACCGACAGAAGGGCTACCTACAACAAATGTATTGCCAAAATGCAGGCTGACGGAAGCCGTGTTTCAACTGTTGTAATTCTGCTGGGCTGTAAATCCAGCCTGTCATTATTAATTTAGCTATGTGCATATGATCATCTTTTTTAGCTTTACTCAGCAGCAGTAAGCCGGGGCGGACGGAATTCTATTCCCTGCACTTCGGCAATACCTGTTCGTTGTACGCAACCCTATTTGAAAATTCCGTTCACCTCAAAGTGACATGACATTCAATGCAAAAACCCTAACAGCCCACCGCACATTGCAGCACATTTGCAAGGCACACAAAACCCACCGCACAGAAGCCAACCTTGCAAAAGAGCTGCAATCGCCAACACACGGCAAACATTCCTTAATTCGGACAGACAACAGCCAAAACCTAAATCTCTTGTTACCTTTGACCATAACGAACGAAACAGATAAAAGGATTATGAAATGGATTACAAGAGAAAGACCAAAGATTGACCGATTAGCCTGCCCGTGGCTCATCAAAAAATTCGTTGACAAAGACGCTGAATTTATTTATGTTCCATTTGCCGAAGTGCTTACCAAAGCAAAGAAGTTAAAAGCTATTCCGTTTGACATTCCAGATGTAGAGTTTACCCATTACAACGACCAATGTACTTTTGACTACATCATCAAAAAATATAAAATAAAAGACCCTGCAGTTTTAGTTATGGCGGTTATTGTTCGTGGTGCAGACACAGACCAACACGACATTGCAAAAGAAGCCGCAGGACTTTTAGCAATTTCATCAGGACTTTGCTATAACATAACTGACGATTACAAGTTGTTAGAAACAGGAATGATTATTTACGATGCCTTGTACAGTTGGGCTACACATTTACAGAAGCAAAAGCATTTACAAAACAGCCCTTTTGAAAATTTACTGCATGAAGTGTATAACAAGTTTTTGAAGGAAAAGAAAACGAACAAACAAAAAATCCCTAATTGGGTTAAAGACTTAAAGGAAATTATTCAAGACCAGATTGACACTCAATTTACATTTGACCTCAAAACAATTTCAAACAACTTAGAACTCAACCCATCGTATTTATCAAGGGAGTTTTCAAAATATTTTGAAGACCTAAACTTTGGCGACTATATTAGAAAAATTCGCATTAACAAAGCAATAAAATTGATACAAACTTCAACCTATTCACTCACAGAAATTGCATATCTCACAGGCTTTTCAGACCAAAGCCATTTTACAAGAATATTCAAACAACACACAGGAAAAAATCCATCTGCTTACAGAAAAAATCTGCAAAAAAGTAAACCAAATACAAAAGGTAAATAACCTGCTATTTCTTACGTTTTTTCATAAATAGCTTTGCTTACAAATAAGCAAATACATTATGAAGCAAATTCGTTATCTAATTTTCATTGTTTTTTTATCATTCAATTTATCAGCATTCTCACAAACCAGTTATCCACAAGTAAAGGGTTACGTTGGCATTCTGCACCCCATAGTTACATTTAGTGAGCAAGAGCCTAATTATAATTTTGACGGGCATTATGTTGTAGGATTGCCCACAGGTATTAATATTTGGAAAAGTGCTAAAGTTGGGTTTACTATGGAATTTGTGCCAACCATAAGAGCAGAAAACGGCACGAGTAAAATGAACAACTTATTGTTCCACCCGGGTATTCTCCTTGCGTTGGGCAAGGGATTTACGTTTGCAGGCAGGGCGGCTTTTGAAACATCAGGCAGGTATGGCTTTACACCTGTTATAAACAAGACTGTAATAAAAAACAAAAACAGCAGCTACTTTATAGCCGTGCCATTTCCTGTTAGATTTGGAAACGACAAGCCTACATCTTTCACTATTGGTTTCCAGTTTGGAATTGCCTTTTAAAATTTGCAACAATGGACAGTAAGCCAACATACACTTTACGACAACTCATTTTATACTTCCTAAAGTTAGGTTCAACAGGTTTTGGAGGACCCGTTGCATTAGTTGGTTATATGCACAAAGATTTGGTTGAAAATCGCAAATGGATTTCAGACGAAGAATATAAACAAGGTTTGGCTTTGGCACAATTAGCACCCGGACCTTTAGCTGCACAATTAGGAATTTATTTGGGCTTTGTTCATTATCGTATTTTAGGAGCAACTTTAGCAGGAATTGCTTTTGTAATTCCTTCCTTCATCATGGTAGTTTTGTTAGGGATGGCTTACAAATTATATGGTGGACTTCCATGGATGCAAGCAGTTTTTTATGGTGTGGGTGCAGCAGTTATTGGCATCATTGCAAACAGTTCTTACAAACTCACCACAAAATCAATCGGCAAATTCAACCTTCAATCCTTCAAACAAAATTGGATGCTTTGGTTGTTTTTTATTGCAGCCGCAGCCGTAACATATTTTACACAGCAAGAACAAGTTTTATTATTCGTTGCCGCAGGGCTTTTGTATATGTTCGTAAAAGCACCACCCAAATGGTTGAACAAAACAACAGCTAACAGTTTTGTTTTGTTGCAAATCGGCTTTTGGAATTACGAAAGTTCAACGCTTACAAAAATTGCCATCTTTTTTACAAAAGCAGGTGCGTTTGTTTTTGGTAGCGGTTTAGCAATCGTTCCTTTTTTACATGCAGGAGTTGTAACAGAAAATCATTGGTTAACAGAACAACAGTTTGTAGATGCAGTCGCAGTCGCAATGATTACGCCAGGTCCAGTTGTAATCACAGTTGGTTTTATTGGTTATTTGGTTGCAGGTTTCCCAGGTGCAAGCGTTGCAGCATTGGCAACCTTTTTACCTTGCTATTTATTTACAGTTATTCCAGCACCCTACTTTAAGAAAATATCCAAAAACACATCCATCAAAGCATTTGTTGACGGCATTACTGCCGCAGTTGTTGGGGCTTTGGTTGGTGCAGTTATTGTTATTGCCACAAGAAGCATTTTAGACATCCCGACTGCTTTGATTGCGGTTGCAACTATTTTAGCCTTACTTTACATTAAGAAACTTCAAGAGCCTTATGTCATTGTGGTTGCAGCGGTTTTGGGCATCTTCATAAAACTAATATTATGAACAGGAAAGACTTTTTAAAAGCAGGAACTTTAGCAAGTGCAGCAACATTACTTTCAACAAGTAATGCCTTTGCTCAAAATCTTACCAGCAATCCAATTGACAAATTGGTTGATGCTAACGGCAACTACATTCAACAGGCTTTGCCTTACAGCGAAAATTTTTTAGAGCCGTACATGGATGCAGAAACGATGCACTTACATTATACATTTCATCATGGTGGAGCAGTAAAAGCTGCAAACAAAGATTTGAGCATGATTAAAAAAGCGTTGGACGAAAACAATTTGGAAACCGTTGATTATTGGACAAAGAAATTATCCTATCACTTTTCATCACACATTTTACACTCTATCTTTTGGACAAATCTCACTAACAAAAAAACTTCACCAACAGGCGACTTACAAAAACGCATTGAAAAAAACTTTGGTAGTTACGACAGACTTAAATCATTAATTGCTGCGACTTCAAAGAATGTTGATGGCAATGGTTGGGGCATTGTTGCTTACCAACCATACAGCGACAGTCTAACAGTTTTGCAATGTGAGAACCACGAAAAACTAACACAATGGGGAGCAATTCCTTTATTGGTTATTGACGTTTGGGAACATGCTTATTATCTAAAATATAAAAACAAGCGGACAGACTTTGTTGATGCTTTGTTCAACATTATCAATTGGGACAATGCAGCTTTAAGACTTGACGAAGCTCTTAAATTAACCAAGTAGCATTCGGACATTCGACTTGAAAACCCTAACAAGCCAACGCTGCAAGTCAGGCACATGGGCAGGCACACAAAGCCACAGCACAGAAGCCAACCTGCCCAAGAGCCTGCCTTGCCCTACACACGGCAACCATCTTGCGGTTCGACACAGACCCACATTATAGATGACCACGGAGAAAGGGTATGCGTACAACAGGGGGTTTGCCAAAATACGGGCTGACGGAAGTTATCTTCGGCTTTTTGTAATTCTATTGTGCTTCATATCGGGCTGGACATTATCTATTTAGCTTTTTGTTGTTATCTTCAACTTCAGTTTTTCAATCATCATCGGTTCCGGGCTGACGGAATACTAATTCCCGTACTTCGGCAAGCCCTGTCCGTTGGTGGCAATTAAGTTGACAGTTATACTAAATATTATGAAACTAAAATTTGTTTCCCTTACTATCCTGCTGATGCCAATATTACTTTTCGGGCAACCTAAAACAAAAATGTATGGCGATGGAAATACAAGTATAAAAATTAATGATTCGACAAATTACCTGAGCAATGCAGATAAACGTATTTGGTTAGAGAATAGTGCACTAGCATTTAGTAGAAATGAAGAAGAGCTATATTTTCGTCATCCAACCGATAAATATTTTCAGGTTTGGAGCGTTGCCAACAAGCAAAAGCTTTCGGAAATTACTTTTAACGATGCAGGCAATACAGCCAAAGGCAGGATGATCATTGCTGCATTTCCAAATACAATTTATCAGGAAGATGAATATACCAATTCTATAATATGGCTTTCGCCAGATTTGTATGTAACCTTTAACAATCGCAATAATTTCACTATTTCAGACGGGCAAAATCAAACAGAAAAATCCTTTACTCTTAAATTACGAAAAAGCATTGATGATAATTTTTCACCGGATTATAAAGACTATTACAAAAAGGGGGATCTTATAAATACAAGTTACCAATTGTATTACCACAAAAATTCTAATAAATTATTTATCATTGCCTATGCAAATCAGGTTGGTAAAATGAAACCAGTTTGGGGAAAAGGTAAAGATCCCTTTTTGATTCCTTATAATGGTATTTTTAGTTTTGATTTAGCAACCAATACACTTATGGTACTGGCAGAAAACCCTCATTGTGCCAGCGGAATGTTTAATGGGCTAAAAGATAAATGGTATTTTTTTAACGACAATTTGATTAGAAGATATGTCGACAAGGAAAATAGCTTTTATTCCAAATTCAATTTATCAACCCTTAATCAAAACGATTTAATAAATGCCACTAAAGATAGAAACCATTATAATAAAGAACCGGAAAGTTGGAAAAATCCATTAGCGGGCATCGACCTTAAGGAAAATTTATACTTTGTAAACCCTGCCAATAATCACATTGAAATTTATTATTTTGATAAATCAAACATGGGGAAAGGGAATTTAGTAACCATTTTACATTCCTCAAACAAACTAAATAATGTAGTTTATAACATATACGAAAATAATGGTGTAGAACAAGAGTATGCCAAGAATATCATATCAATTTCTCCATCAGGAAAAAATGTTGCTTATCTATGTTTAAATAACCGCACTGATGTTGGAAATTACGCATCAATTATGATGTATAATATGGACGAAAATGACAAGGTTTACACACTTAATGACCAAACAAAATTTCAACCTTATATTTCCAAAGGTTTTGTTACAAATCAGGAAAGTGAAGCACTTGCTTTGGTTTGGCAAAAAATAATTGATGAAAAAGCAAGCAACAAGAAAAAACAAGATGAAGTTGCCAAACTAGAAAGGAAAAACCGTTACACACCTAAGATAGATGAATTAAAAGCTCAGTTTCTGGAATTGAAAAAGGAACGTGACGCAACCCTTAAAGAAGATATTGACCTTTACAAACTTGGGAATTTTAAAGCAGTTTTGGTTCGTCATAATTGGTCGGCACGGGAAATATATAAACCTTATTCTACTTCTCCATCCTCACATTATTTTTATGCTTCAGAAGTAGTTTTATTCAAATATTCAATCAATGGAGTTTATGCAGAAATTAAAGAGGTCTTAACATTTCCGGTATCCAAAAAAACTGACAAATACCTTTTACTAACCGGCGACCCAGGTTTCTATGATGGGTATGTTGATGGTGTTACCAAAGGGAATCAATATATTACTTCTAATCTATACGATCTACAATTGCAAGACTGGAAGGGAAATGAGTTTAGAATAAATACTGAACCTGGTAGTTTAAGTCAGGTGAAAGGACAAGAGATTATACAACAAGGGAAACTTTTTGAAAATTTTAGTAACGTTTACCGGGCTTGTTTAATGAAGGCTAAATTTAACTTAACACTACTTGCAGATAATACTTTTATTTTAACTGCAAAGACAACAACTGGTGTTAGTTTTATACTCGAAACACCTAAAACAGGTCAGCAAATGACTCTTGACGGAAAACTGAATGATTTAAGAAAGGAAATTAAAAAATTAGAAGATTTTATTGAAAATGGAAATTGATGTTTTTCATAATTAGGTTATGGTTGAAGAGATAACTGCCACCAACACGGGTATTGCCAATAGTGGGGCTGGACATTGAAACAATCAGCAGCGGTAATTCTATTGTACTGTAGTTCGGGGCTTGACGAATAAAACCCAGCTTTAGTTCTTATTATTTATCTTTAGCAAAAAGCCAGGCAGCAGTTCCGGCGGACGAAATTCTATCTCCCCACCATCGGCAATACCTGTCCGTTGGCAGTAAGTTGATGGATTATTCAGTTAAACAATATTTAAATAAAATTATGACTAAGATATTTCTAATAATATATTTATCTATTTCAATTACTTCTTATGGAAAAAGTAATCAAAAAACAAATATTGACTTGACCGTTAACCAAGACTCAACTGAGTATATAAAACAATGTATTGCTTTCATCAAGGACGTAAAAAAAGAACAACTAACAGACACAAATTTTATTTTGGTTGAGAATCCATTTTCTTATGAATATTATGACTGTATTTCAAAATTTTTAACGGAATCTACAACATTTTCAAATGATGAATTGACTTTCATCAAAGACCAGAAGTATCCTTCCTTGAAAAAATGGACAAAAGATTTTTTTACTACAATAAAAATTATAAGCAAGGACTCACTTGATTTAATTTTTAAGGATAATTCTAAATGGTGGACATATTTCCATAAAAACATTGGCCAAAGTTTTAATACATTTTCTATTCCAATATTTCTACGAAACTATACCTATTGTCTTTTTTATTCAGACAATCACTGTGGCGGAGAATGTGGTGATGGCAAACTAACTCTTTATAAATTCGAAAACAACAAATGGATAGAGATAAAATCATATTGTAATTGGATAAGTTAAAACCTACTGCCAACAAAAGGCTTTACGCCAGTTGGTCTTTCAGCAATGGCCCATCAGCATTGGTATTTCAAATGAACTTCAGTAATTTGGCTTTAACAAATCGAGTCTTTAGTGGCCAAGCCAGCAGTAGGAACACAGATTATCCAACCAGCGTAAAGCCACGGCCGTTATGGGCAAGCGTAACGCACCACACCTACGGGCATCAAATTTCCCATTTTGACACCTTGAAAAAATATTTTTTGAAAATTCTGTGATATTTTGACCCTTCGTACGAATAATTAAGTAAACGGTAAATTAAACTTTTAATTATTTAAGCGAATGGGAAATAGACAGAACAAGGTCAAAATTATTGCACTGATCTCAATTCTTACCTTGACAACAGGATGTGGAATAACAATTACAAGAAACCATTACTGTTCCTGTTCCGACAAAATCGTAAAAGAACTTAATAAGAATAAGGAACAAATCAGCAATACAACATATTTATTGATAAATGAAAAGAATGGATGCAATTGAAAAAACGGAAATATTCCTATCCATTATTCAATCCAATAAAGGAATAATCTATAAGGTTACGAATATGTATTGCAAAAATGTAGAAGACCGACAAGACCTTTCTCAGGAAATTATTATTCAATTATGGAAATCGTTTGATAATTATGACGACAAATTCAAGCACTCAACTTGGATATACCGAATTTCATTAAATGTTGCCATATCCTTTTACCGAAAAGAAAATAGCAGAAGAAAAATAGCAAATCCTTTGATAAACGGAATTATAGATTTTTCTGACGATATTTTTAATGAAGACACAGAAATGGATTTGAAAATTTTACAACAATTGATTTCGCAACTAAAGGATTTGGACAAGGCACTAATGTTACTTTATTTGGAAGAAAAGAGCCATAAAGAAATAGCTCAAATAATTGGTATTTCTGAAACGAATATAGCCACTAAAATTAATCGTATCAAAAACAACTTTAAAGAAAAATTTTTTCAATTAAAAGATAAATAAAATGGAAAATACAGAATTGATTAGCATTTGGAAATCACAAAACGCTAAAATTGAAAAAACATTAGCAATTAATGAATTGCTTTTAAAAGAAGTTACCAACAATAAAGTCAAGACTTCTTTAAAGTCGCTGATAACATTAAAAACAGCAGGGATAGTAGCTTTTATTCTTTACATTTTACTTTTAAGCTACTTATTGGTTTATTCTATTTCAAACTATTCCTCTTCCTTAAATTATTTTATCGTTTCAATTTCAGTAATCACTCTAGTTAATATAAAAGGACTTGCTGATTATATAAAACATCTTGTATGGGCGAATAATGTTAATTATAACGGAAGCATAATGGAAATTCAACAGCAATTATCACGCTTACAATTATCTATCATCAACCACGCTAAAGGAATGTGTTTACAAATTCCATTTTACACCACATTCTATTTGAGCAACAAATGGTTTCCGCAGGATGTCGGACTTGGATATATCATCTTACAAATAATAGTAACAGGTGCATTTGTGTTTTTGACTTATTGGCTATATAAAAACCATAAACCTGAAAACTTGGACAAAAAATGGTTTAGGAATTTGATTACAGGTTCAGGTGGAAAACCTGTGATGAAAGCAATGGAGTTTTATAAAGAAATGGAAAATTTTAAAAAAGATTGACAAAAACGCCAGCCCATAACAAGGGTTTGGCGTAATGGCGGGTTTCGTTCTTCGTATCAACATTTTTGCTAAATTTGAGCTTTCGGCTTCGTATCAACAGTAGTGCTAAAATACCGCCACTACGCCAAGCCCCAAACCGTTGAACCAACATTGCTTTCAGCAATGAGCTTTTATAGATTTTTTACCTTGTGTTACTAAAATCATAAATTATGGAAAAAAAACAGTAACACAGTTTGCCATTAATGCACTTCAAAAGTGTTCAGA
>Ga0209812_10000978_pt1 | contig 22142 bp, 16 predicted proteins | sample JI71714BDNA_FD_187502 | JGI IMG/M metagenome (GOLD analysis project Ga0209812, IMG submission 187502) | Wastewater effluent complex algal communities from Wisconsin, to seasonally profile nutrient transformation and Carbon sequestration -... | ecosystem: Engineered > WWTP > Effluent > Algae...
CGACTTAGAATGGACCGAGATCGAGAACTTCTGGGAGCTGACCGACATGCTGCAGGAACGCGTACGTCGCTGGCCGGACCGCTGGAAGCGTGAGGGCCGGGCTGAAGGGCTGGCGGAAGGTCGGCTGGAGGGCCGGCTGGAAGGCCGGTTGTTGGGTCGCAAGGAAGGTCAGCAGGAAGGCGAGATCGCCGGGCAGCGTCGCGCCATCCTGCGGCAGACGCAGAAGCGCTTCGGCGCCGAGGTGGCCGCGCTGGTTGGTGCGCGGCTGGCGGCGATCACCGACGCCCAGCGGCTGGAAGAACTGGCCGAGGCCTTCCTCGATTGCAGCAGCAGTGAGCAGTGGCTGGAGCGGGTCGGGGCGGCGTTGAACTGAATCGCAGCGACCAGCTCCCACGGTTCAGTCGAAGCCATCCTTCAGCAGGATTTGCACCGCCTCCAGTGATGCACCGCTCAAGCCGACACCGACGCCGTCGAAGTTGCGCGGCTGGCGCAGCTCGAAGAAGGCATAGGCCGGGAACCGGGGGAACCAGCATTGCGCAGTCGAAGACGGCGCTGGCGTTGGGCGCGACATTGAAGCGGATCTCGCCGTCGATCGCATTCGTCCCGGGACACAGCAGCGGGGTGCGCAGCCGGGCTTCGAGTGCGAGAACGCCGTTCGGATTGCTCACCGTGATCTGGATTCCGCGCCGAGCCTCACCGGCACCGGGCAGGGTGTACGTGTCCATTCGGGTCGTCAGCGGCTGGGCGAGAAACTCGCTCTCGGGCCCGCGCGCCCGCGTCGCCTGACGGTATCCGACCGCGTCGGCCGAGAAACGCAACATCCCCTCGTTGCCGAGCAGCCGCAAGGGCAGTTCGGAGAAAGTGAAAAAATTCCGGGATGAGACGAAGGATATCGTCATCGGGGTCACCACCAGCCGGCCCAGGATGTCTGCCCTGAGCATGAATCGCTCTCGATAATAGCTCGGATCGAAAGCGTCGAAGCTCAGGAGTCGTCCCACCTGGATTGCTTGCTGACCCAGCGGCAACTGAAAGCGCTGATCGAAAATCAATCCGTTCGAAATCAGACCCGCGGTACTCAATTCCCGCGACGGCGACATCTGCAACAACTGCCCGGTTTGAGAATCCAAACTGGCCAGGGACAAACGGTTTCTTTGAAACATATTGCCGTCCCCGGCCGAGCCGACCACCAGCAGGCGCTCGGCATCGGTCCAGGAAAACTGGGCGCGAAACCCTTCGGTGACGTTCAGCGGCGTGATCAGTCGGCTCCAGCGGGTTTCACCACTGAGACTCGAAAGCCCCTGCAAGCGGGACAGTGAGACGGGTGTCGTCTGCGGACAATCCACCACGACATGATCGGGATTCTCCAGGTAACGGCAGGTCGCGGAAAAATCGCGCATCCAGCGCTGCCGGATACCGTCATGGGCCAGGAGTCGCAGATTGCCGTTGACCACCGCCCGGATCAGCACGAATCCATCGGACATCAGGCTGGCTTGCCATCCCGGCAGCTCGTGCAGCGGAACAGAGGCAAAGCTCAGCGCCTCGGCGTCCCAACGGGTCATCACGAAGTCACCGTCTGATCTTGATGCGATCGCGTACACCCGATCACCCGACCCACGCGCCCATTGGAAGCCCGTGACCTGCGGTGGATAGGCAAGATTACGCAACTGCAGCGCCGCGCGATCCAGCCCGAAGACCTGAAGTCCATTTGGCGTGAACAGCGTTACGGTGCGCGCCGCACCGTCCGGATCCTGCGTCAAGACATTCACCACCGGAAAGCCGATGTCGCGGGGCTGGATGGACGCCGGCATCAGAAAGGCCCGTTGCGTGATCAGCGTGCCATTGAAGGCATTGCGCTGATTCTCCATCAAGCGCAGTCGGCCACTGCTGGCCTGATACTCCACAAAATACTCGAACAAGGGGCTGAAAGCCTTCGGCCCGGTGCTCAGGGCATGCGGGACGTTGCGCGGTCGGTACTCGAGCGGCTGGTGCCGCAGCGGCGCACTCAGACGCCGAATGATCTGGTCCGGAAACTGCACGAACAGCGTGCGCCCGGAGCGATGGATCCGGCCGATGCCGAGCACCGGGTCGTTGGCCTTGTACAACACTTCAGCGGTGAATGCCGAACGAAGCTCGTCGCCGTCGTCGCTGCGAGTCAACCGATAGAGGGTCAGCTGATTGACGGCAGCGTCCTGGATCGACTTCACACAGAAATAATCTTCCGAATCACCGACCGGAACTGTGCTGACCAGCGTGGCCGTATCGCCGACCTGATAGCGCTTGAAGATCCGCTGCCCATTGACGCGCTCGACGGTCTGCATTGCCGGATTGAAAATCCCGATGCCACCACATTGGGTTCCCGGCTCCGGCACGCCGTCCAGTGGAATCGAAAGATTGATCTCCGAGCCGAAGTCAGTGCTTCGTACCCAATATCGGTTCGCGTCTGCGAAGATCGCAAAGTAACCCGATGAAGTGCTGGATTCGAACAAGATCCGCGTCTCTGCATCGACATTGCTCGCGATGCGCACAGGATCCAGCTGGATGCCGGTGCTGCTGACCGTGCCGCGGAACAACTCTCGGGTCGCCGTACGCCGCAAGAGGACGCGGTCCGCGCGGCTCAGGTGGGCGATCTCGTAGCCAGCGGGCGGGGCGAGCCAGGCGGTATCGCGGAAGGCGTTGTGCAGCTTCAGGGTGCCCTGCAGGCAGGTCATGTTCGGCAGGGCCGCGCGTCCGCCCTGCAACAGGCCAGGGCAGCTGACCTCCCGAGCCGAGTGCGGGCCTTGCACGTAGCGGTCACCGTCGGGCGCGTCCGGGAAGCGGAACTCGAAGCGGTCTTCGACCGTATCGATCAGACCCAGCGGCTGATTTCCGTAGACCACGCCCTCCGTCTCGGTCACGACCAGCGGCCCGACGCGCGTATCGACCACCAGCGGTCCGCTGCCCGCGCGAATCACGCCGGCGACCGGCATCCGCGGCTCCTGTGCCACCTCCCACTGGATCGGTTGTGCGCACACCGTACTGCTGATCGCCAGCAAGCCGGTGAGCCATCCGCGGAAGCCGGAGCGCGCGGCAGATCCCCGATGTGTCGTCGATTGGAAGCTCCGCATATCGTCTCTGGACATCACATGGACCTGCGGCAGTCTACCGGGCCCGCATCCCGCGGCCATGACCATGCCGGCGGGCTTGCCGACCGCGTCGTGCTGCGCCGCCGGACACCGGTCGCGAGGTCGTCGCGGCATTGGACCGGCAATCTGCCGACTCTCCACCCCATCCCACCCCGCCGCCGATGCTGCTACGTTCTAAGCCATCGTTCCGGCCGAAAGCCGATCTCGCAGCTTGCATGCCATGCCTCCTCCCGAGCGGCCCAGCAATTTCAGCGTCCTGAAGGCACACGACGAGCAGCTGTGGCGGCTCGGCATGCTCGCCGAGCGCTACTTCGCCGAGGACCCGAATACCTGCCTGCTGAAGCTGCGGCAGCTCGCCGAGCTGCTGGCGCAGCAGCTGGCCTCGCGGGTGGGGCTGTACACGGTGGCGGACGAGAAGCAGGTCGACCTGCTGCGCCGGCTGGAGGCCCGCGGCATCGTCCCGCGCGAGGTCGCCGGCTTGTTCCACGAGCTGCGCCGGCTCGGCAACGAGGCCAACCATCGCCTCGCCGGGGACCATCGCGGCGCGCTGCTGGGCCTGCGGGTGTGCTGGCAGCTCGGCGTGTGGTTCCACCGCACCTTCCAGGACCCGGCCTACAAGTCCGGACCCTTCCAGCCGCCGTCCTCGCCGAAGGACGAGAGCGCCGAGCTGAAGGCCGAGCTGGACACCCTGCGCGCCGAGCTGGCGAGCTTCCGCAGCAGCCACGACCAGACCGCGCGCACGCTGGAAGACGCGCTGCAGCAGGCGGCGCAAGCCGCCGGCGACCGCGACTTCTGGGAGTCGATGGCCGCCGAGGCCGAAGCCGCCAAGGCCGCACTCGAAGCCCGGCTGCAGCTGCTGCAGGCGCAAGCCGCGAGCGCACCGCCGCAGGCGATCCAGCAGCTGGTCAGCGCCGCCGGCAGCGCCGCGACGCGGATCCGGCTCAGCGAGGCGGACACCCGCAAGCTGATCGACCGCCAGCTCGCCGAGGCCGGCTGGACCGTGGATTCCGCGACGCTGACCTACGCGAAGGGCGCGCGGCCGCGGCCGGGACAGGCGCTGGCCATCGCCGAATGGCCGACCGCGAGCGGCGCCGCGGACTACCTGCTGTTTCTGGGCCTGACCCCGGTCGCCGCGATCGAGGCCAAGCGTCAGGCGGTGGACGTGTCCGCCGCGCTGCAGCAGGCCAAGCGCTACAGCCGTGACTTCCGCCCCGACGCCGAGCACACCAGCCCCGGCCGCCCGTGGGGCGAGTACCGGCTGCCCTTCGCCTTCGCCAGCAACGGCCGCGGCTTCCTGCGCCAGCTCGCCACCCAGAGCGGCATCTGGTTCTGCGACCTGCGCCGCTCGACCAACCTCAGCCGCCCACTGGACGACTGGTACACGCCGGACGGACTGGCCGCGCTGCTGAAGCGCGACGACGCCCGCGCGCAGGCCAGCCTCGCCGCGCAGGCCTTCGACTACGGCTTCCCGCTGCGCGACTACCAGCAGGCGGCGATCCAGGCGGTCGAAGCCGCGATCGGCGCCGGCCGCCGCGAGCTGCTGCTGGCGATGGCCACCGGCACCGGCAAGACCAAGACCTGCATCGCCCTGATCTATCGACTGCTGAAGGCGCAGCGCTTCCGCCGCGTGCTGTTTCTGGTCGACCGCAGCGCGCTGGGCGAGCAGGCCGCCGACGCCTTCAAGACCACGCGGATGGAGGGCCTCGCCACCTTCGCCGAGGTCTTCGGGATTCGCGAGATCGACGCCCCGGCGCCCGACCGCGACACGCTGGTGCACCTCGCCACCGTGCAGGGCATGGTCCGCCGCGTGCTGTTCCCCGGCGAGGACGGCGTGCCGCCGCCGGTGGACCAGTACGACTGCATCGTCGTCGACGAATGCCACCGCGGCTATCTGCTCGACCGCGAGCTGTCCGACACCGAACTCGGCTTTCGCGACGTCGAGGACTATGTCTCCAGCTACCGCCGCGTGCTGGACCGCTTCGACGCCGTCAAGATCGGCCTGACCGCCACGCCGGCGCTGCACACCACGCAGATCTTCGGCGCCCCGGTCTACAGCTACGGCTACCGCGAGGCGGTGATCGACGGCTATCTGGTCGATCACGAGCCGCCGCTGCAGATCCGCACCCAGCTGGCCGAGGAGGGCATCGTCTGGCGCGCCGGCGATCAGGTCGCGGTCTACAACGCCGAGCAGCAGCTGGAACTCTTCACCACGCCGGACGAAGTCCGCATCGACGTTGACGGCTTCAACCGCAAGGTCATCACCGAGTCCTTCAACCGCACGGTCTGCGAGGCGCTGGCCGCCGAGCTGGACCCGGCCTCGAAGCAGAAGACGCTGATCTTCTGCGCCACCGACCGCCACGCCGACCTGGTCGTGCGCCTGTTGAAAGAGGCCTTCCAGGCGCGTTACGGCGAGGTCGACGACGACGCGGTGGTCAAGATCACCGGCGCAGCCGACCAGCCGCTGACGCTGATCCGCCGCTACAAGAACGAGCAGCTGCCGAACGTGGCGGTGACCGTCGACCTGATGACCACCGGCATCGACGTGCCGGAGATCTGCAACCTCGTGTTCCTGCGCCGCGTCAACAGCCGGATCCTCTACGACCAGATGCTCGGCCGCGCCACCCGGCTGTGCCCGGACCTCGGCAAGGAGGCCTTCCGCATCTTCGATGCCGTGCGGCTCTACGAGGCGCTGAAGGACGTCACCGCGATGCAGCCGGTGGTCGTCAACCCGGCCCTGAGCTTCGCCCAGCTCTGCCGCGAACTGGCCGAGGACCGCCCCGACACCGAACGCGCGCTGGCCCGCGACCAGTTCCTCGCCAAGCTGCAGCGCAAGAAGCGCCACCTCGACGAGGCCGCCCAGCGCGACGTCGAGACGCTGACCGGCCAGCCCATCGACGCCTGCGCCGCGATGCTGCGCCGCCTGCCGCTGCCCGAACTGACCGCGTGGTTTCAGGCCCGGCCGACGCTGGGCGAGCTGCTCGACCGCCAGAGCGGCGGCGGCGCGTCCGTGCTGGTGTCCGAGCACCCGGACCGGCTGCTCGGCGTCGACCGCGGCTACGGCGCGGGCCGCAGACCTGAGGACTACCTGCAGTCCTTCGCCGACTACCTGAAGAACCACGGCAACACGCTGCCGGCGCTGATCACCGTGCTGACCCGCCCGCGCGAGCTGACCCGCCAGCAGCTGCGCGAACTGGCGCTGGCGCTGGACGCCGCCGGCTACAACGAAGCGCGACTGGCCACCGCCTGGCGCGAGCTGACCAATCAGGACATCGCCGCGCGCATCATCGGCTACATCCGCAAAGCCGCGATCGGCGATGCGCTGCTGCCGTGGGAACAGCGCGTCGACCGCGCGCTGGAGCGCATCCTCGCCTCCCGGCCGTGGACCCGGCCGCAGCGCGACTGGCTGCAGCGCATCGCCAAGCAGACCAAGGCCAACCTGCTGGTCGACCGCGCCGCGCTGGACGACCCGGACCTGATCTTCAAGCGCGACGGCGGCGGCTACACCCGACTCGACAAACTCTTCGACGGCCAACTCGCCGCCGTGCTCGACACCTTCAACGACGCCCTGTGGCCCACCGCGGCCTGATCACCGGAACCCATGAGTCAACTGACCCACGACATCGTCCAGAAGCTCTGGAACCTCTGCAACGTCCTGAAAGATGACGGCGTCACCTACCACCAGTACGTGTCCGAGCTGACCTGGCTGCTGTTCCTGAAGATGGCCAAGGAAACCGGCACCGAGGCGCAGATCCCGGCCGGCCACCGCTGGGACGACCTGCACGAGCTGCCCGCGCCGGACCGGCTGGAGCACTACAAGCTGACCCTGATCCACCTCGGCTCGCACGGCTCGATGCTGGTCAAGGAAATCTTCGGCAACGCCAGCTCTTTCATCCGCAAGCCCACCACCCTGTCCACGCTGGTCGCCGAGATCAACCAGCTCGACTGGTACAGCGCCCGGCAGGAGGGCCTGGGCGACCTCTACGAGGGCCTGCTGGAAAAGAACGCCAACGAGAAGAAATCCGGCGCCGGCCAGTACTTCACCCCGCGCCCGCTGATCGACAGCATGGTCGCGCTGATGCAGCCGAAGCTGGGCGACGTGATCCAGGACCCGGCCGCCGGCACCGGCGGCTTCCTGATCGCCGCCAACCGCTACCTGCGCGAGCACGCCGACCTCGACAGCTGGACCGAAGCCGAGCAGCGCCAGTACCGCCGCGCCACCTTCTACGGCATGGAGCACGTGCAGGACACGCACCGGCTGGCGCTGATGAACCTGATGCTGCACGGCCTGGACTCCGACCCCGCCGCCGCCGGCATCCGCTACGGCGACACCCTCTCGCCCGAAGGCCGCGCGCTGCCGAAGGCCAGCCTGATCCTGACCAACCCGCCCTTCGGCACCAAGAAAGGCGGCGGCCTGCCCAGCCGCGACGACTTCACCTACCCCACCAGCAACAAGCAGTTCGCCTTCCTGCAGCACATCTACCGCGGCCTCAAACCCGGCGGCCGCGCCGCCGTGGTGCTGCCGGACAACGTGCTGTTCGAGGGCAACGTCGGCCGCCAGATCCGCGCCGACCTGATGGACAAGTGCAGCCTGCACACCATCCTGCGCCTGCCCACCGGCATCTTCTACGCGCAGGGCGTCAAGACCAACGTGCTGTTCTTCACCCGCGGCCACGGTGACCGCGGCAACACCACGGAAGTCTGGGTCTACGACCTGCGCGCCAACATGCCGCAATACGGCAAACGCACCCAGCTGACCCGCGAACACTTCGCCGACTTCGAAGCCGCCTTCGGCCCGAACCCGTACGGCGACCCCACCGCACTGCGCCAGCGCATCGACACCGGCGACACCGGCCGCTTCCGCCGCTACACCCGAGAGGCCATCGCCGAACGCGGCGACAACCTGGACCTCAGCTGGCTCAAGGACGACAACGCCACCGACAGCAACGACCTCCCCGACCCGGCCGCACTGGCCCGCGAGGCGATGGCCGAGCTGGAAGCGGCGATGGAGGAGCTGCGCGGGATTCTGGTGGAGTTGGGGGAGGAGGATGCCGATGAGCGCTGATCGGCGGGCTGGGGAGGATTTCGTCGACAGTGTCGACGAAATTGTCGCGACAGTGTCGCGACAATCTGGATTTCTGCCGTTATCATCTGGATCTGCGACATATTTACCAGCGGGATGGTCCGAAGCTTCGCTTGGCAGTGTTTCAGATGTTTCTAGCGGGATTGGTTTTCCGATTCATCTGCAGGGTGAAAAATCTGGCGATCTTGGATTTTTCAAGGTGTCAGACATCTCCCGCGCAGTGCTTGAAAATCAAGGCGTGCTATCGAACCCTCGTCATTATATTTCGCTCCAGACAGCGAAGACGCTGAAGGGAACGCCGGTTGTTCCGGGAGCCACCGTTTTTGCCAAGATTGGAGAGGCGATCAAGCTCAACAGGCGTGCGTTTGTTTCAGAGCCGTGCCTTGTTGACAATAACGTGATGGCAGTTAAAGCTGGGAAAGCGCTCAATGACCGGTTCCTGCATTTGTTTCTGCGCACACAAGATTTATCAGACTCCGCACGCTCCACAACCGTGCCATCATTGAGAAAGGGAGATATTGAATCTATCCGGATGCCTCTTCCCCCACTCCCCGAACAAAAACGCATCGCCGACAAACTCGACAGCATGCTCGCGCGCGTGTTCGCCTGCCGCGAACGCCTCGACCGCGTCCCCGCCCTGCTGAAGCGCTTCCGCCAATCCATCCTCGTCGCCGCCACCAGCGGCGAACTCACCCGCGAGTGGCGGGAAGAACGAAAACGGTCGCTCGACGAATGGCAATCGTGTCGCGTACGACAGATCGTGAATATCAAGAATGGCAGATCGTTTCCCAGTTCCGACTACGGCGACCATGGAGTACGCCTTCTGCGCCCCGGAAATCTCCACATGTCGGGCCGTGTTGAGTGGAATGCGAGCAATACCCGACACCTGCCTACGCAGTACGCTGAAGAATTTCCGGACTTCGTGCTCGGTAAAGGGGAGCTCCTAATGAACTTGACCGCACAGTCGCTGAAGGATGAGTTTCTTGGTCGAGTTTGTCTTAAGAGCGACGATCAACCGGCGCTGCTCAATCAGCGCATCTGTGCCTTCTACCCTGCAATCGACTGGGACGTTCGCCCGTACCTGTTCTTGTATTTCAAGTCACCTGTGTTTCGTCGCTACGTAGACACGCTAGATAGCGGCACACTTATCAAGCATATGCACAGCAAGCAGCTTCTGGAGCATGAGTTCGCCCTGCCGCCCAGCGACGAGGCCGAGGAAATCAGACGGCGAGCCGATGCGTTACTTGAATCAGCCGAGCAACTCGAACGCAGATTGGGGCAAGTAGACTGTCAGTCATCGCGTATTTCAGGAGCGCTTCTCGCCAAAGCCTTCCGCGGCGAACTGGTCCCGCAAGACCCGACCGACGAACCCGCCGCCGCCCTGCTGGCCCGCATCGCCGCCACGCACGACGATGCCGGCGCGCCCGCGAAGAAGCGGCGCAGGTCTTCTATGGGAGACTGAGAACGCCCTGTCCACCGTGGAACCAGGCGCCGTCAAAACCATCGGCGAGCAGGACCGAGCGACACTCGCAGAGGCCGGCTGCTTTCGCACGCTCCACATATTTGGCCAGCGAGTTCCGATCCTCTGACAGGATAAAGGGAATCCGCTCGAAAGCGGCCTGTGCGATCAGGTGGATATCTGCGCGAACCGCATTTCGCTCGTCACCGGAATCTCGACTTGGCATCAAATACGCTGCGATCTTGCCGCTCAACATCGCGTCGGGCACGTTGAACGGCAAAACTACAAAGGTGGACAGCGGCAAATCTTCGACACTCTGCTTTTGCGCGAATTCGGCCAGCGCAATGGTCGAAACATAGAGCGGAACCGCGGACTGCAAAGCTTGTTCGTAGTAGGACCTCGCCACCAAGTGATTGGGGCGATTATCGTCCACCAGCGTGATGAGAAAACAGGTGTCCAACAGGAAAGCAGTCCTCATGCAGCGCCTCGCTGCTCCTCGACCCACCGGCTTGCATCGGGCACATCAGCCCAAGCTTTTCTACCCTTCGCGACCATCGCGGCGAATGCGTCCGGATCAAACCGCGGCTGATAACGAACGAACTCGATCAAGTGAACATTGCGCAGCTTGCCGGAATGCAACTCCTGTTCGGCACTGACGCGCAACATGGCTTGTCGATAAACAAGATTATCGCTTTGTTCCAGAACCTGATCATGCCGAGTCTGGATCGTCAGTCTCGTGCCGTCTGGCAGTTGCAAATGTGTGTTGGGCTTCGTTCCACCGAGATCCACAATCTCGCCCAGCAAATACTTCTCTACCCGCACCCAGGTAGCTTGCTCCTGCCGCATGAAGTGGCTGGCTGCATGGATATCGATAGAGCTTTCACCCTTGACCAAAAGCGCATAGCGCCGCGTCGGATGCCGGCGCGCATTTTTCTGCCAGTTCTCGATGATCTGGGCACGCTTCGGATCCATGTCGTCAAGGTTGCCGCTACGAAGCAGCGCCAAGTCGGAGGCCAAGCCCGCCACCAGTGCAGCACTCGACAGGACCAATTTGTAAGAGCCGGTTTCGACGCCGACGCGCAGCACGTTCAGGTCGACATCGGTCTGACTGCCCTTCAAGAAATCCGCAACTTCTTTGTGGAAGCTGGCGAGCAGCGCGACAGGCATGGACGACGGCCGGATCGGCTCCCCGCCGATCACGTCATCGAGTACCAGTTCGAGTCGCTGCTGAGTCATGGGTCTGTCCGGTTGCCGGATCGCCATGGTCGCGCCAGCATCCCGGAAAGTCGAGCACGTCGATCGCAGCGGTGCTTCCGTCAGTCGCCCCGGGGTGCAGATCAAACCGATTGCCCGCTCAGCTAGGTCAGGCAAACGCAGCGGCAAAGGCGTGCCGAGATCCGCTGCACGCTGGTCCGCAGCCGACCGACGGCACGGCGTTGTTTTCTACCGCCCTGGATAACAACGCTCAGGACCGAAATTTCCCTTTTCAATTCAATGAGTTCACAAAAGTTTATTTCTCCCGCTCCCAGACCCGCAGGAGGCCGACGCCATGCTGACGCGCATCGAGATCGACGGCTTCAAGACCTTTGCGGACTTCGCCATCGACCTGGGGCCTTGCACCGTGTTGCTGGGCGCCAACGGCGTCGGCAAGAGCAACCTGCTCGACGCCATCGAGCTGCTGGCGCGGCTGGCCACCCGCGAGGTGGCCGAGGCGGTGGCGCTGCGCGGCGCGCCGCTGGCGCTGTTCCGGCACACGCCGGCCGAGTGCAGCTCGCGGATCCGGCTGGCCGCCGAGGTGCTGGTCGATCCGCAGGTCCGCGACCCGTGGGGCAACGAGGGGACGCTGAGCCACACCCGGCTGCGCTACGAGCTGACGCTGGAGCGCCACGAGCTGCGCCCCGGCATCGAGTGCATCCAGGTGCTGCGCGAGGCGGTGATGCCGATCCCGCGTCGGCGCGACCGCTGGGCTGCTGCCGCCTGCGGGTCGCCGGCCCTGCGTACTCGACCGCTGCAGTACGGTCGGCGCACGCCGCTGCTCAGCACCGAAGACGGTGCGGACGGATCGGCCTTTCGCATCCACGCCGACGGCGGCCCGGATCGGCGGCTGCCGGCCCACGCGGCCGGGATGACCGTGCTCGGCAGCATCCGCAGCGCCGAGTACCCGCACCTGTATGCGCTGCGCGAGGCCATGCGCCACTGGCGGCTCCAGCCGGAGCCGTCGCGGATGCGCGAACCGGTGCCGGTCGGCGCCCCTGACCAACTCGCCGCTGACGGCGCCAATCTGGCGGCCGTGCTGGCAACGCTGAAGGCCGAAACCGCAAGTCCGACGCAACCGCTGGGCGTGCTGGGCGACATCGCCGCGGCGCTGGGGCAGCTGATTCCCGAAGTCGCCGCGCTCGACGTCGCGCGGGGCGCCGGGCGTGGCGCGTTCCAGCTGAGCCTGTCGCTGCGCGACGGGCAGACCGTCACCGCTGCGGCACTCTCCGACGGCACCCTGCGCCTGCTGGCGCTGCTGACCCTGCTGCACGATCCCCGCCAGCGCGGACTGGTCTGCATCGAAGAACCCGAGCGCCAGGTGTATCCGCGCCTGCTGGGTCTGCTCGGCGAACAGATCCGCGACCACACCCTGCGCGGCGGACAGGTGCTGACCTGCACGCATTCCACCGACTTCCTCAACTCGGCAGCGCTGGACGAGATCTGTGTGCTCAGCCGACGCGACGGCCCCACCCGCCTCCGGCGCGCCAGCGAGGACCCGCAGGTTCGTGCCTACCTGGACGCCGGCGACTCGCTCGGGCCGCTGTGGCGGCAGGGATTTCTGGACGAGGCAGGTTGAGGCGCTGACACCGCATCGAACCGAGCGGCCCCGCCGCTGTGCGAACCGTCCTACAGCAACCGACGTCACCGTCGACTCGCCGGGCTCGACCGCGCCGGTGATGCTGGGCAGATGCAGAACGATGCCAGCTACAAACGCCTGTACGCCCACGCCGAACTGGTCGCCGACCTGCTGCGCTCCTGCGTCCGGGGAAATTGGATCGGACAGCTCGACTTCACGACGCTGGAGCGGGTCCCCGGCAGCCATGTGGATCAGAAACTGCAGCAGCGCCACTCCGATGTGATCTGGCGGCTGCGCCTGGCGCACAGCGAACGCTGGGTCTACGTCTATCTGCTGCTGGAGTTCCAGAGCAAGTCGGACCGCTGGATGCCGATCCGCATGCTCAATCACGTCGGGCTGTTCTACGACCATCTGCTGCAGACCAAGGCCCTGAAAGCCAGCGAGCCGCTGCCGCTGGTGCTGCCGATCGTGCTCTACAACGGCGAGCACCGCTGGCGGCAGCCGCTGAGCCTGAAGGCGCTGCGCGGCGAGCTGCCGCCGGAGCTGGAGCGGCATCAGCCGGAGCTGGTCAGCGTGCTGATCGATCAGGGCCGCTTTCTGGCCGAGTTGCCGCTCGCGGAGGCCGAAACGCTGAGCACACTGCTGTTCCGGATGGATCAGGCGGAAACCGAAGATGCGCTGGCCGAAGCCACCCGGGCGATGGCGGCCCTGCTGCAGCAGCCGGCGTACCAGCATCTGGCGGCCAGCATCGGCATCTGGCTCAAGCGCGTGCTGCTGCCGCCGATGACCACCGACTTAGAATGGACCGAGATCGAGAACTTCTGGGAGCTGACCGACATGCTGCAGGAACGCGTACGTCGCTGGCCGGACCGCTGGAAGCGTGAGGGCCGCGCTGAAGGACTGGCGGAAGGCCGGCTGGAAGGCCGTCAGGAAGGCCGGGTGGAAGGCCGGGTGGAAGGCCGGCTGGAAGGTCGGTTGTTGGGTCGCCAGGAAGGTCAGCAGGAAGGCGAAATCGCCGGGCAGCGTCGCGCCATTCTGCGGCTGACGCAGAAACGCTTCGGCGCCGACGTGGCGGCACTGGTCGGCACGCGGCTGGCGGCGATCACCGATGCCCAGCGGCTGGAAGAAATGGCCGAGGCCTTCCTCGACTGCAGCAGCAGTGAGCAGTGGCTGGAGCGGGTCGGGGCGGCGTTGAACTGAGGGCTCGGGGAACTGCAGGCAGCCGGTCGAAACGCACGGCTGCTCCGGCGAGCAGCGCCGTGGTTGGGTGGTGGGCCACGTCACGGGCGCGACCGCGCACGCGCCGACGGCTCGCCCGGAAGCTTCTCGGCTCAGGGGGTCAATACCAGCGGCAGGTCGCCCACGCCCTCGTGGGCAAGCAGCCAGCGCTTGACCGCGATGCCGCCGCCGAAGCCGGTCAGGGCACCGCTGGCGCCGATCACGCGATGGCAGGGCAGCACGATCGGCAGCGGGTTGCGGCCGTTGGCGGCGCCGACCGCGCGGGTGGCGCTGGGCTTGCCGATGGCCCGGGCCTGCTCGGCGTAGCTGCGCGTCTGGCCGTACGGGATCACCGCCAGTGCGGCCCAGGCGGCTTGCTGGAAGTCGGTGCCCTGCGGCGCCAGCGGCAGGTCGAAGACTCGGCGGCGGCCGGCGAAGTACTCGCTGAGTTGCCGGGCTGCCTCGGCCAGCAGCGGGGTGTCGCCGGGCTGCCAGTGGCGCCGATCCTGCGGATGGCGGTTGTCGGCGAACTCGATGGCGTGCAGCGCGGTGGGACTGGCGGCGAGGGTCAGCGGGCCGACCGGGCTATCGATCTGGACGTAATGGATGGTCATTCGCGGAGACTCCAGCAGGCAGCGTGCATCACGGCAGGGGTCGGTCGACCGCGGGGCGGACGATGGGCTCGTCGACGGGCGTCGGGTGGACAGTGGCCGCCCGAGCTTCGGGACCGGTGCCGGGCGAATCGTGTCCCGAGGGCGTCGGGGTTGCCGGGATGCGGGAAGGCGACGGATCGTCCGTGGGAAGCGCCCGCCACAGCTGCATCACCGCGTAGCTGCGCCAGGGTCGCCAGGCCTCGGCGCGGGCTTCGAGTTCGGCGGCGCTGACGCGGCGGCCGTCGGTGGTCAGCCGCTGCTGCAGCACCACGTCGGCGGCGGGCAGCGCGTCGGGGTGGCCCAGCGCCCGCAGCGCGAGGTAGTGCGCGGTCCACGGGCCGATGCCGGGCAGTGCGGTGCAGCGACGCACGAAGTCTGCGAGTGGCTGGCCGGCCTCGAAACGCAGATCGCCGCGGGCGACTGCACCTGCCAGCGTCGTGAGCGTGCGCTGGCGGGCGCCGGTCAGACCGAGGCCGCCGAGGTCGGCCGCCGCCAGCGCCGCCGGCGTGGGAAAGCCGCGGCTGAAGCCTGCGGCCTGCAGTGCGGCCGGCAGCGGCGACCCCACCCGATCCAGCAGCCGCTGGCTCAGCGTGCGCGCCGCGGCGACGCTGACCTGCTGGCCGATCACCGCACGCACCGCCAGTTCGAAGCCGTCCCAGCCGCCGGTGAGCCGCAGACCCGGCCGCTGTTCGAGCAGCGGCGCCAGTCGGGCGTCCTGCGCCAGCACCGCGGCGATCGCTGCCGGGTCGGCGTCCAGATCGAACATCCGCCGGACCCGGCGGACCACGTCGCGCAAGGCCGCGGCCGGCACGCCGTGCAAGTCCAGCTGCAGCGCCGCGCCGTCGGGCGTGGCCGAGACCGCGATCCACGCCGGCGGGTCGACGCTGACCACCCGCGCGTAGCGGCCGTCCTCGACCCGCTCCAGACCGGCCAGCGCCCGTGCCCGCAGGAAGTCGAGCTGCGCGGCGACGTCGTGGGGCGGGCGCAGCGCCAGCCGCAGGCGCAGCGGGCCGGTCGCTGCGGCCTCCGTGACCGACCCGGCCCGCCGCAGCCGGCTGGGCGCCAGTCCGTAGGCGGTGAGTAACGCCGCGTTGAAGCGGCGCAGGCTGGCGTAGCCCGCCGCCAGCGCGATCTCGGTCACCGGCAGCGCGGTCTCGGTGAGCAGCTGCTTGGCAAACAGCAGCCGCCGGGTCGCCTCCACCTGTAGCGGCGACACGCCCAGCTCGTCGACGAACAGCCGCCGCAGCTGGCGCTCGCTCAGATGCAGCGCGGCGGCCAGCGCCGGCACGCCGGCGTCCTCCAGCGCGCCCTGCTCGATCCGCTGCAGCGCGCGGCCCAGCGTCGCCTCGACCCGTCGCCACGGCCCGGCCGCGGGCGACAGCTCCGGCCGGCAGCGCAGGCAGGGTCGGAAGCCGGCGGCCTCCGCGGCGGCGGCGGTGGCGTAGTAGCGGACGTTCGCCGGCTTCGGCGTCGGCGCCGGGCAGACCGGCCGGCAGTAGATCCGGGTGGTCAGCACGGCGGTATAGAACAGCCCGTCGAAACGGGCGTCGCGGGCGAGGCGGGCGGCCTCGCAGATCGGATCGGGCGGGGGCGTGAGCGGCGGCATCTGCACAGGCTACCCGCCCGGGCCGCGGTCGACTCGCCGTTTTCGGACAGGGTTGCCGCAGGGTTGGTCGGAGGGCGCTGCGTTGTCGCGCGGCTGGTTGGCGAGCCCGTCGTGCCGCTCGGCTACAGTGTGAAGACAGCGCGAGGCGGCGGGAAGGATCGGATGAGCACGGATCAGGGCGACAGGGCCATATCGGACGGGACGCAGAACGGCGGCGGACGGGTCAGCTTCGAGCGGCTGCGCGAGCGCACCGACGAGCTGGAGCTGATCATTTCCGGGCTGTCGCTGCTGGCGCTGCTGTCGATTCCGGGTCTGCTGTGGTCGACCTGGGAGACCTACTATGGCCGGCTGTCGCTGGCACTGGCCGCGGCCTGCGCAGCCACGCTGCCGATCGTGACGGCGATCTGCTACGCGATGGTCGGGCTGCTGGTGCTGCATCTGGCGGTGCGGGCGCACTGGGTGGGGCTGATCGGGCTGAAGGCGGTGTTTCCGGACGGGGTGCGTTGGCAGCGGCTGCAGGGCATGGGGACGCTGACGCTGGCGCAGCTCCAGGCGCGGACCCGCAGCCTCGACGAGGGCATCGCCCGCGCCGATCTGGTGGCCTCGACGCTGTTCTCGCTGATCACCTACACCGCGTTGGCGCTGGCGATCTTCGGTGCCTGGCTGGCCCTGCTGTTCCTGCTCGCCGGGCTGTTCGGCGACTATCTCGGCGGCGCCAACACATTCATCAATGCCGCGATCCCCTGGCTGTTTGCCGCCTACTTCGGTGCCCCGCTGGGTCGCTGGCTGTTCGACGGCGTGCTGCTGCGGCGCTGGCCGTGGCTCGCCGACGTCGCCGTGCTGCGCGGGCTGGTGCTGCTGCTGGCCTTCATCGAGAGCTTGTTCCTGCCGACCCGACTACTCGGCATCACCCGCCTGACCCTGCAGAGCCAACTGCTGCCGCGCAGCTTCCTGGTGGTATTCATGCTGGCAGTGATGTCGGCGCTGTGGGCCAGTTCGCAAGCCATGAACCGCGGCCGGGCCTTCGATCTGCTCGGCACCCAGCAGTACGTCAGCAGCCGCGCCACCAGCGGCGGGATGCGCAGCCACTATTACGAGGCCCTGCGCATCGACCGCGACCGGCTGCGGCCGCAGCCGATGATTCCGGCACCGGTGATCGAGACGGCCTGGCTGCCGCTGTTCCTGCCCTATGTGGCGCTGATCGACGATCCGGTGCTGGCCGGTCGTTGTCCATCTCCGCCGGAGGTCCGTCCGCAGCCCGCCGGCTTCGATGCCACCGACAACGATGTGGACGCGCTGGCGCGGGAGGCGGAAGTCGATGCAGCAGCGGCGGCCACTGCGGACTGTCTGCGGCGACTCTGGGAGGTTCGGCTGGACGGCAAGGCGCAGTCGCTGGCCGGTTTCGTGCCGGTGGAGCGCAGTGATCTCGGGCTGCGCGGACTCACGGGCTGGATTCCGCTGAATGACGGCCCGGCCGGCCCACGCCGTCTGGAGGTGATCTGGCGGCCGCAGCCGGAGCAGGACCGGATCACCGAGGACTACGTGCCACAGCGCTTCCGCCACGTGATTCCGTTCCTGTGGAGCCCGGAGCCGGCGGCGCGGCCGGCCGGCTGAAACGGACCGCGCAGGAAGAAGCCGCGCGTGCCTCCTCGCATCGGCGCAAGGGGGCGAACCGCATCTCCTGGGAACGCCGGCGTCCTCGCCGGCACCCGAGCTTCATGCCGACGAGGACGTCGGCGTTCCCAGGGACCCCTGCGCCGTCCGGACAGAGGCTCAGGCGAGTTTCATCTTTCGCGGGTGGTGCATCGCGCCATCCAGAACTCACTCGGTCGACTCCACGGGGCACGCATCGCCCCTCAGGGCGCGGGAGCCGCGCAGCGCGGGGCGTAGTGCGTGGCGAGGAAGCGCTCGATGTCGGCGAAGCGTTTCAGCGGCGCGAGGTGGCCGCCGGGGACCGCGAGGTGCTCGTGGGCGTGGGCGAAGCCGTGCTGGCGCAGCCGCTCCATCATCGCGTCGCTCATCTCGCGCGAGGGCCACAGTTCGTCGCGGGTGGCGGAGACGAACAGGACCGGCCCCTGCAGGCGCTCGACCGGGATCGCGGCGGCGGCCATCGCCTCGGTGTTGGCCATCATTTTCTCGAAGGCGCCGCGCAGGTTGCCGGTGATCAGGTCGCCGGTCGCGCTCCACGGGATCGGCACGAAGGGCAAGGGCTGCCCCTGCCAGGAAAAGCCGGGCGTCACCATCGCCGCGTTCAGGGCCGGGAACACCGCACTGCCCGGCACGATCGCCACCACCGCGTCGATGTCGGGATCGTGGCTGCCGAGCAGCAGGACCAGCTCGGCGCCGCGCGATCCACCGATCAGCGCCACGCAGTCCGGATGCACGCGCGGATCCTGGCGGGCCTCGCGGATCGCCGCCTGCACGCCCTCCAGCGCGATGCGGTCCAGCTCGGCCGGCGTGTTCGGCAGGCCGAAGTAGCCGACCGCGAGGAAGGTATAGCCCTGATCGAGGAAGCGCTCGCGCTGGCGCGCCCAGCGGTCACTGGTCCAGGCGTTGCCGCCCTCGCTGCCGCCGAGCCCGACGATCAGCGGCCGGCGCTGTTCGCCCTCGCGGGCGTAGAGCCGGGCGTCGACCTGGCCATGGCGCAGCGGCAGGGTCTCGGTGTCGAAGCTCTCGACGATCCAGACCGCGTAGGCGACCAGCGCGATCAGCGCCAGCAGGAGGGCCAGCGCCGCGCGGAGCAGCCAGCGACGGAATCGGCCGGCCGTGGCCGGGGTGGGCAGTGCATCTGCGGACATGGATGTCTCCGGTGAGCCGTGCATTACGGGAGGTCGTCGCGCCACTCGAAGACCTGTTCGAGCGGCTGACCCAGATGGCGGGCGATGCGGAAGGCCAGCTCCAGCGAGGGCCCGTAGCGACCGGCCTCGATCGCCAGGATCGTCTGCCGGGTGACGCCGCAGGCATCGGCCAGCTGCTGCTGGGTCATTTCGCCGGCGGCGAACCGCAGCTGACGGATGCGGTTCTTGATCGGCAGCGCGCTCATGCCGGATCGAGCGCGGCGCGGCGCTCGCGGGCGTAGACCCAGGCCACGCGGGCGTGCTGCACCCACCCGCCGACCACGAGGCTGGCCAGCATCAACTGGCCCCAGTAGGCGTAGCTGTGCTGCGCGAGCCAGGCCGGTTCGGCGAAGCCGAAGGTCACCGCCAGCGCCACGATCGGCAGCGCGACGCCGACCTGCGCCCAGCGCTGCGCCTCGCGCTGGATCTTCAGATCCCACTCGTCCTCCTGCGCGTGCCGGTCCCAGCGCACCTGCAGCGCGTGCGCCAGCACCGCCCAGGCGACGAACCAGCCGCCGACCTGCATGCCCATGCCCTGCAGGTCGCGGTTCTGCGGGATCGGCACCGGCAGATCCAGCGCGCCCAGCCCGCGGAACAGCACCACGAGGATCACGCCCAGGAAGGCCATGCCGATCCAGGCCTGCCATTCGGCGGCCGGAATCCGCAGCTCGTCCTCGTCGCGGCGGCCGCCCAGCACCTCGCCGACAGCGAACCACACCGCCACCACGAACAGCAGCGTGCCGAGCCAGCCGAAGGGCAAGCCTCGCGGGACGCCACTGAAAAACAGCCCGAGCCCCACGCCGGCCGCCAGCAACCACAGGGCCAGCCGAATCGGAGCCCGCTGCAGACCGCCTTGCACGTCCATAAATGTATGGTCCTTTTGACTCTATGTACGGTAAACATTACATCGAGCGCCGCAAAACCTCCCTGAACCCGGCGCAACGCCTTTCCGGATGTCGGCCGGACACCGGCCTGGATCGCGAGGCGCTGTCGTCACTGCAGCGCAGGATCCGCCACTCGCCGAAACCACCCTTGCGCGCGACCGCCGACTGGCGGATGTCGCGATGCCCCTGGCTTCAGTGCATCTCGCGACGCGCGAGGTCGCCGCACATGGCGAGCAGGGCCAGCCCGCCGCCCACCACGCCGATGGTCAACGCCAGCAGCGCGCGGTCCGGATTGCTGGCCAGTTGATTCACCGGGATCTGCCAGGGCATCAGCACGCCGACTGTGGCGCTGGTCGCCACCACCGCGAAGAAGGTGCCGCCGATGCCGACCGCCAGCGCCGGCACGAAACTGGCGTAGCGCAGCGCCACCCACAGTTGCACGGCGACCAGCAGCGTCGCCGACAGGCCGATCCGGACCAGCAGCCCGAGATAGCCGGCAAGGTCGCGGGCGCCGGTCGGCGCGATGGCCGGCTTCCACCACGTCGCGGCGTCGATGGCGGCGAGCGTGCTCAGCGCCAGCACCGCGCTCATCAGCGCCACCACGCCGAGCACCATCAGCGCCTTGGCCGCCGGCCACTGCCAGCGCGGCCGCGGCAGCGCGTACAGCACCTCCCAGGCACGCGGACCGTGCTCGGTGTGGGCGACCAGGGCGGTCAGCGCGGTCACGCTCATCGGCAGCATGAAGAAGGCCCAGATGCCGGCCGACGCCTGCACGCTCATCTGCCAGGGCGCCGCCGCGTCCTGACGCAGCAGGTTGAAGAACACGAAGACGGCCACCAGCGTCGGCGCGATCAGCGCGAAATGCAGGGCCAGCGAACGGCGCAGCTTGTGCGCTTCGACGATCAGGACGTCGGCAAAGCGGGGCGAGGTCGACATGGCGGACTCCTTCAACCTAGTGTGGTGTCCCAGAAATTCCTTGAACCATTTCCGCGTCTCTGGTCCCGAATGCTTCGTTGCTCGTCGTCGCTGTAGCGCTGCTACAGCTTCCTTCTCGCGCCTCGCCTCGGGACCAGATCCATCGGAAATACTTCCAATTACTTTTGGGACACCACACTAGAAACCTCAGTTGGACGTGGTGGAGTGTGCGCTGCCGGTGGTGCAGGGCAAGGCGCAACGAGGCGGAATAGCCCAGCTATTCCAACGAGTTGGAACGCCGCCATGCGCCGCTGGAAGCGTGCAATCCGCCACGTAGCGACCCTCACCCAACGGGAGAACCAACAAGTGCCGGAAAGTCCGAGCGAATCAGGAGCCTGAGGGTGCTGCATAGCGGTCAACTGCGGTTTTTAGGTTCATGCCGCGACCGGCTGAGCGGTCTCGTGGTAGAGGTGCTCCAGCGAGGGCCGCCGCGGCGCGAGGCCGTGCACCGCCACGCCGGCCTGGCCGAGGCACTGGTTCAGCGCCGCCGCGATCCCGCGCAGATCCGCCCCGCGCGGCAGCCGCAGCAGCACGCTGTCCGGCGCCGGCCGCGCCGCGACGGCCAAGCCGTGCTGCCCGGCGAGCTCGATGACCCGCTCCGGCGCGTCGCTGTCGATGCGCAGTTCCGCCGGCTGCTCGGCGGTCAGCGCTGCCAGCGCGCCCTCCACCACCAATCGCCCGGCCCGCAGGATGCCGACATGCGTGGCGACCTGTTCAATCTCGCCGAGCAGATGGCTGGACACCAGCACGGTCGCGCCGGTCTCGGCCGGCAGCGCGCGCAGGAACTGCCGCATCCAGGCGATGCCCTCCGGATCGAGGCCATTGGTCGGCTCATCGAGCAGCAACAGCGGCGGCGCACCCAGCAGCGCGCGGGCCAGCCCGAGGCGTTGGCGCATCCCCAGCGAGTAGTCGGCGACGCGTCGGTGACGGTGCGCGGTCATCTCGGTCAGCGCCAGCACGCGGTCGATCTCGGTGGAGGGCAGCCCGAGCAGCCGGCACGTCAGCGCCAGATTCTCCTGTCCGCTCAAGTGGCCGTAGAAACCCTGCGCCTCCAGCAGCGCCCCCATCCGCCGCGCCGCTGCCAGCCGATCGCGACCGAGGTCGACGCCATCGACGCGGATCTCCCCCGCGTCCGGCCGCAGCAACCCCAGCAGCAGCTTCAGCGTGGTGGTCTTGCCCGCGCCGTTGCGGCCCAGAAAGCCGTACACGCTGCCGGCCGGCACGGTCATCGACACCGAGTCGACCGCGAGGCGCCCGGCATAGCGCCGGGTCAGCCGATGAGTTTCGAGCGCCGCGCGCATGGGGCCAGACTCCGGATTTAAGTGGGACTTAAAGTTGGCCTGCAGCGCGACTTTAAGTCAAGCTTAAAGCTCCACCCGCTTCAGGCCCGCCCCGATGTCCGAGCGCTACGCCCGTCACTGCCGCCGTCTGCGCGTCGCCACCGCGCTGGTCGGCGCTGGCATCGCGACGCTGGT